>Ga0209427_10003148_pt1 | contig 19408 bp, 19 predicted proteins | sample DeeMarSWOR136_30_FD_187465 | JGI IMG/M metagenome (GOLD analysis project Ga0209427, IMG submission 187465) | Marine sediment microbial communities from White Oak River estuary, North Carolina - WOR-1-36_30 (SPAdes) (version 2) | ecosystem: Environmental > Aquatic > Marine > Intertidal zone >...
CCGCGATTCCACAGAGACTCCAAAAACCGCCCGGTCACGGGGGGCCTCAAGACGCGCACAGCACTGCCTGGCGGGCAACACTTCACCTATCCAGCGTGCCCTCATGACGATCGCGCCGCAGCCCGTCTGAGTTCAGAGGATCGCGCCTAGTGAGTCGGCGTCACCATCGTTTCCACAACAAAGGCGTCGGAGAACCCCATCGCGCCGGCCTTGCCCCTCATCAGATCTGCCTCGGCCCTGGTCACGAAGTCACCGACACGCACCTTGAACAAGCCGCCGATTTCCTCGATGTAGACCGCCTCTCTGAACATCGTCTCCGCCTGTGCGGCGAGATTCTGGGCTCCCATGAACTTGCGGAACGCACCGATCTGGACGCGGTACCCATGAGTTTCCACTGCCGGCATCGGCGGAGGTTCTTCGAGAACGATCTCCTCTTCGAACTCCGGCTCTGGCTCGAAATAGATCTGCTCTTCGTAGATCGGTTCTTCTTCGTAGAACTCGATCAGTTCCGGCTCCTCGGTCACAGGAGGTGGCGGCGCCTTCCGCCCACATCCGGACCATATCGCCATTGTCGCGAAGAGGCCAAGTGCGACCAGGACAACTAGCGAAGAACGCATGGTATCGCTCCTCCTTCAGATTGAACGAGTGAGTGGTCATTCATCCGCCTCTAGCCCATCCAGGTACCAGGCCTCAAAGATGCCGAATCTGAGCATCCCCCCTTTCTGTCGTACTTGTGCCACGTCCAAGTTCGAGATCTCGCCAACACTGCCGACTCACCAGAGGTATCAAAAGACTCCTGCCCGGCCGCCGTCCCCCCCTCCCTCGCCCCACGCGCCAGATGACCTCCGATCACCCGGAGATCCTGTCGCTCAAAGATACTGCGTCATCTTCCGCCGCCGCAACTCCTCGACGATCTGCCTGACATCCTGCGCCCGCTCCCGGGGACAGACAAGAAGTGCATCCTCCGTATCAACAATGATTATATCATGTATCCCCACTGTTGCAATCAGTTTGTTGACAGATCCACGTATGAAGCTCCCCGTCGTGTCTATCCCAATATGCATGCCGTCGACGACATTCTCGTTCGGCCGCGGGCTCAGCACGTCTTGTACGGTCCGCCAGTGTCCCACATCCACCCAATCGAACGTCCCCGGGACCACGATCATCTGCCGTGTCTTCTCGAGGATACCGTAGTCGATCGAGATGGGTCTGATCTTCGCATACTCCAGCTTGATTTCACTCGACTCACGCTTTGTGCCGATGCTATTGTGTATCCGCCTCAATATCCGGTATGTGTGCGGCAGGTGCGCCGCGAAGAGATGCATCAGGTGATCTACCCTCCAGACAAATAGTGCCGGGTTCCACAGGTGTCGACCATCACGGATGAACCTCTTCGCACGGGCCGGCGAGGGCTTCTCCACGAAGCGACCGACCCGGTAGATCGGCATGCGATCGATCCGCCGGAGCTCCGATCCCAGCCTTATGTATCCGTATCCTGTCTCCGGATATGCCGGTTTGACCCCAATCAGTACCGTATGATCGGGGTAGTACCTGATCGCCTTCTCTGCGACCTTGATTGCCCGGAAGTAGGCCTGCCTGTTCCGCAGATAGGCATCCGAGTTTATCGTCACGATCACGGCATCCGGCTCACGCGCCGAGATTCGAACTGCTGCCAGGCCGATCGCTGCCGCAGTGTCCTTTCTCTCCGGCTCGACCGAGTAGTTCGCCCGGGGCACGGAGGGCAGCTGCTTCCTCACCTGCGAGAGATGATCCACCCCCACCGCGACCCAGATGTCATTGGGATCGAAGTAACCCTCGAGCCGGGAGTACGTCTTCTCGAGCAGCGTCTCGTGATCTGTGAACGGGGTGACCTGCTTCGGCGAAGAGACCCGCGACACCGGCCAGAGCCTCGTCCCTCCTCCCCCCGCCATTATTACCGCCTTCATTCCCATGCTGGTCGTCCTCCAGAGCCTCCGCCCTCGCGTTCGGAGCGCTCCGCGAGCCAGGACTTCAGTGCCGCAGCGTACAGGGGAATCATCAGCTCATGGTGCCCGATGATCATAATCCCCCGCCCGCCGGTCGGACGATTGAGGACGTTTTCCTGCGGCCGATAGTGTCGAATCATGTCGAAGTTGGCGGCTGTGAAGTCATCGACAGTGTGTCCGGTATTCCGCGCGAGTGATAGGGCCTTGATGAAGACCTCAGGAAGGACAACCGCCGAACCGACATTGAGGACAGCCCCTCGATGTAGTCCCGCTACAACATTGGCGAAAATCCGGAAATCGCGCAAGGTCGTTTGCCCGATCGCCGCCCCCTCCGCTTCCGGATGCTGGTGTACGATATCGGTCCCAATGGCCACATGGACTGTGACAGGTATCCCGAGCTCATAGGCTCCGGCGAGCAGACTCGCCTCCCCGTGCACAGCTTTCTGCTGCACGATCCACTTCCCGAGCGCCTCGCCAAGGCCCAGACCGGCGGCAGCACCACGGTTCGTCGCCTCATTGAATCGCTGCCCTGTCTCCTTCGCCATCCCGAACGAACCTTCCACTATCCCAGCTGCGACATCCTCTGAGGTCTTCCCCCACATCGCGATCTCGAAATCGTGAATCGCTCCCGCTCCGGTCAGCGCAAACGCAGTAACCGCCCCCCTCTTCGCCAGATCGAGGAGTACGGGCGACAGGCCACACTTCACGACGTGAGCACCGAGCAACATAAGTACGGTTCTCTTCCCGACGATGGCCTCTCCGACCTCACCGACGAGCCGACGAAACTCTGCGGCAGCCAACAGCGACGGGAGAGCATCGAAGAATCCGGAAATCGGCTCATCCGGAGCATAGCTCTTTGCGAAATCATCGACGGTGACCTTGCTCGCCCTCCCATCGATAGATATCCTATGGACTTGTGAAAGATCGATCTCTTCGTACCGAGAAGGCACCCTACCCTCCGAGCTCGATGTCCTCGAGCATAACCTGAACAGATCCGATGATCATGCGGCTTCGCATCATGATGGGAATCTTCCAGTAGTCATCGGTGACCCAGACTGTCAGATCCCCTTTTGGCTGGAGGATCCCCGTCACCCTGAGGACGGGCGAGATGACCAGGCAATTGAATGTGCCGACCGCATTCTCAATGCGTTCCCGTCGCAGCACCTTCACTGCGAGAGAATAGTTCTCCCTGTTGTAGTGACTGTCGACATTGATCACGTCCCCGACATCGAAATCGAGCATCCGCACGTGATAGAGCAGCGCGAGCACGTCTCGTGCGTCAGGAACCATCTCAACCATTTCATCGTCCGGGTACACCACCATGCCGGACTCACGGTCGAAGATTACTGTTTCATTGGCACGGAAGTGACCTTCTTCTATATGCTTCGTGAACTGGCGCGTATACAGGCTGTCTGTATCGGCATATGAGTGAATGATATCGTGGACCCTGAACAGAATAGAGTATGTAGGGTTGGAGACAGCCTCAGAGATGAAGTGATAGCACTCAATACTGTCTACGGGTACTGTCTCTCTCACCTCCAGAATCGCCTGACCAGCATTGATGAATCCATACCTGACCGAGTAGACCAGCTTCTCCCCGACAGAGAACGCCATCGGTCGTTCTCCTTGCGCCCGCACAACCCAACCGGGTAGGATGGCACCAAGGATAATGAAAATGACTAGTCGAGCGCGCAATCAATCTCCCCTTTGAGGCCGAGACTCATCCCAACGACGAACCAGAACAGCATCACGGTCTCTGCGTCGCACAGAGTGCATTCAAACAGGCCGTGGGTCATGAATCCCACGGACACACCGAGACATCCCAACGAAAGTGCCTTGAGGTAACTCTTGTCTGCCGCGATACGACGGTGCGCAGCAAATTGCTCGCGAACTAGAGTAAACAATACGCCGAGAAATATTGTCAAGCCAAAAATCCCCATCGTTACTGCCACTTGCACGAGATTATTGTGCAGGTGACCATGGATTTTCCTGACGCCAGGATTGGAATAGACGGCGTGCGTCTGCTGGAGATCGATCAGCCCGACGCCGGTCACGGGAAAGTCGTGAAGGATCATCAGGCTCGCCCTCCACATGGCGAGACGTTCCTTTACGCCCTCATACTCGAGGCGCACTCCCTGCATCAGTCGCTCACTCAATTCGTGCGGCAGGAGGAACCATGCGACGAGAACGATCAGCAACGCGCCGAGGAGGAATCTCCACCCTTTTACCCCTGCCATCGCCAGCACTCCCGCGCAAAAGCCGATCCACGCTCCGCGAGTCTTTGTGAGTATGAGGGCCAAGAGCATCACTCCGATAGACAGGAGGAGAAGGACTCTCTCCCATCCTCTCGTCCCGTAGAATGCCAGTGGGATCGCGAGACAACTCACCATCATGAGCAGTCCGCCCGCGGTTATCGGCATGGCCTGGGTAGCCATAAGACGAGCCTCGCCAGAGAAGGTGTAGGAGGCGATGCCATAGAGTGAGACAATCGCGGCGAACCCGATGACGATTCGGGCCAGTTCGCGAGCTCGCGAGGCCGATGCCATCTGATCCGCGATCACATAGACGATGGGAATCAGGAGGAGTTTCTTCATCCCTATAAGACTCTCAAGGGGCCTCTGTGACGTGAACGTGGATAGCACACCTGCCAGGAAGAAGAGCCCGATGACCCCGTTGAACGAGCTCGTGGGAATCGGGAGGCGCCGTTCCTTCCAGGCTCTTACGGACCAAGCCGCGAGAGCAGAATAGTAGGCGATCTGGGTCGCAGTGATCGATATGGTCGCTGCTGCGGCAAACCCAGTTGTCCCCCAACGAATCACTCGGGCACAGCTCTCGCTCAGTCGATCTCGGCGGCTCATCATCGAACAGGCAGTTCGAGAGAAGGAAGCATCCATCCCCCCACCTCGATGGTATCTCTCCCGAGGAATGCCCCGGCGTAGTAGAGCTCCAGACCGTATGTACCGGGGCCCTCGCTGATCCTTATGTACGTGCCGTAGGCCGCATAGCCCTCGGGCACGTCAATCGTGTCGCGCAGGAACATCTCTTGTTCGTACAACCAGGCGTGTTCTATGGGGTAGGTGTCCGGCAGGGCGCTGCCAAACCAGTAGTTCGCCCAGAGGGTGTCTGGCTCAACGAGAGAGAGAATCAGTCTGGTCACCTGAGGCGGAGGAATGTATCCCGAACCTCTGGGGTCAAAGGGGTTATCCCATTCCCGTTTAGGACAGCCGATCAGGAGAACGAACGCTATGAGGAGCGACGTCACCAGTGTCCACCGTGGAAGATGCATTTTCGTCCCTCCGATTCCGCGCCTCACCATGAGACTCTTGATAGAACTCGGCCGCCGGCCGCCCCAGGATCGAACTGATAGTCGCCACCACTTCCTCCGGCCTGACCCGGTCCATGCAGTCGTAGTACGCGCAGTCTTGGCCCGTGCACGCATCGCAAGGGGGAACATCCGGCACAAACACCCGGTGGCCCTCACCCATCGGGCCCCACCGTTTCGGGCTGCAGGCGACGATAGGACAGAAGATGCTGACTGTCGCGGTGCCGACAGCCGAAGCCAGATGGAGCGGCCCGGTACTGTTCGTCACCACGAGCGCCGAGCCCTGGAGCAGAGCGGCAAACTGGCCGAGCGACGCCCCTCCCGCCAGGCTGTGCGCTCGCCCGCTGCCCGCCCCGGCCACCGATGTGACGAGTTGCGCCTCGTCCTGGCTACCTGTCACGGCGACCTGCACTCCGGGGCGGCCCGCGAGGTGCCGGACGAGCTCCCGGTAGTTCTCGGGAGACCAATCCCTTGCCGATCCTCCGCTCCCGGGATGGATGACGACGAGAAGGTCATCTCCGACCGACCAGCGTGCTGCCTGGCCACTCGCCCATCTCCTGTCCTCCTCACTGAGCACGATACTCGGGAGATGGGGAGACTGATCGGCTCCAAGCGTGCCGGCAAGCTCAAGGCAGTATTCTGACTCATGCCGTTCAGCTCTGCGCCGGTGATGCCATACTCTCCGGGTGAAGAAGAGGCTGTACAGGCGATAGCCGGTGCCTATCCGCTGCCTGATACCGGAGAGAAAGAAGAGCGCGGCCAGTCGCGTAGTAGGATGGAGCAGGAGGACAACATCGTAGCTCTCTCGCCGCACCCGGCGCAGAAGCTGTATGAACCCGCGGGGACCGCGATCGTCCCCTCGCATATCGTCGACGATGATGTGATCGATCGCCGGACTACGTTCGGCGAGTTCGCGCGTATCCGGACTCACCATTACATCGAGCCGAGCATCCGGGAATGCGGTGCGGATGGCCTGTATCGCCGGCAGGGACAGCACAAAGTCACCGATTCTGTCGGTTCTCACGACGAGTATATGCCGGGGCCCCACAACTCCAGAATCCTTTCTCGCAGGATCCTCTCTCATGCGATCACCTTCCGGCAGTCACTCCCCTCCACCTCCCTGAGCGTCTCGAGTGCGACCTCGAGGACGTCATCCACTGCCAGCTCTGTCATGCAAGAGTTCTCGTCACATACCGTGCGATTACATCCGAGACAGTCGAGCTCTTTCTTCCACACCACACGATGGCGCGGACCCCAGGGCCCCTGTAGTTCGTGATCAGTAGGACCAAAGATGCCCAACACACGAGTCCCCACGGCTGCTGCGATGTGCATGGGGCCAGAGTCATTTGCGACCACGAGCTGGCAGCATTCCATGATGGCACCGAGACTCTTCAGACCCACCTGCGGGATGATCCAGGCATCTTCCCTCATCCTTTGTGAGAGCTCTCTACCAGATTCCAGCTCACCGGGACCCCACAGAAGGACGATGGCATACCCACGCCTTGCAAGCTCATCACCGAGGATGGCAAACGACCGGAGCGGCCATCGTTTCGCCGCCCACCCGCCGCAGGGAGCCAGCCCCACAATCGGCGCCCCGCGCGGCAGCCCGGAGAGCCAGGTGCGCGCCTCTGTACGACTGTCGGTAGAAAGCGGAAACAGCGGATCACGAGTCACGATCTCGACCCCCAGGTGCTCCAGTGCACGCAGGTTGAATTCGACCTCATGCATGCGCGTGCCGTCCGTCGGCACGACACAGTTGTACATAGATCGGCGCACGCGGAAATCGAACCCCGTGCGGAGCCTGGCTCCTGTGGAGAACGCCATGAGAGCGCTCCTTGGATTGCCGAAGAGATCGATGACGCAGTCGAAACGCCTCGCCCTCAGTTCCATCAGGAACCGTATCTGCCGCAACATCGACGCCGCCGGCGACAGACGGCTGAGCTCTGCGCGGGCAAAGACGGCCACCTCGTCCAGGTAGGGGTTGCCGCTGAGGACCTCCCTCGATGCCTCCTCGGCGAGAAAGACGATGTGAGCGTCCGGCAGGCAGAGCCTGAGGTTCTCGGCTACGGGAGTCGCCAACAGGACGTCGCCTACACCCCGTAGCTTTATGATCAAGATCCTCGGCCGGTCTCCCAGCAGTTCCCTAAAAGTTCTTCCAGACATAGCCACCGCATCACCTGGACGGGACGCGCTGTTGATCGCTCCGGTTACGGGCCTCCAGCATCTCTATGCAGGTTCCGAATACTTCGTCCACTGTGATCGAATCGAGACATTCAGGTTCGTCGCAATCATGGCGATGGCAGGGCCGACAGTCGACCGCATGGATCAACAGACGGTGGCCGTCCTCTCGCCGATAGGGAAACCAGATCTGGGGCTCAGTCGGCCCCAGTATCCCGAGCGTCGGCGTTCCCACCGCCGGACCGATGTGCATCGGCCCGCCGTCGTTCGAGACGAGGAGATCACATGATGCGATGATCCCCGCCAGTTCTCTCACCGTTTGCCCGCGACAGACAGATTGATCGCCTCCGGCCATGCTCGCATAGGGTTCCGCATCCTCTGACTCGTGCGGGCCAAAAAAGGCGAACACGCGGGCCCTCACCTCCCGCACGAGGAGGCTGGCCAGCTCGACGAACCTCTCAAGCCGCCATCGCTTGGCCGGCCATTTCCCGCCCGGGAAGAACCCGATAATCGGAGACCCGTCCTCTATCCCCGCGTCGACAAACCCGCTGCCCCAGAGTCGATCACTGTCACTTAAGTAGATCCGCGTCCTCAGGCGGCCCGGTTCGATACCGAGCGTGCGGGCCGCCCTGAGATGGGTCTCTATTGCGGGGACCTCTCCGGCTGTCTCTATGGCCAGATTGTACAGCAGTCCCCGTGGCCCCCGACGGTACCCCATCCGCCATCTCGCGCCGGCGAGATATGTCAGAAGAGCGCTCCTCGGATTCGAAAACAGATCGACGACGATATCGAAGCGACGTCTCCGCAGTTGCTCGATGCACCTCCGCTGCCCTCCAAGCCCCTCCTGCCAGATTATGATCTCATCGAGATGGGGATTCCCTTCCAGTACAGCCGCACCATCGGCCTCCGTGAGATACGCGACGTAGCCTGCGGGATAGGCCTGACGGAAGGTCTCGATGGTGGGCGTCGTGAGGATCACATCGCCGAGATAGCGCAGACGGGTGAGCAGAACGCGCTCGATATCGCCAAGACGAGCCTGCCTCACCACAGCGCACCTCCCCTTACCGTCAGACTGTCACGGTTCTTCTTGAGCCGAAGTAAAGTGCGCGCCCCTCCGACAACCTCATCGACCGTTATGAGGCCCATGCACCGATGATCATCGCAGACCTTCTTTCCACACCCTCCTTCCCGACAGTCGACGTCCTTGATAATCGCCACATGTCCCTCTTCAGCTTCATACGGATGCCACTCGACTGCGTCTTCAGGACCGAAGATGCTGAGTGTGGGAGTTCCCACCCCCACTGCGAGGTGCTTGGGCCCGGAGTCGTTCCCCAGAAAGAGGCTACAGCGTTCAAGGATAGCGGCCAGATGACGGAGCTGACTAATCTGTACCGTTGTTGGCCTCGCGGCCATCCGGGATTCGACCTCGTTGAGAAGTTCTGTCTCCTCCGGTGCTCCCACGAGCAGAACGTGGACGCCAGCGTCTTGTGCCAGTATATCGGCCACAGAGGCGAATCGTGCCGCAGACCACTGCTTGGCGGGTGCGCTCGCTCCGGGGGCTATTGCGACACGCAGGGCACCGTCAACCAGGCCGCGCTCCTCGAGGAACCTGCGCGCCACCGCTCTGTCTTCAGTCGTCAGGAAGAGCTCGATGTTCGAGCCATCCGACTCGAGCCCCAGACTGCGGATGCAGTCGAGATCCCTCTCCACCGCAGCACGCCCCCTGGGAGGATGTGGCACATTCACGGTCGAGAAGAGGGCTCGGCCACTGCGGTTATCGACTACACGCTGAGTCACTGCGCTCAGGAACAGAATCCAGGCGCTGCGGGAGCTGGCGTGAGGATTGATACCCAGATCGAACCGCTCCTGCCTCAACTCCCGTATGAGTGCGAGCGTTCCGTAGAACGACCCTCCCCGATAGCCGATCAACCGATCGATATGCGGACTTGTCTCCAAGAGATCTGCCCACATCGATGGCACTACAACAACGATACGTGCCCGGGGGTGGGCGCGTCGGAGAGCACGGAGCATCGGCGTGAGGATCACGGTATCGCCCATCTGGCGAAGCTTCACCACCAGAATTCGTTCCATCGGAGCACCTATCATCCATCCGCCGCGGCAGCCGATCGCCCCACTCCTGGACCCCCTGACCCGGGTGTGACTCTCGGGACCGACGACCTAAGGGTAAAGAGCTTTGCATACTTCACGAAGACATAGAACGCCGAAAGATAGCTCAACATGAATCCATGCATGCCATCAAGAAACCCGCCTCTCAGCAGATACATTCGGAGGAAGAATGCAGGAGGCCGCAGCACTAAGTCTCTCAGACTCCCGCGGCGCCCCTCCGAACTGAGGTCCTGTGCAGCGAGCGTCGTGTATCGATTGAGCTTACGTAGGTAATGATAGATGGTCGGATCTGTGAAATGTTCGAGCTCATTATGTAGACACGCTATTGATCCATCGACCTCGACCGACTCGTGGACGAGTGCCCCGTCATAGACGACTCTCCCCTTGCGGAAGAGCCGGAGCACGTATCCGGGATACCAGCCGCAATGACGGATCTCCCGACCCAGGAAATAGGGAAGCCTCGCCATCCGGTACGCGGCGACCTCCGGATCGCGCGCAAGGACCTCGTCGCGGATCTCGCGGGCCAATGCTTCGGGCACACGCTCGTCAGCATCGAGGGATAGGATCCAATCCCCACTCGCCTGAGCGATCGCCCAGTTCTTCGTCCCCCCGTACCCCTCCCACTCATGATGATAAACCCGTGTGGCGAGTGGCGCAGCCAGTTCGGCGGTACGGTCAACCGTCCTATCATCGACGATAACGATAGTCTCATCGGCCCACGAGACACTCTGCAGACAGGTCTCGATATTCTTTTCCTCATCACGGGCAACGATGACCACCGAAATGGTCGCCATCACAACACCTCACCATAGATTGCCATCACCCGCTCAACCATAGAACCGAGGCTGAACTCCCTGGCCACCTTCTCCCGTGCGCGTTCCGCCAGAGCCTTTCGAACATCTGCTCTGGACAGCACCAGCGAGATACTCCTCGCCATCTCCTGCACATCTCCCGGAGAAAAGAGAAGTCCGTCTGTCTGATCTTCTACGATCTCCTCCACTCCCTCAGCTTTCGCGGCAATACAAGCGATCCCCGTCGCCATTGCCTCGGCAAGGGCCAGTCCGAAGGCCTCCGCGCGGGACGGAAAGACGAAGACGTCGAGCGCGCGAAGGAGCGAGGCCACATCGCTCACATGACCCGTGAAGACAACAGAACCCTGGAGGCCGAGATCACTAACTCTCTGCTCGAGGAATCTGCGAAACTGTCTCCCGGGAGTAGTATCTGCACCGGCCACGATAAAGTTCGTACGCGGGTGTTCCCTGTGGACGAGTGCTGCCGCCTCGATGAATTCCAACTGCCCTTTCCAGGGCTCGAGCCGACCGACTATGCCGACCGCGGAGACACCGTCCTCGATGCCCAGTCTTGCCCGCACCGCGTCGCCAACTCCATCCCCGGGTGTGAATCTCTCGACGTCGACACCGGGATATATGGTGACGACGTTCCCCGGAGCAATCGGGCAAGTATCGATGACGTTCCGCCTGATGACGTCTGAGATCGCGATGACCCGGGAAACGCGGCCATACAACCACCGATGGAGCGGATCTTTCTTCTTGACGTAGGAACCGATGGCCTTCGTCAGCACCACCGGGATGCCGAGCCCCAGAGTAGCTGGAATGATCGACCAGAGATCTTGGGACAGGTGACAGTGGATAAGATCGACAGACAGACGGCGGGCAGCTCCCCGCAGCCGGGAGACAGCACCTGAGGAAAGGTAGCGTCCGAGTTGTAGCGGGATGACAGGAAGCCCTCGAGCGACACATTCGGAGGCGATACGACCCTCCGGGTGAACAACACACCGAACGCCATCCGTTTTCGCACTGAGCTGCTCAGCCAAGGAGACCATCTGCATCTCCAGACCACCCCAGGCGGTCGAACCGCACACATGCAGCAGCTTCGGTTTCCGGCTGTACTCACCCATCGAAGTCGCCAGCCCGTATCGGTGGCGTCGGCTCGCCCCTCCTTTTACGCCACCGATACTCCCATACCTTCGCGTAGGTCACACCCTTATACATGCTCGATAGCACCGACACGAGAAACCCGTGGTACCCATCCTGATATCCCTTGCGCCGCACGAATGTCTTCCAGAAATGCACAAGCGCGCTCCCGATCATCTCGGCCCACCCCCCGCTATCCTTACCCAGCCCCGTGAGCCTGTTTGCCACTTCAAACGAAGTATAGACGTTGAACCTGTCGATATAGTCGAAGAGACTGGGAGCAGTGTGGTGGTCGATGTGGTTTTTGAGTGTGACGATCTTCCCACGTACTATCGCGCCCTCGTGGACTTCGACGTCATTGAAGACCACACCATCCTTTCGAAACAACTTGAGCTGGTAGTCAGGGTACCACCCGCACCCCCTGATCCACTTGCCGAGGAAGTAGTTGCGCCGCGATATGAGACATCCGCTCGCCTGTTCATCCGAGGCCACGAACCTCCGGATCTCCTCTGCCAGCGGTGGCGAGACGACCTCATCAGCATCGACCATGAGGACCCACTCTGAGTCGATATGCGAAAGGGCGATCCGGCGTTGTCTTACGTATCCCTCCCAGGGATTGCTGACGACCTTCGCCCCGTATTGGCGACAGATATCTGCAGTCCGATCGGTGCTCAACCCGTCGACCACCAGGATCTCATCCGCCCATTGCACGCCCTGGAGACACCTGGCGATCTGTTTCTCCTCATTCCGCACGATGAGAGCGGCCCCCACACGGCTCGCCATACATCATCCCCCGCACGTTCTGGCACTGAACCTTCTGACGATGATGTCAATGATATTGCGCGTGGCGTGGCATTTCCGATCGCCCACGATCGCAACCTCGCCCCCGTATGAGCGCACGGTCTCTCGCTCTGGCACCGATTCCGGCGTGTAGTCAGTGCCCTTCGCGTGTACAGCCGGCTGGATACGAGTGAGGACGTGATCGACCGTAGGTTCATCGAATATAATAACGTAGTTGACACACCCGAATGACGCCACGATCTCGGCTCGCTCATCGGCGGGCATAAGCGGACGTCCATCACCTTTCAGTGCCCTCACCGATCTGTCACCGTTGACGGCAACCAGAAGTAGGTCACCGGCAGCGCGCGCGCCCTCGAGATAGCGGATGTGGCCGACGTGAATGATGTCGAAGCAGCCGTTGGCAAGGACGAGCCGGCGTCCTTCGCTCCTCAGACGCCCTGCGATCTCGGCCATCTCCGGAATCGTCTTCACCTTCCTATTCCGTTCTCTCATCCCATCGCTCCGCCGCCTCAGTCGCAGCCAGGAGCTCCGCCGGAGAGAGCGTGGCGGCGCCACGTTTCATGACCACGATACCCCCGGCCAGATTGGCGAGGTATGCTGCCTCACGGAATGAACCGCCCGCCCCCAGCGAGAGTGCGGCGACTGCTGCGACCGTATCGCCCGCGCCCGTCACATCGGCGACCTCATCGCTGCCATATATCGGATAGTGCTCGACGTTCCCCGATGACTCGAACAGGGTGAGCCCGAGTCTGCCGCGCGTGACGATGAGCGCATCGAGCGCCAGTTCTTTCCGCAATGACTGCCCGCCACGCCGAAGATCATCGTCCCGGTCGACAGGGTGGCCGCACGCTTCCTCCATCTCTTCCTCATTGGGCGTCGCCAGCGTGGCCCCACGGAACGATCGAATATCATGTCGGGAATCGACACAGACGACCTTCCTGTGATGCACTGCGAGATCGAGTGCGCTGCGCCTCACCCTCTCTGCTAGGACTCCATGTCCGTAATCGGAGATTATGACCCCGTCTGCCTCGGGAAGCAGATGCTCCAGGCGGTCGCAAATCTCAGACTCGAGCTCTCTATCGATCTCCGGGGACTGGTCCCTGTCGATCCTGATGACCTGTTGCTTGGACGTGTGGTGGCCACCGGCCATGATCCGCGTCTTTCTCGTCGTCTCCGCTCCATCTCTCGTCAGAAGATAATCGGTGGAAATCCCGGCGTGCGTGAACCACTGTCGCACCTCATCCCCCACCCTGTCCTGACCGAGCACACCGACCAGCAGAGGGGTGCCCCCGAGAGAGCTGACATTCGCTGCCGCATTTCCCGCACCGCCGGGCCGCACATGCTCCGAATGAAATTTCAGCACGAGCACCGGTGCTTCGCGTGAGATTCGGGAGCTCGTGCCGGAAATGTATTCGTCAGCGATGATATCACCAACTATCAGTATCTTACGACCTGCGAAACGGCGCACGAGCGAGTCCATCGCACTTGTTTCCATGCTGCTCCTCGCCCAGATCCTTCACGATCCACTGGACTGCATCCCCCAGCCCACGGGCCACATAGTCCGCTCTCGCTCCGCCCTCATAGACTTTCTTGCCATAGCCGGTGAGGACGAGGACCGACTTGGCGCCCACCTGGCGTGCAAGTTCGAGATCACTGGTGCGATCTCCGACCACATACGATCGCCGCGGATCGATCCCCAGCTCGCGCTCAGCACGCCGCACCTGACCGGGTTCGGGCTTGCGACAATCGCATCCGTCTTCGGGGACATGGCTACACCAATAGATCGCGTCGAGATTGGCTCCCAGGCGCCCGAGAAGGCGCCTCAACTCAGCATTGACCTCCTCAACCGCCTCAGGTGGAAAGAATCCTCGACCGACCCCTGACTGGTTGCTGACGAGCACGACCTTGACGCCCAGCCGATTCAGCGTGCGTATGGCCTCACCAGCGTCAGGATACAGGGCCAGCCGCGTTCGGTCACTCAGATAGCCAACCTCTCGGTTGACGGTTCCATCGCGGTCGAGAAAGACCGCGATCCGGCCCAACTCATCGCGCCTCAACCTGGTCGCTCCCTGTTTGTGAAGACACCTTCCTCAAGCGTTCGTCTCGATGCCTCCAGAACGTCGCTCACCTGGATACGGTCGAGGCAGTCATATGTCGCGTACGGACAGACTCTGGCAAAACAAGGAGCACAGTCTGCCCGGCCAGCGAGGACCGTGTGCCTCTCTCCGATGGGTCCCGTCCACGTAGGACTCGTCGACCCGAAGATGGCGACGACAGGAGTCCCCACAGCGGCGGCAACGTGCATCAGTCCCGAGTCGTTGGAGATGAACAGCTCACACCGCCTGATCAGCGCCGCCGCCTCATCGAGTGATGTCTTCCCGGTGAGGTCGATCACTGAGGCATCGCTCAGGCCATAGATACCGTTGAGCCCCGCATCTTCCATTCCCCCGAGCACGAGTACGCGCACGGAATACTCGCGGGCGAGCGTTCTCGCCACGCTGGCGAAGCGCTCACCTGGCCATCGCTTGGCCAGGCCGTAGCTTGCACCGGGAGCAAGGCCGACGAGTGGATCCGATTCACTGACTGAGTACCGACCGAGCCAGCGCCGTGCAGCATCATCAGCTCTGGATGTCACCTGGACTTCTGGCCTTCGACGCCGGTTATCGACACCAACAACCTCGAGCAATGCCTGATAGTGACTGATGAGATGGCGATTCCGGTAGTCGTGCGGCAGGGGAAGTGTCCGTGTCAGCAACCGGCTCCGGTACTGCGTAGCGTATCCGATCCGCTCTCCGGCGCCCGAAAGATATGTCATGAACGCCGACGAGAACGACAGCGGCAGCACGAACGCCATGTCAAGCTCATCCTCCCGGAGACCGCGACCGAACCGCACAAGACCCCGAACCCCTCGATGTTGGAGAACTGGATCGAAAACCCGGACCCTCATCCCGTTGTATGAGGGAAGGAAGATGGGAGCGACGCGGCGGTGTGCTATGATTGTGATCTCAGCGTCGGACAGGGCCTCCCCGAGCGCTCCGAGAACGCTCGTCGAGAGCACCGCATCCCCGATCCAGTTGGGTACTCGCACCGCCACCCGCACGGCACGGGATCCTCGAGCAGCCTCGATTCTCTCCGGCAGTTTCGACAATCCGGTCCTCTCCATCATCTCCGATCCATATCTTCCGCGCTCTTCAGAGCCCGACGTCGCCGACGCCTCCTCTCCCCTCTTTCACTCTACCCCCGGATTGCCCTCCCACTCAGTGCGGTCGGCAGGCGCTCATCTCGGGGAGACGTGCAGGCTCGTAGGTCGATCCGATCAGACTGAGTGTCTTCTCGAAAACCTCCTGCGCCTCGATGCCTTCCATGCATTCGAACGTGCCAACCGGACATCGCTCCGATCCGTGCAGGCTGCAGGGACGGCATTCCAACGACCTCGAGACGATGATATCTCTCTCACCGAGAGGAGCGAACCCCAGTTCCGGCGTGGTCGCGCCGAAGATGGCGACAACAGGAGTCCCCACCCCCGTGGCAACGTGCATCGGCCCCGAATCATTCGTCACCAGCACGCGGCAGCGCGCAAGGACCGCTGCCAGTTCCCCGACCGTCGTTCTGCCGGCCGTCACGATTGCCCTCCCGCCCACCGCGCTCGCGACCTCGTCCGCCAATCCCCTCTCATCCGAGTCTCCCACCAGCACCACTCCGGCGTTGGCTCGCTCCACGAGCAGACGTCCCAGTTCGGCGAATTTCGTCGCCGGCCAGCGTTTCGTCGCCCGACCTGCCCCGGGAGCAACGCCGACCAGCATGTCCTCTTCACTCACGCCGCCCTTAGCGAGCAGTTCATCCGCTCGCTGCCGCACGCCGTCGCCGATCACCAATCGCGGCCGCCGGTCGGTCGCGACCTCAGCCAGCTGGGGGAGGGCAGCGCGATAGCGGTCGACAACGTGCGGGAGCTCTGCCCGGACCTTGCGCTGGACAAGTCTCCGGCGACCTGCTCTCTCCGTCCGCACGCCAGCCCTCGAGCGGGCGCCGCAGAGCGCTGATAGGAGAATACTCCGCGGGTTCCTCTGGAGATCGACGGCTGCATCGAATCCCTCCCGCCTCACCTGCCAGAGGAGATAATACATCCCTGCTCCCCGACCACTACTCGTCCTGCCGCCCAGACTGAACAGCCGGTCGATCCGTGAGTCAGCAGCGAACAGGTCTTCATATTCCCCCTTCACTGCAAGCGCCACTGAAGACTCAGGATAGCGGCTCCGCACTGCATCGATGAACGGCGTAACGAGCACGACATCACCGAGCGAGCCAAACCGGATAATGAGTATTTTTCGAGGATCTTTGCGTTTCATCTCTTCGGACGCTTACCGTTGAGCAGACGCAGCCGCATCAATCGTCGACATTCGAGCGCTCAGGTACGGTCCCCACTGTTTGGGATCTGTGGCTGCGAAGTATGAGAGTGTGGGACAGCCAACTGCAGTAGCGACGTGAAACACGCCTGTGTCGCCGCAGATGCAGAGGTCGAGCCAGCTCAGGACTGCGGCAAGCTCCCGCAGTGTCGTAGGCGGCAGTACAGCTGCCCCCGAGCCGATCATCCTGGCCATTGCGTCCCGCAGCGACTCCTCTCCCGGGCCCCAGAGGATGATAGGATGAACCGCTCGCTGATCCCTGAGCCGCCGGGCCAGGTAGGCTAGTTCATCTGCCGGCCACCTGCGTCTGACATCTCTCGGCCCCGCGTGCACACCCACCAGGGACCGGGCACGATCACCCCGATCCCCGTCATGATAGACGCCGAGCGAGCCGAGTATCTCGCGGCCGTCTTCACGCTCTCCGTCAGTGAGAAAGATCCGCGGCGCCTCCCCATCGGCCTCGATGCCGAGAGCTCGGACGATGTCCAGGCTTCGCTCGACCTCATGCTTGGGTGCCGGGTCTCTCCCCACCACAACATTGTAGACGAAATTGTCTCCTGTCTCGACAAACGGAAGATGTCCACTCCCCGCCCTGACCGGCGCTCCCCCGAGGTATGCCACGAAATCGCTCGATACGGAATGAGACACTGTATTGAGGACGATCGTCAGATCGAATGGTTCGCGCCTCAGACCCCGCCACAGGGCAAGCCACTTGGACGGCGGCCACCCGTACCACCTCTCGGGGAAGATAAGAAGTTGATCGATATTGGGATTGTGGTACAGCACCTCCCTGGCATACTCCCTCACCACGACAGAAATGACGCTCTGCGGGAAAGCCCGGCGCAGAGCGGCGAGCGCGGGAGTCGATAGGATGAGATCCCCGATCTGATCGTGCTTGCGTACGACGAGAATGCGCCGTACTCCGTGCAGGGAACGAGGCAGGCTCCTACCTGCTCCCGGCCCGGCTCGGGGTTCCCCCGCCCCGGGATCGCTCCGGGCGAGGCAATACCGCAGCCAGCGAAGAAGTACCTTCTTCCCCTGGCGTTCGAGAATCTTCGTCGTACTCACGGTGTCCTCATCGAATGGATGCAGAAATCTACCACATTTGAGCCGACCTGTCAAAGTAAAAGGACTAACCTCTTCCCCTCCCCTCGGGGGATCACACGAATTCGATGAACGTGCACGAGATCCTCATAGCTCTCTCGTGCAGCCACCCAATCCGGGCGGTACAGGGACGCAGTACGGTGAACCTAGAGCCATTCTGGCAGCGAGATCGGCACCGGGCCATGCCCTCGCCAGGGAGAGACGCTGCGCGAAGGACCCCGGGGGCTGCCCAGGCCAGAGCGAGCTCCGAGGGGATACACCGGCTCTGCCAGACGGCGACCAGTGCTGAGCCGCGGAAAAGCCCTTGACAAGCTTCGATTCCTATGATACAAAATATCGATACATCAGCAGGTGTCACCGCCAACGAGGATGGAAAGGGGGTGGGGCCGGGAGCTGTCAGCAGCGCCTCCTCTCCCGAGAGGAGTGAGGAGACAAGACGCTTCCTTGAACGATATCGGTGGACAGCACGGAAATCAATGCACGGCGTTACGGGAGGGTTGAATGATGAAGTGGATCTGGCGTGCATGTATGGTGGGTGCTCTCGGGAGCTTACTCGTCGTGACAGCAGCGGTGGCGCGGGATATCGACCAAGATGGTAGGGATGAGCTCACTGGTGATCTCGTTCCCGCGACCTCACCCGGTAATCCAATGGCGGACGGGCCCATCCACTCGATCTACCTGGGCGGCCTGGGGATCACCGGCAACATCAATGCGGCCACGTGGGAGTCCGACGGTATGACCTCCGCACCCAACGGCGCAACCGGGTACCTGTGGGTGGGCGACACCGGTAACAACATCGTCTACAAGATCGATGCGACCGTCCCGATGATCGTGGCGACCCTCTATCTCGGCGTTAACCTCGACGGCCTCGGGTGGGATGGGCAGTATCTCATCGTCCATGATAGTGGCGGACTGGTCCACCAGGTGGATCCGACCACTGGCGCAGTGGTGGCGTCTGTCCCCAGCGTCTGCGGGTGGCCGCACGGCATCTCTTGGAAAGCGGACAACTCGCCCTGGTCTGACCAGTGGATGTGGGAACCCGACTTCAGTGGCGGTATGGTGCATCAGGTGCAGTACTTCACCAATACGATCGGCTTCTCCTTCATGGATGGCGGATCGGTAATCGGCTCGCTTACCGATGGGTGGCGCACCTGGACATCCGACTTCGGGACCGACAATTACTACCAGTATGACATCGCCACCGGAGCCTTGCTCAACTCACTGTATGTTGGCGCCGTCAACGGTAACCCGCGCGATGGAACATGGGACGGGCACCATCTGTGGGACGTCACCTGGTGGAATGGCAACTGGGCCTGGCAGTGGGACCTCTATACCGAGCTGTCGATGTACGAGGTGACTATCTGCCCGAATCCGAAGTATACTGCGGTCCAGCGAGGCCAGGTACTCACCCTCATGATCGGCATCAAGAACCATACGGCCTCCCCCCAGACTGTGAAGGGGACGCTCGAGGTGTACGACTGCAATGGAGTCCTGAGGGTAGTTGAGGGCCCGAGGACGATTAACATGGCCCCCGGGATGGTGATCAACTACGCG
>Ga0209427_10003150_pt1 | contig 19401 bp, 18 predicted proteins | sample DeeMarSWOR136_30_FD_187465 | JGI IMG/M metagenome (GOLD analysis project Ga0209427, IMG submission 187465) | Marine sediment microbial communities from White Oak River estuary, North Carolina - WOR-1-36_30 (SPAdes) (version 2) | ecosystem: Environmental > Aquatic > Marine > Intertidal zone >...
GAGACAGATTGCCGGTCAAAAGGAAATCGAACACGCAATTGTTGTTCAACGGCATTTTGACTGAAAACCCCATTTTTCGGTTGGCCCTTTCCATGTGCCCTGCGGTGGGTATAAGTACAACCGTGATGAATGGGCTTCTGCTGGGGATCGCGGTTCTGTTTGTGCAGGTCTTCTCCAGTTGCACCATCGCGGCTATTAAAAATTACATCCACCCTCGTATTCGAATCCCCACTTATACCCTGACCATTGCCACCTGGGTCACTGTCATCGATCTGGTGCTCGCTGCCTACATGCCTGAAGCCTACAAAGCGATGGGCATCTTTGTAAAGCTGATCGTCGCCTTTGCCATCATTACCATGCGTTTGGAGATGTTTGCTGCCAAGAATCCGGTTATCCCCTCCTTTTGGGATGCCCTGGGGATGGGATTGGGTTTTATGTTTGGTATGATGACCCTTGGCTTTATTCGAGAGCTTTTAGGCACTGGCACCCTGTTTGGGTACGATGTCCTAGGCGTCCGACCCCTGCTCTTCTTTGTCCTGCCTGCAGCGGGATTCTTCTGTGTGGGTTTTATGATGGCCCTGTTCAATTACGTGGAGCTGGTTTTTAACAGAATGAAACAGAAAAAGGGTTCGGCATGATGAAAGAATCCAAACCATATCGCTGGCTTTTGGCGGCTCTCATCCTTTGGGGCCTCCTTCTGTCTGGCTGCGCCACGGAGCATCGTTTTATCAAAAAGACAACATTCAAGGGGACAAATAGTATTGTGCTCACCTTTGCAGGACCCGTGGATGAGGCGTGGGCTAAGGACATCAATAACTTTGCCGTCTATGAAAAGCCTGATCCCGACATCCTTTTGCCCATTACCCGTGTCACGCTTAGCCCTGACAAAACAACGGTGACCCTCACCTTTGACGGCGAACTCAACCAGTTACAACCCCACATCGTAACCGTAAAAGAGATCATGTCCGAGGGAAGATCCCAGGGTACAGGAGTCGTGACGGCAAAGAAGATCTACTTTGGATATCTTTTATCGATCCTTCTGGGGGCCATGATCATCAAGAACTTTGTGTTTACCAAGTACCTCGGGCTCTGCGTCTTCTTCGGCACGTCGCAGAAGAAATCGACGGCCATAGGAATGGGGATCACATTTACCATTGTTGCCGTGTTCAGTGCCATGATGTCCTGGTTTCTCTACCAATATGTGCTCAAGCCATATCGGCTTGATTTTTTACAGATCGTTGTCTTCATCGGCCTGGTATCCCTTTCTGTACAGGCAGTGGACACCATTCTGAGAAAGCTCAATCCTCTTCTGTTTAAGGCCTTTGGCGTGTACCTGGTTCTGGTGATCGCAAATTGCATCATCTTGGCGGTCCCTCTCATTCTTGCAGACAATGAGTATAATGCCTGGGAAAGTCTGATGCTGGCCCTGGGTGCTGGTGTGGGTTTTCTCATTGCGCTCTTTCTTATGTCTTCGGTGCGTGAGAAGTTGGAACTGGCAAATGTTCCCCCCACATACAAGGGACTGCCCATCGCATTTATTGTGGCTGGATTGTTTGCTTTGGCCTTTATGGGCTTTTCAGGGATGTCTATTTTTTGATACTAGATACTGCCCGCCCGCCTCGCCTGAGTGAGCTCATGCTCGCGATGGCGGGCGGGCGGGGATACTTGATTCTTGATACTAAATGCTGGATACTGGATTCTAGATACTGGATACTTGATTCTTGATACTAGATGCTGGATAAAGGGAAGGCTTATTCAACTTTAGGCACTTTAGCTCACTTATTAAGAGGTATCCATGGATCCTTTGTTGATTAAATTGGCCATTGGGGGTCTAGCTGTACTGGGCGCCATAGGGCTTCTGTTTGGGATTGGCCTGGCTCTGGCGGCCCACAAATTTGCCGTTGAGATCAACCCTAAGATAGAAGAAGTGAAAGAGATCCTGGCTGGAGCCCAGTGAGGGGGTTGTGGCTACGCTGGATGCGAAGCCTACGCTGAAGCGGTCGTGAACGAGCCCGATGTTCCACCGAATCTCTGTTTCCCTGGCAAATCCGAAGTGGCCGAGGAAGTGGCCGAGATAACGGGCAAGAAAATGGCGGCCGTGGCAGATCTGGTGGCTGCTATTCGATGCTCTCGAGTAGAGGGGAAAGTCCAGAAAAAATACGATTATATTGGACACGGCTCTTGCACAGGTGCGAATCTGGCCTTCGGCGGTCCCATGGGGTGTGCCTATGCCTGTGTAGGCCTTGGTGAGTGTTCTGAGGCCTGCCCTTTCGATGCCATCACCATGGTGGATGACTTCCCTGTGGTAGATTCTGTGGCCTGTGTTGGCTGCGGCACTTGCGTACGCACCTGCCCCAAGCAAATTATTGAGCTCATCCCTCGAGACGCTCGAGTTTGGGTCCCTTGCAGCACCCAGGATCCGGGAAAAAAGGTGAAGGGACTATGCGAAGCTGGGTGCATTGCCTGTAAGATGTGCGTCAAGGTCTGCCCTGCAAAGGCGGTTACCATGGAAGGGAATGTGGTGGCCATAGATCAAAAGAAGTGCATTGAATATGGGCCGGAGTGCGAGGAGATCTGTGTGGAGAAATGTCCACGAAATATCTTTAGATACTATCGTCCTAGCAAAACGGAGGAAATCAAGGTGGCTGAGGGGTAGAGAACCCCGCTCAGCCCATCAGCGGTTTTTGCGCGGCTGTTTCAAAGGGGTAAAATGTTACCTTATAACGAATAAAGCTCAATTGAGCTCTGAAAATCTCAAGGTGGAGGAACGAAATGGAAGATAGGAGGATTGATCGAAGGTCTTTTATAAAGCTCTCGGGTTTGCTCGGCCTGGGTGTGGTCTCGGCAGGCATTATTCCCATCACAGCAGAAGCGGTAAAGTTTAACAGAAAGATGCACAAGGTTTCTAAGACCCGTTTGGCCATGGGCACGTTTGTGAGCATGACACTCATACACGCCTCTAGAGATGAGGCTGAAGAGGTGATGGGCCAGGCCTTTGAAGAGATGGATAGGTTGTCTGCGTTGATGAATCGTTATGATGAGAGGACGGCTGTTGGCGAACTCAACCGTGAAGGATATCTAAATGACATCCCCCCCGAAGTGGCGGAAGTGGTTTCAAGGGCTCTCCATTACTACCGGCTCAGCCAGGGAAGTTTTGACATAACTGTGAAGCCTATTATTGACCTCTTTAAAGAGAAGACGGGTGAGAATGAGAAGGCCCTCCCCACTGAGAAAGAACTAATAAGGGCCCTCGAATTTGTGGATTCCAATAATATCGAAATCAAAGGACGGGCCATTACCTTTAAGAAACCTGGAATGGGAATCACCCTAGATGGGATTGCCAAAGGCTATATCGTGGATAGGGCCTCAGAACTGTTAGCTGCGCATCATATAAAGAATCACTTGATCAATGCGGGTGGAGATATTCGAACGATGGGTGCCAGGGCGGACAAGAAACCCTGGACTGTGGCGATTCAGGATCCTTCAAAGAGGAGAAACTATCCAGATATTGTCCATATGAACTCCGGAGCCATTGCCACTTCTGGTAACTATGAGATTTATTTTGATCGAGAAAAGATGTTCCATCACATCGTAGATCCCAAAACAGGGATCTCCCCGGAAATGAGCACCAGTGTCTCTGTGATTGCCCCAACGGCCATGGACGCAGACGCCCTTGCAACGGGGGTCTTTGTGATGGAGCCTGTTAAGGGGACAGGATTTGTCAATTCTCTTGGGCAGTGTGAGAGTTTATTTATTGCGAAGGATGGCACTCAACTGAAATCAAGGGGTTGGAAAAGCGGGGCCAGATGATGCGCTCCATTTGATCAAGTAGGCCTGAAAATGTTTTGGGGTTTAGGGCAGAGATTGCGATGCCCTGCCACTTCCTAGATAATGCGACTGCTTCTCCATGGGTGAGGCGGTCGCTCTTATTTAGGACCAAAAGCGTGGGAATCGTTTTCAAGTCCAACCTACCTAGAATATCTTCCACAGCCCTGATCTGTTCCTCCGCCCGCGGGCTGCTTGCATCCACCACATGGAGTAAAAGATCCGCATCATGAAGTTCTTCCAAGGTGGCAGCAAAGGCCTTCATAAGATCCTCCGGCAGGTCCCTGATAAATCCCACAGTATCCGTAATAATCACCTCCCGCTCACGCGGAAACCGAAGCCGGCGACTGCTCGGATCCAGCGTCTCAAAAAGGCGATTCTCAACCGCCACGTGGCTGTGAGTCAGGGCATTCAAAAGGGTGGATTTGCCCGCATTGGTGTAACCCACGATGGAAATGACAGGCAACCCGCGTGCATTTCGGAGCCTCCGGCGGTCCTCTCGCTGCCGTCTTATGGCTTTCAACTCCCGGTTTAGCCTGGCAATACGCTCTCTGACTCGACGTCGGTTAATTTCCAACTTGGTTTCACCGGGTCCCCTTCCACCAATACCGCCAGTCAGTCTTGACATGGCTGTATTCTTTGTCGCAAGCCGAGGAAGTAGGTATCGCAACTGGGCCAACTCCACCTGAATCTTACCTTCCCTGGTGACTGCCCTTCTCGCGAATATATCTAAGATGAGCTGACTTCGATCAATGATCTTTAATTCTGTATCATCCGTCAGGCTCTTCACCTGCGCCGGCGTCAGTTCTTTGTCAAAGATAAGAAGGCTGGAACCGGTCTGAAGGCATCTCAGGACCAATTCGCCCAGTTTGCCTTTTCCAATCAAATGACGAGGGCTTGGCTTTTTAATATGCTGAACCACCAGATCCGCCACCCCCAGATTGTTGGAGACGGCGAGATCCTGCAACTCATCCAGGGATTCTCGTGCTCTCCAGGTGGGGCCTGCTGTTACCCCGACTAGTACGGCCCGTTCTCTGCTCTCCAGGGTCTGACTCCCCTCGGTCCTGGCAAGTTCATCCTCGAGGGATTGTATCATTTGCTGAAAGTCAACGTTCAACTGTCCCAAATCAGGGACTGTAGTTACATTCCACCCCTCCCCTCCACGGTTTTGCGGCAAAATATGTGCATAGGAAATAGCGCCAGGAATCCCTCTGTCGCCCACCTGGATGCAGACCATGAGATCGAGGCCTAAAAGGACCAGGTCCGATAAATCCTCGTCTGAGAGCGGTGCGCCATTTAAATGGGTATGGATACACCTGAGGCCTTTGAGTCGCCCCACGCCCAGCCTAACCCTTTGCAGATCAGGGATCCATATCCGCTTGTTATCACCCACGATGACGTAGGCCACCTCACCGCTGCGGGTCATGAGCAGGGCCACCTGTCTCTGTATCTCAAATGAAAGGCTAGTGATCTGGCGGGTCAGTTCACGGGAAACGATCTCGTGACTGGATATTCTTCTGCGGTAAATTTTTTGAAGGCGTTTTAGCTGGTTGGCCTTGAGGCCGCCCGTTTTACCATGAACTTTGTCTATAGGTCGCTCCCTGTACCTGATAAAATGAAGCCCCTGGAGTAACGGAGTAATGGAGTAATGGAAAAAATGGAAATCAACACTCCAATTCTCCAGAACTCCAACACTCTGGAGTGTCTCTTTCAGTCAAAGCCAATTGTCCCTGACCACACCCCAAAACTAGTTCAGTGTCTTACATAGTTAATCAGTCTTACTATGTGTACCGATCCTCTTCCACGTAATCTCTGAAACGGGTAAATTCCTGCTGAAATTGTAGCTTAAAAAAGCCGGTTGGTCCATTTCGTTGTTTTGCTAGGATAATCTCCGCCACATTCTTGTTTTCTTCAGTGGTGGGGTTGTACAACTCATCCCTGTAAATGAATGCGATCACATCCGCATCTTGTTCTATGGCCCCGCTCTCCCTCAGGTCTGAGAGCTGGGGTTTCTTGTTGGGACGGTCTTCCACCTTCCTGTTCAATTGCGATAAAGCAAGAACAGGCACATTCAAATCCTTTGCAAGGGCCTTCAGTGACCTGGATATTTCAGATATTTCCAATTGTCTTGATTCTGCAGACCTTCTTCCCTGGACTAACTGCAAATAATCAATGATTACGAGGCCTAATTCGCGTTTTTTCAGCAACCTCCTGCACTTTGCTTTCATTTCCAGCACGCTGAGCCCCGAGGTATCGTCGATGTATATGGGAAGCTCTGATAGAGTGTTGGCCGATTCGGTCAGCTTCATCCAATCCGTGTCTTTCAAAAAGCCGGTCCTTAACTTCGTGGCATTTATACCAGAGTGAAAGCCCAGTAGCCTCATGCCCAGATGGAGTTGGGACATCTCCAGGGAGAAAACGGCGACTGCCTTCTTTGTCTTTGCCGCTGCATTATATCCTATGTTAAGTGCCAAGGCCGTTTTGCCCATACTGGGTCTGCCAGCAATAATGATAAGATCTGAGGGCTGCAATCCTGCTGTCAGGCGGTCTAAATCGCGGAAATCGGTGGGCACACCCGTCACAAAGCCTTCATGCTCTGCAACGCTCTCCAGCTTCTTAAAGCTCCCCTTGATGACCTCTTCCAGGGTGGAAAAACCTTCACCGATCTTCTGTTCGGCGATGTCAAATATGGACTGCTCTGCCTGATCTAGGAGTTCATCTGTCTCCTGCCAACCCTGGAAGCAGCTCTCGGAAATTATAGAACACTGATTGATCAGCTTCCTTCTCACAGAGAGCTCCCTCACGATTTCCGCGTGGTATTGAATGCCAGCAGATGTGGACACGGCATCTACAAGGGAAGCAAGGTACTCTGCGCCACCCGCTTTTTCCAAGAGATTTTTTCCTGTGAGATGTTGGGATAGGGTGATGAGATCGATGGGCTCATTGTCGTTGTAGAGATCAACCATCCCTTCAAACAAATGCAGATGGGCTTCACGATAGAAGTCGTCGGGTGACAGGATGTCCATGACCTGGTTCATGGCATCGTTGTTAATCAGTATACCGGCCAGTATGGACTGTTCAGCGTCCATGTTATGGGGGGGGACTTTTACTGGCGCGGGAGTCGCTTTCTCTTTTGGTTGAAGCATTTGTAACTCAGCCCCCTTTCATTCTGGAATTGGCCTTTGGCTCACGCGCCAGACGGCGTTGCTACCACCGGCTTAAAGAACGCCGTCAGATCCTTCATCATTTCAGGCAGTCATTGAGTGTTCGAAACTTTAAACCAGATCAGCTCTGTTCTTCAGGAATGACAATAACCTTGATAGAGCCTGTGACCTCAGGATAGAGTTTTACGGGTACCTCAAACTCGCCCAGCGTTTTTATGGGTTTGTCTAAGACGATCTTTCGGCGATCTATGGTAATTCCCTGCTTTTCAAGATGACTGGCAATATCCATGCTGGTCACTGAACCATATAACTTGTCCTCTTCCCCCACCTTTTGTGAGATGGTGATCTCGACCTCAGCCATCCTCTCCTTGATCTTTTCAGCTTCTTCTTTGGCCTCAAACCTTTTTACTTCGATTTTTTTCCGCTTCGTTTCCATGAGCTTTATATTTTGCTCATTGGCCTCCAAGGCGATTCCTTTAGGAATGAGGTAATTACGGGCATAACCTTTTGCCACATCCACAATATCACCCTCAAGCCCTAAGTCATGCATTTCCTGCGTCAGAATTATCTTCACTATGGCGTCCTCCTAACCGAGTTTGCTCGCTCCGCTCCATCAGGCCCTCGCCCTCTTATGAATTTTTCTAAAATCTATCCATTGGTCAAAGAGCCCTGCCAGAGACAGTACGATCCAAAAAATCTGTTGGAATAGAATGAGAAGATATACCCCAAATCGGACCCAGTGGGGCACATTATATTTATTAAAGAAAAACAGCACGATGGCGAGACCATGAAAAACGTATATAACCGCCATCACGATGAGGCCATTGATAGCCACGAATCTTATACCACCTGTGGATAAAAATAAAGCAAAACCTGCCGCTATGACACCCCAAACCAAGAAGTCATGGGATTGCCATTGACCCATGGGTGCGAAGTCAGGATATTGAATACCTCCCAGGCGAAATAAGGGTCTGCTAAGCACTACGGCAATATATACCACAAGGCCACTGCCAATGATGGAAAGAGCGGGATAAATCATTGCCAGTACATTCGTCAAAATTTTGCCATATTCCTTGAGCTGGGCGACCTTTTCCGGCTCAAGTCCCATCTCTTCATAGGCACGGATCGTTGCCCCCAAGTTTTCCTGGAAATATCCCAGGATCATCTCCATGGGCCCCATTTTCTGACTAAGAGCGATCAAAGTGAGAAAGATGGCCCCAATGATGAGCGTAGCGCAGGTTCCCAGGAACATAGTGAGGCCAAGTGTGTACTTCCTTCTATAAATCTCCGAGAGGATGAGGCCGACCAGTCCAAACTCAAAGCAGAAAATGATGATTTGTGGATATCCGGCCAGCTTGGCGATCAGCCCCACAATAAGTAGAGTAACCGCAGTGATTTTCAGTCCGTCAGGGAGGCCTAACTTCGCTGCATAGTAGAGAAATGGCAAGGGGATTAGAAAAATAAAAAAAGGCCCTACGAAGGGAATCCAGGTCGCGGCAAAAAGAAGAAGGATGACCGGGCCGGCACAGCCCATTAAATCTGTAACTTTCATACACCCTTTTAACGGGCAAAGCCCAGAAACGCGGGCTCCGCCCAAATTGGAATGTTGGGGCAATAGGATATTGGAATAATGGGTTTTAAGCAGCAATGAGGGTAAAGTATAATTTTACTGCTGTTCCAGTTATTATCGGATCATTCCCTTGGAAACCACGAATCCAACATCGCCAACTCCTGTCCGACTTTATGCGTTTTGGAAATTGCGGTAACTGAATTCGCGGTGTCTCTAGCCCGGTTCCCGCATTATCTGATTGTGGATGTGGTGAATGGCAGGAGAGCGATATTTCTCGCCCTTTTTATGGCTACGGTCAGCATCCTCTGGTGCTTAGCACAGTTGCCCGAAATTCTCCGGGGAATGATCTTGCCCCGTTCAGTTGTAAAGTACCTCAGCATTCTAGAATCTTTATAGTCAATGACAAGGCTACTATCGGCGCAGAACCGGCATACCTTCCTCCTGTGATACGTCATTCTCCCTCTATTATATGCCATTGTTCACCTCTTTATCCGATGTATCCGATTCTATTTTTTCCTCTTGGGCTGTCTCCTCTACCTCTTGGGCCTGCTCTTCCGTCGCGGCGGCGGTCTCTTTCTTTGCCTCCTCTTCTCTCTGTACCAATTCCTGAGGCTCCACATCGTCCGCCAGTTTCACGGTCTGGAACTTCAGGATCCTATCATCGAGTTTGAGGTCCCGCTCGAGTTCAGCCGTAATGCCAGGTCCGCCGCAGTAGTCCATGAGGACATAGGACCCGTGATCAAACTTCTTTACCAGATAGGCAAGTCTTTGTTTGCCCCACTCCTCAAGCTTGACAATAACCCCCTTTTCCTTCTCAATAAGGTCCCTGAATTTATCGACGACCCCCTTGAGATTCTCATCGTCTAACTCTGGGTTGACGATATAAAGCGTTTCATAGTGATTCATCCTCTGTTCTCCTTTTGGTCTTCTCCCTGTTCGAAAACAGTTTCGGTCCCGCTCTCTAGCCAAAGCTCCCCTTGGCAGGCAAGCGGAACAAGGAGAGAATTTAATTAAAGCGAAAATTAATACCAACCCAGGATAGCGTTGTCAAGCACTATTAAATATGCTAAGGAAGCTCGCAAACCCAACCAATCTCCGATTCTCCCCTCTTCCGTTCGAAGGGGGGTAGGCAGGACACTGGATACTAAGACAAGGAATTATTGGACATGGGTTCTGCTCCGCAGAATACGCGGATTCCACGGATATTCTTGAAGCCAGTTTTATTGGATCGCTTCAGAATCAAACTTTAGGAACCAGGAATTTATCACGAAAAGGGGAAAATTCGGGAAACACGAAAAAATAATTCACCACCCGCTCCCCTTCGACTAATCTCAGGGTCACTAGAGGCTCAGAGATCACAGAGAATTGAAAATTGTGAAGAAGGATCGCTTAAGAGCTCCCCGCACACTAGTACGGGGAGGCCTTGATGACTCAAATCAAGCCACTTTAAGCGATCTCTTTCTTATCTGCGTAATCCCGTCAATCCTGTCTAAGAAAATTTTTCGTGATTTCGTGATTAATAGCCCTATCTGTCTAAGTCTGATGGGGTTTGAATTTACTGAAAGAAGTATGCACTTATGTGGGAAAAAGAAATCCAGGTTGCTCGCCATGCTGCCGCAGAGGCAGGAAAAATCCTAAACCGTCTCTTCGGTCAAGTAAGGCAAATAGAAAAGAAAGGGGAGATAGATCTGGTCACAGAGGCGGATCTTCAATCGGAGAAGACCATCCTCGATATCATCACCCGGCATTTCCCTCAGGATAGTATCCTTACTGAAGAGGCTGGGGAGTTCAATCATCTCTCCGATAGGATGTGGATAGTGGATCCTCTAGACGGAACCACCAATTTTACCCATCGCTTTCCCGTATTTGCCATATCCATAGCCCTTGAGGTGGAAGGAAAGCTCGTCCTTGGTGTGGCCAATAGCCCCTACACGAATGAAGAATTTGAGGCGGTAAAGGGGATGGGCGCATTTCTTAACAAAAGACCGATCAGGGTTTCCCAGACCAAGACCCTCCAAGACGCCCTCCTCGTCACAGGATTCCCATACGATATTCATGAGAACCCAGAGAGGGTTATGGAGCTATTCAAAAAAATGCTCGTCCGCGCTCAGGGTGTTCGTAGACCCGGATCTGCGGTCATTGATCTTTGCTATGTGGCGGCAGGCATGTTTGATGGTTTTTGGGAAGAAGGGCTCAAGCCTTGGGACACTGCGGCGGGTGCCATCATCGTTTCAGAGGCAGGCGGCAAAGTAACCAACTACGAAGGTGATCCGTTCACACCGCACCTGAAGAGCATTGTGGCGGCCAATCCCCTCATTCATGAAGCGATGCTAGAAGCGCTAAATGCATAAAGGCCTTGGAGTGCTGGCACGCCCATCCTGGAGTTATGGAGTAATGGAGTCATGGAGTAATGGAATCACAGGGAGCGGATTTTTACACCTCTTATTTTCCATTACTCCAATACTCCTGTACTCCAGTACTCCATTCTTTAGCCTTTCCTTGCTGCCACCCTGGCCTCTTTTTCTATTTCCTCGGCCATGTGCGTGTAGCGTGGAGAGAAATGAAAGAGGGTATAATGTTTCACATCTGACATTCTTGCCAGCTCGCCCGCTTCTCTTGCCGTGAGGTGGTACTTCCTTCGGGCTATCTGCCTATCGCGGTCTAGGAAAGCGGCTTCAATAAATAGATAATCCGCCCTATTCGCCAGGTTTATCACCTTTTCATAGTTCTCGGGGCTTCCAATGATGTCTGTAATGTAAGTTACTTTTCGGCCAGGAGATATTGTGGCGATTTTATGGGCCAAATCACCCAGAACAAAACGCCTTTCGTTAATGACGCCCCCCTCCTTCCAGCTCACATGGAATTCATCACTCGGATCCTTTTTTTCATAAAGGGCCTGCTTGAACCGATTTAGCCATGGACCCACCGGAAGGCCCAACTCCTTTAGTCCCTCTTTGATGATATTCACATAAAAGTTCTCCACCAGTGATAAACCTAGGCAGGGAATTCGATGGTCAAGTATGGCGGCCTCCACGTAGAAGGAGGGCTCTTTCCACAGGATGCCTGAAAAGGCTTCTCTAATCTCTTGCCTTTGGCGTTCGAAACGATCCTTACAGACATAACTTCTCGTTAAGGTTTTCTCCGGATACACCTCTGTGACTCTGAGCGTGAAGTTGGTCTCATATTCATTGACCAGATTCCAGGTATAACCTGCCAGCTTTCCTTCCACATGGGCAAAAAACCCGGATGGTCCAAATATATGGAGTTCCTTTTCTCGCCCCAGGAAAATCCGCAGAAGAGTATCAAACCCGATGAAATGATCCATGTGTGTGTGGGTCACAAACACATGGGTGATTTTGAGCAGATCTCTTGCTGCAAGGGAATGTAGCTCGCCAAAATCAAACATAAGCGCCCTCTTTTCATAAAGAAATGGGATGTATAGCCCTGGGTCGGAAAAGGGATCGTTAATGAGTCTGGGTTGAAAAGATGGGCGCATGGTATAGTCCGTTGTCCGTTGTCTGTGGTCAGTGGTCCTTAGTCAGTTGTGCTCCCTATTCACAAATCTTATTTCCTCTGCCGGTTCTAACAACGGACAACAGACCACCGACCACTGACCCTTTTTGGCTTTGTTCAACGATTGACAAACCCTATCAGATGTGTCATGGTTTGCCAATAACTAATGAAAATCAGGGACTATTTTCACTCGCCTTTGCCACAGACTCGACCTTCGTAGCTGAAGCGACTACTTGGGCGGAGTGGGCTGCCCCGCACCCCGGTAGGGGGAGCTTCACCTATCCACATCTGGTTGGCGGGAGGAAAGGGAGGCCTGTTATGACTTTAACCAAGACGGATCTGGCAAAGAGTCTAATGGGTAAAATCCGCCTGAAAAAGCCGAGGAAAGAGGACCAGCAACTTCTGTTTCCGGAACTTGACTACACGGTTTTGACGAGGAGGCGGGCCACAAATCTGGTTGACGCTCTTTTCGAAATCATGAAAAAACTTCTTGAGAGGGGCGAGCAGGTCAGTATTTCAGGTTTTGGCAAGTTTCAGGTCAAATTCAAATGGGCAAGAAAGGGAAGAAATCCTCAGACAGGGGACCCCATCATCTTGAAATCCCGCAGGATTGTCAATTTCAAGTATTCCCCCAAGTTGAAAGAAAAGCTCAATCAAGAAACAGGGAAACGGGAGTAAGTGTCTAGCGATCTCTCACATATCCCCCCTCACCTCAAACGAGAAATATAACAGGCATCGATCTTATAATTAACCGCAGATATACGCAGACGCAGTCGGAAAGATTTTTTGGACGCAGATTCCGCAGATTTGCTCAGATGGGATGCAGGGATCGCTTGAGTCTGTGGCTAAAGATAATGGTGGTTCGCCTACTTGAAGACTAATTTTCCGTCCTCCGTAGTCACCTTCACATGATCCCCTTCTTTTATGCTTCCATCGAGTAATTTCATGGCTAGAGGGTCTTGGATCAGATGCTGGATCGTCCTTTTCAGAGGTCTCGCGCCATAAACCGGATCAAAACCCGTATTGGCCAAAAATGCTTTGGCGTCATCTGAGAGCTCCAGGGTGATCTTGCCGTCTTCAAGGCGCTTGCTTAAGAGCCCCATCTGGATGGTGACAATCTTCTTAATCTCCTCAGGGCCAAGGGCGTTGAAGATGATGATTTCATCAATGCGGTTTAAAAACTCAGGCCTAAAAGTGCTCCTCAAGGCGTCCATGACTTTCCCTTCCATTTCAGCAGCATCTTTTCCCGCCAATTCTTGTATCCACTGTGATCCTACATTGGACGTCATGATCAACACGGTGTTCTTGAAATCGACTGTGCGACCCTTGCCATCAGTCATTCGACCGTCGTCCAGTATTTGCAAGAGCGCATTAAAGACGTCGGGATGCGCCTTTTCAATCTCATCAAAAAGAACCACGGAGTAAGGATGTCTTCTCACCGCCTCGGTCAGGTAGCCTCCTTCATCATATCCCACATATCCGGGAGGAGCCCCGATTAGTCTTGCCACCGAGTGCCTTTCCATATACTCGGACATATCAATACGAACCATATACTGTTCATCATCAAAGAGGAATTCAGCAAGCGCCCGGGCAAGTTCTGTTTTTCCCACACCTGTCGGCCCCATGAAGATGAAAGATCCAATGGGTCGATTAAGGTCCTGCAGACCGGAACGGGCGCGCCTTACGGCGTTAGCCACAGCGACAATTGCCTTTTGCTGCCCCACCACACGCTCTTCAAGTTTTTCCTCCATATGCAGGAGCTTCTCCCTTTCACCCTCCATCAACTTTGAGACGGGTATGCCAGTCCACTTGGCAACCACTTCAGCGATATCCTCGCTGTCCACTTCTTCCTTGAGCATCCTTTGCCCCGATTGGAGATCTGCTAATTTTCTATTTTCTTCTTCCAGACTCTTTTCCAGTTCCGTGAGTGTGCCATATTTCAATTCAGCGGCCCTAGAAAGATCCCCCTGACGCTCCGCCACCTGGGCCTCTGACTTGGTGGATTCCAGCTTCTCCTTGATGTCACGAATCTTGGAGATGGCTTCCTTTTCCTTTTTCCAGTGAGAACTCATCTCCTCCATGACGGCCTTGAGGTCTGACAGTTCTTTTTCTATCTTTTGGAGTCTGTCTTTGGAGGCCTGATCTTTCTCTTTTTTCAAGGCCTCCTTCTCGATCTCCAGCTGCGTCATCTTTCTCTGGATGTCATCAATCTCGGCCGGCATGCTATCAATCTCTATCCTGAGTCTGGACGTGGCCTCATCGATAAGGTCAATGGCCTTATCAGGCAGAAACCGGTCTGTGATATATCGGTGAGAGAGGGTAGCCGCGGCCACAAGGGCTGAATCCTTGATGCGCACACCATGATGAACTTCATATTTCTCTTTGAGGCCCCTTAATATGGAAATCGTATCCTCCACACTGGGCTCCTCCACCATGACAGGCTGAAACCGTCTCTCTAGGGCCGCGTCTTTCTCGATGTGTTTTCGGTACTCTTTGATGGTGGTTGCCCCCACGCATCTCAGTTCACCTCGGGCCAAGGCGGGCTTCAACATATTGGAGGCATCTACAGCCCCCTCGGCAGCACCTGCCCCCACGAGCGTGTGCATTTCATCGATGAAGAGGACCATTTCCCCGTGGGCATCCGTAATCTCTTTTAGGAGCGCTTTGAGTCTATCCTCAAATTCTCCTCGGTATTTGGTCCCTGCGATCAGGGCGCCCATATCAAGGGCAACCACCCTTTTATTCTTTAGGGTCTCTGGGATGTCTCCTTGAACGATTCTTTGGGCAAGACCTTCCACAATGGCTGTCTTTCCCACGCCGGGTTCCCCGATGAGCACGGGATTGTTTTTGGTTCTACGGGAGAGGACCTGGATGATCCTTCGTATCTCGTCATCCCGGCCAATCACAGGGTCCAGGTCCCCTTTGGATGCTATGGCCGTTAGATCACGGGTGAATTTCTCGAGGGCCTGGTACTTGTCCTCCGGGCTTTGATCCGTGATCCTCTGTCCGCCGCGAATATCCACCAAGGCCTTTAAGACGATGTCCCGTGTAATCCCTGTGCCAGAAAGGATCCTGGCCGCTTCCCCCTCCCCTTCATCTGCGATGGCCAGAAGAATATGCTCCAGGCTCACATATTCATCCTTCATCTTCTCAGCCTCTTCAAAGGCTTTGTCTAGAACCGCCTTTGAGCGAGGAGAGATATAAACTTGGCCATATCCCGCACCTGAAACCTTCGGGATCTTATCCAGGGCCACATCCAATTCCTCAATGACCTGTCGCTGGTCAGCCCCTATCTTGCCCAGGATTGAGGCTATGACCCCCTCCCTTTGCTCCATGAGGGCCCTCAAAATATGCTCCGGCTCTATTTGCTGATGGCCGAATCTCTCGGCCAGCTGTTGCGCAATTTGCAGATTTTCCTGGCCCTTGAGTGTAAACTTGTCAAAACGCATCGTTTTTTCTCCCTATGTACCAAAGACTTTATTAGACTTTTCTAATGCATAAGATTTTAGCGATTTTTTGTTCAATCGGTTAAATATATAAAAAATTAACCTTGCCCATGCGCCATGTCAAGAAGCGTACGGGTCCCGAATGGAATTTTCTCCACATCCATCTAAATGCTCAAGCCCCTGGGTACCTCCTAACTTATGCGCAGCGATTTTAGCGTTTTAAATTTACTCCGAAACTCTATAGAATACGTCCATGGATGACGATCAATTTCGCCAACTCCTCCATCGCTTTGGACTCTCGTGGAAGGGATATCGAAAAGTCCGAAAAGGGGTTAAGAAACGCATTCGCCGGCATATGAAGGCGTTGGCCTGTGAAGATTTTGAAGCCTATCTTCTGGCCATAGACAATGAGAAAGAACTAAGGGCACAGTGTGAAGTTTTGATGACCGTCTCTATCAGTCGCTTCTTCCGGGATCGTGGTTTTTGGGGGACCTTTGAAAATCAGATATTGCCGCAAATCATCCAAAAAAACAGGGAGAGGTTGAAGGTCTGGTTCGCAGGCTGTGCTTGCGGGGAAGAGGTATTTACTTTCAGCATATTGTGGGATCGGTTAGAGGATCGGTTTCCGGTTATGCCGGACCTTAAGGTGCTGGCCACCGACATGAACTTGTCCTACTTAAAGAGGGCCCAACTGGGACTCTTCTCCCCGAGCAGCCTAAAAGAAGTTCCGCCGGAGATGCGGACAAAATACTTCAAACAACAAGAAGAGACCAAACAATACAGGGTCGCGCCTTCATTGCAAAGGGATATCTCATGGAGGCTTCATAATCTCCTGCATGACCCCCCAGATGAGAACTTTCATCTCATCTTCTTGAGAAACAATCTCCTCACTTACTATGAAGAGGCGCTCAAAACACCCGCTTTTCAGAAGGTGGTTGATTGCCTGGTCCCTGGAGGTCTTCTGATCATCGGGAGCCACGAGAAACTGCCTTTGGAAACCAACGACTTGTCACCCTATAAATCCTATTCATACGTTTTTCAAAAAAGGGATCTGTCAAAAAATTGACAAAATAAAAAACGGAATCACGAAAACACGAAAGTACGAAAAACCAAAGGAAATAGAAAGTTGACAAGAGACAGCGTACTAGCAGAAGGGATTTTTGGACACGGGTTCTGATCCGCAGATTACGCAGATTTCACAGATTTTTTCACGAGACTTGTTCCTTTCCTATCCGTGCGATCCTCTAAATCCTGTCTAAAAAACTCTTTCGTGTTTTCTTTTTTTCGTGTTTTCGTGATAATTTTCTTTTCGAATGTGTCTGTGTAAGTCTGTGTGGGCTTGCCCCGCCATAGCCTTGGCGACGGCGGGTCTGTGGCTAAGAATTCTTTTGGAAATTACGAATCATGAGCAGAAATATTCTTGTGACTGGGCCTCCAGGGTGTGGGAAATCCACCCTCATTGAAAGGGTTATGGGTAGAATCAAAAAACCCAGGACCGGGTTTTTCACACGGGAGATGAGAGAAGGGGGTAAAAGGGTTGGATTCTCCATCACCACGTTGGATGGGAAAAGCGGTGTGCTGGCCCACCAGGGGATCAAGAGCCGATACCGAGTGGGGAAATACGGCGTCAACCTTGACCATATTGATCAGATCGCCGTGCCTTCAATGCTTCCGGCCAAAGTTGTTGAAATTGTGGTCATCGATGAAATCGGTAAAATGGAATGTTTCTCTGCCCTTTTTCGCCAGACGCTTTTGAAGGTGCTGGATTCTGAGAATCCCATAATAGGCTCTATTGCCCTAAAAGGCGACAAGTTCATTCAAAAGATTAAGGAGAGGGCAGATGTGTTGCTCGTTCATGTTACGGAGAGGAACAGGGATGAGCTTTTAGACTTTCCGCAGTTCTACGAGCTTTAGATGAGAGAAGCTCCAGCGTGTATATCCTAGGCTCTGCCCGCCAGATTTCGGATACCGGATTACTGATACCAGATAGAAAGATGTTTTTCCGTCTTCATCCGGCATCCGGCATCTAGTATCGGTTTGCTGACTAAACCTTGACGCATGAACAAATATTTTCTCAGCATAGAACGCCTTTGCGAACAGTTAAGGTATAAGCATGGGAACCTGTCGATATTGCAACAAAAGCGGAAAGACGATTTCTGATGTGATCGGCTTCTGTGCAAGCTGTATTAGAGATCATTTTGAAGAAGTCTGGCCAGAGATTAAGAGGGTGCATGATCGCACCCGCCGCGCCTATCAACTTCCGCAAGATCCTCCACGTGCAACAGATGGGCTCACCTGCCCCTTGTGCGTACACAAATGCCAGATACCCGAAGGAGCCAGGGGATTTTGTGGCCTTCGACAGGTTGAAGGCGGTACGATCCGAGGGGGGCGACCCCATGAAGGAAATCTCTCTTACTATTATGATCCCCTTCCCACCAATTGCGTCGGGGCATTCGTCTGTGCGGCAGGAACGGGATGTGGTTATCCTCAATATGCCGCCACAAAGGGTCCTGAATATGGTCACAAAAACCTGGCCGTTTTTTATCAGGCCTGCTCCTTCAATTGTCTCTATTGCCAGAACTATCACTACAAACTACAGACGGCTCTGCCACTTGCGGTCCCGGCAAAGAAACTGGCAGGAGCCGTGGACGACAAAACCACCTGCATCTGTTATTTTGGAGGTGATCCCACACCTCAGATTCTACATGCCCTTAAGACGTCCAAACTCGCCTTGCATCGTAAACCCAAGGGGATTCTTAGGATATGCTGGGAGACCAATGGGTGTGTCAATGAGCCCTTTTTGACTAAGATGGCCGAATTGTCCCTGAGGTCTGGCGGATGTATCAAATTCGATCTAAAGGCCTGGAATGAAAGCATCCATTATGCGTTATGTGGTGTGTCAAACAGAAAGACTTTGGAGAATTTCAAGACGTTGTCCAGCTGGGTACCCAGGAGGCCAGAACCCCCCTTTCTCATTGCCAGCACTTTGTTGGTTCCCGGGTATGTGGACGAAGAAGAAGTGGACGCCTTGGCCGGCTATATTGCAGACTTGAACCCCCACATCCCATTGAACCTGCTCGCCTTTTATCCCCACTTCACCCTCCAAGACTTACCCACGACTTCGAGGGCACATGCCCTGCGCTGCAGAGGAATTGCAGAGCGTCAGGGGTTGCATAACGTGCACATAGGAAACATCCACCTGCTGGGGGGAGAGTATTCTTAATGTTTGGAGTATTGGAGTAATGGAGTTTTGGCCTCCGGCTCGGAGAGCCTACGCCTCGGAGAGAGTATTGGAGGGTTGGGGCTAAGCGCCTAAATTCTCTTTGGTTTTCTGCAAACAACTTGTGCGACTGCTCTTTTGGGCCCTTCTTTTACCCCCTCAAAGGCATAAACGATTTCCCAGTTTTCGAACCATTCCAGCAGTTCCCCTGGCTTCAACAAAAACTTCGGATTTTGTGGTTTCCCAAATTTAGGCTGCTCAATGGTAAAGGTCTCATAGATGAGAACTCCCCCCTTTTTGAGGGCCTTCTTTATACGTGGGATCAGTGGCCGGTGAAGATAACGAAACACCAAAATACCTTCATACAAATTCTCGGGCAGTGGATTCACTTCCTCTGCTTCCAGGTCCACATGCCATGTCTCCACCACTACGCGGGTTTCTGCCGCCAACTCCTTTACACGGGAAAGCGCTTGTTCTGAAATATCGCAGCAGATGACTGGCAGGCCTTTGGTGGCCAGAAATATACCGTTGTGCCCGTCACCACACGCAAGGTCCAAGATGGGCCCACGCAAGCTTTCGCTTTCGAACACACTCCAGTGATCTACCAACAGCTGCGCTGGCATGAGATCCATGTTAGCTCCGCTTCGCTCCCTCCGGGGCATA
>Ga0209427_10003151_pt1 | contig 19390 bp, 12 predicted proteins | sample DeeMarSWOR136_30_FD_187465 | JGI IMG/M metagenome (GOLD analysis project Ga0209427, IMG submission 187465) | Marine sediment microbial communities from White Oak River estuary, North Carolina - WOR-1-36_30 (SPAdes) (version 2) | ecosystem: Environmental > Aquatic > Marine > Intertidal zone >...
GGGAGGGTTTTTTTAAAACAGGCTATCTGGAGTTGAATCCGAATAGAGCTCTAAACTCAGGATCGTTCCGGATGGATTGAAAAGCAGGGAAGACAAGAGGAAAAAAGGGATCCCCATAACCAGACTCAAGCGAATTTTTAATGCACTTAATGGCGAGCATGCCCTCACCCAAAACAGCATAAAGCTCAGCCAGGTCCATGGTTGTATATGGGTCCTTTATTCCCATTTTTAAAGCTTCGTTTAAATTGCGCTGGGTTTCATCCATGCGCCCTCTTGCCCATTCAAGCTGGGCCAGAATGAGCAAATTCTGTGCGTTGGGAGAAGTCTTTTCCAATATTTTTAGCAGAGCCTCCTGCCCTTCAGCGGCAACTCTTTTTGCTTCCTGTTGCTCACCTGCCTCAAGAAGAGCCAGGGCCAGATTAAAGCATTCTTTCGCATAACTTCCTCTCCTGCGGCCCTGACTTACGAGTTCCCTTAGTTCTTTATATTTCAATACAGCCTCATCCGCAGCGCCGACTGCAAGCAAGACATGAGCCATGTTTGGAAGTCCGTAGTAATGCTCGGGCTCAAGGTCCAGAACTTTCCGAAATATAGGCAGGGATTCTTCAAACCTTCCCTGCGCCACCAGACTCCAGGCAAGGCTGTGCTGGTAGTTGGCAATCTCCGGTCCAAGATTCACCAATTGTCGCGCACTCTCTTCAGCCGCCTCCGGATCCTTACGGAAGAATATATGCGTGAACCAGAGATTCCCGATGGGGATACTGTTTCGAGGAGCCACTTCGGCCGCTTTCGCAAACATCTTGACTGCCTCATCATACCGTCCTAAATCTCTCAGGATCATCCCCGAATTGTTATAAGGCTGCATCATATCCGGGTAAAGCTGGATGAGCAAGCCGTACTCATCCAAAGCGCCGTTAAGGTCTCCATCAACATACCTCCGGCGGACAGCCTTTAGCATCAGATACTCGTCCTGAGGGAGACCCTCAGCATCGATCAGAGCTTGTTTAAGCATATCCTTGCCTTTTTCTTGTTGGCCGAGAAACTGGATAAGAAGCAGGCCTAAAGAACCTCTTGCTGTCGCAAAATGAGGATCCTTCTCTAAAGCTAGCTCAAAAAAGGCAGCAGCGTCTTTAAATTTGTACTCATTCCACTTCGCCTGTCCCATGGCCATGTAATGGAGAGCTTCCCATGAGGAGGTCGTAACCTTGACCACTGGCTCATCTGCTTTCTGAATAGAGCCGATGGACTCGCCCAAACGGACGCGCACCTCGTGGGCCAGTTTGTCAATGGCATTCAGAAGGACATCCTCGCGGCCCCTTGCTGTCACGCGAATCCTGTCCACATACCGCTTTCTTCTAGGATCCATCACTATAGCCTGAAGCTCGTAGGCATCACCGACGGAGAGGATACGGGGCAGGATCAAGGCTCTGACTCCGGCAAAGCGGCAGATATCACATCCTAGGCTTTCATCAACTCGAGAGGATGTGTCGACTTTCATTAAACGGAGTGTATCTGCAATCTGTCCCTTGTCAAAGATGGAGGCAAAGGGTGATTGCTGCAGATCTGCCTCGATAGCGGTCCTCAAAGCCAGGTCGAATACCGAATCTTCAGTTTGGTTATCGACATCCGCGATAAGGAGCTTATCATGGCTGCTGAAAGCCAGGCTGGGTCGAGTGAATACCCATGTTAAGGAGGCAACGGTCAATATAAAAACAGCGGCAACTCCTCCGATTATTAAGCGCTTTCGAGATTTGCGGAAGATCATCTGTATGGAGGTTAAACTCTCCCCAGAAATCAGCTTCGCCTTCAAATCCTCCAGGGCTGCGGCCATCTCTCCTGCAGACGCGTATCTGCGGGCAGGGTACCTGGAAAGTGCTTTGCGCATTATTTTTTCCAGCTCTAGAGGAATGCTGCGGGATAATCCCTTTACAGGAGCCGGATCCTCATTCAAAATTGAATAGACAACTGCCTGTTCATGTTCTCCTCTGAAAGGAAGTTTCCCGCTGATCATCTCATAAAGGATCACACCCAGGGACCAGACATCCGTTCTCTCATCGACCTCTTCTCCGCGCGCCTGTTCTGGGGACATATAATCAACAGTTCCCATGGCTGTGCCCACCTTCGTTATTCGAGTTAATCCGGACAACTTGGCCAGGCCAAAGTCAACAATCTTGACCAGACCTTCTTCAGTAAGCATGACGTTAGCGGACTTCACATCACGGTGAACAATCCCCTGCTCGTGTGCTTTGGCTAATCCATCAGCGACCTGGACGGCGATATCAATCACCTCCTCCGGCTCAAGCGGGCTTTTCTTGATTCTCTCTTTTAGACTCTCTCCCCTATAAAAAGCCATGGAGATGAACATCTCACCTTCTTCTGTCTCGTTTATTTCATGAACAGTGCAGATGTTCGGATGGTCCAATGCGGAGGCAGCCTGCGCTTCATGGATGAAACGTTCTCGCGCTTCCGCATTTCCGGTTAAAGCCGGTGCCAGGAATTTCAATGCAACTGTCCGTTTAAGCTTTGTGTCCTCAGCTTTGTAAACGGTCCCCATTCCCCCTTTTCCCAGCTTTTCGATGATCTTATATTTTCCAGAAAAAATGGTTCCCGGTGCTAAAGTCTTCGAGGGAACTATAAAGGTCTGTGTAGCCACAGCAGTCACATCCTCAGCAGAATCCAGAGGCGCAGCGCATTTATTACAAAAACGGCTCTCCTCTGGATTTTCAGAGTGGCACTCAGGGCATTTCATATCAGGCCTCTTTTCGCTCTTATGGAGAAAAGAATAACAATTAACTGAAGAAGAGTCAAACCTGCTTCACTGCGGGATTAATCTCGGTGATCTTCCCTTCACAGGATCAGATTTAAGGAGAAATCAATCAGGGACGTAGCGGGGGTAGGTTTTCTTGGCTTCTTCGGCCTTTTTCAGGTCGACCTCAACCGTCAAGAACGGCTTTTTCTGCGTGGTCAGGCCCAGGACCTCTCCATCCGGCCCAACTATCCAGCCCTGTCCTCCCAGGTCGGGTCCTCTGGTACTGAGGTCGATGCGGTTGGAGGAAATGCAGAAGGCACCGGACACCACGGCAGCGGCACGGCCGGCCACCAGCCATTTATCAAGCGTGGATTTCGGAGTGGCCCGGGGGCAGGCAATGATATGCACTCCCATTTTCCCGTAAGCACGGCAGTGCTCGAAGAACCAGATCTCGGTGCAGATGGCAAACCCGATAAGGGCTTTACTGGTCTCAACTGGAATGAAATCCGTGTCACCTTGATCATACCAGGAAGCCTCCCAGAAGCCGTCTTCATCGGGCAAATAATACTTGGCATGGGCTGCCTGAGGCTCAGAATATTCTTCCCAGACGAAAGCCTGGTTCAAGCGTTTGATATCCACATTCACTGGCCGGGTCCCAAGAATGATTGCCGGGGCCAGCTCTTTAAAGCGTCTTTCCCAATCCTCATGGACGGAAACGGCCTTCTCCCAGGCTTGAGGGTCATACTCTCTTTTCCAGAACAGCCAGGGATAAAAAACCATCTCAGGAAGCAGGACCAGGTCGCTTTTCTCCTGCTTGACGTGTCCGGTCAACTTCTCCCAGTTCCTGGCAAAAGCCTCAGGTTCGTTGTTCAGTTCACAGACCGTTATTTTCATGGAAGAGAATCCTATTTTAATATTAAAAGAGAAAAGGAATCCAGGACCACGATATGCTCTCCGCAGATAATGACACCTGCCGGTTCACCAGGGGTGTCGAACGAATCGACTATACGGGGCACTTGGGGATCGCTGATGTCCACTTTCCTGAGACCAAAAGTCTCATCCGTGACATAGGCGAAATCTCCTTTTACAGCCACGCCGTTGACAAAGCCTTCTATTTTACACGAGCCGACGATCGAGGGAACAGACGGCCTGCTGATATCGATGATCTGCAAACCGGCTGAGCCGTCGGCAACATAGGCGTATTTACCGCTGATAGCGACTCCATAGGCATCGCCGGGCGTCCTCAGAGTGCCTGACACCCGGGGAGAAGACGGAGTGCTTATATCGATGACATGAAAGCCCGTATCGCTGCTGGCCACATAAGCATGATCATCGCTGACTGCCAGACCGTAGGCAAACCCGGGCATCTCATAAGAACCGACGATCTGCGGCGCCGAAGGGTCACTGACATCGATGATGTGAAACCCGGAATGATCCGAAGTCAGGTAGACACGATTTCCTCGGGCGACCACGGTCCGGGCCACACCCGGTGTTGGGAAAGTATGGACAAGCTTTGTCTTTGACGGATCGCCGACATAATAAATTTTTAATGACCATCTGTCCGTGATATAGACGTAATCCCCGGCTGCGGTCAATCCATGGACACCGCGCATTCTTCCCACTGAAGCCGCGATCCTGGGAGCAGAGATATCACTGACATCGATGACCTGGAGTCCGGAAAGATCGCCGACAGCGTGGATGAAATCCCCTACTGCCGCGGCCATTATGATCGATCCCGGCGTGTAAAACAGGCCGCTGAACATCGGCGACGCCGGGTCGGCAATTTGCAGGAGATGGATTCCCGCAAAATAATCCACCACGTAGGCATGATCACCGCTCACAGTCACATCCCAGGCTTCGTTGTACATGGTGTACTTGCGGGTGACGACCACTTCCGGAGCCCTGGGATCGCGGATGTTTATTATCTGAAACGCTCCATCATAAAGGTTCCCGACATAGGCATACTCATCTCTGACCGTCACCCCCCGGGCATAGCCTGAGGTCAAAAATGATGTAACCAACTCAGGAGATGAAGGCTGGTTGACATCGATTATCTGGAGGCCGGGTGAGCCGTCAGCGACATAGGCGAAGTTTCCTTTCACCGCCACGCTCTCGGCCGAACCCTGGGTATCCAAAGCGCCTGCAATCCTCGGCTTTTTAGGATTTTTGATGTTGATGACCTGTAAACCCGATTCGCCATCCGCAATAAATGCATGATCGCCGTTAACTACAACTCCTCCGGCAGTGCCCGGCGTATCCAGAGAGGAGACAAGCTTGGGAGAAGATGGTTTTCTGATATCGATGACCTGGAGTCCTGACTCTCCGTCCGCCACATACGCAAAATTGTCCTTCAGAGCCAGGTCCTTGGCCTCACCGGGCGTATCATAGGAGCCCAAAAGAGAAGGCGCTTCGACATCGGAGACATCCACAACCTTCAGTCCTTTTTTCCCCGCAGCGATGCAGGCCAGATTATCTCTTATCTCAATACCGAATCCTCCTCCCAGGTAAAGGTAAGAGACGAGGGCTGGCTTTTTCTTGTTCGCCACATCAAGGATGACCAGACCGTTGAGGAAAGCGCAGTAGGCGTGATCCCCGACGACTTCGGCATCATAGGCTTTTGACCAGAGGATACTGCTCACGTATTCCAGGTTCGAGCTTTCCAGGGATACAGCAAAACTCGACCAGGCAAGCAGGATAATAACAGCTGTGAAAAGCGCTTTTTTAATGATCGAATTCATTTCTATTCTCCCCTTTTATTCGCTCCTGTAATGCTGTCGTATGAAAAATTAAGATGATGTCAAAACTCTCCATGAGACTGCCGCGCTTCGCTCGCAGTGACACGAGTATAAAAATTGGGGACTGTCCCCAATTTTAGATGAGAATATCTTCTTGCCAGCCCAGTTTGACCAGGTCGATCTTATTCAAGTCGCTCGTTCCCAGTCCGTGCTTCACGTCAGCATCCCGAATGTGCCTCGGCACGGGAGGCACAGCCATATCCTTGCCGAGCTGTTCGGTGCGTTTAGCCATGATCAACTTCAAACCGATGGCATCCACCGCGACCGGATCCTGCCCGATGATCAGGCCTTTATAATCCCAGATATAACGGCGGCTGAAATGATGGGGTCCGCGTCCGTGATACTGAGGAGTCAGAGCGCAGAGGATATTCAAGCGTGTCTTCCCTTTGACCTGGGGCAAATAAAAAAGCGAACCCAGGTCTGAGCAGCTATTGGGATGCATGGCGGATTGAGACTGGGCGAACATGATGTAATTCTTCATGCAGCCGCTGACGCCCGCCAGATAATGAGTCCTGAGCGGCCTGATGTTGATCAGGGAGGTTGCTTTTATGAATACGGGATTTGTCCGGACAGTGTGGTCATCGATGCTGATGTCTTCCTCTTTCACACCGACATCGACCAGCCGGCGCACGATCGCTTTCTCAGCCTCTGGCGGAGTGGGAAGGTAAGACCAGACATTGCTCTTTATGCCCACGACTTCGCCCGGCTTGATGATCTGCTTAAAAGCCTCGACCGGGTCTGGCCTGTTGAACAGGGCCATGACTGCCTCATCCAGCATCTGCTGGATGACTTCAGCGTTGAGCACGGAATTCTCATCCAGCGCATCTCTATGTCGGACCAGGATGACTTTCGACTTCTTTTCCTGCTGCGAGGAAAAACCCAGGGCCGCTCCCAATACCGCAAAGGTGCTTCCCTTGATAAAATCCCGACGAGTGATGACTTTTCCCATGGCAAACTCACCTTTCATTGAATTTGAGTGTTCAGGGACATTCTGAAAACTGGCTTTCTGAAACACCGAAAAAAGCGGAAGCGTCTCTTCATGACCAGGAGTCTATCCAATACCTCACAATGAGTATACGGAATACAATAATCCGGGTTCCCTAAAGAGTCAACATTGGGGTCGCATCTTAACATTTGACATTTTCCATTATCTTGATTTTTCTATGGCTCATCATCCATAAAAATTAAATCCCAATCCAATAAACCTCAATTAGGAATAGCTAAATGTCAAGACTTGACCCTTTCAATCTTTACAATAGAGAGAAATGTCAAATGTTAAGATGCGACCCCATTTAGTTTGATCATCCGGCGGTGCCGCCTCCTCCTCCGCCCCCGCCTCCTCCTCCGCCGCTGAACCCGCCCCCGCCTCCGGAGGAATAATGGGCAGCAGAGGTGCTGGCTTGAGTGATGGAGGTGGACATCGATTCGATGCTTTTGATCATGCTCTCGATACGTCCGCTGCTGATGAAGGAGGCCCGGTGAAATCCATAGTACCAGACCGGGGCCACGGCCCGCTCATCCTTGAGAATGATGGGCAACTTTTTCAGTATCTTCTGGGCGTTGCCGAAGATGATACCGAAGACCAGATAATGCTCCCAGAGCTTATACGCTTCTGGCGGAAGATCCTTGAACCGGGCAAAATCGTCCAAAAACCGCTCAAGGGCCATCCACAGCTCGTTCTCTTTGGCCCAGTCACGGCCTCTCCGCTTGATCTTCGGGATCAGGATGCTAGACATCAATAAAAGTATGATATTGGCAGTGAAGAAGGCCAAGGGCATGGTCACAGCAAGAAAGATGTTGCGCATCCTGGTGCTGGCCGGCTCGATAAATTTGCGCTTCTTGGCTTCCCGCCGGACCGACTTCATCCATTCTTTGTACCACTTCTGGAATTCCTTGGCCTCCTTCTCGAGATAGCGTTCGAGCTCTTCAAGTTGAATCCTGGCTCCCTTCCGCGGATACTGGCTGCCGACAGTCACGAACAGAAGGTGAAGGAGGGCATGCTCATAAGAAAGCAGCTCTTGATCGTCCATGAAATCCTTCCGGAGGGTAACCGTTGTCTCATACTCCTGTTTTCGGCCGAAGAGTCTCTTTTTCTCCACCAGCCGGTCGTCCATCTCGACATAGCCTCGCCGAGCCAGGTCAAACAGAGTCGCGGTGAACGAGCGTGGTGTTATATCCCGGCCTTCCCTTGCCAGGACTTCGACCAGGGCCGGAGACAGGTCAGAGGGGAGCTCACGGTAATATTGCGGGATATCATCGAACCGGTAATCCTGGCCGACTTTCTTCCAAAAATGGAGGTAAAAAGGCAGCCAGATCAGGGATGCTCCGAACAGCCAGGCTAACCATATGAAGAGCAACCGCTTGTGCATCGCGCGCCTTTCCTGCTCAGCCTGCTGGGCTCTCTCCGCCCTTTCGATAGTCTCCTGGACGAAACGGGTTTCTTCCTGCTTGATGGATTCCCGGGTGTGGCGGGTCGAAGGCACGCCGGAAACCATTCCCGCTGGCCAGACCATCCGGACCTCCATGAACTGCCCAGCACGAAGATTGGTGGCCACAAACCGTGCGGTCTTGAGGTCAATGATCTCTGCTTTGCCGGAAAGAGGCCCATGGCCGTAGACCAGGATATCGCTCAAGCTGGAGACTGAATCGGGAAGACTCACGACCACGCTTGCATATTCAGTCGGCTTATCCCAGCCGCTCCCGATAACCTGCCAGTAGAGCTCGGAAACCTCCGGATAAGAAACGATCCCTCCTCTCAGGCGGTAGTGAATATGAAAAGTGCGGCGCTGGTCGGAAGCCTGATAATACCATTTGGCCTCGAACTCCCCTCCCCTTTGGGAGGTCTCCATCCTCAGCGGTCTGTCCCGTTCATCAAGGACTTTAAAATCCTCGATCGAGACATTATAACTGTATCCGAACCGGTTGAGACGCAGCGGGATTCGGAGCAAGGCCCAGGAGAAGCTGCCCTGGAAATCATAGGTCCGGTACTCATCCACCGTGAAAGAGCCGTCCCGGTCAACGTTGATCTCGATGGTGACCATGGGGAAGTAGAAGTCCTTGGTCTGGGCTTTTCCAACAGTGTTCAAGGCTAAAACAAAAACGCAGGCAGCAAAAACCCCTAAAAACGACCTGATGCAATTGTCTCGGCGCATGACTGTCATCCTGGCTGGAATATATTTCCAATTTCCGGGCAAAAAATAGCATAATCCGGATAATTTGTCGAATCAAACGGAATCGCTAACAAAAATTCAGGAATGCTTCAGTATTGTTTTTTCTCTCGTCTTAATATAATGAACCTGATAGAATGAAACGTTTTACTGAAACCTAAAACCTCAAATAGAGGTTTAATCTATTATGAAGGCAATAAATGTTTTTACGTTATCATTGCGAGCCCCAATGGCGTGGCAATCTCTTTGTTTGTATGATCCTGAACGAGATTGCTTCGTTTCACCCACAATCACATTTTTTTAATTCGCTCATCTTAGAAAGGTAAAGAGGATGAAAGAAAACGCTTCAGAAAACGGGCTCCAAAGAAGACTCGGACTTTTCCCTGTCACCAACATCGTCATCGCTAATATGATCGGAGCCGGGATATTTACCACTTCCGGGCTCCTGCTGGAAGACCTGCGTAACCCTTTGCTCATGATCTCCTTGTGGATCGTGGGAGGACTCATCGCCCTCTGCGGAGCCCTCTGCTACAGCGAACTCGGCGCAGCCATTCCGCGCGCAGGAGGAGAGTATATCTATCTCTCGAAACTCTATAATCCCCTCTCCGGCTTTCTCAGCGGCTGGGTTTCTTTCTTTGTCGGCTTCTCCGCTCCGATCGCGGCCTCAGCGATCGGGTTCAGCGAATACCTGAGCCGGGCCTTCCCCCAGTCTGCGAGCTGGCGCATATTCGGCACCTCAATCGAGGAGGCGATCCTTAAAAAATTCTATGCCATCCTTATAATCGTGGTCTTTACCCTGATCCATCTCCGGGGCATCGTGTTCGGCTCAAGAGTGCAGAATTTTCTGACAGTACTGAAGGTCGCACTGATCATCGGCCTGATATTTATAGGCCTTTCTTTCGGAAAAGGGAATTTCGGGCACTTTTCCCAGGGAGGTAACTTCAACTTTGACTTCGGCGGCTGGAAGGTCATCGGGCTATCCCTGATGTGGATCATGTTCGCTTACAGCGGCTGGAATGCCTCGGCCTACATCGGCTCAGAGATCAGAAACCCGAAAAAGAACCTGCCCCTTTCTCTCATCCTGGGCACAGGAATCGTCATCCTGCTCTATTTCGGGCTGAATCTTTTCTTTGTCTACGCTGTTCCGCCCGATGAGATGCACGGCGTTATCTCGATCGGGGGCCTGGCGGTCGGGAATCTGTTCGGAAAATCATCCGAGAGTCTTCTCTCAGCCCTCATCTCCTTTGCGCTCATATCATCGTTGAGCGCCTTCATCATCCTCGGACCCAGGGTTTATTTTTCGATGTCCAAGGACGGGTACTTTTTCAAATTCGCCTCCAAAGTCCACAAAGTATACAAAGTTCCCACCAAATCCATCCTGCTTCAGGGCCTGATAGCGGTCATCATCGTCCTCTCCGGAACTCTGGACCAGATACTCACTTACATGGGTTTTTCCCTGGGGATTTTTCCGATTCTCGCGGTAATCGGCGTGTTCAAGCTCAGGCGTTTAAAGCAGAGCGAGTACAAAATGCCGGGCTATCCTGTGGTCCCGGTCATCTACATTCTGGCCGGCATGATAATCCTTATCCTGGGCTTCCTGGAAAGGCCTATCCCCTCCGTGATCGCCATTCTCACTGTAGTCGCAGGAATTCCAGCCTATTATTTATTCAAGAGAAGGATAAAACCAGAGACAAAAGACACTGAGATATCGTGAGAGACTGCTTCATAGGCAATCAACTATAAACCGCTCAAGCCAGAGTGGAATATCTTTAATCCCCAAGAAAGCTAAGCAGCTCAGCGAAGCAAGAAACCTTGCTTTATTTTCTTTGATATCTGGAGTGTTCGGCTTGAAGCGCGGCCAAAAATTCCTCTGGCCGCTGGGAACCTATCAGTATCCGCTTTCCGTCGACAAGCTCCAGCTGCATACCGCGGTTGCCACCGACATTGTAGGCTTTCCCTTGAGGTCCGTAACGGATTCCCCAACCGCCATATTCCCTGAGAGCATTGTACTTCCGCACTTCGAATGACTTCAATTCTTCTAAAGCGATCTTATGGAAAGAAAAATGGAAGGGCACAAAGCGAATATAGATCCCGTCGCTCCGGACCTCCGTGATCAGCTTCGCAGAAAGCATGAGCATTGGCAGCCCGATGCCGAACAGGAGCCAGAAAATGATCAACAGCGTATCCGGTGCCGGCCGGCTTCCAAACGGACGACGCAGGACAATCTGCTGGATCGCGGAGTACCACACCAGGGCGGCCAGGCCGAGGACGATAATCCAGACCCAGACCTGTTGAAACTTCTGCTCCTCCCTGAAGGCTGCAAATGATTGGCTTTCCAGATTCATAGGCTTCTCACCTCCCCAAAAAGCGAAACCATCTCCTATTTTTCTTTGGGTTCAAATCCTATCCTGTCAAAGGGATTGACAACGCTGGTGGTGATATTCCGCAGATGGGAATTGACCCGCTTCAGCCAGCGGAAATAGATCCCGAGAGCAACGGCGTCACCGGGCCGGATGTCTTTATTGTCTTCTTGTATCAAACCGTCCAGGCTGTCGTCGCAGACATCGTTGACCCATTTGTATTCTTCGAGAAGTTTCAGGGCTGCGTTTTTATCGCCGGATTCAAAGCAAGCCCGGGTTTTAACGAAGTTATCCTCAACTGCGGCTTCAACCCGCTGCAGGTCCTTCTCGAATTTTCCACCTTTGAGTTTTCCGGGGTGAGCCAGAGCCAGCTCAACCATATTCTTGGTGTAATCTCCGATCCGCTCAATATCTATGATAATACTCACCAGCACCAGAGCTGAAGGGAGCTTTGTCGTCCCGCCCACTGCCAGATGATTGAACACATTCCTGCGAACCTCCCGTTCATACCTGTTGATTTCCTGATCTTTATCCTTAATATTGACATCCACTTCGCAGTCCTGTCGGAACCGCAGTGATTCTTTTGCCTTTAAGAACATATCCCGGGTCAGGTCCAACATCATAAAAGACCGCTTGTAGGCGCGGTCCATCAGGGTATCCTTTTTAAAAATTTCAAGCCATTGTCTAAACATCGCTGATTCCTCCTACCTGAATAGTAAAATCAGTATGATCGGGATAATAAAAAAAAATATCAAAATATACACGATCGGGATCCACTTCTTTCTTGTGGCAAACTGAGAAAACTTCTTAGCCATCATAATCGGCACAATTTTTAACGGCCACCAGATGATCATCCCTGAAACATTAAAGAGCAGGTGGGAAAAAGCCACGATGACCGCCGATAGATTCCCCGTCACCAGCGCTGCCAGGATGGCTGTGACCGTTGTCCCGATATTCGCTCCTAAAGTGTAAGGGAAGATCTGGGTAAGGGTCAAGAGACCGGCTCCGGCGATCGGGACCGCAAGCGACGTGGTGATCGAGCTGCTCTGGACCAGGGTTGTCAATAACAGTCCGACAAAAAAAGCCCGCACAGCTGTTTTGAATAAATAGCGGTCAAACCAGACCTCGGCCTTGGCCACCACCAGGACCTTCAGGGATTTCACCATTTGAGCGAGAGAAAACAAGAGGCAAACAAGAGCCAGGACCAGCAGAATCCAGGGAATATCGCCGATCAGGTTTCTCAAAGCATCAACGGCCGGCCTGGTGATAGCTTTGACCGGGCTGAGAAATCTCAACCCGCCGATGTGCTGGAACTGTTCGCCCAGGAAGGCGGCCGCACGGCCCAAAAAATTGGTGAAATACTGAAGAGGGAATAGCACCAGAACCGCCAGCACGTTGAAAAAGTCATGGACGATCGCTGCAGAGAACGACCGCTGGAATTCGATGTTGCGCCTGATCTGCGGGAGGGAAACCAGGAGGTTTGTCACTGATGTCCCGATATTGGCTCCCATGATGATGGGAATGGCATTGGAGACATTCAAAACACCGCCCGCCACGAGGCCAACGACTATGGATGTCGTGGAAGAGGAGGATTGAATGATGGACGTGGCCAGAATCCCGATAAACAAACCGACCAGCGGATTCGTCGTTGTCTGGATCAGATTTTCCGCCAGCCCCTTCCCGAACATCTTCAAGGAGGTCCCCATTAGCTCGAGGCTGAAAAAGAAAAGATAAAGAAAGAACAGAAGCCTGAGGACATTGATAATTCCGGGATGCTGTTTATACAGCTTGAGAACGGCCTTCATGCTTTTCTCTGGAATTAAGATCGATAAGTGCGTTCCAAAAGAGAAGAATAAGAATCAATCAGAGCAATTCATAACATAATAAAAAAAGCGTGTCAAAATAAATCTAGCAGACAAAAAATTCAGGGTTTTCTGACCGAAAAATGTCATTTGTGCAAGAGGTCATCATGGGAATTTCATACTATTCATGAATTTAGTATCCTTTTCCTATTGCGATATTATTGTCTTTCCCGTTTAATAATATAAAGATTGATGCCGAGAAATGGTTTAAAATAAAAATGACAATTTACGCGACAGACCGCATTATCTGGCAAAAGGAGGCAATATGAACTTCAGAAAACTCGTTTCCTCTCTATTATTCATGGCACTTCTGGCTCTTTCCTGGGCATTCCTTGCTGCTGAAGACCACATTGTCGAAGAAAGCACACGAACCTACATGGGCCGCACAATACCTCCGATGACCTCTGAGATCTGGGTCGGAGAAAACAAGATGTGTTATAAAGGCCGTTCCTTCAACTATATCTACCGTTTTGACCTCAAGAAGAAATACACCCTCAACCTCAGGAATAAAAAGTATCTGGAGGAGCCGCTTGAGGAATCCTCTAAGCCGGCAGAAAAAGAAAAAGCCAGGATCCAGACACTGGGGTTTGACTATACGCCTGTCTATGATTGGATCGTCACAAAAACAGATAAGGAGAAGATCATTGACGGTCACACCTGCAGGCTCTTCATCCTGGAGGGTGACGCTGACTATGCCGAAGAAAAACGCGAACTCTGGATTGCCCAGGATGTTCCGATCGACCTGGACCGCTATTATGAATTCGTCGTCAAGCCCGGCCTCGATGAGGAATGGCTTAAGATCTACGAAAGGAATCCGGAGTTGAAACATTCTGTCGCGCTGGAAAGCCAGACCATCACAGAGCATCCGATAGCACCGACCATGACCTGGACAAGCAAGATCACCAAGATCGAATCCGTAGAGCCCCCGGAAGGACTTTACGAGCTTCCCGAGGGCTTCCAGAAGGTGGAAACCAGAGAGGAACTCTATGCCCGCTGAAGAGGAGGAAAAAATGAAATTCAGAAGATACAGAAATATTATCATCTTGACTTCCGTCCTCAGTCTGCTCATCCCACTCTACTCTCAGAGCGGCTACGAGCTGCCTGAAGTGATGAAGATCGACCTCAAGCGCCTGGAAGAAACTTGGAATATCCTGGACCGGTTTGCAGAGAAAATCTGGCCGGGATGGGATAACTACCGCGATGTCCCTTTTCGATTCTCCTACCCGAATGGAGTGGAAATGCTGGTCGGCCATCCGGACCCACCGGACAGTTTCGAGCTGCTGAGTGGCGTGGAAGTCCAAGGGAAAAAGATTTTTGTAGACCGCCACAAAGAAATCCCTCTGGAGCTGAATCCGCCGATGGGAGGGGGCGGTGGCGTCCTACCCTACGGAAAAGGCGAACCTGTTTACATCGTGGATCTGCACATCTCTTCCTACAGGGATGTGGAGAAAGAGGAGGAAAAGAAAACATCCCTTCCGGAAGAGTTCCGGTATGCCAGCGACAGGCAGATACTCACCAACATCCACGAGCTTTTTCACTGTTTTCAACGCTCAGTCTACCGCTACCGGTTCGGAAATTTCATGTGCAACCCGGATGCCAACTATGCCATCTACGCCGAGATCGAGGGGATAGCTCTGGAAAAAGCCTATCTTGAGACGGATGAGGAAAAAGCCAGAGAGTATTTAAAAGATTTCATTGTGGCCCGGGAATTGAAGAGGAAAGACCTCCTGGAAAGGGAGCGGAATCAAGAATCCGAAGACGATCTTATGGAGGGAACGGCTGTTTATTCCGAGACCATGGCCCTGCAGTTGATGAAAGAAGGATACAAGCCTCTGATCTCGAAGGAGGATGATCCCTATTTCTTCGGGTTTCAATATGTGGACGAGATGCTCGAACAAAAGCTTGAATACCTTCGAGAGCAGAGAAAAGTCAGTCTGAACAGCCGGGGCAAGTGTTATCCCTATGGATGCTTTCAGGCTTTGCTTCTTTCCCGCTTTTTTCCGGGCTGGCAGGAGAATTTTTTCCAGGAACAGAAACTTCTTGACCAACTCCTTCGTGAAAAGCTGGGAGTTTCAGACCCAAAAAACCCAGAGGAGATTGCCAAGTATCTGGCGGGACGATATGATTTCGACGATATCTCCGAGCACCACACGCAGAGGGTTGCTCAAAGGGACAACGCTTATGAAATGATCCAGGCCCGCAAGGGCCGGGTGTACGTGGTCAATTTCAAACCAACCGGAGAGTATCTCTATCCACAAAAATACGGCGAATCGTTCGAGGTGGGTCTGATGCATATTTACCCTGAGGGAATCGAGAAAGCCGAAATCCAGGAGGTGCTTTTCACAGGAGAAAAGACACCGACCATAAAAGACCAGCTCTATTACATCAAGTGGATAGACACGGAAGCCTCTCCCGGAGAAAAAGGCTATGTCGTGACTTTCAGCCGCAAAGAAGGAGAAGACATCTTTTATGATGCGGTCGTTAAAACCAAAGGTTTTATCCTCAAGGCGCCCAAAATTCAAATCAAAGACCGGGAATCCCGGGTTAAAATCACAATCCTGTCAAAAATAAAGACCGGGCACTGAATAAGCAAGATCAAGCACAGTTTTTTTGTCGGGCTGTTTAATCGGGGACTGTCCCTGATTTCTATTTATTTCTTGATCCCCACCAGATCCAGCATGAAGGCGTATTCCATCGCTGTTTCTCTATACCTTCTGAACCGGCCCGAGACTCCTCCGTGTCCGGCTTCCATGTTAGTGTGCAGGAGGAGGATATTGTCGTCCGTTTTGAGCGCTCTGAGCTTGGCCACCCACTTGGCCGGTTCAAAGTACTGCACCTGTGAATCGTGCAGGCCGGTTGTGACCAGCATTGCCGGGTAATCCTTGGCCTCCACGTTATCATAGGGGGAATAGGAGAGCATGTACCAGTAATATTCTTCGTTTTTCGGGTCTCCCCATTCGTCGAATTCGCTCGTGGTCAGCGGGATACTCTCGTCCAGCATGGTCGTGATCACGTCCACATAGGGAACACCGGCGATGATCCCCTTGAAAAGGTCAGGCCGCATGTTCACCACCGCGCCCATCAGCAATCCTCCGGCGCTTCCTCCCATGGCAAAGAGTTTACCCGGGTTGGTGAATTTCTCAGAAATCAGGAACTCCGCGCAGTCGATAAAATCGGTGAAAGTGTTCTTCTTATTGAGCAGCTTGCCTTCTTCGTACCAGTAGCGGCCCATCTCCATCCCGCCGCGGATGTGGGCCATGACATAGATGAAGCCGCGGTCCAGAAGGCTCAACCGGGCAGAGTTGAAACCGGCGTTCATGGTGGACCCGTAAGAGCCATACCCGTAGAGAAGGCAGGGATTATCACCGTTCTTCTCCAGGCCTTTCCTGTAGACCAGGGATATGGGAACTTTAGTCCCGTCCCGGGCGGTGGCATAATGTCTCTCCGCATGGTAGTTGGCCGAGTCGAAATCGCCGAGGACTTCCTGCTGTTTGAGGAGCTTTTTCTCTCTCGTGTTCATATTGTAATCGAAGACAGAACCCGGGGTCGTCAGGGATGAATAGCTGTAGCGCAGCAAGTCGGTGTCGAATTCCGGGTTGTAGGAGATATAGGCCGAATAGGTTTCTTCCCCGAAATCGAGATAATGCTCGGACATGTCCTGCCACTTGATGATGCGCAGGTTCGGCAGTCCGTTGATCCGTTCACTGATAACCAGGAAATCCTTGAACACCTCAAATCCCTGAAGCAAGACGTCCTTTCGATGGGGGATGACTTCTTTCCAGTTCTCCTTGGTGGTTTTGTGGATCGAGGTCTCCATCAGTCTGTAATTCTCAGCCTTGTAGTTCGTCCGGATAAAGAACTTTTCCTGGTAATGGTCGATCCTGTACTCCAGACCTCTTTCTCTCGGCTGGATAACCTTGAACTGGCCCGCGGGATCATTCGCGTCCAGGAAGCGGTATTCATCGGAAAGCGTGTGGGAGGAGGCGATGATGATGAATTTCTTGGACCTGGTTTTACCGACATAGGTATCAAAAGTAATATCTTTTTCCTCGTAGACGAGTTTATCCTGGGAAACGTCCGTGCCGAGTACATGTCTCATTATCTTATACGGCCGAAGGGTCGTTTCATCCTTGAATGCATAGAACACGGTTTTATTGTCGTTGGCCCAAATCGCCCTGCCGGCAGTAACGGGGATCTGATCGGACAGGAGCTCTCCGCTAATCAGGTTTTTGAAATAGATCGTGTATTTTCTCCGGCTGACCGTGTCCACGCCAAAGGCGATGAGTTTATTATCGGGACTTACAGTATATCCGGCCACGCTGTAGTAGTCGTATCCTTTGGCCATCTCGTTGACGTTCAGCAGGATCTCCTCCTCTGCTTCCATGGTCTCTTTTTTCCGGCAGTAGATCGCATACTCGCCTCCTTCTTGGAAGCGCGCGTAATAGAAATAGCCGCTTTCCTTGTAGGGAACGGACATATCCGTCTGCTTGATCCTTCCCACGATCTCATCAAAAAGCTTCTCCTGTAAAGCCTCGGTATGTTTCAACACTGAATCCTTGTAGGCATTCTCGGCTTCGAGGTACTCGATGACCTTGGGATTGTCGCGCTGGTTCAACCAGTAGTAATTATCGACACGGGCGTGACCATGGATGGTCAGCTCTTTGGGAATTTTCTCTGCCACCGGCGGCTCGACCTTTTGGGCTTTCTGGCATCCTGAGATGAAAAAGATCAATAGAATAATGATAGCAAATCCACATGAAACCCGGAAATGCCCAGATATAAAATTCAGATTTTTCATGTTGACCTCCTTTTTGTACCGATTAAGATTCCTGGCTCGAAAAAACATCATCTCGTAATAATTTTATAATTTAAAAGCGGGATTCGGAAAACCTACCGTCCTGCTCTAAGGAGCATGAAAGATTCAAGACAAAGGACTTTCCTCGGGGGAATGACATCCTGCTCTTTTTGATTCTTCAGATATTTTTGAGCTACTCAAATGTTCCCACCCATGCTTTTATCACCGCTGAAAATCAATGTCAATTGAAATCAAAAAAATCCCGCAAAATCCATGAAAAAAATTTGAAATATTCGAAAAGTGGTGACAGAATAGCAGGCGATGCCATTCTTTTCAGGAGGATTCAAAATGCTCAGAAGAAGTATCTATCTTTTTTTAATCGCCCTTCTTTTTTCTCAGCCTCCCGGGTTTTCAGCCGATCAATCTCCCCAGAAAAAAGCATTGCCTCAATCTGCAGATCCTCTTGTCTCTGTCACTCATCATGCCATCCGCATAAACGGAAAAGAGCTGAGTTACACGGCTACGGCCGGACACATGATGCTCGAAAAGGAAGACGGCAAACCGCAGGCCAAAGTCTTTTACGTCGCCTACACCAGGGATGATGCCCGGGATAGGGGCCAGCGCCCGGTGACTTTTGCCTTCAACGGAGGGCCGGGGTCCTCCTCCGTCTGGCTGCATATGGGAGCCCTCGGACCGAAAAAGGTCCTGATGGACGATGAGGGTTTTTCATCGCCTCTTCCCTACAGGCTCGAGGTTAATGAAAACACCCTCTTGGATGTGACCGATATAGTCATGATCGACCCGGTTTCTACAGGGTACAGCCGGCCCGAGAAAGGAGTGAACCCGAGTGACTTCCATGGTGTGAATGAAGACGTGGAATCGGTGGGAGAGTTCATCCGTCTCTACATCACCAAGAATGAACGCTGGGCTTCACCCAAGTTTGTGCTGGGCGAAAGCTACGGCACGACCCGGGCAGCCGGACTGTCGGGATTTCTCCAGGGACGAAGCCTCGGCATGTTCCTCAACGGCATCATCCTCGTCTCGGCAGTGCTGGACTTCCAGACCATCTCCTTTCTCCCCGGAAACGATATGCCCTATTATCTGTTTCTTCCCACATATACGGCCACGGCCTGGTACCATAAAAAGCTCCCCTCCGAACTTCAAGCCAAAAAGCTGAGGGAGGTCTTGGACGAAGTCGAAAAATTCGCTTTGAATGAATACGCTCTGGCACTCCTCAAAGGGAATGAGCTTCCCCAGGCCGAAAAACAGGGAATCATCGAAAAATTATCCCGCTACACCGGACTCTCCCCCGGTTATATCGAGAAAACCAACCTGCGCATCGCTCTTCGCCGCTATGCCAAAGAGCTCCTCCGGGAAGAACACCGGACGATCGGACGGCTCGATACCCGGTTCAAGGGAAGAGATGTGGATTCTGCCGGAGAAACATACGAGTCTGACCCGAGCAGCGATGCGATCATGGGACCTTTTTCTTCCACCTTTAAAAATTATGTCCGCACAGAGCTGAAGTACAAGACCGATATCCCTTACAACATCTACGGGAATGTGCGGCCCTGGAACTGGAGCACCGGACGGGAAAGGATTCCCAGTCTGAACCTGGCCGAGACACTCCGCCGGGCGATGAGCGAGAATCAATACCTCAAG
>Ga0209427_10003152_pt1 | contig 19384 bp, 21 predicted proteins | sample DeeMarSWOR136_30_FD_187465 | JGI IMG/M metagenome (GOLD analysis project Ga0209427, IMG submission 187465) | Marine sediment microbial communities from White Oak River estuary, North Carolina - WOR-1-36_30 (SPAdes) (version 2) | ecosystem: Environmental > Aquatic > Marine > Intertidal zone >...
AAAAACTTACTGATGAGTGAAAAATGTTTCAATCTGATGCTGGATTAAAAAGACCGACAAAACCAAAGAGACTCAGACAAGACTTGAAACGCATTTGACAACCCTATCTTTCACTTTTTTTAGGAATCTCCTAAAACATTACTTGTAACGGCAACTGCTAAATGTCAACAATAACAAAGTATAAACTACTGCTTAGATAATAATGGATAAAAAGACATCCGCCTAACTGTTCTGTTTGGAGGCTTCTAATATGGTGCGTAAAAAAAAGTTGATGGAGTATGAGGAGAGAATAAAACAAGCGTTATCTATTCTTGGACTGATTTCTGAAGACAATACTACCCCTAGAAACATAAGGAGAGCTGCGAAAGAATCAATGGATGCTCTGCAAATAACGAAATACAGTCCAGCGGTGAGAGCGTCCAACGCCATATCTCGTCTAGACGAAATTCTGCAGGATCCCAACATGCCACCCTACAGTCGGGTGAAACTTTGGAATGTTATGAGTCTGCTTGAAGCAATCAAGGATTAAAATCCCATGCTACATCACGTTTAGATTCGCGGTTGACGAATATTGTGTCAGCGACAAGCCTCTTAAAAATTAACAAATCAACTGTTCATTAAAACATATATTGCAGTTATGACATGTAGGTTTGGGTCTTTGGAGGATACTCCGTTGCAGTTTGATGTGATAATCGTTGGTGCAGGTCCAGCCGGCATATTTTCTGCTCTCGAACTGGCTGAGAATGCACATCTAAACTTGCTTATATTAGATAAAGGTCCCGACATTGATAAACGCAAGTGTCCAGCAAACCGAGGGTTAGGATGCATAAACTGTGACCCTTGCACGCTATTGTCAGGTTGGGGTGGTGCTGGCGCGTTTAGTGATGGAAAACTTACTTTGTCCACTGAGGTTGGAGGTTGGCTTAGTCAGTACTGCGGTCAAGAAAAACTTGTTGAGCTCCTAAACTATGCAGACAATATTTACCGGAAGTTTGGAGCGCCCGGACACCTTTACGGAACTGACCTCGACAAGATTGAGGAAATCGAGCGGAGAGCTTCCTTCGCTGGGCTACAGTTAATTTCTCAAAAAATTCGTCATTTAGGCACTGATACCTGTGCTGACGTGCTTCGCAAAATGCGTAGTCACTTGAAAGGTAAGGTTGAGGTTAAAACCAAAACTGAAGTGAAGGGGCTTCTGGTAAAAAACCGTAAGGTTGAAGGAGTGGAAACCACTAAAGGCAAAAAGATTTACGGAAAATACGTTATTGTAGCGCCGGGCAGAATTGGAGCTGAATGGTTGAAGGTTGAAGCTCAGTCGCTGGGACTGAAGACGCTTAACAACCCTGTTGATGTGGGTGTCAGGGTTGAGGTGTTAGCGCCAGTTTTGGAGGAGCTTGCACGTGTTTTGTATGAACCTAAACTCATCTACTATTCTAAGTTGTTTGATGATCAGGTGAGAACTTTTTGTGTTGCGCCTGAAGGCGAAGTTATCACAGAATCATACGATGGTATTTTAACAGTTAACGGTCAGAGCTACGCTGAGAGAAAGACTGGAAACACTAACTTTGCTGTTTTAGTTAGCACTTCTTTCACTGAACCGTTTAGAGAACCCATTGCCTACGGAAAATATCTCGCCCGACTCGGTAACCTTCTTAGTGGAGGCGTGATGGTTCAGAGGCTGGGTGACTTGCAGGCTGGGAGGCGGTCAACTGAAGAACGTCTCCAAAGAAGTGTGGTTGTTCCAACGTTGAAGAATGCTACACCTGGCGATCTTAGTTTTGTTCTGCCTTACCGTTATTTGGCGGATATTCGTGAGATGCTTGAGGCGTTGGATCAGCTTGCACCAGGAGTGAATTCGAAGCATACGTTGCTGTATGGTTTAGAGGTTAAGTTCTATTCGTCTAGGCTACAACTGAATAATAACCTAGAAACGGAGATTCGCAACTTGTTTACGATAGGCGACGGAGCTGGAGTGACGAGGGGACTTATTCAAGCCTCGGTTTCAGGCGTAATCGCTGCCAGAGAGATAGTAAAGAGAGAAAAAACCGCAAACTAACAGATTATTGCAGTGAACTCCCATCCAAGTCGCTACGGCGTGTGCAACTGCCTTATTCGCCACGCACTTTCTTGCGAGATCTTTCTCTGATCATTATGGAATACGACGGAATCCTTTCCACTGGTCTTTCTCTTCGGGTTTTTTCTTAGGTATACTCTTTTTCTTAGTCGTGCCAAGAAAATCTGAAGCAAAGTGTTTCATGGCATTTGCTTTTAAAATAGTGATAATTGCTTTTCGCTTGTCTCCAGTGACAATTAGAATGTCGCCTGGCTTTATTTCAAGAGACTTCCTAGCTTCTTTAGGGATAACTATTTGCCCTCTTTCGCCGACTTTTACAGTGCCAAAAATATATTTTCCATCCGCTACTTCAGCCAAATCAGAAACCTCTACAGTATGAAAATTCATTCCAAATCATACTTTTCATATTTACGATGGTATCAGAATCAGAAGAAAAACAACTTGACTCTTTCTAAAATACCCTAATGTAACCGCAACAGAATTCACGTGCTTTTTTGATGTTTGTTAACCAGTAAAACTAATCTTATACTGTTATTTCCATTTTCATAAGGAGAGCGAGGAGGCTATGTCAACAAAAAAGAAAAGTTGGACCGAGAAACTGACAGATAGTAAAGGTCTACCGAAAGTAGAAAAAATCACTGAAAAAATGAGTAAAAAATGGGGTACTGGCACAATAGTTATCCCCGCACCAACCGAAGTAGACGCTATAATGAAAAAAGTACCAGAAGGCAAACTAATTACCATCAACGAAATTCGCATAGCTCTAGCGAAAAAACACAATGCAACAATTGGCTGCCCTATGACAACTGGAATTTTTGCTTGGATTGCCGCTAATGCTGCTGAAGAACAAAGGCAACAGGGTGAAAAAGATATTACCCCATACTGGCGTACTTTGAAAACTGGCGGAGTGATAAACCAGAAATATCCAGGCGGAGTTGAAGGGCAGAAGAAACTTTTAGAAAAAGAGAGACATCAAGTAATTCAAAAAGGCAAAAAACACGTTGTTGCTGATTACGAAAAATCATTGATGAGGCTTTAAACTCTTAACAACCCGCAAAATGCGCGTGCGACGTTACAAAAGTCTTTTAAAAAAAAGTCAGATAAGGTAATGCCAGTTTAGTACAGGAGACTGAAAAAATTGAGATTGAAAATTGCGATTGCTTACATTTGTATGATGAGTCTTTTGACACTTAGTTTTGCTCAACTAATGCCTGGATTTGCAGTGGATATGCCTTCCCCTTCATGGAACACCAAAACACATATGCCAACATCAAGAGGACAAGCAGCTATTATAACAGGTGACGATGGATTAATCTATGTTATGGGCGGATACAATGACTCTGCTGTTCTTTCTGTAGTAGAAGCTTACGATCCCTCAACTGACACATGGACCACAAAGACAGCGATGCCTGAAGCCACAAGAGGAGCCGCTGTTGCCAAGGATTCAGATGGAATAATCTACGTGATTAGTGGGACTAACGCGACAGGTTACACCGATACTGTGCAAGCTTATAACAGTACTTCGAACACATGGTCTACAAAAACTGCAATTCCAACTGCTGCATGGATGGCTAGTGCTGCAACTGGTAACGATGGCAAAATCTATGTGATTGGTGGAGAATCGTCTGGATTCTTCTTTAGTACAAAGACGCAAATCTACGATCCTTCAACAGATACATGGACTAGTGGCACAGACATGCCCACGGGAAGAAGTGAATTAGGTGTAGTCAAGGGTCCAGATGGTTTAATCTATGCTATGGGCGGATACGCTGGCTCTGCTCTATCCGTAGTAGAAGCTTACTATCCCTCTACTAATTTATGGATCACAAAAACTTCGATGCCATCGCCTAAATTAGAGTTTGGTCTAGTTTTAGGACCTGACAAGAAAATTTATGCAATAGGCGGAGGAACCAACTACGGCAACAATGCCGGTCCCTTCTACGATATCGTGGAAATTTACGATGCTAACACAGACACTTGGACCATACCCGGTTGGTTAGAGTCGACCATGCCAACGGCAAGGAAGGAGTTGGGTGCGACTCTGGGCAACAACGACAGAATTTATGCTATAGGCGGAGCCAACGGTACATATATCAGTGCTAATGAGGAGGCTTATATTGTACTTCCTAATATCTCTCCAAAAGCTTACATTGACTCTATAACTCCTAATCCAGCAACTCGTGGAGAAACAATCATATTTGAAGGTCATGGCAGCGACTCTGACGGTTCTGTTAAAGCCTACAAATGGAGATCCTCTATTGACGGAACCATAGGCACCGCGGCAACATTTAACACATCAACGTTGACGATTGGAACACACACGGTCTATTTCAGCGTGAAAGATGACTCAGATGCATGGTCAGAAGAAGCTATGGCAATTGTAACCGTGAACAAACCAATAACTGAAGATCCTCTCTACCAAGAACTCCTTAGCTTGAACGAAACCATGAATAACCAGATTGATGACTTGTCGCAGCAGAACGATGACTTGGCAGACAACGTGGATGCTTTGTCGCAACAGAACACAAACTTAACAGACAAAGTTAACAACTTAACACAGAAAACTGATCTAATGACTCTTGAACTTCTGGGAGCAAGTGTAGTCATCATCGTGCTCGTGGTAGTTACAATTGCAGTAACATACCAAAGCAAACGCCAATCGCCCGCACGCACCCGCCGATCACCAAGTGTTTAACATAATCTCTCCCCTCTTTTTTTTAACCTTAAGAGCACGTTCGCGCGTAGCAGTTTTTGTTATGTGTATCAAAAACATTACACTTTAAGAAATGTCTCAAAGACCTGTGAAATTGCTTTGAAATAAGCTATGGACTGACTAAGAACCTTACATGGCAAAAGAAACTCAAGTATTGCTTGGATTTTTCTTAAAATAGCGGTTGGTGGGGCTGGGAAGATTTGAACTCCCGTCCCGAGCGTCCGAGGCTCAGAGCCTAGACCAAGCTAGCCGACAGCCCCCTTAAAACATGTTTTGCAACATGCTTTACATAAGCCTTGCTTCATTTTTTACTTTAATTTTTTAAACTAAACCACACACTAATGACTGTGAGGTTACATTTTGCCTCGCCGACAGTCAAGCGTGAAAGTGCTCAAAGCTGTTTCATCAGCCATGCGACTGAAAGTTTTAAACCTACTCTTAGAGAGAGGTCCTCTCTCCTACACTGAAATAATGAACATACTCCGCCTAAACCCAAGCAGAGACGCTGGCAGATTCGCCTACCACCTAAAGTTCCTATTAAAAACAAACCTCGTTGAGCCAGACGTGAAAACCAAGAAGTACTGTCTTACAGAACTTGGAAAAGTAATGGTTGACGTTGCTGAAGAAATCAGCGACCGCTTTTTAACAAGGAAAAAAATGATGGTTCGTACCTCACGCTTGGCAATGGAAGAGTTTGACAGAAACAAAATTGCAGAATCGCTTGTGAACGAGGCAAGTGTGCCGTTGGAATTGGCGCAAAAAATCGCAAGAGAAACGGAAAAACGGTTGTCAGAGTTCAAAACAAAATATTTAACCGCTCCGCTCATACGGGAAATTGTAAACACAATTCTGATAGAAAAAGGATTTGAAGAATATCGCCACAAACTTACACGTCTAGGGCTTCCAGTTCACGACGTAACCCAACTAATACGTATGATAGGCGCCCAGTCTCTGGGAGTTGAAGCTGTCCACAAAGCATCGGGTGACGCCGTTATGGAAGAATACACTCTTCTGAATGTGCTTCCACGAGACATTGCTGACGCTCATCTGTCAGGCACCCTTCACATTAACAACCTTGGCTACTGGATTTTAAAGCCAAATGAATTCATGCACGACCTTCGGTTTTTCTTTCGACACGGACTAAACGTTGGCAGAACAGTCTTCACAGGTCCCTCCTATCTTCCTCCCAAAAGTTTCGAATCAGCACTGCTGACAGCATCTAGCCTTCTCAAACTCGCTGCCACAGAAGTCTCCGGAGAACAGACCATAGACTTCTTCAACGTTTTCCTAGCGCCTTTTGCAAAAGGACTATCTAAGGATAGAATAAGAGACGGCTTGCGCTTTTTCATCTCCAATCTAAACCAATCCTTCTCAGGCAAAGGTCTTCCAATAGAAACATCACTCGGCGTAGAACTCGTTATCCCCGACTTCCTAGCGAAAGAAGACGCTGCTGGACCAGATGGGAAGAAAATAGGTTGCTACGGAGACTTCGCAGAGGAAAGCCGCCTACTTGCAGCTCTCCTCGTTGAATTGATGTTTGAAGACGATAAGCATAAACCAGTTTTCAATCCCAGTCTAATCATAAAGTTGCGGCCAAAAGCAGTCAGAGACAAAGAATGTGAAGATGTTATTTTTCAATCCCACAAGCTTGCGGCTGAAACTGGGCTTCCCTACTTCGCTAACCTCTGCCCTAAACCGCAAAAATATGCTTCTTACACCGCTACTGGATGCAGATTCTCAACTGACTGGAAAGGAGACTGGGAGTTGGACACTCTGCAAACTGGAAGTCTTGATAGTGTTATAATGAATTTGCCTAGAGCCTCATACAACGCTGGAAGAAACCAAGCCAATTTTTTCAAGTTTTTAGACGAACAGTTAGAGATGACGCTGCGTGCTCTGGAAATAAAATATCGAACAATCAAACGCCGCGTAAGAGAGGGATTACTTCCTTTCCTAACGCAGGAGGCTGATCGCGATTGTTATTTTCGACTTGAAAACTCCTCTCGTCTCGTCGGTTTTGTTGGATTAAACGAAGCGGTTAAGTCATTCTTTGGCAAAGCTTTACATGAAGACGAAGAAGCGCTTAGATTTGCTGAAGAAGTTATTAAGAATCTTTCCAAAAGCGTTAAGAAATGTGCAAAAAAGCCTAGAACTCGTCCAGTGCTCTCTATGGTTTCTAATGCCAACGCTGCGAAAAGACTGGCAGAATCAGATGTGGAAAAGTACGGTTGGGCGAATGTTCAGGTTCAAGGTGCCAAAGATCAACCGTTCTACACTGACCTAGTTGCTGTGCCTTTAGACGCTGACATTTCTTGGGAAAACCGTTTGAACATCGAACAGAAATTTCACAAATTGACGCTGGGAAGCCACCTCGCTGTCATACAACTTGCTGATTCGGAGCGAGACCCAAATGAACTTTTGTCCACAACAAAACATATCACTGAAAAATATGATGTGGGGCTTTACGCCTATAACTGGAATCTCGTTTACTGTGCTCGTTGTCAAAAAGTTTTTTATGGAACAGCAGTGAGGTGCCCATCGTGTGGGTCTGTTAATACACTAATTTACTTCAGTCGTGTGTCAGCCAAATATTCACCATCACTCAGCGCGCGCATAGTTAATTTATGAAAAAGACGTTTTTCTTTCAGCTTCTCAAAATATGCTTAATACCAATAATTCCAGTTATTTTCTGAAAGGATTTTGTCGCTCTGAAATGCTGAAAGCTTGTTCTGCAGTCAAAATCTTAGTTGAGAAAACGCCACATGCATGAGTTAATATAGGTTTTTGCTTTAGCTGTGTTTATATTTGAGACACTAAAAATCATGCCCTTCTTAACCGTTTCATTAACTGCACTAAACAAGCAGTTTTGTATGTGTTAATTTTGAAGAAAAGTTCATACAGAATTTTATACTATTCATTCTAAAATTATAAATACAAAGTGCGTGCTAATTCTTGTTTACCCTCACCGCACTTAGAGTGAGAGGTGGTTTTCATGCGACCTAACAAACATAGTGATAACCAGTTGTCTCAAACGGACAAAATAATAGTCTATACGTCTAACGGATGCCCAAAATGCACTTTGCTAAAAGAGTGGCTAAAAGATAAAAATGCAGAGTTTGAGGAAAAGAACCTAGAGGACATAAATGTTATGACGGAACTGGTTATGAGAAACCTAGTAGTTCTGTCAGCACCAGCTCTAGAGGTTGAGGAAGCATTTTATACAGAAGACCAAATTTTTAACGAAGACAGCTTAGTAAACTCTAAGATCTTAGAGATTTTGGAGCTGAAGTAAATTGGAAACCGATGAACTCGGTTTTCAGAAAACGCAACCAATGGTCAGAAGAAGCGACGGCTTTATTGTGCCGTGGAGTCGAGACGCCATTGTAAAACAGCTTTTAACTGAAACCAAACTTGCCAAAGAATTTTACGATGTAAAGCCTATAGGCAAGGAAGAAGCTGAACAAATAGCCATCGAAGTTGAAGATAAAATACTAAATTTAGGACTTGGGTTCATAAGCGGACCCCTCATAAGGGAACTGGTAAACAACGTTTTGCTAGACAAGTCGAAGGAAACACCGGTATACGCCGTTTACCGCAACATTCTAACCAGAGTAGGAACACCCGTTTACGACGCCTACCTAATAGATGTCGGATCTGGCTACAAAGCCAAAGAAAACGCGAACCTCCAACCAAACGCTGAAACTGCTCATAAAAGAAAAGCAGACTGGGTTTCTGGAGAAGAATACCTATTATTGATGCCTCCGAAACTAGCTGACTCTCACCTCGCAGGAGACCTCCACATACATGATCTAGAATACTTTGGAACAAGACCTTTCTGTCAAGACTGGGATCTTCGTTACTTCTTTTATTACGGCTTAATGCCCGACGGCATCGGCACTAGAACCAGCATCGCGGGTTCAGCTAAGCATGCAGAGGTTGCGATTCTTCACACTGCTAAGATTCTTGCTTCTGCACAGACGAATTTTGCTGGCGGTGAGGGCTTCTACAACTTTCTGGTTTTTCTCGCTCCCTACATGAGGGGACTAAGCTACGAAAGGGTTAAACAACTCATGCAGATGATGTTCTTTGAATACACTCAAGCCTACGTAGCTAGAGGCGGACAACTCGTATTCAGCAACATTCAAGTGCAGCCTGGAGTGCCAGAGCTTTGGAGAAACATTCCTATAGTGGCTAGGGGACGTGTTGGACCAGACGTCTACGGTGACTATGAAGATGAAGTTCGCCTCTTATTCAAAGCGCTTTACGAAGTTGCCTATAAAGGCGACTACTGGGGGAAACCTTTCAATTTCCCGAAACTTGAAAACGCTATAAGCCCTGAGTTTCTCAAGCCAGAATATGATGAACTTTGGCTGGATGTTCATAAGGTTGTAGCCAAGTTTGGAACCCCCTACTTTGACAATATGTTACCAGCTTACAGGGGTTACGGCAAAGGCGTGTCCTGTTATCAATGTTGTGCGTACTGTTTTGTGGAAACCCGTGAAGGCAACCCTGAATTCGAAAATAAACTAAATTTTGTCGACGGAAAACACTTCACCATGGGAGGCTGGCAGGTTATAAGCCTGAATCTTCCGAGAATGGCTTACAAAGCCAATGGAGATGACTCTAAACTCTTTGAAGAAAGCCGCAGACTCATGGATTATGCTGTTGAAATATTCAAAATCAAGAAGAAATGGATGAACATAATAATAAAGCGCAACCGCATTCCCTTCGCCACCCAACGACCAATGGACCCCAAAACTGGACAAAGAGGCACACCAGCCGTAGACTTCGATGGACTTGTTTTCACAATGGGTTTAGTTGGCGGAAACGAGATGGCTCAATGGCACACAGGCTACCAATTTCATGAGGACCCAGAAGCCGTCAAGATACTCGTTAAACTAATTCTGGAGATGCAAAAATACAAGAAGGAACTTCAAGAAAAGAGTGGACTCAACCTCGCCTTAGCAAGAACCCCCGCTGAATCTACAGCGCAGAGATTCGCCATAGCAGACCTTCTGAACGACAACTATCGTGATAAAGCTGAAAAACTCGTTAAAGGAGACTTAGGCGAAGCCAAGTTTGCACTTGCTGACGGAAAAACAGATGTTCCAGTCTACTATAGCAACGGAACCCACGTCGACGTCGGCGCTAATATGAACCTGATTGACAGAATAGACCTAGAACAGAAGTTCTTCCCGCTTCTGAGCGGCGGAGACATGTTTCATGTGTGGCTTGGAGAAAATTCTTCAGACCCTGAAGCGCTGTACAAGCTAACTCAGAGAATCGCTACCAAGAGCAACGTTGGCTACTACGCTTACACCAAAGACTTGACAATTTGCAACAGTTGCGGAAAAGTTACGCCAAACATCAACGAAACATGCCCACACTGCAAATCTTCTGACGTGGAATGGTGGTCCAGAGTAACCGGATACTACCAAGCGGTAAGCGGATGGAACAAAGCAAAAATGAAAGAACTAAAAGACAGATACCGAGCCCCGCTATAGCCTTTGGAACTGTTAGGCAGACGCCGCTATGTTGTAAAGTTTAGAGGTCGTTTACAGCTAAAAGAGATGATTATCAGTCAGTGCTGGTTTGCCGCCTACTTCACTCACAATAATATCTGGTAGTCTTAATTTCTTCAGTCTGTTTGCTACTTCCCCTGCGTATTTCTGGAAAGTGTTAACAAAAACTGAGGGCCCAGTGTCGATGGAATACCACGCTGGAAGTCCTTCCTCCCGCATTTTAATAACACTCTTAATGGTCAAGATCGTCTCTGGTTCCCAAAGGAGCATGTGAGTCTTTCCAGTCATTGTTACTGCGTGAAGGTTCAAACTGTCTTCTTCAGCTAGACGGCATATGGTTGGGATGTCACCTTCCCTTATCGCTTTCTTCATCAATTTAACTACGTTTCCGACACTTTTCAATCGGGCTTCAAACAGTGGCGAACTTAAAACTTCAGCGTGAGCTTCATCGGTTTTAACTTTGGAAGGAACGGGCACGATAATCATGGCTAAATCCACGTTTTCAGCGCGGCTCAACTGCTCAGCATAAGACTTTCCATCTTTGTCAGCGTACCATATTGCAAAGTTTCCTGCAAGACTTCGGGTGGCAGAGCCCGCTCCTAACCTCACAGCTTCAGAGAGAGTTAGATAATCTACAGTGGAGTCTAAGGCGGTGCATGTGGCCACGCCAAGGGCAGCGAAGCCTGAAGCAGAAAAGCCGATGCCCTTTCCTCAAGCTGTTTTCGGAAACAACTTTGAAGTGTCCAGAGTATCCAGTGATGTCTTTAAGCTTCTGAAGAACAACTTCAACCCTTTTCCGATTCCTTCCAGTTAAATTCGCTCCATTGACCGTTAGGAAATCTTTTTTGAAAGACTCATTGGTCTCGACTGTGGTAATGGTTTGAAGAGCTTGGATACAGACGGAGATGCTGTCGTGAAAGGGAATTCTTAGCGTAGAATCTTTTAGCCCATGATATTTAATTAAGCCTTGAATGGGATGGGCGACTGCTGTTGCCTTCATAAAGCAACTCTCGACTTGTTTCCTCTATTTTATTGCGCCCAAGACTAATGCTAAGAGAGCCATCCTTGCCACTACACCGTTCCAAACCTGCTGAAAATACTTAGCGTGCGGTGTCTCGTCTACTTCAGCAGCGATTTCTCCAACTCTTGGAAGCGGATGCAGAATTGTCATGTCTTTCTTGGCGTTCTTCAACATTTCAAGATTTATTTTGTATGACCCTTTAACTTTCGCGTATTCAACGGGGTCTGGAAAACGTTCTTTTTGAATCCTTGTCATATAGAGTATGTCCATTTCAGGTAACGTTTCTTCAATTTCGGTTTTTTGAATTACTTCTATTTTTTCTTTAATGGTGTCCAGCACTTCTCTGCGCATTTGAAGAGACTCTGGCGAAATTAGATGTAATTTTACATCGTAAAGCGACAGTGCATAGGCGAGGGAATGAACAGTGCGTCCATAACGTAAGTCGCCTACTAAAGCTATGTTGAGCCCGTCAATTCGTTTCTTTTCTTTCAAGATTGTGTACAAATCCAGTAACGCTTGTGTTGGATGTTCCTCTGCACCAGATCCAGCGTTGATTATTGGTAGGTGAGCGAATTCTGCAGCGAGTCTAGCTGCTCCCTCCAGTGGATGTCGTAGCACAATTACATCTGCGTAGCTTTCTACAACGCGTACAGTGTCAGCTAGGTTTTCTCCCTTCTTAACCGAGGAGGTTTTTGCCTCTGCGAATCCTATGGTGGCTCCTCCGAGTTTGTGCATAGCTGCCTCAAAGCTTAGGCGGGTTCGTGTGCTAGCTTCAAAGAAAAGGGTTGCCAGCGTTTTTCTTTGAAGCATGTCTGACCCGCTTTTTGCAATTGGTTCCATGGCGCTGGCGATTTTCAAAATATAGTCAATTTCTTGTCGTGTAAAATCTTTAATTGAAATTATGTCTCTTCCCTTAAACTCCAACTTTTTGCACCAAACACCTTTTTAATAAACCACAAATAACTCTTTTTATTTAAAACTCATAGAATAGTAGTTTCAGAAGGTTGGTGGGTATGGCTGAAAAAACTTTGCGAGTGTCTAAGATAAAAAACGGTACAGTGATTGATCATGTGACAAATGGTCATGCGCTTGATGTGGTAAAGATTTTGGGAATCACGGGTCGTACCGGAGGAGTTGTAACTGTGGCTATGAATATTCCTAGCAAAAAACTTGGAGCGAAAGATATGGTGAAGGTTGAGGGAAGAGAGTTGAAGTCTGAGGAGGTGGATAAGATAGCGTTGTTAGCGCCTCATGCTACCATCAATATTATTCGGAACTATAAGGCTGTGGAAAAACAACGGGTTAAGCTGCCTTCTGTTATTCGGGGAATAGTGAAATGTGCAAATCCAGCATGTGTCAGTAATAGTGATGAACCGATACAGCCAACGTTTTATGTGGAGCGTCAAGAGCCGCTTCGTTTAAAATGTCATTACTGCGGCTACATCATGGAAAAACAAGACGTACTTAAACAATTTTGATTGATTATTAACATGTACGAAGCGCTATTGTGAAGGGTCAAGTTAGCCTTTTGTTTGAATGAGAAGTATTGCTTTTGCAAGGTCTCCTCCAGTCTCTTCCAACGCTTTTTTCGCTTCTTCCATACTTTTTCCTGTCTGGTCAGCAACAAGTCTAACGTCTTCTTCAGGAATCTCCATTTCCTTCTCGATTTTTTTCTCACTGACTTGTCCTGTCACTTGAAAAATTTTTTGTCCATGCATATCCAGAACTGCCACTTCAGGGTTTTCCACAACAATCTCTTTCGAACTAGTTCGGATGACAACTTCTTCAACGTCGGGTATTCCTTCCATGTTGAGACCCATACGTTGCATCATTCTTTTTGCTTCTCTCGGATTCACTCTTCTCCTCAATGCTGGTCTTCTCCACATACTAATTATATCTCAACGTTTCTTCTTAACTTCTTCTGCGATGCCTCTTCGCACCCGTACAGCTACTCCCCTCTTAAAAACCTTCATCTCCTTTCCAGTCAACACTGCTTTTCCCACTGCTAAAACTTCATTTCTTTCGTTAATGACAATCACTTCTTCTTGAGGGCGAATTTCGCTGTCAGCATCAACTACATGTTTAGCAAAGACACTTTTACCCTTACCAATGAAAGGTTCAGCTTCTGCTGGCACCTTGACCCATAGTCTTTGTTTTTTCACGTTTTCCATTATTTGTTTAGCGCCTTTGATGGTTAATAAAAAAAGACCGTTAGTTGGTCGTAAAGTTGCCAGTAGTTCTTTATCTAGATATACGTGACGTATTTTGCCTGTTCTTTTAGAGTAGACAATTTTAACTTCGTCTGGGAAAAGTTTCTTCCCCACATCTTTTCCAAACTGATAGTCTGCTATGCTTCTAATCTTTCGGAGAGCGGTAAGTTTATCACACATGTTTTCACCATTAAATTCAACGAGTATAAAGAATCGTTGACAATAAAAACCATTTTGGGTGATGGCTCCCATGCAATGCGAAGTCTGCGGTCATCAAATCAGAGGGAAACCTTACAAAACAACCATTGAAGGAGCCAAAATGATTGTCTGCGAAAAATGCGCCAAACTAGGCTCAATTTCTTGGGAAACGCAGACTCCACGACGCGTAAAAAAACGGGCAAAACCCAAGTCTCCTTTAACCTTGACTCCAAAGAAAAAGCGGTCTCCAAAACTCGCTGAAGAAGTGGAACTCGTAAACGATTTCAGTTCACGCGTTAGGCAGGGAAGAGAAAAAATGGGGATAAACCACGAGGATTTAGGGAAAAAGATAGGAGAAAAGGTTTCAGTTCTTCGGAAGATTGAAAGCGGAAAAATGACTCCTGACCAAAAGCTTGCGGCTAAACTGGAACATACGCTGAGAGTAAAGTTGCTGGTTCCGCCTTCTGAACCTAAGACTCCATCTGCACGCTTGTCTACCCCCCGCGAGGCAACTCTTGGAGACTTAGTTCGTTTGAAGAAAAAGAAGACGGAGGTAACGGAAGAACGAGAGCAGTTATAGTTCAAAGACGACTTCCCTCTGAACGCTCTAGCCTAGATGAACTTCAAAGCCTCGCCAAATCAGCTGGATACACTGTTGTGGACTCTATTGAACAGGTTAGAGAACCAGACTCAAGCTACCAAATTGGCCGCGGCAAAGCAGAAGAGCTGGCTGAATTAGTCACTAACAAGAAGATTGAGAAAACCATATTTGAAAATGAACTAAAACCAATTCAAGTTTACAACTTAGCCAAGACAACCGGCGTAGAAGTTGTTGACCGTTTCCAACTCATTCTAGAAATCTTTGCGCAAAGAGCCTCAACCGCTGAAGCTAAACTTCAAATCCAACTAGCAAAACTGCGATATGAACTGCCCAGAGCAAAAGAAAAAGTAAAACTAGCAAGGATAAGCGAGCAACCAGGTTTCATGGGACTGGGGAAATATGAAGTTGACCTTTACTACGAAACCATAAGAAGACAAATCTATTCTATACGAAGCAAGCTTAAGAAGATACGAAAGAAACGACATCTACATCGCGCCCGTAGACTCGAACTAGGTTTTTCATCAATTTCTCTGGCTGGATACACCAATGCTGGCAAAAGCTCGCTGTTCAACGCTCTCGCCGAAGAAACAGCTCCGGTAGACCCAGATTTGTTTACCACTCTTTCCACAACAACTCGAGCTATAACGCTTTTTAAAAGAAAGGTTTTGTTAACTGACACCGTTGGGTTTATCGACCGCTTGCCCTTAACCCTAATTGAAGCGTTTCATTCAACACTTGAAGAAACCCTCTTCTCAGACCTTATTCTTCTTGTTGTCGATGTAAGTGAACCTCACACGGAAATTGAGAGAAAACTCTCCTGCTGTCTTGACACAATTCAAAAAATAGGCGCCTCAAGAGTTCCCATCGTAACAGCATTTAACAAGATAGATTTGCTGTCTGAAAATGAAGTGCAACACAAAATAGAAGCTTTAAACGAAGTTACATCGAACCCTGTACCCGTTTCCGCATTATACAAAACGAACATGAATTCACTGAAGCAGGAAATAACCGGTCATCTTAAAGAACACATTCAAGCATCATTCTCCCTCCCAATAACGAATGAATCAATGTCTTTTCTTTCATGGCTCTTCAGCCGAGCCAATATACATGATCTAAAATACGAAAGCGAAAACATGAACGTCGTTTTTGAAGCGGTTCCTTTATTTGCGGATAAAGTGAGAGGGCGTGTGGAACAACTCGGCGGAACTTTCAACACGTAGTTTAACAAGGAAGGGAAGGAAACAAAACTGTCTAAAGTCACTGTTTTAAGGTGGGGGCATCGGAGAAGAGATGAAAGACTCACTGCTCATGTTGCTTTAACCGCTCGCGCTTTAGGCGCCTCATCCTTCATTTTAGCTGGCATTCAAGATGAAGGAATCAAGGCAACGGTTGATAAAGTGGTGAAGCAGTGGGGCGGTCAATTTGCCTTTGAAATGGGAACTCCCTGGCGACAAGTTGTAATGAAGTGGAAAGAAAAAGGTGATGTCGTGGTGCATCTAACCGCTTACGGGGAAAACATTCATACAAGCGATGTTTTGCAGAGAATTAAGGCAACGGGAAAGAACGTGCTGGTTATAGTTGGCGGTCAAAAAGTTCCATCAAAATTTTTTTCTGAGACAGTTTCAGACTTTAATGTGGCTGTTGGAAATCAACCTCACTCAGAATGCTCAGGCCTAGCAGTTTTTCTTGACCGTTTTTTCGAAGGCGAAGAACTGTCAAAAGAGTTTAAGGAAGCGAAAATGAAGATTGTTCCTCAACCGCGAGGAAAGAAAGTGGTTAAGTTATAGTCACCATTGCCGAATAAAAGGAAGAGATTTAAATTTTACAATTGACTAATATATATTATAGATATTGAGTACGTTTCACAGAGGTTTTCTGATGTACTTTGTGGATGACAAAACACTGAATAAAGTTGCTGAGACGTTTGGCAGTGAAGAGGCTGTCCAAATAGTTGATGTTCTTAAAGGGGCGAATGAAATCACAGATGACGAAATCGCCTTTCAAACTGGGATAAGGCTCAATTCTGTTAGAAAAATCCTCTACAAGCTATACGACCATTCCCTCGTAGCCCTGAGAAGATCACGTGATGAAAACACAGGATGGTTCGTTTTCCACTGGAGGCTTCAACCAGACCAGCTTGAAGGTTTCATAACAAATCAAAAGCGTCGCGTTATCGAAAAACTGGAAAACAGGCTTGAACATGAGAAAAACCACGAGTTTTACTATTGCCACACGACTGGATGTAGGCGAATACCTTTCGAAGAAGCGGTGGAACTCGTTTTCAGATGTCCTACGTGTAATAAGCCAATGATGCATTTTGACAACAAGAAGATTATCGAAGTTTTAAACGTCAAGATTGGGGAGTTAAGGAAGGAGCTGAGTGAGTGAACAGCTACCGTCGAAACGAAAAGCACTGAAGCTCCTTTTTGAAGCTGGCTGTTCCCCTGCAGTCGTAGAGCATTGTAAGGCGGTTGCAGCAGTCGCCGTTAAAATTGCTAGAGCGTGTGAAAAGAAAAAGCTAAATGTTGATATTCAGTTGGTTGAAATCGGCGCGCTTCTACACGACATCGGACGTTCAAGAACGCATAGCGTTAATCACGCAGTTGTGGGCATGGAAATCGCTGAGTCACTAGGTTTACCCGACAAGCTTGTATCTATCATTGGGCGTCACATTGGCGGTGGCATAACTGTTGACGAAGCAAGAAGACTTGGGTGGCCTGTTAAAAGCTATATGCCGCAAACTTTGGAAGAAAAGATTATTGCTTACGCTGACAAGCTAATTGAAGGATTAAGAACAGTTTCAATCGAACAAACCCTCGAAAAGCTTTCAAGGGAACTGGGTGAAACACACCCTGCAATTGAAAGAGTGAAAAGTCTTCACGCTGAAATTTCAGCAATAATCGGTGATTTTGATGCCGACACTTACGTTGCTTGAAAAGGTTTACGGTTCTTTTTCTTCCGAAACGTTTGAACCCGTTTTTTCATCCTTGTGTCAAGGGCTTAAAGTTGAGTTAAAAGTTGTTGGCAAAACAAGTCGTGGGTGGATACAGGTGAAAGTGTCGGGGGAGGACGAAACTGTCGCGTCACATTATATTGGCAAAGAAGTTGGGTTGGCACCAGTTTCCATTGATAAGCTTAAACGGTTTTCTACAGTGCATGGAAGAGTTATCTCTTCTAAAGAGAGCGAGAACCAGCTTCTTGTGGATGTAGGCGTTTTTTCTCCTCGAATCTATGACGCCACAGTTTCGTTGCAAAATTTGCAGTCTCAACTTGCTGATGGAAAAAATCTGTCTATTCAGCGGGTAATTGAGCTTTTCTGTTTATATGAAAATCTGCCGCTTGAAGTAAAAATAGTTGGTAATGTGGATGCTAGAAGGAAACATGTTGAAGCTGAACTGTCAGAAACACAGCATTCCCAAATCATGCGGTGGATTCGCTCCAGCCTTGATCGACTGGTAGTTTTAGGCGCTTCCTTTTCTGATGTTGAACATGCTGTGCGAGCGTCGAAACATGCTCGCGACGTGATTAAGGTTGAGTCGTTAGGGCTGCTTGAACACGCTGTTGTGTGTAAACTGGGAACTCATGCTGTAGGCTTAACACCTAAACTTGGACCTCTATTATCTACCGCTAAACTTGCATCGTTTTCTCCAAGAAAAATAAGGCGCGAGTTCAGTGGGCCGGGCAGGACTTGAACCTGCGACCTTTGCCTCGTAAAGGCAATGTCCTAAACCATGCTAGACGACCGGCCCTTATTTGTGTGGGTTCATGTATTGTTTGGGTGTGAATTAATTTTTTCTCTCTATAGAATGGGAAATTGTTGAAACGGGAACTTTTTTTCGAGGTGACTTTTACACGCGCGCGGTAGAGTTTAGTCAAACTATTGTGTAACACTCATCCGTAAAGTCTGAAAAAGATTGAACTGAAACCTCTATAGATGTGCTTCCTACCGACGAACGTCGACTTTTTGACAAGTAATTGAGAAAGCGCGTGCAGGAACAAGGAATAGAGTCCTTTTTGGGTCATTGATGTAGCGCGCGCATGGTTCATCGTCTCTTCTAACCAGTTTTTAACAATCTTTCTTCTAAAACATCACAAATGAAAAAAGGGAGAAACCCTGTAAATTCGCTTACATGGCATTCGATTTTTTGGATTGGATGGAAACCTTCGCAATACAATATGGCTACTTCGGAGTCTTTTTTATAAGCTTAGTCGGCTCATTGTCAATAATCATTCCAGTTCCCTACACACTTGTCATATATGTTATGGGCACAGTTTTAGACCCCATCCTCGTTGCAATTGCTAGCGGTTTCGGCTCCGCTGTTGGCGAATTTTCAGGGTATGCACTGGGATATTATGGAAGGGCTGTGATAAGTGAGGAAAGGCAAAGAAAAATGGATTTTATGGTAAAAGTTTTTGACCGTTACGGTTTCTTCGCAATCTTCTTTTTTGCTTTAACTCCGTTGCCTGACGACCTTCTCTTCATTCCATTAGGAATCATGCGATACAAGTTTGTCAAAGCCTTTATTCCAAGTTTATTGGGTAAACTACTCATGAGCTTCATCTTAGCATATAGCGGTCATCTGTCAATAGGGTTTATCAGCGACCTCCTCGGTGAAGGCGGATTGATAGGAGCCATTGTTACCCTTATACTAATGATCGTCATAATAGTGGCAATTTTAAAAATCGACTGGGAGAAGGTTTTTGAGAAGTACGTAAGTGAAAGAAGAAATTGAGGGTTATAGCAGACCTACAAAGGCGTGGAGATATCCCCCGCAAACTCCCCTTTTTTTTAAATTGAGAATGTGAATACACGCGCGTATCTACTTTTCACGAAAGTTTTTTCAAAACATAGAATTTGACGTAATGGATTTACTCAGGTTAGGAACGGTTTTCCACGCCCATTCGCCGGGCTTCCCGGTTTTTTGGGCGTTTCATCAAACCGTGTATTCCTTTTCCTGAGGGACACCAGCTTTTTAGCTGGATGTTATGTGAGTTCTTTGTCTGCTTCTTTCACGATTTCGCGAATGTCCTTCGCGATGTCTCTG
>Ga0209427_10003154_pt1 | contig 19377 bp, 60 predicted proteins | sample DeeMarSWOR136_30_FD_187465 | JGI IMG/M metagenome (GOLD analysis project Ga0209427, IMG submission 187465) | Marine sediment microbial communities from White Oak River estuary, North Carolina - WOR-1-36_30 (SPAdes) (version 2) | ecosystem: Environmental > Aquatic > Marine > Intertidal zone >...
AGATGGTAGCATAGAAATAGCTAATTATTAAATGAGGTAATTAAAATGACAGAATTAAGTTGGGGAAAATATTTTAAAGAGCTTGTTGAATCAGATTTAAGCGATAAAGAAGTTATTGAACAATATTTAGGATATATTAATATGGAAGAAGATAGACTTTCTGAAAGAATTGAGAAAGACAGATTAGAGATGGAGAATTGTATTAAAGAACAGGAAAAAGAAGAGGAAGAATTTTATAAGTCAAAAGGAATTTTATAAATTAAAGGAGGTAAATAAAATGGGAACAAGAGGGTTGGTTGGATTTTACAAAGATGGAATAACAAAAGCAACATACAATCATTGGGATTCTTATCCTTCTGGAGTTGGTGTTGATATTCTTGAAGAAGTAAGAAATCTTAATGTTGAAAAAATGAAAAAGGTTTTTGATAAACTTATTTTAATAAAAGATAACCAAAGCAAACCAAGTAAAGATATGATTAAAAAATATGAAAAGTTTGGAGACCCATCTGTTGATGGTCCGATGACAAACACAGAGCTTAAAACTTGGTATCAATTACTTAGAAATTTACAAGGGACTTTAAAACCATATATTGATGGTGAAGTAATTCATATAATTGATTACTCTGATTTTATTAAAGATAGTTTGTTTTGTGAATGGGCTTATATTATAAATCTTGATAAAGAAACTCTGGAAGTTTGGGAGGGTTTTCAGGAAGAACCATCCAACCCAAATAGGTATGGGATTGAAAAGAATGAAAGTGGATATTATCCTTGTAAGATGGTTAAGGAATATCCTTTAAATAATTTACCAGATAAAGAAATATTTATAAAAGATTTGGAAAGAAAGGATTAAATATATAAATAAATATACAAGTATATGATTTGTTGATATTTGAACAATGACTCATTTAAATCGTTTCTAAGGCATCAAAGTAGTAAAAGGTATCAAACAACCTTTTTCTAGAGATGATGGCTAGAATCGAAAGGAAACCACCTAGAATCGCAAGATTTAAGGCATATTGATTTATCTTTGTATTTTAAATTATTAAAAGTTTAAAAGGTTAAAAAATGACTATTGTGGTTTGTAGAAATTGTGGAAATCTATGTACTTTAAAAGAGCTTGGTTGTGCATATGAGGTGAAAGAAAATGAAAATACATAACAATACAAAAACAACGTTGGTTCTTTCTGGTGCTGTTATGGTAGCAGGAGATGTTGATGGTTGTAGTTGTACATTGAAACCGGGAGAAAATGTTCCTCTTGATGAACAGTTTGAACATTGGGAAATAAGAGAACCATATGATTATGAGAAATAAAGAAAATGATATTTGATTTTATAATTGAAGAATCAGAGCTTTTAGAAGCCTTGAAGCTTGATAAAGAGAGAATGAAGATAATTGAAATGAGTTTAAAAGCAGATGAGAAAGGAAAGAACTTTGTTAATCTGCTTATTGAATATGAAAAAAAATGATGAATGATTTTGAGAAATGCGAAGATTGTAAATACCTTTGATATGAGAAAGAAACAAATGCTTATTTTTGTAAATTAGAAATTGAAGGAAAGGAATGTATTAAAGATAAGATTATATAAATAAAATATTTAATAAATAATAATATAATTAAAAACACGATTGATACTTACTACATAATCATTACATATTATCTTAGAATACTAGTATTAAAGAATGTAGTTTAATTGAGTGCTTCATTTATATGTGTAATTACATGAAGTATGTAGTTGTTATATATGTTATCTTTCATGTATAATTACATGTGTAATTACATGTAATATACATGTATAATGGGCACAGAGCGAGTAACAATAAACGAGTCTTATATAATAATATAATGGAGGTAAAAAAATGGAAGAAGAAAACAATATAGAAATCAAAAACGATAAACAGGATAGCATAGAAGTAAGCAAGACGGCAACAGGCAAGTATTCTTGGAAGATTAAGAAATACTTTGATTGGGATAATACAGATTCAGTTCAAATAATAGCTGACTTAAAAAAAGCAGATTCGGTTATGAAAGAAAAATTCGAAAGGTGATTAAGATGAGAATAATAGATTTGTATTGGAGTGAAGGTTCTGAATTAATACAAACAGAATGTCCAAAGAAAGATTTTGAAGTTCAATTAAATGAGTATCGGAAAGAAAATGAGGAAGATTACAATACTAATGACTTCGTTGAATTTATGAATAAAAAAGGTTATAAAACAGAAATAATAACCCCTGAAGATGAGGTATATTTTTAAAAGGTGATTGGAATGAAATAATTGATTGTTTGCCAGACGATGAGATTAAAGAATATTGGAAGTTAATTAAAGAGTGGAGGGAAGAAGATGAGATTTGAAAGAGTTTTTTCTCATTACGAAAACATAGTTGGTATAAAGAAAGATGGAGATATGGTTTTCATAAGTCCAAGATTGTTAGAGAAAACCAATTTTAAAGGTAAATTAAAAAAGAAAAGAACAAGAACTTGGTTAGAATGAATAAAAAATATTGCAATAATTGTGGAAGAAATTATCATTTTATAATAGATAGAAGTGGAAATTCAGTTCCAGAAGGTTGTCCTTTCTGTGGATATATTTGTGGTTAAAATGAACAGGAAGAAATATATTAGAAAAATACTTTCTGCTAGAAATACAGAAGATTATGTTAAATCTGTTTTAACAGCAGAATGGAATCTTAAACAAAGACTTATGATTGAAGATTTAAAATGTATTTTAAATGAAAATTAAAACAGATGAATTAAAAGAATTCGGTTTATCAGATAATCAGATAAATATAATTTTAGAAAGAACAAATGGTTTGAGAAGTTGGTTAGAATATGATTTGGAACTTAAAACAGATTTGTTAAAAAAACTATTGGCTTGTTCAGATGAGCAAATTAATTTATTAAAAGAAAAATATCCCTATAATGATAATGGAAGATTTTCAATGAGCATTCCTTTAACAACTTTTAAGTAGTTCCGAAAAGTTTATAAACAAGTTAATTAATTAAATTACATTCATAAAGTAAATTAAAAAGATAAAAATGATAAAAACATTAAAAGATTTAGCAGAATGTTTAGCAGATGGTATTTATATAAATGAAGGTAGAGAACCAACAGATGAAGAACTTAGAATTTTAGACAAGTTCGGATATTTTGAAGATTATTTAAATAGGTGATAAATATGAGTTCAAACAACCAACTATTAATTTGTAAGATTAAAGATGAATGGTGTGTATTTGAAAACCGTTGTGTAGATAATAAATTTAGAAAACCAAAAAGTTCAAAAAATGCCTATTACACAACCAAACAATTATTAAGAGCAATTAGGTGGGTAAACAAATATTGTAGAGAGAACTTAGTAGAATATGGCTATTTGGTAATTGGTTAAAATGATTTCAGAACTAACTAAAGAACAAGAAAAACTAATTCCGATTTACCAAAAGAAATGGTATGATAAGTTTCATAGTTTAGAGTTTGATGAGGAGAAAGCAAAGGTTTTTGTTGATTTTTTATATGTTGATGTCTTGAAAAAGGAAAAGCCAATTAAAATAATATTAGATAGTCCTCTTGTTGTTGAGTTGGCTATTAATTTGTTAAAGTTGAAAAAGGGTTCCCAGTTACGTTCCCAGTTAAGTTCCCAGTTATGTTCCCAGTTAAGTTCCCAGTTAGATTCCCAGTTACGTTCCCAGTTACGTTCCCAGTTAAGTTCCCAGTTAGATTTCCAGTTAAGTTCCCAGTTAGATTCCCAGTTAGATTCCCAGTTACGTTCCCAGTTAAGTTCCCAATTTAAAACCAATTTTTATTCTTTTGATTGGTGGGGAGACACCTCTTGGTACAATTATTTGTGTTTTTACGAATTTGTTTACAATGAATTGTTTCCTGAAATTAAGATTCCTTTGTTTGAGAAATATCTTTCTTTAGCAGATTCAAACATTCAGGCATTAATTACATTTGAAGGAATTGCTTTTATTAGTAAACCACCAGTTTTTATTAAATTTGATGAAAATAATCAGCTTAGTTGTAAGGAAGATTATGCTTTGGCTTATGCCGATGGTTTTAAAATGGCTTTTATTAATGGGGTTTGCTTGCCGAATGATTTGTTTGAGAAACTCAGGAAAAAAGACATAACAATTAAGGAGGTTCTTTCTCTTGAAAATGTTGAGCAAAGAATGGTTATTCTTCAAGAAATTGGTTTTGATAAACTTCTTAATGAATTAGATTATAAAGTAGTTAATCAACTTAAAGGTTTTAGTGATGTTCTTAATGAGGAAATAATTGATGAATTAATAGAGTTTAAGCTTGATGATTTTAATATAAGGGCTTTAAAGTATAAAGATTATAGTGTTGGTAAACAGGGAGTTGAACTTGTTGAGGTAAACAGGAATAACGCTTTTAAGATAAATACAGTAAGAGAAGCTCTTATCTGGCAGTGTGGTTTACCAGAAGATTTTATATGGGCAAAACAAACATAAAAGGAGGAAAAGTAAAATGAAAGGAATAGAATGTTATAGGCAAGGAGATGTTGTTTTAATACCAGTTAAACAACTTCCAAAAGGTTTGACAAAGAAAGATAATGTGTTGGCTTATGGAGAAGTAACTGGTCATAAGCATTTAATGACAAAAGGAGATGTGTTTACAAATGGACAACGGCAATATGTTGTATTAGAACAACCAACAGAATTAGTTCACGAAGAACATTCTCCCCAAACAATCCAGAAAGGAGTTTATCAAGTGAACATCAAGAATGAACTTGATTTATTAGGACAAGTACGAGCCGTTTCTGATTGATAAATTTCAAAGTAAACGAAGATGAAAATAATTCGGACAGAAGAGTGGAAAAGAAAAGTATTTACTTTAAAAAGAAATAAAAAGATTTCTGAAACCTTGAAGAGGAAATATAAAAACAATGAAATCAAACCACATTTTAAAGGCAAGAAATTAAGTAAAAAACACAGAAACAACATAAGTAAAGGTATGTTTAAAGGCGAATTAAGTCCTTGTTGGAAAGGTGAGAATGTGGGATATAGTGCCTTACATAGTTGGATTAGAAAAATAAAACCTAAACCCAACCTTTGTGAAATTTGTTTGAATGATAAAAAATTGGAACTTTCAAACATATCTGGAGAATATAAAAGGGACATTGAAGATTGGTGGTGGGTGTGTAGAAACTGCCACAGAGCATATGACATTAACAAATTTAAAGAAAAAACGAAAATTTGGAAAATGAAAATTTCTAAAACATTAACGGGAAGAAGACAAAATAAAGAAACCATAGAAAAAAGGCGAAAGAAATTAATTGGGAAAAAAATGTCGAAAGAAACCAAAAGAAAAATTTCTCAAGCAAATAAAATAGCATTAAAGAGTTATTGGAGGAAGAAAAAACAAAATGCCAATTTCATTTAAAAGAATAAAAGAAGTTTTAAAGCCAGAAGCTTACAAAAACTTTGAAAAGTTTATGTATGGACAAACATATGTAGATGAGGGTGTCTTTGAAGATGATTTCATCAGATGGATTAAGAAACTTCCTGTAATTGATTGAGGTGAAATGAAGTTGAATAAAAACAAACTTAGAGAAATAATAATGGGTCTTGAAGAGGAATTTTTTTTGATAATTGGGGATGAAAATTCAGATAAACCACAAAAGATTGTAAAAGCAATACTGAGAGAATTAAATTTATGAGGTAAAAAATGAGTGCTAATAACCAACTATTGATTTTTAAGATAAAAGGAGAGTATTGTGTTTTTGAAAACCATCGTGTAGATAATAAGTTTAGAAAGCCAAGAAGTTCAAGAAAAGCTTTATACAAATCAGATAATTTGCTTGAAGCAACTCTTTTCGCAAATGATTATTGCAATAAAAACATTGTTGAATATGGCTTTAGTGTGGTGATTTAAATGATGACATTTTTGCCTTTTGAAAATTTTGAAAAATGTGCGAGAGTTTTGGATGATAAGAGACTTTACAAACAAATAGTTGAATGTAAACAGATTTTAATTGCTTTAGAACCAAACTCTAAAAGTAAATGGAAAAACCACCCTATTGTTAAAATGTGGTTTAAATATGAAAATGCTTTAAGATATTATCAATTTTGTATGTTAAAGGAATGGGTTAAGAGAAGATGGGATGTTACAATTGAATATTTACCACCCGAAATTCCAACACTTTTTGTAATGTTTAAACACAATTATCCAAAATGGTTAGGAGATAAAGAACTACATCTATCTCATCAAAGCAATTTGCTTAGAAAAAACCCAGAACATTACAAAAGGTTTTTTAAAAATGTTCCAGATAATTTACCTTATAAATGGGTGAGGGAGGAATAAAAATGTATTTGGAATTTAGAGATTTTTCAAGTGAGTTTCCTGAAAGAAAAACAAAAACTTTTTCGGTAATAAATAAAAGAACAAAAGAAGAACTTGGAGAAATAAAATGGAATTCAAGATGGAGAAAGTATTGTTATTTTTCAGGCGAATGTTTTTATTGCCAGATGTGTTTACAAGAAATCGTAACATTCATACACACTTTAAATAATCCAAATAAATTAAGAAAATGACATCAATTATTAAAGCAAAGATTTTAAAGTTTTTAATAACTTCCAAATCTAAACGAGCAAGGATTGGAATATATGAGCAGGATGGAGAACCATTCATAGAAAGAAAAGTTTTAGAGCCTTTCTTTGAGGATAACTTGTCAAACAAACTAATTAAACTATATAAAGAGCCGATGGTAAAGTTTGAGATAGACAATTTCAATATCCTGTCAGCAGAAGCTCTTAATGAAATTCCTAAAATAGTTGTAGATTCCTTTACCCTTATTAAGAAAATAGTTGAAGAAGCAGGAGAGGAAATTACTAAGCAAGACTTCTATGAGAAATACACTCAAGAAGCCTCTGTTTCAAGTAGAACAGCAAGGGAACATTTAAGACAGGCACTTCAAGTTGGTGTCGTTAAAGAGAAGGGTTATTATTCACTACAACCAAGTGAAATTGAAAAGGAAGAAAAGGAAGAAAATGAAAAATAATTTGTGAAAGAATTGAAGGCTTGTTCCTTCAATTCCACGAATAAGTAGTAACGAAAAGTTTAAATATAAGTAAATTCATGGAGATTAAAATGAGAGAATTTAATCGTATTGAAAGAATACTTTACAAGCTTGGAAAACTCTGGGTAAAATGTCCAGATACGAGATTATACCAATTACTTATTAACTATGGTGGTTTGGAAGACACATTTTATTCTTGGAACTTGGAAGATGATATTATAGAAATATATTTGGATAAAGCACTTAAAAGAGTTTATAAAGGTAAGAAAAAATGAATCAAACATTTGAATTATATGGTACGCCCCATTCATGGATTTGTGTAAAATCATTTTTAACTAAGCCAAAGGTTAAACTTGTTGAAACATATGAGTTAGAAGGAAAGATTAGAAAAGGTTTGCTTGAACAATTTGGCAGAATGGGAATTCCTTCAGAATACAAATACATGATGATGAAAGATTCGATTGAGCAAGTTATTTTTAAAATTTTAAGGAAGAATAAAAAATTCATCAAAGGATTTGATTATGTTGTTCCAAGCCACATTTCTGTTTATAATGGAACAATTAGCATTACATTAGATTGTTTTAAGAAGGTGAAAAAATGAAGGAATATGAAGTTGAAATAAAATTCAAACCATTTAAAGTAAAAGTTAAAGCAAGTAATGAAGATGATGCTATTGAAACAGCAACAGATGTTTTCTTTAGAGGAGAGTATAATGATGATATTGAGTTTGATGAGATTGAGGTAAGTTGAGCAGGATTAGAAAAACAATTTTCAGAATTCCAGAGGAATGTAGGAAGTGTCCTATTGGAATTAATCCTATTTATGGAATATGTAAAGCTTGTAAATATTTTGAATTGGTTGAGGAATTTTTAGATGAACCAAACGAATTTGAGGTGTTAGAATGACTTGGAAGGCAATAATTAAAAAATTGAATAATGGCTATGTTATTGAAACATCTGGTGGAGATTACAACCTGAATACAATTATTGAAATACCAGATGATGAGAATGAAACAAGAGCAGAACAAATAGCTTTCAGAAATCTTTTTAACAAATTGAGAGATTTCTTTGCTGTGTTTAACGATAAACACAAAAAACAATATCTTGATATTAAAGTAAGCAATACAAAAGATGACAACTAGAAAAGTAGCTTATAGCACATTTAATGCTTTAAAGAAAAAGTATGTTAAATTGGAAGAAGACTTAATTAAAATAGGACAGGAAGTAAAAATTCTTATGGAAGAATTAAAGGCATTAACTAATAAAGCAAATGCTATTCAGAAGTTTCAAAGCAAGTTAGTTGAAAAGGTTATGAAAGAAAGAAGAGCCAAGTTTGAAAAAGATATTGAAAAAGACAAACAGATTTCTAAAAGGCTTGGTGGTAAAAAATGATTAAAGAAAAAAAAGTGAATGTTAAATTAACTGGGTTGGAAAAAAGATTAATAAATTTATGTGTTGAAGAATGCTTTTTTAATCATTTTGAATTCTTAAAAGAATATTGGGATGGAACCTCTATTTATGGAAGAAAAGAAAACATCAAAGAAATTTTTGAATTGTTAAAAAGGCTTGGTGATGAAGATGGATGAAGACTTATGTTATTGGAAAAGGATTTTAGATAAAAGACTTAAAGAAGAACCTGATTTAGAAGAAATGATTTTGAATATTGATTCTGATAAGACAATTGTTGAAATGGGTGAGGAAAGACTAAAGCCCTGTTATTTTTGCGAAGGTTATAATTACAATTGTCCAGCATATGAAAGTTATAAAACCTTTAACAGATAGTTACTAAATAGTAGTTCCAAAAGATTTATATATAAGTTATTATATTAAAGAGAAAAGAAGGAGGTATAAAAATGGTATATGACCAAGAATTAGATAAAACAATTTGGGAAAAGGAACTTGACTTAGGAGAAGGAAACAAGATAGTTGTTGGAGTTTACAGCTATGATGGCAAGGAAAGAAAAATTGGATTTAAGAGAATAGCTCCAACCAAAAGAGATGACAGACCCTTCAGTTTCAGGAAAATTGGAAGGATAAACCTTATTGAAGCAAGGTTAATAAATGAAGCTTTGGCAGAAGCAATTACAAAAATCCAAGAGGCTTAAAATGAGAAAGAAAAAAGAATATCCAAACGAATGGTTAGATAAGACACTTAAAGAATTAGATAAAGCAACAAGTAACTTAAAGAAAGCAAGTAAATTTAGGCAATCAACTAAGTTTGAGAAATTTATCGGAAGATTTATAGGTTATTCTCTTTTAATAGTTTTTTTGCTTTTTTTAATTTGGTTGATTAAGTTGCTTTTAATTGCTATATTTTAAAGGGTAAAGTAACTTTATGAAAATAGCCATAATAGGAAGCAGAGAATTCAAGAACAAAAAGTTATTTGAAAAAATAATGTATAAAGAAATAGATATAAGAGATAAGATAATAACTGGTGGAGCAAAAGGAGTTGATACTTGGGTTGAAGAATGGGTAAAGAAAAAAAGTTTTCCTTTAAACCCAAACATCACAGTAATAAAACCAATAAACCCTAAAGACAAATTAAGTTATTTGTTTCGCAATATTGAGATAATTACATTAGCAGATAAAATATTTGCTTTTTGGGATGGGGAGTCTAAAGGAACAAAATTTGTAATTGATTATGCAACCTCAAGAGACAAAAATATGGTTGTGATTAGAGAATGACATTAAATAAATTTGGGAAATTTCTTGTAGCAATTAAAGTAATGTGGTATTGGAAGAAAGATGGAACTTTTGATTTTGGACTTAATTGGTGGCATCCTTTAACTTGGATTTTCATAATAATACAACTCCTGTGGTTTATTCCATTTTCGATGGTGACAGAGGAAACATATTTTGAAATGATGAAAGATTTATTTAAATCAGTTAAAAGAAACAAGAATGATAACAAACTTAGAAAAGCTTAAGAAAACATATGGCTTTGATTTCCTTAGCTTTAACCACAACAGAATAACAAATATGGTAGAGATTAAAGCAGGAAAGTTTAATAGCAAAGGAGCAAGTAAAGGTATATGGATAGATGTTGAAGAATCTCTTTTAGTTCCTGGAATTTACAAGATTACGGAAGTGGATAAGCTTACTGGGAAAAAGAGAATTGTTGGAGAAAAGACAGTTACCAAATGGGTAACCAAAGAAAACTTAAAAAAAGTTATGAGAATACTAAAAAAACAATACAAGAATGTTATGGAAACGGGGGAGTTAAAAGATATGGAAGAAGGTAACTTAGTTCAAAGCAAAGGATTTGATTATGAAGTGAAAACTTAAGTTAAGGGGTGTAAACCAAAATGAAATGGAGCAGAAACATCACAGATAATCTTGAAGAAGATTTATTTAAGGAGATGGGATTATGAAAGCCAAGACAAGATTTTTAAAAATGTTTTATAATCTGCCTGGAAAAGCAAGGAAAGAATTGGTATTTGATGCTTATAGAGAAAAACCTATGACATTAAACATTATAGCTATTGAAGTAAGAAACAATACAGAATTAGGAAAAAAGATATTAAAGAAAATGGGGTTTGAAGATGACTGAAGAAACAATCGAGAATTGTAAAATAGCTTTTGAAGAAACAGAATATACTCCTGGAGACACTATTATAAAGAAAAAAGCTCTTGAAGTAGTGGGAAAGTCTCTTAAGGAAGTAAGAAAACATTTTGATGAGGTATGGAAAAATGAAAAATAAAACACTTTGTTCTTTGGTCTTAGGGATGAGTTTGCTTGTTCCTTTAAAGAATATAGATTCAAAAGAATACAAATATGATGTAGGTAACGATGGAAGAGAAGAGATTATAAAAGTAGAGAGTAAAAGAAAGAAAGAAGTTAATTCTTATTGGAACAGCATAGGAATTTATGTTGATTTTGATAGGAAGAAAAAGACAACTGGTTTTACTTACACGATTGGTAAAAGAGTTCCTCTAAAAGAGTTCTGTTGGTATGGGAAACAACTTACTGAGAAAGACATTAAATTTAAAGACGGGGAAATAAAAATTCAAAATAGAATAATTTATCAAAAAGAAAATGGTGATTATGAATGGAGAAAAAAACAAGTTATACAATAGATGAATTAATAAAGAATTTCTTAAATCCAAATGGAAACGAGCATTATTGTTGGGACTGTAGGAGCTATAAAAAAGACACAAGATTAACCGATGGGGCTTATTGTAATTATATATATCAAGACTTTTTTAATACGGATTTCACAGCACACCTTGTTCTTGATTGGAAATTAATTGACAACCTTAAGAAAAAATACTGGAGAACAGATTCTGAAACAACCTGTCCTTATTACTCTAGAAAAAGATTTAAATTCTGGAGAAAAAAATGAACCTGACTATTTTTAAAAAAGCAAAGAGACTAATTGACAAAGAAGCAATAGAACTTTCTTATATTAAAGGCGACAAGATTGCTTTTGAAGTCCTTGATAAAGACGAAAGACATTATGTTACTCTTACCTTTCAAAAAATAGGAACTGGAAAAGAAGTTTATAGGAAGATATTTTCTTGCACTTGTAAGGCAAGTTCTATGCGAGGAATGTTACACCAAGCAGAATGTTCTCATAGTTTGGCTTGTCTGGTTTATTTTATTGAAAATATAAAGGAGTTTTGAAATGAACGAAGTAGATTGTTCAAATGAAACCTGAACAAATAATCAAACAAAAGTGTGAAGAACTAGAGAAAGAGAAGAATATTAAGATACTCTTCGCAGTAGAGAATGGTAGCCGAGCTTGGAGAATAGACAGCAAAGATAGTGATTATGATATAAGATTTGTTTTTAAAAGACTTCTGAATGATTATTTGCTTATAAATAAAAGAGACGAAGTAACTACTGCTTCTTATGATAAGAAAGGAAATGTTTCCTCTCAAGAAGGTTGTTATTTTGATTTTGTAGGGTTTGATATATATAAATTTGCGAGAATGTTGTATGGTAGTAACCCACAAGTAATTGAATGGTTAGCAAGTGATTTGCTTTATTATGGAAAGAAACCAGAAGTCTTTGTAGAGTATGCTAAGAATTCTTTTAAGCCGATTAGTCTTTATTTTCATTACAAGAGTATGTGTAGGCAAAACTATGAAAAATATTTGAAAAGCAGAAGCCAACTCACTTATAAGAAGTATTTGTATGCTATGAGAGGATTAATAAATGCCAAATGGGTTGCAAGATTAAATGAAGGTTTGCCACCAATAAATTTTGTGAAAACATTAAATAGAATGGAATTAACAAATTTAATACCAACGAACATATTAATTAAATTATATGAGTTAATTAAAATGAAGAAGAAAGGAAAAGAGAAGGAAATAGCGGATTACGATGTTCAGATAGAGGAATACATAGAAGAGTTTCTTAAAGATGATAGTGAAGCACCAAAGAATAAAAAATTAACTACAACAAGAGAATTAGATGAAGAAGTTTTGAGGATTGTTAAAAATGATTGAAGAACTACTATATTGGATGGCAATCGAAGGGGGTTCAAAAAAAGGCGAGGATTGGTTTAGTGATTATGGTGAAGAGGAAGAAGATGAAAAACATTGAAGCATTTTGTCTGGCATTTAATATAGAAAAGAACGAGTATCCTTATGAAAAAGCATTTAAGAACCTAAGTAGATTTTGCGATAGAATAATAGTTTTAATCTTACCTTCAGAAGATAATACCGCAGGAATATTAAAATCTATGGAAAACAAATATGAATTAGTAAGGATTTATGAATTTGATTTAGAAGAAAAAAATGCTGATGAATACATAAGAAAAGGAAAAGACTTAGCAAGACAATGTTGTCATAAAGGCTGGGTTTACCTTACCGATTTAGATGAGTTGCTTACACCAGAAGCAATTAAAATAATTAAGAAAATCAAGCCAAGAGATAAAGAAAACTTTTGGTTTCCTTTTATTAATATGTGTGGAAAGAACAAAGTAAATGATAAAAGCTATCACGATATTGTTCCAAGACTATTTTGGAATGATGAAAATGCTGAAGTTGTTGGTGATGGTTTTGGAGCTGTTAATTATAAATCTAATAATTGTGTTTTGCTAAATGCTCCAATACTTCATTATGGATTTACTTCAGCAAGTAAATGGAGGGAAAAGAAAAAACTTTATGGACAAGAGTATAAAGGAATACCTCTTCACGAAGTAAGAAAATATATTCCAAGAAAAATAGACACACCAGACAATATCTTTATTGAAATGAAAGTAGAAGATACAAAAGAAGCTTACAAGTTCCTTATGAGGGATATTATGAAAACTCTTGGAAGAGCCATAAGCAACCAGTTCAAAGGAGAGTATTTGAAATGAGTAAAGTTTATGCTATTTCATTTGAGAAAAATAACTTTGATTTATCTAAAGATATCGAGATATTAAAACAAGAAGGAATTGGTTTTGAATACACAAAAACACAAAATGTTATTTTAATTGATAAAAGATACCTTTGGACTATAAATGGAAAATGGAGGTTGAAGGGCGTTACTCCAATTTTACGATGGTATGGAAGTAAAGGAATAAAAGATTTTTTGGAGAGGTTTTATTGGAGGAATTAAAATGAAATATTGGAGTAAATGGGTATATTTGGATTTGGATGAAATTATCTGTTTTAGAATAGGCAAAGGCAATGAAATAGAATTTAAGGGAAATTGGAATGCTTTGAAGAAACATAAAAAGGAAATGAGATATTTGTTTTAATATTTGGTCTCATTCAGCAGAAGGGAAAATAAAATGAGTTGTTTTAGTAGTTATTTTTGTAAATGTGAAAAACCAGAAGTAGATGTGGCATTAGATGTTATTAACGAAAGCGAATTAAGAATTGGTTGTATGAAATGTGAAAAAGAACTTTTTTTAAAAATCACAGACGAACAATCAGATATTTTAAGAAAGTTTTGGAAACATTAAAATGAAACCAAAGAAATGGAAAATAAAAGAACTTGAAAAACATATGAATGCATTAAGTAAAACTTATTGGAATCAAATTAAATTCAAAGACAAGTTGATGCTAATTCTTTTTACTGGAGCAATTACTAAGTTTGGAATATTTTGTTTTTTATATGCTTATGAATTAGGAAGGAGAAAGAAATGAAATATCCAAAGATAAATAGTTTAATAACAAAAGAAGAATTAAATGCAGAAGGCATTGTAGCGAGAAGTTACCCACTTGTTTTATTTAGGAACAAAACCCAAGTTATATGGAAATTAAAGTATAAGGATTACAAAAAATGAAATTTAATATCATAAAACACTTTACAGATACTTATATAGACAAACACTTTAGAGTAGATTTTAATAAAATAAACTTAAGTAAAGCAGATGGATATTTTCATAATTTAAGAGTTTGCGAAATCTGCTGTAAGTTAATTCAAGAAAAGAATGTAAAATTTCTTACACAAGCAAAACTTAAATGTGGAAGCAAACCAGACATAATTTTTTTCAGAGGAAACATTCCTTATATTATAGAAGTTAGAAACACAGAAAACGATAAAAGAAGTGAAGCAAAACTAAAGAAACTACCTTATGAGATAAGAGAGTTCGTTCATTATATTGATGCTAACAAGCCACTTAAAGAAGAACTATGCAAAATAAAATAAGTTACAAAGAAATAGACAAACCACTTAGAAAACTAATTAAAGAACTTAATAAAGTTGGTTTATATACAACGGGAAGTTGTTCGGGACACAATAAAGAAACAGCTTATATTAACATTCGTTTGGAAAACATACAGGGAATAAGAGTAAATAACATTCATATTAAAGGGCAAAAACATTTACAGATAGAATGGATAATTGGTCACAAGGATTAGAAAAAACGAAAGCTTCTTTTGAAAGATTGCTTACTACATATGCTTTTCACGAAAGAATGAAATTGAAGGAAGAAAAAAACAACAGAGTTTATTCAGGAGAAGCTTGGGCAAGTTGTTGTATTGAAGGAAAAGTTTATAGGGAAAAACTTACGGGATTATATAAATGTACAAGATGTAATGGGTTGATTAAACTTGACGAAGTATAAATGTAGGTGTGGATATAAAGGAGAAATATTTTGGGGAATTAAAGGATATGGTTTGCTTGAAGCACATATTTATTTTGAATGTCCCAAGTGTGGAACTCCAGCATCTATTTTAATAGTCTTTCCAAAAGATAAAAGAAAGAAACCAAAGGTTAAAGTTGATACAGATAAGTTAAGTTATGTTGGTTAATGTGGTTGGTTGTTTTGAATTATTAAAATGGATTTTAAAAAAAGAAAAATATAAATGTCCGAGATGTAATTATCCTATTTTTAATAAAGAAAAAAATTGTTTAAATTGTGGGCAACCATTTGATTGGAAAAAGACAAGATGAAATCATACAATCAGAAAGTTCAGGAAATAAATGATTTGGTGCTTACCAAAAAAGCTCTTGATGAGAAAGGTATGAAACATCTTAAACAAGAAGTTCAATCTTATCTTGACAGGTATCCAACCACACACATAGACGAGATTATTACTATGATAGTAAATTATGTATTTACTTATGGTTTTCACGAAGGAGTTTGTGAAGCACTCAAAGTATTAAGAAGCAGGTGATAAAATGAAAAAACCAACTTGGAAGAACATAAGAACTTTACCGCCACCAACAAGCGAATTAGATGAATTTTATAGTGGGAGAAAAAAGAAGTTCAAACACGATGAGTTAATAGATTATTATGTAAGTTACCTTAGAAAGACTTATCCATTTGATGAGTTCTATAAAAAGACAATATACGATTTTGGAGTGGGGAGAAATGGAGAAATAGATTTGTTAAGAGTGAGTCTTGATGATTGTGTGTTTAGAACAAGGCACATATACGAGTTTAAGACAAAGGATACGGAAGGACAGAAGACGAAGGCATTAAGGCAATTAAACAGAATAAAAAGAGATGTTCCATACAATCAACCTGGTTGGTTGTCTATAAGATACTATTATGCCAGACAAGATAACAATTATCTTTTAGTAGATGAGTATAAAAATGGAGAATTATCTGAATTAGAAAAAATTGCTTTAGATGATTGTAAATGCTTTTTTTGTAGTTAAAATGACACCACACGAAATCAAATGGATTATGGATGAATTAATTAGAAGAAACCTTGAGGAAACCTAAATGGACTTGAATGAATTTATTAGAATCCTTGAACACGAAATTAGAAAAAATATTAAGAGAGAAAAAACAAGATACAAGATATTTAAGGCAGTTGAAAGGACAAGGAAAAGGTTTGGGAATGGTTAAGATAGAATTATTTAATGAAGATTGCTTTGAAGGAATAAAAAGAATTCCGGATAATTCGGTAGACTTGGTTTTGACAGACCCCCCTTACAACATCAAAACCAAGCAACCAATAGAGCTTCATGGAAGAAAAGCAATGTATATTGATATTATTGAAAAAATGGGTTGGGATAATATAGATATTAAAGAACTTTATAATGATATCTTTCCTGAATTTAATAGGGTGGTTAAAAATGATGGTTCTGTTATAATTTTTGTAAGAACAGAATGGATTACTTATGCTATTGAAAGTGCTATGAAAAATAATTTTGATATTAAAGCCACAATTACATGGCACAAAACAAATCCCATTCCACAAGTAAGGAAGAAAAATTATTTGTCCTCAACCGAAAGTGTATTGTGGTTTGCGAGATGGGATGAAAAGAAGTGTCCCTTTACTTTTAATTTTAAAAAGCAAAAAGAGATGCACAACTTTATAGAACTGCCTCTTTGTGGTGGTAAAGAAAGAATTTGTTTAAATGGAGAAACCCACCCAACACAAAAACCATTAGCACTTATAAAATACCTTCTTGAAATTCATAGTAATGAAAATGATGTTGTATGTGACCCTTTCTTTGGAAGTGGAACAACAGCAGTTGCTTGTAAACAATCCAATAGAAACTTCATTGGTTATGAAATAGAAAAGAAATATGTTGATATGGCTAATAAGAGATTAGAACAAGACACTCTTTTTGATTTCACCAACAAGTAGTATCGGAAAGTTTATATATAAGTAAATTAAGAGGTAAGTTAAATGGAAGAATTAAAAACATTAAAAGATTTAAAAGCAAACGATTATTATAAAGTTGGAGAAATTGAAAAAAAATTTCCGAAAACAGCAACCCCATCAGTTAGTGTTTATGAATTAAGACAAGAAGTAATTAAATGGATAAAAGAAATGGAAGAAAAAGGATATTGTTGGACACACGAAGAATATCACTTAAAGGAGTGGGTGTGTGATTTCGAGTGTAACAATACTTTGGTTGTGAGTTGGATTAAACATTTTTTTAATTTAACAGAAGAGGAGATTTTAAATGCCAAAAGGTAAATATAATCATTCAAAGATTAGAGGTAAAAAACGCCCAGATGTTATAAAAAGAAATAAATTAAGAAATCAGTCTGGAAAAAGTAATGGAAATGTTAAGAGGAGGATTTAAAATGAAAAAGGAAAAACATAAAATGGAAATAGAAAAAATTATATCTTGTTTAATGATAATAATCGGAACAATTATCGCATTTTTGGGCAGTATCTTTTTTATGTATATTATTTTTAAAACAATACCGGTGTTAGGATTTTTATTTTTATTGATTTTAGCTTATCAATTAATTGGTTTTGGATTGGTTTTGGCTAGCACATCTAATGAAAAGAAGAAGAAAAAATGAAAATTACTAAAAGAAACTTTAATGTCATAGTCAAGCTCACTAAAGACTTTGATAGTGTAGCATTCTCTGAAGGTTTTGAATTTGAGATAAATGGGGAAGATAAGAAAAGAATAGACAAGGAGTTTGAGGAACAAAAAAGACTAACTTCTCAAAGAGTTTATGCGAGTGCTAAAGACTTCCTTAGTGGAATGAGTTTTGAAAAGAAGACAGGAAAGGAACATTTAAAGAATGGAAAGCTTGACATAAGTCTTGATTTTAAAAATGGAGATGAGGTATGAAAATGGAATGGTATAGATTAAGTAATCTGAAAGATGGAGATATTTTAGAACTTCAACCTAAAAAAATAACTGCTAAAGAGAGAACAAGTATTTGGGATAATAAAAACAGGAAGTTTATTAATCAAGGAGAAATGATTAACACAGAACTTGGAATGCAGGAAGTAAATCGTTATACAAGACTTTCAGATGAAGAGAAGAAGTATTTTAATAAGTCTATTAAAATGATTAGAGAAGTTGTAATAGATGGGCGGGATACTATGATAAGCCTTTCAACAAAAGCAAACAAGAACCTTCAGGAACAAATGAATGCTGTAAGGGAAATGGGTAAAGAACCACTTGAATTTACTTATCGTCTTAAAAGAGAAGGGACAGGACTTAAAACAGAGTATTATGTAAGTATAGGAAAAGAAGTAGGGCTTCCTTCAGGAGTGAAGAAAGAAACAGTTATAGTAACTAAATTAGATTTGACTGATATGGAAAAGAAATATATAAATGCTTTAAAGAGTTACCCAGATGCTCAAGATTACAGCAACGAAGACAGAGTGAATGTTTTAATAAGCAAACTTGGTATTTCAGAAGACAGAGCAAGGAAGATAGTTAATGAGAATTGGTAAAGATGGTTAAGAAAGTAGTATTTCACGATGATTGTCCAAAATGTAAAAGAAAAATGGTAAAAACAGATAAAGGCAACTCTAAAGCATTATTTTACTATTGTAATAATTGTAAACAGAAATATAGGGTTTATACTGCTTATAAAACCATAACTGTGGATTGTCCACATTGTAATAAAAAAATTAAACTAACAAAAAATACGATAAACCAACTTTATATGAGCACCATTTTTAATTATGAAGTAAAGAAGGCGAAAGTACAAATATAAAACTCTTTAACTTAACGGGGAAAGATTTGGAGGACTAATAAAATGGATGAATTAATAGCAAAGAATTGTAAAGAATTTTTTAAATTCGTTTGCCCAGATTGTCAAAGCAAGAACATAGATTTAAGGAGCTTGAAGCACGCACACAAGCCAGAGATAATAGATAACTCCGACCTGCCAAAGAAAGAAGCAACAAGGTTAAACAACTTGCCAAATTTAAAAGAGTCTATTCTTAAAAGCGAGAAAGAAGACTTGCTTGTTTGCTGTAACTCTTGTAAGAAAGCAAATAGAATAAAAGGAGACATACTTAAAAAGGATTTGAGAAAATGGTTGAGAAAGAATTACGGACCGATGATAATGTGCCTATAGATATAAGTCTTGGCAAAGAAAAAGTTGATGAAGAAAAGATAGATATTAGTTTAGATAATGGAATTGACAATAATAATTTAGATAGAATACCAACCCTTTACGATATTCATAAGTCTTTTGATGTAATAAAAGTAAAAAACCACGATGGAATTAAAGGAGA
>Ga0209427_10003155_pt1 | contig 19373 bp, 20 predicted proteins | sample DeeMarSWOR136_30_FD_187465 | JGI IMG/M metagenome (GOLD analysis project Ga0209427, IMG submission 187465) | Marine sediment microbial communities from White Oak River estuary, North Carolina - WOR-1-36_30 (SPAdes) (version 2) | ecosystem: Environmental > Aquatic > Marine > Intertidal zone >...
TATTCTGGTTCTCTCATTCGTTGTACTATTAGACGCACACAGGGCAATTACGAGTCTGCCTCAGTATCAAGACGTTCTTGTCGTGTCCATAGGAAACGATCGAGCCACCAGAACCACATCTGGCATCGTTACAGAAACTCTGGCTCAGATTCAAGATGAGTATGCAAAACAGGGCTCTGAAAGCAGCGAAATCAACGAAATTGGCCGAGGAGTAGTTGCTACGTGGGTTCACGGAACTGAAACCACAGACACTTTGAGAACTAGAAGAGGATTGAGAACAGCCACGATTGACAGTAGCATCTCAAGCTTGGCTTCAGACCTTTCCAAGTATAGAGTAGGTCTTCTGGTAATAGTTGCACACGGTGAAGAAACCGGAATCGTTCAGGAATCTTCAACCGAGCAACATCTGACTTGGGATGACCTGATTGGATTCACGGCCGTTCCAAGACCAAGTCTGACTGTCATTGCTAGCTGCTATGGTGCGAATGCAGCTAAATATGGCTCGAACGTGATTGGCTTCGAGGGCGTAATTGATGCGTTCCTCGCGGGTCATGTAACGTCGCTCTTGTTGATGCAGCTCTTTCCGCAGACTCCGAGTCATATGGTAGCGGATGCCATTGCTAGTATTTCAGCGCGGGCAGAGGGTCTAGTGACCGGCAGTCGGGAGATTCTGCCACTTGGCTGGAAGCGAGACTGGGCAAACTTCAGAACCTATTTCATAGCAATGTGCTTTGCAGTGTTCTTCGTAGGAGCCTACTACGTCAGATGGTCAATCATAGGGATTCTGGGTGCAATTCTGGCAGCAACGACTGGCTTTGTGATTGGACTGATCTTCCAGAACCTCTTGAACTTCATTCGTGGCACGGTCGGTGTTGCAATAGGTGTACTCGATCCAAATGCTGGAAAGGTATTCAATGCAGTCATAGGCGTCATATTGAGCTATGGGTCATCCGCTTTGACTCCACTTCTATTGCCTTCGATCATCGCGGCACTGCGGTACGTGATAAGTGGAACAATGGTGGCCTTGGTAATGGCGGACACACCAATGCCATGGGTAAAGCTGGCGGCAATCAGTGCGGGCGCAATAGGAATCGTTTCGATTATCGATACGATTGTACAACTGTTCTAGACCAATTAGAAGTGGCTCGAGGACGAGAAACATGAACTCGGACAAGGAACTTGACTTGGTTCAATCCATTCTTGATGCGATAGTGCAACCGCATCTGGTCTACAGGACTGGTTTCTCTGTCCGACGAGCCACTCATTTCTCTATCATTGCAGGACTGTTCATGGTAGCTGCCTTTCAGACATTCGTTGCTGACGGAGGGCTCATAACTTTCATCGTATTGCTGGCCCTTGCATTTGTCTTCTTGTTTCTAGAGTTGATTGACCTCTCTCGGGCGTTCTTTTTCATAATGACCGCCGAATCAGATCGAAGGATGGCAAATACCGTCTTTGCAAACTCTTTGATGACTGAGCGTTCAGAAATGACACTCAAAGAGTTCCGTGCCTATAATATCCGTGTCTTTGAAACAAGTAGCACTGAGCGCCAAGAGTCTGGCTTGCTGGCGATAATCGTATCGATCTTTCTGATTGCCTTTGATTTGTGGGTTGGGCCCTCTGCGGAACCCATTAGGTATGGCGTTCCTTTCTTGGTGCCAATAGCGGTGGTAGGAACACTCCGCGTCACATGGATCCTGTTCTGGGCACTGGTAATCTTCTTCAATGGCATAATCGGAATCATTCTGTCCTGGTATTCGTTGACTGGAATATCACGTTGGAGCAAACGGACTGACAACGAAGTGTATCTGGAGGCAGAGAGATTGGCATCCAAACACCCAATCCAGGTGAAGAAGACCTTTGAAGAAGCTATGGCACTGCTTCTTTCTGCAAGAACGGGCGACCTCGAGGCCCAAGAAGAAGTGGCTCGCGCGACTCTAGAGAGTGAGAAACAAGATGCACAGATAGCACGAATCATGCAGATACTGAGAGTAACAATCGTCGTCGTAATGATAATCGACGCTTTGGTGTTCCTGCTCTTTTGAACTATTCCAATGAGAAGAAGTCATTTGGAGTATGTTCGTTTCTACTACAAGATACTCAACTTCTGCCACTCTTCTTCGTAGACAAGCAATATAGCTCATAAGAAGGAGGGCAAGTCAGTCACCTATGGCTCGTTTACGAAACCGTCTGGCGACCGACTTCTCATCAACTGTCTGCGTTTCCGCGAAGAAACGGCTCTACTACAATAGAATGTAGGCTGCTACTAGCAACAGCACGTACAGTATGTGACCAGCAATGGTATAGGCTTTGGGAATTCTAATGTTGTGCTTGGTCACAGCTTCCTGAGCTGCCCAGCAACCCAGGATAGAAATGACTAGGAGTGCTGTAAAAAGGATCCAGTCCAATCTACTCAACCTCCAGACTCAGTTTGCTTGCATTCCTTCTGATAGACAGAGGGTATGCCACCAGTACTACGGCTATGTACAGTCCATGAAAGACCGCCAAGGGAACTAGGGGCATCGTCAAGGCAGCTGCTTCTACCACTTCCATGGCCATCCAGCAGATTGCGATTGAAACCACTAGTAAGACTCCAAATACCTTGTGCCAACTTCGGCCCGACACTTCATCGGGAGCGTCAACCGTTGTTGTCAAATCCTGTGAACTTATCCTTTCGACCATTTTCATTACCTTGCGAACTTATTCGTATGATTGACTTGTCAGGAAACTACATAGGGGCTTGGCAATTCTGGATTGAAAGAAACGCAGATATCAGACGGAATAGATACGGAAATTGAATCATACACTTCAAGAATCGAAAGACAGCACGGTGATTCCTGGTGGACTCCCTAGACAAGGCAATAATCCTCGAACTCAGCAACAGTTGTCGGACATCGTTCTCGGATCTCGCAAAGAAGCATGACGTGTCCGTGAACACGATAAAGAATCGTGTAGAGGACCTTCTTGAGAAGAAGATCATAATGGGTTTTGACGTCCAGTTGAAGCTTAGCCTGCTAAATGCTAGCTTCGCCTTGGCCATCCTCTATCTGAAGGACCAAGCATCACGGGAAGTCGTATCTGAATTAGGGAGTAGTCCTTTCATAATGGCTACTGGAATTGGTGTTGAGCCGGAAGGGTTCGCGATTGCAGTCTATCGAACCAGCACTGAGCTGAGTCGGGCCGTGCAACATCTCAAGTCTAATGACGCAGTCAAAGAAGTCGATGTTTTCCAGGTTCTGCCACCTCCATCTTCAATGGAATCAGTCCCTCCCTCAAAAGGACTGAATGCACTCAAGAAGATCGACTGGAAGATACTCTATCATCTTAGATGGAACGGAAGAATGCCTCTGAAATACTTGGCGAAGCTGGTGGGCAAGTCAGTACCCACAGTCAGGAAACGTCTAGAGTTCATGAGAAATCACGACATGATTTATGAGACAACCATTCTGAACATTGGAGCAGTGGGAGAAGGGATGGTCATCACTTTCGGAGTGGAGATACCTGGGCTGACTCCTGATGAGCAGCTCGATATTGAGAAGACGGTCATCAGTGCTTTCGAAGACAACTACTGGGCCAGCTGGATGTCGGTGGACAAGCCACTGATATTCCTGACTTTTCAGGCGTCAAATGCTCTAGAGGCGGCTAGGATACGCGATGGGATTGCAGGGATATTCCCTGAGAGTCAAATCGTTGCACAGTCAATAAGTGGAATGTGGGAGTATTTCAGAGATTTCCGAGATACCATCCTCGAGGAGAAGGCAAGCTAGTGAACTGTGTCTTCAAGCCTTGGAACGGAGCCTCTTCCTGACCGCAGCATCAAGGTACACAATAGGCACGTCACGTGCCATCTCCTTCATTTCCTTGAGCGTTTCCAGGTTTCTGCCATACTCCTCAGTGAACTCTCTGGCGAAAGAGCCGTCTTGTATCTCACGCAGAGACAGTTGCATCTGCTCACGTAGTTCAGGATTCGCATACCGGATTCCTCGAGACATGCTACCGTACTGACTCGTGGGAGAATGAAGATCCAGCTGTTTCAGGGTGCCCATCTCTGCAATCTTCGCCATAGTATAGGCAAGTTCACCAGACATGTAGATCTCTATGAGAACGGCCTCTGGCGGGTAGCCTGCCTCAATAGCAACATCAACTGCCGAGGTGAGAACCTGTCCCAATGGGGGACCAAAGCACTGTTCGTTGAACAGATCGAGTTCGGCCTCTTGCCTGAAAGTCAATTCAAGTACCACTCCTCCTGGCTTGGTTGCGCCTATGCCCTTCGCAATGGCAAGAGCAACTTGCTTCGCCTTGCCCGATTGGTCGTTGTGGACGGCAATGAACGCGTAAAACCCTCTACCTTCGATATAGGCCTGTCTGACACCGACACCTATCATCCGCGGAGCAACTAAGACTATGTCTACATTATCTGGAGGTTTGATCATCCCGAACGTAATGTTGTAGCCGGATGCGAAACAGAGAACCTTGTCAGGTGTCAGAGCTGGCGAAATGCGCTCTGAGAAGACTCTGGGTTGGACCTCATCAGGAATTAGTAGTAGGATTACTCGAGCCCTCTCAACTGCACTTTGAATCTCAAGTACTTCGAAACCATCTGCTTCAGCAGCTTTCCAGGATTCGTCGGGGATAGTTCCGACAATGACATCGAGTCCGCTCTCCTTTAGATTGAGTGCCTGAGCCCTCCCCTGATTCCCGTAACCGATGACTGCCACCACTCCGTCCAAGTTGTCGAGATTGGCATCCTCATCGAAGTATATTGGAGTGTCCAACTTAGGGGTTCTATCATCCTCGACTGGCATGGACTAAGAACGAACTCAGCTCGATATCACTGTGCTGTTTCTGGTGACTTGCCTCAGATCGTCTAAGAAGTTGCTTAGTAGCATCTCTTTGGAGAGATGAGTCTGCCCTCTGCCGTGAGTGATTTGACTATCTTTGACACCTTGGGTTTAGCAATGCCAGTAACCTCCGCAGCGTCGCCAGCTCTAAATGGCTTGTATGCTTCAGCAAAGGCCCTGTATAGTTTCTCTCAGCATCATCTGTCACATCGATGCCTCGAGCGAATTACCAAGCGGGGGAAGACTTGCCTAGATATCACTCTGTGGATGACGACGACTTAGAAAGGACGCTAGACTTGAGATGATGACTAGTGTGGGACCTACTAATAATCCAGCCCACGCAAATGGAGCCAGCGCCGCGACGAGCAATAGCTTCATCGGAGCCGAGGATTCGAGCTCCCAGTCCGTTCTAAGGGCAATTCTGAGAGTGGCAACACCAAGCAGCAGAGGAATCATTGCGAACGCCGCAGTCACCACAACTTGTACATTTGCCGGCACGGTCGAAATGGCAACGATCATCTGAAACAATGTGGCTACTCCACTTGCCACAAACGTCAGGCCGCCAGTGATTGCCAACCAACTAGGCAAGCTGCTTTTACCTCGAAGATCTTTTCGCTTTATCAGGAGATATGCAAGGCCAACAATCACAGTCGCAACAAAGGGTGAGATAATGAAGAGCAAGTTCTGACCATTCCACTGATGGATAATCATCACACTGAAAGGAACAAGTATCCATTCATCTAGGCTGAAACTTTCAACGTAACCGAGTGCGAGGGCAAAACGTCCTCCAGAGGAGGGCTCATAGACCGCCAAGAAGTACGTACCAGTCTGGGCTGCTATTGTGTCAACATTCGCCATTGCATAGAAACTGGTTGGTGTGAAGCCTTCGTACTCTGGATGTGGCGTTCCACTCTCAACTATTATGACGCCTCCAAAGTCTGGAGTCTCAAGATAACTTGGAGCCACTCCTTCATCTAGTAGACCTGGTCCCATCAGGGCCATAACTGGACGAAACTCTGAAGGATCTTGACTGATGGGAATCATGAGCGTCAGATGTATTCTTTCTCCTTGCTCCATCTGGAAGCGAAAGTAGTGTGGCTCCTCACCTTCATGAAGGTCGGAATACACGACCCATGACTTCGTGGGATTCATAATCTCAACTGCAGTATCCAGAGTCTCGCCTGGCTCAGGTGCGACAGGCACATGTGCACTCACACTGCTTGTGAAGAGACCAATTAGAGCTACACTGGCCAGTAGGATCAACAATCTCCGGTTCATAGTCACCAGATTAACTATTGTTAATATCAATGCTTCGGTAGGTGATAGGGGCAGACAGGGGTAATGTAAGCGCACCTCAGGAAAACTTCAGGAGTAACACTGAAGAGCGAGTGCATGAGTATTCCACCCTGCAGGAAGTGAGTATTGCATGCTCCCGCTATACAAGAAGGTCGGTTACTCAATGGGACGATTTGGTCCATCATTCCTATTGAGTGTAGTACAGCTCAGTCTCTTCTGGATCTATGGAACGCGGTTCTCGCTTAACTGGCTTCTAAATGGAATCTCGCTCTCTGCATCGTACATTGTGATTGGACTCACGCATTGGTTGACTGGATACTACAGTGACAGGTTGAAATCTCGTCTGGGTAGGCGAAAGCCATTCATCATCGTTGGTACACCCGGAGTCGTAGTTACTTGCTTCCTGCTTTTCGTGCCCGACTGGTTCCTCAACACTGGAGATCCAGCCATAGAACTTCTTGTCTTCTCATACTATCTGACTATGCTGTGTCTGTTCAAGTTCTTCTATGCATTACTAATGACAGCTCATCAATCGTGGCTGCCCGAGATAACTACAGAAGGTGAGAGGCCACTAGTTTCCGGTCTAATGAACACATTCAACTTCACGGCTAGTTCGGGCGGTGCTATTCTCGGGTTTGTGACACCACTGCTGTTCATCGCGGGGCCTCCACAGAGACTGAGTGACTTCGGTTTGAGCCTGCTTCTGGTCTTCTGTGGCATCACGTTTCTGTTCTTGATACCATCAATGACTGTGATAAGAGAGAGACCCGATATCACACCAATCAAGCGAAGTCTAAGAGAAGAAACTGAGATCGCCTTGAGAAATCGCACATTCGTCGGATGGACAGTGGCTGTGGGATTCCTGTCTTTCACATTCATAGCCCTGACTCAACAGCTCGTAGGCTTCATTCAAGAAGTACTACTTCTTGACACCATCGAAACTCTAATTCCAGCCGCTCTGTCAATGCTTGGGTCTACGATGGTCTTTTTCTACCTCTGGCTAGTTGGCATTCGTCGCATGGGCAAGAAGAAGTCGCTGATGATTGGCCTCATTGTGCTGGCAGTCTTGACACCCCTAACACCCATATTGAGGGGAATAGGCGAGTTGATCGGTTTCACAACTGCTGCCATACTGTTCTTCGTGCCACTTGGCGCTGGCATGGCCATCTACTATCTAATGAGCTATGTTGTACCTGCAGATATCGCCCATGTTGATGAGATTGTGACTGGTGAGAGTCGCGCCGGCATATACACAGGCTTTATCGGTGTGCCTCTGAATCTGTTTCAGGCGGCGTCGACACTGCTTCTAGGTTGGTTCATGGAATACTCTGTTACAGCAACTGGAGGTGAGCTATGGGGCCTGATGTGGTGGGGACCAGTCTTCGCACCCTTCCTTCTTATTGCTGCATTCATACTTCGCTACATCGACATAGATCCTGACTTTGGGGCACTTTCAACCACAAAAGAGGAGTCCGAAACTGCGTGACTATCGAGTACATTCCTGGGGCAGAGCCTCTATATATCGAGGGGAATGAAACTGGGTGTCTTCTGCTTCATGGGGCCGGTGGAGGAACTACATGGGATTTGAAGGAGTTCGCGGATGTCCTGCATTCGAGAACCGGAATGACAGTCTGGTTGCCGGCACTGAAAGGGTTTGGCACGAAGCCTGACGACCTCTACGAAATCACCTTCGATCATTGGCTAGCCGATGCCCGCGCTGGGATTGACAGACTAGGCGAAGAGTGCAGTCGGACATTCGTCGTGGGCCATAGCGTCGGCGGCCTGCTTACTCTGCTTCTGGCGTCTGAACGTAAGGATATCAGCGCCATCGTCACCTGGGCCACCCCAATCGCGGTGCAGTATCGCCTCATAGGGTTGCTCCCAATAATCATCAGAATACCCCTTCTAAGGCGTCTAATTCCAGAGAGATACCCTACGAATCCGTCGGAAAAACTAAGGGAGCAAGGATGGATTGGATACGATTGGATTCCGCCAGTGGTTGGGCTTGCAGCAAGGGACGGTATGAAGCGCGTGAAGAAAGCTTTCGCTGACGTTACTTGCCCTGCGTTCATAGTCCAAGGATCCGAGGACAAGGCAATATCAGAGAATAGTGCCGAAAGGATATTCGAGGCACTCGCCTCAGAAAGGAAGGAGTTCTGGATTGTAGAGGAGGCAGGTCATGCCATTATGAATCATGAGAAGACGAAGGACGACCTGTTTGCTCGTACGATAGACTTCCTCGAAAGCTCCTAATCGTGTATCACTTCCTAGCATTGAAGGACAGTGCAGTCTATCTTCTCGGTGTTTATCTCTCTTTGATGCATACCAACTCAAAACCGAAATAAGTCGGAAGAATGCCGCCCGGTCGTAGACCATAGAGAGAGGAGTAAGTTGGATAGAAGCGAGGAAAAATGGCTGAGGCAAGAGTGGCTCTCAGATGCCCGAGGATTGACTAGCTGGGCTAACTATCAGCCTCTAGCCCACCCGATACTGCTTGCTGTCAGACACTCGCACAGGGAACCAGTCAAGACTCTCGATGAGATGGTAGATAGAAGAATCACGGAACTAGGGCACGAAATGGGCAAAGAGTTCGGGAGAAGACTGCCTATTGGTAGAAGAGTCATCATTCGTCATAGCAGAATACGAAGATGCCGAGAAACAGCTGAGGATCTTGCAGATGGAATCCATGAAATGGGTGGGAAGATACGGCAGTTGGAAGAGCTTGGAATTCTAGTAGGACCGCGCGTTCACGACGCTGAAATCTGGAGCAATGTGGGTGTAGATGGAATAGAAGTGGCCAAGTTCGTTAATGACTATGCGGATGGTCGATTTGATGAGAGTCGGATAGAGAGTTTCGAGATATATCGAGAGAGACTCATAGAGGGCACCATCGGTGCACTGAATACGGCACAGCCAGGGGACTTGTACGTTTACGTGACACATGATGCCTTTTTACTGATGGCGAAGAGAGCATACCTCGGTCGAGCAGTTGTGGATGCAGACAGGCCCCCGTATCTGGGGGGTTGGAGCCTTTCAAGAACGCCCGAGGGCATTTGCCTGTTCGAGGGCGGAGTCACTATTGATATTGACCTTTAGAGTACGGCGGCAAGATTCTTATTCTACACAAGGCCCGAAGTTGGGATTAGGAGGATTGACAAATGAGAAAGAGTGTAATCCTGCTAATCATCATAATCATTGGGATTGTTGGATTCATAGCTGTCCACTATCTCATGGCCGGCCAACTGCCACTCGCATTGTGTACGCAGTGTCATTGAGAGGTTCTCCTCAAGGAACCAAAGTTGCTCTCTGATTTCATATCCAAGAAGTCATTAAGGCATGTTATTGACTCATGTCCTTGAGAAAGCATGATTGAACGCTCCGAACTTGAAACTTGGACTTGGATTATGAAGTACTGGGTGATCATATTCCCAATTCTTTTGCTGGCAGGTCTTTTACTCAGTCAGCTTGGAGACCCCTCCTACTACTGGATTCCATTCGCTGTAGGCGTGCCCTTGACAATCATCCCGGTCACCTATCTTAACCTAGTCGGAGGCGGCTGCAGTCTAAGGTTCCAGATGTGTGCTCTTGTGAAGGGAATGACAGCAGGTGTGGTCTTCCTTCTTCTTTCGATGGCTGCAGACTATTACATCTGGAACGTCTTGAGTGCGTACCTCGAGTGGACTCCACTTTCCTCAACCTTCTCTATGTCTATCATCTACCAGCTATGGTTCTTCAGTGGAGTAATCGGAGGGTTCGGCGCGAGGATTATGGAAGTCCGAGGGCAGTCTAGAGGCATCAGTGGAACACCAACGGTGTCGGTGTTCGAGTAGTCGAGCCCGCCATCTTCCAAGGACTTTACCCTACTGAGTCACTCTGGAGAGATGCGAATGCATGCGTATTACTCAGAAATAGCTCTGTATTTCACCCCCCACAGCTATTTATGGTAGTAAAGCTAGGATTCTGTAACCACACGGAGTGGAATACCAAATGGGAAAAGGTCTCGCGATATTTGGACTCATCCTGATGATTCTGGGAATTCTGCCATTGTTTCTACCAATGCTTGGATTTCCTGAGATTGCTGCCTACTTCTACATGCTCGGCTTGTACGAGATTGACCTGGCCGGCTACCTGTTCTCCGAGTTGATGCTAATCCTGATTGGACTAGGCTTCATCCTACTCGTAGTGGGAGCCATGAGGTAGGCCCACATTCATGTGGATGACTCTGAAGGTATATCCCACGCAGGGGCAGATACCACATGGGCCCGGTTTGAGGGGGGCAACCGGTTTAGTGGTAACTGGGATTTAGTTCACATGAGGTCAACGAGTCCACTGAGGACTCCTTGACCATTCTCTTCATATGTGTGAAGGCCAGCTGCAGGACCATTGCAGGGGGTCTTTCTAATCTCTAGCCTGACAACTGAACAGATTCGTTTGAACCATCTACGGAAGCAGTACGCCTTTGATAAGAGAAAACCGACGTTCTATGGGATTGTCAGAGAGCAGCTAGGGCTGCATTCCACTGACTATTGGACCCCCTATCTCTCAGTCTGGGCCAGAATCGGAGATTACGATGCGGAGGCGGTTTTCAGATCCTTAGACAGCGGCGACCGTATTGTCAGACTGAACTCATTTCGAGGCACGGTCCATGTTGTCCATGTCGATAATCTGCCATTGCTGATTCGTGCGACGGGGCCGTTTCTCTACAAGAGAATACGTCAGCATCCTGACATCAAGGGACTCAGTGATCAGGAGATAAAGTCCCTGACGGATAGCGTGCTCACTGTTTTGGAGAATGGTCCCAAGACGATGAGAGAGATAAAGAAGCTGCTACCAGACCAAGCCAAGAAGATCAGACCTCTCTTCACCTTGGCAGCAACTTCAGGGAGAGTCATTAGGGCCACTGCAAGTCACGCGAGGAATCCAACTACTGCATATGCCCTGATTGAGAAATGGGTTGATGGCTTCGTGCCTACGGACATCTCAGAGGAAGAGGCGCTCAGGGAAGTGATTCGACTCTACATCCATAGGTTTGGACCGGTAGCCATCGATGACATCTCCTGGTGGATACCGACGACGAAGACCAAAGCCAGGGACGAGGTTGAGCAACTGGTTGACGAGATTGTCCGAGTAGAAATCGAGGGGGAAGAAAGACACATGGCCGCAGACGATGCGGAAACGGCGGCATCGCTCGAGCCTCCAGCTGAACCCATAGTTTGGCTGCTCCCTTACGAAGACTATCTTCCGAAGGCCTTCATCAATAGGGACTGGTACATGGCCGAGGAACAAAGGCCAATGCTCTTTCCGCAGCTTCGAGAGCACTACTGGCCGCCAAATATGTCAACACCTGTGACAAAAGCCATGAAGTCCACAGATGCCTCGGGAGAGATTCGCCCCACGGTCTGGATTAATGGGGAGGCTGTGGGACGCTGGGAATTGGAGTCGCACGACGAAAAACAGAATGTAGTGTACAAAATCTATCGAGAAGTCCGTCCTAAGTATGGTAATATGATTTCTGAGAAAGCTTCAGAGTTGGAAGACTTCGTGAACACGCAGTTGGTTCCAATATCGAGCTCAAAATGAAGCGAGTTCCTCACCAACAGCTACCGAGTCTTTTCGAGTCATGCAAGTGCTCATGACTTAGAGGGTTGTCCTCTTCCACTCTCTTGAGGCGAACGTGATGAGAATAAGAAAGCACGCTGTCATCGGACTTCTTGCGGTGTTATTGATAGGCCTTATTGCAGCTCCTACGCCGGGAGCTGTTTCAACTTCTGAGACCGACAATGTCTTGCCCTTCTCATCAGAGTCGGATCAAACACTACGCCAAGAGAATCCACTTCGAGGTAAGGTCTTCAGCATATCTGCGGAGCCCAGCGAAGGAGTGCTCAATCCTATCAGGATACAGCAGTCAGGCTATCAGACAACGGAGTTGGCAAGAGGTAGTGCGGATGCAGGGGTCAGCACCACGCGGAACATCACCATTGATGAAACAGATGGATGGTTTGCGAATAACACAGCAGTTGAAGTTTCGAACCTAAAGCGCTTGTATTGTGTGAATGGAACATTCGACGATGGAACCGATCCATGGACGAATTATAGTATCGACGGCGGATCAAATACACAGATTCACTCTTACAATTCGTCAGGAGGTTATATTGTCTGCAGGAATATGGGCGACTGGAATCCCGCATTTGGAGGTTCTTATACTCACTCCTCTGGCACCGAGGTGGGATGGGAACAGATAGCAAACAACACACCTGCACAACTAAGCTTCAGACTAGAATTCGATTTTCAATACCCAACAGGGCCAATTGATCCAGATGGAGATGACACATTTGATGGAGATATAGGTGTCTTCTGGGAACTAGACTCAGATAATTTCTATGAGGGCTGGTATTGGCCTGTGCAGCAACTCGACTCAAGAGAAACATGGTACTCGGTCAGTCAGGAATATACACTCTCAGTTGCAGATAGCGAGTTGGCTGTACGTGTAGGTCTTTACATTGCTGGGGACGTCAGAGTGTACAACCTCGATTATGATGATGATCCACTGGGGGAGCCCGATGGCTGGGAGAATGCGCAGAATGTCACCTTGTACATAGACGATGTTGAATTCACAAGCATCGCCACCCCAGAATTCGAGATTGTCGAGCTGACCTTTCATGCTGGGGGGCTATCTTCTCCAATCACTGGGATGGGGACCGGATCAGCATCCATAGCCAATCCAGCCTTTTGGTCTGTGGATCCTCTAGAGGTTCAAATAACGGCAAACACTAGTGTGATCTTCACATACTCAGTCACAACACAATTCCATCGTTACATCAACTCATCTTGGACCAATGACCTATCAAAGCAGGGTGTTCAATACTCAGTCACAGCAGGTCAAAGTCCGGATCTGTCTCTCTTCACATATGTTACACCGTCAACGGAATATGATGATGTGACACTAGACTTACTGTATCCTGTAGATTGGGAGAATGCGACTGTACTTGACCCTCTGAGTACTGACATAACGGGTAATTGCCTTGTTTCCCCTGGCCGTATCCATGTGCCGAATAGCGAGATGGGCAGAAGTGGTTGGTGGGAGATAGAACTTCAATCCCCGAACTATGCACAGAACGTGTCAATTCAAGTTCAGGATGGGAGCACAGGGGAATGGTCCGAGAACTCCCTGTTTAGATCAGGCAACACCACGAGGACTCAGGTCGAGATAGGTACACTCGCTAATACTCCATCACAAGGCGACCCAGTGAACATAACGTGGACGATGCCTAGCGATACTGTTTGGGCGTTGGACTCGGTCACGACGATGACCAATGGGATAGTAAATAGTTCGTCATTCACTCTCGCAGGAGCCAATACCACTGCAGGGGAGTGGCAAGTTGAGGTAGCCTGGACAAACGGGACAGAGATTGCCTTCGATTTCACGTCCTTCGATATGTACCACAGTGCGTCTATTACGCCACACCAAGCAAGCGTTGATACTGACACTGGACAGCTGATTACAAACATGGTATACTTCGTTGATGTAGACACTGGAGACTATCTGATGGATGAGTCTGCTGTAATAGAGGGCAACTGGTCAGCCTCAACAATAGTCTTCACGCCAAACCTTGTGAAGAACTGGTGGGAGGCGGACTTCGATACATCCCTGCTTAGCTCCGGTCGATACGTGATAGTTGTCAATGCCTCAATGCCCTACTTTGAGAACGTATCATGTCAGTTCGTTATTACATCAACATACAGGACCGATTTCCAATTGACATCCGTAGGGGGCATCCCTGTAGAGGCCGGGCTCTACGACGTTGTCACTGTTGATGTACGATATGAGGTTGAGGGGGGATCTGGAATAGATGGTGCAACTATTAGTATGGACTACTCGGGGCCCGGTGGAGGTTTGACTCTTCTGAGTCAGATCAGTGGCAGTTCAGGTGAATATTCAATCAACATAACTAGCTCGATATCGGGAACTTACACAATAGCGCTCACAGGTTCGAAGGACTATCATCATAATGGATCAGACACGTTCACGCTGATAGTGGGGGAGATAGGGACTAATCTTTCTCTAACAAACGGCACTGCAGACTTCACGAGTCTGGGTACTGCATATAGGCTTGTTCTAGGATATACGAATAGCACAGGCTATGGCTTAGCGGGTGCGGACCTAAAAGTCGTTGATGTCACACCTAGTACTGGACTCATCTACGGAAATGCAACATATTCTGTGGACGGATACTACTCTATCCTGCTTGACTCAACCTCAGCCAGAACCTTCACGCTAGTAATCAGAGCAAATCTGACAAATCACGAAACGCAGTATGCGACTTTCACGATTACAGTGAGTGAGATCCCGTCAGTCTTGGTTGTTGATGCATCCACCGCAAGAATCTCAGTGGGCCGAAATCACACAATCCAATTCCTTTTTCAAGACGATCAGTCAAACGGACTGGAAGGGGCAACCATATACGCCCTGAGTCCGCCTGTTGGGGTCGTCGTCAACAGTCTCTTTGAGTTGTCAGGCGGCTACTACAGTATCACAGTTGAATCCTCGGAGACTGGCGCGTACCAGATGGCCTTCAGGGCGCACCTCGATGACTACCAGGACTCAACGGTTGGCTTCACACTCATTGTAGGATACGTGACCATGGAGATATCAAATGTACAAGGATTGACAGCGATTGAAGGACAGGAAGTCGAGTTGCGAGTAAGTGTTGTAGATGCTGATACTGGCGACCACGTAGTCGGGGCCACAGTCGAGTATCTGTTGATTGTCGGAGCAGAGGTAGGTACTCTCGAGGAAATGGTGGAAGTCAGTCCGGGTGTCTACGCTGCTAGTATCGTGATGCCAAGCTTTGAACATAATTCGACTCTTAGGATATTCGTTACCCTGGGTGATCATGAGCTACAAGGAGGAGTCTTTGAAGCTCGTATGATTCCACTTGAAAGCGAGGCTGCAGCACTGGGAAGAACTATTCAGCGGGTGTTCCCATTTGCGGTACTAGCTCTAGTGGCCGCGGTGGGTCTTGCGGGCCGTAGGACGTACATCAGGCGTGAGAGAGAGAGAAACCTTGAAGCAACAATTGTCAAGCGGCGCTTTGATGACGTACAGAGCCTCATCGGAGTCATTATACTCCATAAACACACCGGGATACCAATCTTCTCCAAGATGGTCAAGGGTGGTATCGACGAAATGCTCATCTCAGGTTTCATCACAGCGATTACAAACTTCAGAACTGAGTTCAAGGTCGATCAGGAGGAGGGCGCTCTTACTCCGATTTCAGACATTATCAGGACAGTGGCAACTGAGAATCTGATTTGTGCCTTCATCTCGTTGTCGGCCCCCTCTATAGCCCAGGAACTTAGAATGCTGGAGTTCGCAGAAACGGTTGGATTTGTCTTTGACACTATGTTCACCGAACCACCAATGATAGCTCTGGAAGATGGGACAGTCATGCAGTTCGAGGCACTCTTTGATGACGTCCTTGATGGTCGTCTTCTCAAGGAGTACAAGATGGCCGACCTCCGTGGATTTCCAAGAAAGACCAAATGCATTGCAGAACGCATCGATCGTATTGACAGCGATGGAGCATTTGAGCTAGGAGTACTTGCCAAGGAAATGACGTCTTGTGGCCTTGAAGAGGCACGTGTCTACAAGATGATAATGGAGGCAATCGAGAACAGCAACCTCGTTACGGCCAAGGTAGAGGAGATGCGGGTCAGCAAAGAAAGCGATACTGATTCAGATGTGGTTACGAGGTGGTAGTTCCACACCTCGAATTGCTTTCCAAGAAACAACTAAAACGATGCGTTCAGAAGGAGGAATGTGACGTCTAGTATTAGCGAGTTCGATCAGAAGGTTGTCCGCAAAGGCCTACTCCAGAGTGCTCTCAATGGAAAGGCCCGATGCTTGACCTGCAACCATCGGTGTCTTCTTGCTGAGAAGAAGAGGGGACTTTGCGGAACGCGTGTGAACCTAGACGGTACGATTCACACTCTAACGTACGGCAATATATCATCAATGAGCAATAATCCAATAGAGAAGAAACCTTTCTTCCATTTCGCACCTGGAACAAGAGCACTCACGGTAGGAAGTTGGGGGTGCAACGCCACCTGCCCGTTCTGTCAGAATCACGACATATCAAAACAGCATCCATCACCTTCTAGTTCACGTCATATTAGTCCCCAGAAATTTCTGAATCTCGCTGTCAGGGAAGGAAGTGAAGGAACATCCATCTCGCTCAATGAGGCAGCCACTCTTATGTTGGAGTGGAACATCGACGTCTTCAAAATTGCTCATGAGAGAGGGTTATACAACACCATCGTCACAAACGGGTATATGACAACTGAGGCACTCGACTTGATGATAGACGCCGGACTTGACGCAGCCAATGTCGACGTCAAGGGTTGCAGTGAGGGAGTCAAGAGGGTCTGCGGCATTAGCGTTGAGAGGGTCTGGGAGAATCTATCAAGAATGAGAGATAGAGGAGTCCATGTTGAGGTCACTACACTCATCGTGCCAGGGTTGTCCGACGACAAGGACTGTCTCTTGGAGATTGCGACGCAAATTGTCGAAACTCTCGGTCAGGACACACCATGGCATGTGAATCGATACTTCCCTCACTATGAGTATCAGGAACCAGAAACGCCGTTAAAGACACTTTTAGAAGCAAGAGAGATTGGATGGGCGCAGGGCCTCGACTTCATATACATCGGAAATGTGTGGCAAGAAGGGCTAGAAGACACACGTTGCCCAAGCTGCAATGGTCTGGCCTATCAGAGACTTGGTTTCAAATCAAGGAACACAGGCACGGATGAAACTGGGAGATGTGCCGAATGCGGCCACAATCTCGGAATCCATTACTGGACGGGTCCTCGAACAATGAAGGAGAGAGAGCACAATGTCTGATGAATCCAGATCTTCAGGAGACGACGAAAGACAGAATCATCCGTTACCTCTTCTTGTCATATTTCGTCCGATTGAAACCTTTCGGAAGTTGAGAAGAAGGCCCATTTTGGTGAGCCTCACGTATCTTCTTGTGGCGGGGTTGATTACATCGATTCTTGGGGGTCTGCTTGCAGTCTTCGTAGGGGTCAGCTATCTCAATCCGAGCAACTGTGGAGGCAGTGCCCAGATATTCGCCCACTGGCTCGTCTTCGTATGGCTGAATCTGGAGGAATGGTGGTCCCAACTCATAATGTTCGCTCTGAGCAATCAAGTCGGATACCTCATTCTTGCGTTGTTGTCGGCCACCACACTTGCTTGGATAACATCGCTAGCGTCCGACTCAAGCTTTCGTGAACTTGTCGCTCCTACAATGAGTGCAATCTGCTATGGAATGACTCCGGGTGTCCTCTTTGGATGGATTCCAAACCCAGTCTTTCTCTTTGGGCTAATGGCCCTTGTCTATCAGGCAGTGGCATTCTGGATTATTCTTGAACTAACAAAGAGAAGAGCAGCGGCGTTAATGCTTGTCTGGTTAGTTCTATTTGGACTGCTTCAAGACTTGGCCGTATTCATATTCTCGTTCTTGGTATCGGTCTGATGGTCATATCTCCTCCATGCGCTCCAGTTCGAACACGACCACGTTATGTGGGTCAGGACAAGAAACGAAGGCCTTCTTGGGGTCAGGTTCCCAGGGGAGGCTCCCGCCAAACTCGAGCACTGAGAGAAATGGGAACATTGAGTTGTATGCCCACCTGCAGACTTTGGCTCTCTCTTCATCCTTTGTGAGATCAAACTCATCACCAACCTTGTAGTAGCCACAAGGTTTCGAGTGTGGTTCGCTTCTAAGCTCAGACACACGGGCTACAATTCGATATCTCTTTGACATTGCTTTCTGCTCCTGAATCAGCCGCACGGCATTCGGCCTAAAAGGTGATTCCTTCTGCGCCTCTATTATAGTCACGAAACCTGCGTCGATGTTAATCAATACCAATTCGCGCTGCAAACTTCACGATTAGGAACACTACAAAGGCGATGATTATGAACGTGATTAGCTCGCCGACAAAGTGTCCAACCATGAAGGGGCCCACAACAATCTCCTCCCATGCCACATCCGGAATGAACATTGTAATCATCGGCATAATCAAGTCGCCAACCAGCGCCTGCACTAACATACCTAGGTATAGACCCAAGATGAAGGCCACGGCAAGTCCAAGAACCTTGTACTTCGACAGGAACGTTGTGAACTCGTTGATGAAGCCTTCAGGAGGCGGGGATGGTTCAGGAGGCGTCAGTAGTTTTCGAATCTCTGTAAGCTGCTCAAGAATCTGCTCGTCAGTCGACATTCCAGCACCTCTCCTATATAACGTGCCTGGAAGTGTGGACTAGGTGTGATTTATACTTATCAGTTGCTCAGCGGATTCAGAGCATCTGGAATCTCTAGTTGATCCGCGACGTGTTCTACTATGTGGTCATCATAAATCATCTGCAGAAGCTTGAGTCCAAAAGCAAGTGATGAAGTCAGACCGACAGTGGCTATCACATCTTCATCCTCAACCACTCTCTCGTGAACAAACTCACAGAACTGTCCGAGTTCATCAGAATAGTTGGCATGGGTCGTTGCCCTCCTCCCCTCCAAGGTTCCTGCAGCAGCCAGAACGAATGCACCGCTGCATACTAGTCATGCGTTCTTCTTGGCAAAATCAAAAAGGTTGGTAAGAAAGTTAGAGTCCTTCATGAGGGCCCTTACTCCTCTACCTCCGGGCATTACCACAAGTTCGTATGACTGAAGGTTGTCCGTCACTCCATGCGGATGGACGAGCAATCCGTTGGCGCATTCAATGAGGTCATGTGTGGCGACATCCTCCACCTCCAGTGGAACATCGACGTGAATCTCATTCTGATCTATCATATCACGTGTGCTGGCCAGGACTTCGCAAACACCGACGAAATCTGGTTCCTCCACTCCCGGGAAGATGAATATGGCAACTCTTCTAGCGTCCATTCTAGGCACCTGACCTGGAACGGTGAAACAGAAGGATTCTGTTGAACATGTCTGCGAGCGGTTCTGGTTCTCGCGCAGTTCGAAAGTCACCTCATTCGGCCCTGACGGGAGCTCCACAGAAGGGACAGAATCGATCCTCGGACTTAAGCGCAAAGCCACAGTACTTGCATCCTAACGTAGACACGCTGGGTTCGGGCTCAACTACTCTGATTGGAGAGGGGACTGTTTCCCCCGTTGACGGATCAAACCATACATCTGAGGTGCCGCTTCGCTTGTCCCTAACACTGTGCCT
>Ga0209427_10003160_pt1 | contig 19359 bp, 20 predicted proteins | sample DeeMarSWOR136_30_FD_187465 | JGI IMG/M metagenome (GOLD analysis project Ga0209427, IMG submission 187465) | Marine sediment microbial communities from White Oak River estuary, North Carolina - WOR-1-36_30 (SPAdes) (version 2) | ecosystem: Environmental > Aquatic > Marine > Intertidal zone >...
GAAGGAGAGGGGGATAAAGGGGGTGAGGTAGATAAACAATCTAATTACATATAGCTTTTTCTTATCTTTATGGACAGTTCAGCCAGTAGCTCCAGTACTTGGCTGGCTGCTTCCTTATTAGCTAGAAGTCCCAGCCCACAGCTAGGGGTAAGCAGCCCCTGCTGCAATAGTTGTTTGAAGGGGACGCCCTTTCTGGTAAAGGGCGCCATTGCTTCCTCCAGGCGGTCTTTGAGACTGACTACCGATTCCTTGGCTAGTGACTCCTCATCGTTAGGGACAATCCCCCAGGCGATAGCCCCCTTTCTATCCAGGAATGCCTTTATTTCAGCGGGATAAAGGCTTAATGACTCAGCATAGTTATAAGCATCAAAGCTCACTATATCAGTGCTGGTATCCAGCATAATAGACCAGTCGGTATTACCGCAGCAGTGAACTCCTTTTAGCCCACTAATACCACCGAACACCTCTTCTAGCAGATTTATAACTCTTTCCCGGGATAATGAGAAGGAGGCTGAGCCGAAGGAAACCATATATGGCTCATCAATAAAGATAATAGTATTACTGGAAATTTGACTTAAAGCCTTTTCCTGCCAGGCTGCCTTTAGCCTGAGCAATTTAGCTATAGCATCGGCCAGAGTATCATCATAGAGTATAGCCCGGCGGCTATCATCAGTAACGGCTAGCCCCCAGGTGATAGGTCCTGTTATCTGTCCTTTGACTCCCAGAGGTGCTAGAGTGGTTAGGGCTAGAAAGCTGTGGAGACCAGCGGCATAATCGGAGTTGATAGGATATTTATCAATATCGTTCGCCAGATAGGTAGCATGGAGTTGCTCCAAAGGCTCATCCAAATCCTGGGAGCAGTCTACATAGACACGCTCGTCTTCTATCGTTATCCCAGGAAAGCCATGACCAAACTGGACACACATATGTTCCAGAAAGGAGCGTTTGGGTAGCTGGGGCCAGGCGGGGATTTCTTTGAGATAGCGAACGACTACTGAACATGCTTCCGATGGGTCGGTATGGGGCATGCTACCAATACCGGTGGGCAGACATCCAAATTCTGTATCATGCATAATGTCTTTAACTCTCTCCTTAGGTTAGATACTTGCCTATCATCAAGTTCAGCTTTTCCCTCTGCTCAGAATGTATTAGCTCCGGGGCAGTAACAATAGCCGTCTTCAGTGCTGTAGCGCAGCCACAATGGCGCTCCCCGGGTATCCTGGTAACTACCAGCTTGATGATTCTCTTGGCAGTATCAATATTCCGGTGCAGGATATTGAAGATAACATCTACTGTAACCGGCTCACCCGGCTCCCACCAGCTATCATAATCAGTAACGCAGCCTATACTAGCGTAGCAGATTTCGGCTTCCCGCGCCAGCTTGGCTTCGGGCAGTGCCGTCATCCCAACAATGTCTGCCCCCCACGACCGGTAAAGGCGTGATTCAGCTCGGGTGGAGAAGGCAGGACCTTCCATAGCAATATATATGCCCTTGGGATGGACTCTAGCTCCCGCCTCTCTAGCTGCCTTAAATACAATCCGGCTCAGCACCGGACAGAAAGGCTCAGCAAATGGTATGTGGGCGACAACTCCCTCCCCAAAGAAAGAGTTAACCCGGCTTCGGGTACGGTCAATTAGCTGGTCAGGGATAACCAGGTCACCGGGCTTAATCTCCTTTTTAAAGCTACCAGCCGAGTTAACGGCAATAATATATTCCACACCCAGCCACTTCAGGGCATAGATATTAGCCCTTGATGGAACCTCTGTGGGCGATATGCAATGTCCCTTACCATGCCTGGGGAGAAAGGCTATCCCCACCCCCTCCAGCTTACCAATAACAATAGCATCACTCGGCTTACCAAAAGGAGTGTCTAGTTGAACCTCTTCAATATCAGTGAGTCCCTCAATATCATAAAGCCCCGTCCCCCCAATAACCCCTATTTTTGCCTGTGGCATTAGTGCCTCCTTATCAAAGCATAATCTTTAATCTCTCCTCAGCAAATACCCTTCAACCTCTCTACATACGGCTCTTTTATTATACCATTCTCGGTGATGATGGCGGTTATATAGTAGTGGGGGGTGATATCAAAGGCGGGGTTGGCAGCTTGGGTGCTGTCAGGAGCAATACTTACCCCCTGTATATGGGTTACCTCTTCCGGACTTCGCTGCTCAATAGGGATTTCGTCCCCTGCATTCAGTGACAAGTCAATAGTAGTAGTAGGAGCAGCCACATAGAAAGGGACACCATGCTCCATAGCCAGCACCGCCAGGGTGTAGGTGCCAATCTTGTTGGCGGTATCACCATTGGCGGTAATCCTGTCGGCACCAACAATGACGCAGTCAACCTCCCCCCGACTTATAAAGTAGCCTACCATTGAGTCGGTGATGAGGGTAAACGGGATATTAGCCTTCTTTAACTCCCATGTGGTAAGCCGTGCCCCCTGTAGCAGGGGACGGGTCTCAGTAGCCAAGACCTTTATATTCTTGCCCTGCTCTCTTGCCTGTCTAATCACCCCCAGGGCAGTGCCATAGCCACCGGTGGCTACAGTCCCGGTATTACAGTGGGTCAGGATAGTAAAACCATCCTCTATTAGTCCGGCGCCAATCTGGCTAAGCTTTTTGGTTGCCGCTTCCTCCTCAGAGTGTATTTTAACCGCTTCATTAACCAGCGCCGCTTTAATTTGGTCCACATCCTCGCCCGCCTTGGCTACTTGGTTCATTCGCTCAATAGCCCGGAAAAGGTTCCTGGCAGTAGGTCTGGTTGAAGCAATGGTATAGCTGATGCTACGCAGCTTTTCTAAAAATCCGTCCCTAGCCACAGATTCAATTTTTAGAGCGCCCAAAGCTATTCCATAAGCCCCAACTATTCCAATGGCTGGAGCTCCCCTAATTTTCAATTCTACGATGGCTGAGGCTATTCTGTGATGGTCGCCAAGCTCTAAATATACCTCTTCCTGGGGAAGTTTGGTCTGGTCGAGGATTTTTACCCGATTACCAAGCCATTCTATAGTTTTCAGCTTCGCATACTCCTTCTGAACAGAATGATGCCGATAGAGAAGATAACCACTGCCCAACCAGTTAAAAACAGGAGGTCGGTGCTGAGTGCTTCCAGCCCGACTCCACGAATGAGAACACCTCTTGAGGCATCAATGGCATGGGCATAGGGAAAGGCATAGGCGATATTTCTCATGTATGATGGCATTATTTCTACGGAGAACCAGCACCCGGAAAGTATAGCCAGTGGCATAGCAAACAGCCAGCACAGGGGCTCAGCCTGGTTTTCAGTCTTGGTGAGAGAGGCAACAACCATACCGATACCGATACTACACAGACTGGCGAGAAAGTAAATGAGAAATGCCAGCCAGAGGCTGCCCACTATATCCATTCCGAATCCCCAGGCAGCGGCTATGAAGATTATTATCTGAACAATGGCGATGGCAATAAGACATAAGGAATACCCTGCTATGAAGTCCACAGGTCTGGCTGGGGTAGTCAGCAGGCGGGAGAGCATCCCCTTCTCCTTGTCATGAATTATAATTCGGGCTGAGGTTGGTATCATTATTAAAAGACCAAAGATTATTATCCCTGGGGCTATGAAATCAATATAGGTTATCTCAGTCTCTATGTGAATAGGATTAGCATTAATGGTTATCGGTATCTCGATATCGGCAAAATCGCGGGTAACTGCATTTATTATTGAAATGATTTGGTCTGAAATCATGATGTCACTTTCATCATAGGTTATATTCAGGTTGATATTGGCTGTATCACCCTGCCCGCTCTGGATTACCTGTTCACTAAAACCCTGTGGGATGACAATATAGGCTTTTAAATCGCCAAACTTGAGGTCTTTCATAGCTTTAGTGGCGTCATCATATGTAGAAACCTCAAATGCATCCACTTCTACCAGTGCTTCATTAACGAAGGACTGTGAAACTTGAGTATGGTCATCATCTATGATACCTATAGGGAAATTGGGGGTAGTCTCACTACCAACCACTACCCCGAAAAGGAGCATAAACAACAAGGGGAAGGCTAAGAGAAAGCCCAATGCCAGCGGATCTCTATAGGTCTCCTTAAGGTTTCTACTGGCTAGTCCTAAGAACCTCATTCTCTTAATTCCTTTCCGGTTATGTGGAGAAAGACATCATCCAGAGTAGGCTCTTTGATATAGGCGGAACGGACTACAGCCCCGGATGCGTGCAGAAAGTCAACGATTTCTTTGAAGTCCAGCCGCTTATCAGTAATTACTATAGTGCCATTGGTTACTTCCACCTCATCATATTTGCTTCGCATTTCAATTATGACCTTCTGGGTAAGATTCCAGGCGTAAATAACTATAGTGTGCTTTTTCAACACACTTATTTTAAGTTCGGTGCTGGTACCCAAGGCGACAATCTTGCCTTTATCCATAATGCCTATCCTATCAGCAAGAAAATCCGCCTCGTCCATATAGTGGGTGGTAAGCAGGATAGTCTTTTTTCCTTTTAGCCGGACAATATATTCCCATATTGCTCTCCTGGCTTGAGGGTCAAGACCAAGAGTAGGTTCATCCAGGAATAGAACCTCAGGATTATGAATCAGCGCCATCATTATGTTAAGTCTTCGCTTCATACCACCGGAAAACTTTCTCACCTGTTCTTTAGCCCTCTCATCAAGACCCACCGTCTCCAGTAGCTTTTGCGACCTGATTCTTAGCTCCCTAGCCTCCATACCGTGAATCCGGCCGATTAGGGCTAGATTTTCCCAGCAATTAAGGTGCTCTGAAATAGCCGTTTCCTGCGGGGATACCCCTATAAGTTCTTTAACCTTAAATGGGTGCTGGTTAATATCGTAGCCCATAATAGTAGCCGTGCCCCCGGTAGGCTTAAGCAGGCAGCATAGCATATTTATGGTAGTAGTCTTTCCCGCCCCATTAGGACCAAGAAGAGCAAATAGCTCCCCTCTTTTAATATTTAGCTCAATATCATCTACCGCCACCAGACTGTTAAATATCTTGGTCAGGTTAGAAGTCTGGATAGCAAGGTCATCACTTGCTTTTGCCAGCTCCGCCCCATTTGAATGCATCTCCATTTTCCTTCTTTCAAACAGAATAAGCTTTGGCTTGGCTCTATGCTACCACACACTACTCCCGCTTACCAAGCCCCGGAATAAACATCGCCACTTGCTTATTCGCTTCTGTCTCCTATCCTCTGGTCTACAACCGCAACAACTCTCCCTTATGATATAGCTGGGGCAAGCGCCACAATATACCCCACAAGGGGAAGCTAAATCGATTGGCTGATTATCTGCCATCGTGCCTCCTCATAAAGTCCCCGTTGGCTTATTCAGCCTGCTGCCAATCCTTTCTTAATTCTTCTCAAATTTCTAAGGTGCTCATCCTTATGGTAGTTCTCCAGAAACTTTAGCTTATCACAGTTCTCAAATTCAGGGCAGAAGGCGCAACTGCTGAGCCCCTTTTTCTGGCAGCACTTCCTTATTTTACACCAAGGGTTGCCACCCCCATCCCGGCATCCATTACATTCCAGCTTAGTTAGAGCATCCAGTGATTTTTTGAAAGAGGTATAGTCACCCAGGAAGGGAATGCCCTCCCAGGCTGTCTTCATTCTTTCCTTCCTCAGTACTCTACGGAGTTCCTTAGCGGCTTTGCTCACCGTCCTAGTGTAGCCGAAGCACTGGCTGCAGTCCAGACCACAATAAGAGATTAGGTCGTTAGAATTTTCCATTAACCTTGCCTCCTTAATATTTACTACATACTTGGTTAAATGTAACCTAGCTTGGATTAGCCGTCAAGAGCAAATCACTCGTTTGACATAGCTAGCAAAATCAAGGTAAACTCTCAAATCTTGCTAACCTTCCCCTTTAATTGAATCCAAACTAATAGAGGAAGAGAAATGGCTGAGGGCTCACTGAATATAGAAGACCTGAAAGGTAAAATCGGGATGGAGTGGGAGCCGGGGATATATGAGATTGAGAAGGGGATGTTACGGCAGTTTGCCCAGGCTATTGATGACCCCAATCCCTTGTGGCAGAATGAAGAATATGCCAGAAAAAGCAGGTATGGTGGCATTATTGCTACCCCAACCTTCGTATTGACCATAGGTTTTGAACAGATTCAGCAGATATTAGCCTCAATCTCCCCTGGAACTATACTTCATGGCGACACTGCACTTGAGAGTTATCAACCCATCAGACCGGGAGATATGATAACTGCTACCACTAAAATAACTAATATCCGTGAACGGCAAAGCGAAAAGGGTAGAACAGTGTTTATGACCTTTGAAATAACCCATATAAACCAGAGACAAGAGCTGGTAGCCAAGTGCCGCCAAATGATTGTTAGCTACTAGACTAATACTGTTAAAAGGAAACGATATGAGTGAGCAAATATATTATGAAGATATAGCCGTGGGCAGTGAAATCACCCCCCTGGTCAAGCAGCCTACCACTCGTCAGTTGGTAATGTGGGCTGGAGCATCTGGTGATTATTACTCCATCCATTATGATAAGGATTTTGCTCAGAGTAAGGGACTACCTGGTGTTATTGTTCACGGTCAACTGGTAGGTTGTTTCCTGGGTCAGCTAATGACCGATTGGATGGGAGAACAAGGCAGCCTCAGGAAATTAACTTGTGGCTATAAGAGTGTGAACTTTCCCGGTGAAACTCTTATCTGCAAGGGAAAGATAAATAAGAGCTATATTGAAGATGGTGAACATTATATAGAGTGTAATCTCTGGGTAGAGAATACAAAAGGGGAAAAGACTGTATCAGGTAAGGCTCTGGTCACTTTGCCATCCAGAGGCTGAAGATGCTTTAAGCTTTTGATTGCTGTTTTCCCACTGCTCACGGTGTATCTCCATAAGCACAAAACTGTATCCATCCTTATTCAGGTGCCCGCATGGTGTAAACCCGCATTTTTGGAAGCACTTTTGTGCCCTCTGGTTTAAGTCAAGGGTCTTCAGATAGACTCGGTTGAGATTTGTCTCACGGAAAATATGGCTAAGTAAGCTGTCTAAGGCATCACTACCATAACCCTTATCCCAGTAGTCACGGTTACCAATCATAATGCCCAGTTCGGCTTCGCCTCTAGTCTCATCAATGCCATAATATACGCAATTGCCAATGTGCTTGCCGTCTAAGTTATCTATAGCGAATTGGCGTCTAATTAGAGAAGAGTAACGCAGTCCGATAGTGTAATCTAATAAATACTGTGAGAAAGAAGCAGCTAGCCGCGGTGCAGCATCAAGTCCAGCTAACTCAGAGTCCGTCTGCCAGGCGTAGTCATCTCGGGCATCGGCTAGCCTTTTATCACGAAGTATAACCTTGCTACCAGTAAGCATACATCCCCTTAAAATTTCAAACTTCAAAATAGAATGGGGCTTCCACTGCCTTTAGCTCCTCCAGGGCTTGCTCCGCTGCCTCTTGGACTACCTCGCTAGGATTACTCTGGCACTCCTCCAGGCACTCTCTAGCCTCGCTACCACCTATCTTGCCTAGCGCCTGGATAGCAGCCAGTCGGACATCAGTATCTGGGTCACCTATAAGCTCTATGAGATAAGGGATGGCTTCTTCTTCCCCCAACTCACCACATGCCCCGGTTGCCTCATAGCGTATTTCAGCGTCAGCATTAGCTAGCTCCTTTATCAGTATAGGTAACCAAGAACAGTGGCAGCTCTTACCCATAGCATAAACAGCGCTAGCTCTAAGCTTAGAATCATAACTTTGATAGGCTTCCATGATGACCTTCTCCACCTCGGGTAAGCTTAACGGGGCAGCCGCCTCCAGTGCCCGGCGCCTGACACCTATAGGTCTGCTTCTATCATCAATCACGCTAAGCAATGCCTCCCCTAGCTTGGATGAGTAACAGGGGCGTAGCTTTCTATGCTCAGCCAACATAGCAAACTTGCCTAACACTATAGCTGCTACCAACTGAACCTTCTCCGAGCTATCATATTTCAATAGATTAATAAAGGGGCTAATTAGGGACGCCTCTTCATTTTCCCACAGACCTTCAATAGCCTTGCTCCGCACCTCAGCATCTTGGTCTTTCAGACAATTCTTGAAGATGCTATCAAAGTTGAGCTCATAATTATTTTCGGCCAGCTCGACCAGCCGATATATAATTTGCTGTCGCCGTTTCGACTCAATGGACGCCCACACCCGGCTTAGTAATCCCATCTCTTCCGAGCCTAAGTTTGATAGTTCAGTTAGTTCTGAACTGGATAACGGTTTGTTACTATCAGTCAGGTCAGCAATGAGTTCCTCAACAGGCAATAACATAGAAGGTCTCCATAATTCTATTCCTCCTCCTCTTCCTCTTCCCTCTGTTCCCAGATAGGCTCAGTAAAGTAGTCTATATACTCACCCATAGCCTCAGCGGCTACTTGCTTCATTCTCTCTCTTGTCTCATTAGCTAACTGGACTAACTCCCCCATATCAATTTCAATATCTAGCATTTTAGCCAGGACGTTGAGTATAACTAGAGCAGCCATTGGGTTCTGTACTCGAGTGGCATACATAGGCACCTCACCAAGCAGGCAGATACCCTCAATATCCCTCTCCTTGGCTACGCCCAGCAGTAACCCGTTCAAGCCCGCAATGTGAAGGTTGCCCTTTTGTACCAAGTCATACCCATTCAAATCCTTAGCCACATGGTGACTGGTAGCCACCCCCCAGACTCTGGACGGCTCGGTGTGGTGGATGCGGGTCACAGCTGCAGCACAGGTATATATCCTCTTAACCTGAAACTTTAGTCCCACATCAAGTATACAATTAGCCAGCTCATAGCTCTTGGTAGCTGGTTGGTCTTCACCAATGAATAATACTATATCACTTCCCTCGCCCTTGTTTTTCCAGTAGTAGAACCTACTCTCGGCAAACTGTGGAGCTTCTACTACATCATCCTTAACCACCACTCCAATAGGGTCAAAGAAATGAGAAGCCTCGACCTCTGCCAATTCCTTGAAATCTAGTTTCCTCTTTAGATAGGTAGCTACTATAATGGCTACATTACCGATGCCAGGCCACACAGCCAGCATATTTGGCGAATTAAGCTTGGGCTTGGCATAAATCTTAACTAATTCTTTCATTATATTCTGCCCCTCTTTATTACTAAGGCTGTTTAGTTGTCATTGCGAGGCGTTGAGGAACAAAGCCAACAGCCGAAGCAATCTTTAAAAGCAATAGTGAAATTGCCTCGCTTCCCCTTCACTTCGCTCAGGGCTTCGTTTCACTGTAATGACAATTTGAGTTGTTAAACGGTCTCTCACCGGTCATAGATAACCCTATCCCCTTTACCGTGTTAGAGTTCCTAAGGGGGTTTATTCCCTTCCCCTTGATAATGGGAAGTATACTTTTAGCTATAAATTGGTTCAATAGTAAAGATTGCTTTAACCTCTATTCTATCACGAAACACCACTACTTGCACTTGTAGCTTATCAAGTAGCTCACGTTTTGTACCATATGTATAACGTGGACTAATCAAATATTAATGAGTTTATCATTAATATTTAAGAGTAGGTTGGTTAGCAGGAATCGCGCGGATTTGGTATATGCTAAATGAAGATCTAGTGGGAACTCGTTTATATGGAATCTAAATAGCGTGGGTATTCTTAAGTCTTGGGTCATTTTTACTCTTACGGTAGGTCATCCAATGAGAGCCAGCCTTCTTGTAAAGCATGCAATACAGCCTCAGTGCGTGAGCCGCATTCCATTTTTCTGAAGATGTTGACCAGATGGCTTTGAACCGTCCGCTGGCTAATACCAAGCTCGCTGGCAATCTCCTTATTGGTAACACCTTTTGCGGCTACTCTTAGCAACTCCACCTCTCGTGGACGCAACTGTGCCATAGTCTTCATCCCTTTACCCTTGTTGGCGGCTAGACTACCTACAAGCTGGGTGACAGCTTCTAAGTCAAACACAGCTTCTCTGGAACACAATGAACGCACAGCACTAATGAACTCTCGTGGAGCGGTTTTCTTTAGCAGATACCCGGCTACCCCTGCCTGCAACGAAGCAAATAGACTTTTCTGGTAGCCGCAGGCACTTACCATGAGAATGGCAGTTGAGGGATGAGCTGCTTTGATTTGCCTGGCAACCTCAACGGCATGGCCAATATCAGTACTCGAACTGTGGAGTGGTATGTCCAGATCTATTATGACCACGTCTGGACATAATTCATCTGTCAGCTTAATGGTGTCATCACCATTGATTGTTTTCGCCACACACGTTAGGTCATCTTCATTAGTGATAAACTGGCACAGACCTTCCTGAAAACATGCGTCGCTGGTCGCAACCATAACCTTAATCTTTTCCATGGCATCCAATCTCTTGCGTATACAACAACATACTACGCCCAGTGATGAATTTTTGTCAATTATTGTGCTTACATCGAATTGCTTACGAATGCGCTAGCACATTCTACTTTTTCAAAGTTTTATTTACATACTATTGCCTTTCAGAAATAGTTGCATCAGCGGATGTTTTTTTGACCACTCAGGATTAGACTATAATCAATAACTAGCTAAAGGAGGAGCGCATGAAATTCAGTATTACTTTAGTGTGCTAAGGAGACTTCATTATTGTTGGCGAATACCTAAAGGTAAGGAAGCGGGACATTTTTTAAGAAAAACTAAGGAGGTTTAACTATGGCAAAAGAAAAATCATCACCATCTTTTCAACCCACGTATTATCCCCCACCGCCTCACCCTGAAGTGTGGGGTGAAAAGCCCTTGACGGATCTAGAGGAGAAGCAACGACGCCTTGACGAAAACCTGGGTCGAATGCTTCGCTCCGTATATTGGGGGCCTCATTTCGTTTCTCACGAGAGACACCGAGCACCTGAATTTCAACCCACGTATTATCCCCTCCCGCCTCACCCCGAAGTGTGGGGTGAAAAGCCCTTAACGGATCTAGAGGACATGAGTCGCCACTATGAGGATGCCCTGGGTCGAGTGATTCGCCCTGAATTGTGGAGGCGTTTCCCCATACAGGAGACACACTGGGCACCCCCTGTAGAGATATTTGAGAGGGGAGATAAGGTTGTGATCAAGTTTGAACTCCCCGGGATGAAGGCAGAGGACGTAGATGTCACAATTGTCGGCGACAGATTGGTGGCAAAAGGGGAAAGAAAGTCTGAAACCGATGTCAAAGATGAAGATTACTATATCTGTGAGCGTTGCTATGGTAAATGCTCTCGCACAGTAGCTCTTCCTACTTATGTAGATGCCGAAAAGGTTGAGGCTACTTTTGAGGATGGAGTTTTAGAGGTTATTTTCCCCAAAACCGCTGAGGCTAAAGCCAAGAAGATTCCGGTTCCGGTTAAGAAGAAGGCTACCAAGTAGCCTAGCGAGTCTCTACTATCCCGCTTCCCGACCTCTAGGTGTTACATCAAAGTAATTAGTGTTATGAAAATGAAATCATTAATGAAAAACCGAACAGGATGAAACTCTGGAAGCACTTAAAATTGCTGTCCTGATGGAAATTTATGGCAAGGAACACTATCTGAAAGCCAGCCAGTAAAGTAGTAATGAGCTAGGGAAGAGGCTGTTGGCATCGTTAGCTATTTAAGAAGATGTTCTCCGGCAGAAGTTTGAAGAGGTATACGATGCCAGGGTAATTCACGTTTGTAGAAACAATAAATTTCCAACGGATACAAAGCATAGGGCAAGCCTAAGGCTTTTATTCATGGAAAGGGGGAAATATTGGCGAGAGCCTACTTACTATTGTATGTTTCAGACGGTAGCGCTGACCACGTAGTCCAGAGTCTGCGGGGTAAACCCGGTGTCGTATTTACAGACCTGCTAGAAGGCCCGCCGGATGTTATCATAATGGCCAAAGCAGATGATAGATTAAAGCTAGCGGAACTGGCTACCCGAGCCATCGCTTCCGTTGAGTCTTCAGTTGAAGTCATACGCGTGCTGCCAGCTTCAAATGGGCTAAATCCATAATATATCGGGGGACCAAAACGAGTCCCAATGATGAGAGTCAAGGTGCAGACCAAGATATAGTTTGACTATTTGGAGACCTTTCACGAAGTTCAATGCACTGAAGCAGAGGTTTAATAATTTCTCGACTTTCTGGCATGCATGAGGATGGTTTGACTTTAAGACCGTGGAATGGCTGCCACCCATAGACATGTATGAAAAAGACAATAAGTAAAAGGGGGTGATCGCTATGGTGAACTGAAGGTGGCTTCTTCGCTCCAAGTTGCGTAGATGCCGGATTGTCTCACTTTACCAGGCTGCTAAATTCAATAATCACGTTAGAAGGGAGAGCATAATGAAAGTAATACGGCATTGCACTGTACAAGTAATCCCCGGCAAGATGGGAGAATTCTTGAAACTTCAAGAAGAGCACGACGCTTTGGCAAATCGCTTGGGAGCGCCTCCCCATAAACGTTACAGCTGCATCAGTGGTGAGTCCATGCATACCCTCGTTTACGACACTGAGTGGGATAGCTTAGCCGCAATGGAAGACTTCTTCGAGACGCTATACGTCGACCTAGTGGCACGAGAGGTCTCTGCAAAGATTGCGGATATCACCGAAAGTCACGAAATTAAGTTTTACATGCCATGCCCAAAGGAATACGTTTATAAATTTCCAGGCGCGAGTGGTCATGTCAAAGCGTAATAATATCACCGAGGGTTATAAAATCGGATTCTGCATGCCAATCTAATAGTAGCATGACTTAAGCTGCAAATCTTCAGTGAAAATTGGGCACTCTGGGGCTTGCTCCTGCTCTACGTGTGAAGTAGAGTATCATAGATTGGTAGCGAAAGGGTGTGAATCTCAATGGCGACCAAAGCTTTTATCCTCATTGAAACAGCTGTAGGGAGAACCAGAGGAGTTACCCATAGCCTTAAGCAATTAAGAGCGGTGAAATCAGTCGACATAGTAGCCGGTCCGTACGATGTTATTGCTATCGTGGAAGGAGAAGATCTAAATGATATCGGTGGTTTAGTCACAGGTAAGATCCACGCTGTACCTGGTATTTCTAGAATTGTTACCTGCTTGGCCCTTTGATGAAAGAGATAACAGGTCATCACGATTATGTAGCAACAAGCCGAACTGCCCTCTCACCATCACCAGCCTGGGCTACAAGTTCAAAATCAGGTTGCTTCTCCAGGGTATTCCTGTTAAGCTGGAGAAACACACAAGTCCAGCTTTCTAGCAAATCGCTCCCTAACCCGCATATAATACCACGAAGGTATTGAAAGGAGATCGAGGGATGTATAACAAAATACTCGTTCCGCTTGATGGCTCAGAGCTGGCCGAAGTGCCGCTTAACTATGCTACGCACCTAGTCCAAAGATCTGGGGCTGAGGTCATTTTGCTACATGTGTGTGGTCCACCAGAGTGTCATTGTGATTTGGAAAGGTGTTATATTCAGCCCATGCATGCTGTCTACATTGAACACACTGCTGAAGTGCTTAGAGGCCGTCTTAAAGAGGCTGGGGCCGAGGAGGTAAAAGTTAGCCCGGTGATTCGAGCTGGAGATCCGGCTACAGAGATTCTAAGCTACGTTGAGGAGAATGACATCAGTCTGATTGTTATGGCAACCCACGGCTATTCCGGCATGAAACGGTGGATAATGGGCAGTGTCACTATCAAAATACACCGGTGCTCTGCGGCACCGGTGCGCCTGGTCAGGACACTTTCTTTTGACGAGGCAGCTCCTGAGGACTGGCCGGAGAAGAAAATACTGGTTCTGCTAGATGGCTCAGAGCGGGCAGAGCAGGCGCTTCCTTACGTAATAGACCACGCCAGGATGAGCAATTCTGAGGTGACGCTCCTACGTATTTATGAACCCCCGACTATTCCGTCGGATTACCCGGCAGACATGCCACTAAGCTGGGAGGAACACGTAGAACAGGTGACAGCACATCAACGAGAGCAATGCAGCTTTTATCTTGAGGGCATCAAGAAGCGGCTAGAGGATGATGGACTCAAGGTACATTCTGAGTGCATCTTGAGCGACAATGCAGCCGAAGATATCATTACCTACGCGGCAATAAGCCGCCCCAATTTAATAGCGATGACCACCCACGCGCGATGTGCTCTCAGCGTATGGCCAATCGGCAGCACAGCTGATAAGGTTATTCATGGAACCTCAAACCCTATCTTACTCGTGAGGCCACGCTAATCCGATAGGCACTTACTTCTGAATTACATGTATGGAGGGTTAACAAATGTACGAGAAAATACTTGTTCCATTGGATGGTTCCGTGTTAGCCGAGAAGGCACTTCTCTACGCCAAGGAACCAGCCGCAAAATTAGGTGCCGAGGTCATTTTGGTCCACGTCTGTGGTCCAGAAGAGTGCCACTGTGAGGCAGAAAGGTGCTATGTCCGGCCTATACATCGCGTCTATGTTGAGCATACCGCCAATATGTTCAAGGCCGAGCTTGAGGCGGTGGGAGCTAGAAATGCAGAAATTGGCTGGGAAGTTTTGATTGGCGACCCAGCAACAGAAATTATACGCTACAGCAAGGAGAAGGATGTCAGCCTGATCATTATGGCAACTCACGGCCGCTCTGGTATAAGTCGGTGGGTCATGGGTAGCGTCACAGACAAGGTAACTCGGGGTTCGGTTGTCCCGGTGTGGATCGTTAGGGCGTTCGTGCCGGATGATATCCCTCACAGCGATTGGCCTGAGAGTAAGATACTGGTTTTGTTGGATGGCTCAAATATGGCAGAGCAGGTGCTTCCCTATGTTGCCCAGCATGCTGAGATGTCGGGCAGAGAGGTAGTCCTGTTACGAGTCTGCGAACCCCCGGATATCGAGTCTCCGTTTATCTACTATATAATACAGTTGGGCTATCCTTATACTAGGCCTTTGGTATTTGAAGATTATGTCGCAGAAGAAATGGTCAAATGGAAGGCTGCAGCCAAAGAATACTTAGTGGGAATAGAGAAGCAGCTGAAGGATGACGGGCTCAAGGTGGAGTCAGAAATCTTAGTGGGTAAGCCGGCAGATGAGATTATCGACTATGTGGGCAATAATCCCTTTAATCTCATTGCCATGTCAACCCACGGGCGCTCCGGGCTTTCGCGGTGGGCCCTTGGCAACACAGCGGACAAAGTTCTACACGCGACCTCCAGCCCTATATTGCTGGTAAGACCTCATTGAGGTTGCTACTGTGTTTAATTTGGCAGGGATTCACGTTTACCAGAGATCGATTCTATTGTTCACCACAATAAATAATAATGGGAGGTGAGATATGTTCGGTGCAGAGGAAGCGATGGGAGTGGGCACTCTTTGGTTCAATCGCTGCTATCTTCTCATTAATAATTTTGCGAATACCAGCTGTAATACTTGTAGCCATATCCAAGAATGAGTTTGAATAGGCTTCAAATATACGCAAATTTGGAAAGCTGGGTTTTCAGCATCACAATGTTTTAGACACCACTTTTAAAAAGGAAATATATTATTGGGCCCTTGACAAAAGTATTAAGCGACTGCATATGAAATCCCTTCTTCTGACAAGACTATTGACCGTGTTTTTATGGTTGCAGCTCTCGTAGAAATCCCTAACAGAAAGAAAACATTACTCGAAATTTGGCGTGTTCTGAAAGATGGCGGCTTATTAGTAGTAGGTGAGTTACTATGGGATCCAGATTACCTTGGTCGCAAGACCGTGATCGGTTGGTGCAACCAGACTAGCTTTAAATTGACCGGTAAACATGATGGCCTTCTACATTATCTTCTTACTTTTCAAAAGACGACTGCAGAGGGTTAGTCAGCTTCATCAAATAATAGTCCGTGATGTCACACGATTGCACGATATAGTGGATTGTATCCCCCAAAATAGACTATTATTACCTACACCAACCAACTCAAGTCCTACTTGACTATACTAGAATAAGCCAGTCCAAATCTTAACTTATATAATTACTTCTCCAGCCTACTTTAAGCTTATTCCTTAACTGCTAATTACCTAGTGTTAGTCTGTGCACACTTTACTACTAATTTCACTATCAATTGTGCACTCCTATAAGTGGAAGGGGAAGATAATTTCTGTAGCGGTGCTTCGCCTCTCTTTTAGTATTTACCCCCTTCAAACCTCCCTTGGCAAACACTATCCCTTACTCGCCACTGACAGGCTGGGACAGTAAAGAGATGGGGACTTGACAAAGCTGCCTACCCATCTGGCATCACTACCAATAGCTGTAATCTGTTTGAGAATCTGGTATACATTCCCGGAGACCATAGTATCTTTAACCCTACCTACTATTTTACCACTTTCCACCTTATAACCTAAAAGAACATTACCACTGAAATCACCACCTAATATGTTACCCTGTTCGGCTCCCATAAGTTGCTCAATAATCAATCCTTCCTTCATGTCGCCCACCATCTCGTCAAAGGAGGTACCGCCCGGAGCAATAACAAAGGCGCTGTGTGACGGGGCAGGCAATCCGCCACGACCCCTACTACCGTTACCGGTGCTTCGGGTGTGGGCAAGCGCTGCCGTTTGTAAATCATAAATAAAATTGGCTACGACGCCTTGCTCAATAAGGGGGGTGCACTGACTGGGTATCCCCTCATCATCACAGGGACGACTTCGTGGGCGGTAGGCAATAGTGGGGTCATCCCATATCCGTAGCTTTTTATCAAAAACATGCTGACCAATTCTATTGCCTATCGGTGAAGCTCCCTCCAGCACTGTCTTGCCATTGAAAGCCACCATTAAGGGTGAGATTAAAGCGCTAGCTACCCCGTAGGGGGTAAATACTACCGGCAGTAGCTGGCTGGGCACTGAGGCCCGGTTTTTAGCTAGCTCTAGCTGCTGTATTACTGTCTCAGATACCGCCTTAGACTCTAGTATAGGGTGGCAGGAAAACTGGGTCTCACCGACGAATAACATATCTGTGTCACGAATCAAGCTCCCCTCAATTCCCAGACTAAAGGTGCTTATTCTATAATTTGCCTGACCACCACGAGAATTTATAATACGAGCTGAGGTTATACTCTTAGTAATCGCTGCCTCGCATACAATTTCTGGAGTATGACCCCTGACCACAGCTACTAGTTCTTCACCAAGCTTAATCATTTCCTCTATTGATACCGACTCTACATTGGAGTCAAAGACCTCAACCAGGGGATAAGAGGCTGGAGAAGGAAACTCGAACTTAGCCAACATGCCAAACTGGGCTGTTTCCACGGCATTATTGACCAGCCTCTGGCTATCGCCTAGCTCTGTAGTAGCTGAATAGCCGACCTTGCCTTGTCTAACAATACGCAGAGCCAGGCTGCGGCTCTGCTTACTCTGAATATGCTTCAGGCGATTGGCTTCAAATTGAACCGGTATCTCCTCCGATGAAACCATAAAGACTTCAGCTTCCTCAGCTACTTTTTTAGCTTGAGTCAGGATATCTTCCATTTATCTGCCTCCGACCAAGCAATGACGAATTCGGATATGGGGGCTGCCATTAGAAACAGACAGGGGCACCTGTGCCCCCTTACCACAGCCACCACCCTGGTTCATCTCCAGGTCACTACCAATAGCATCTATATTATTAAGAGTGGCGAATACATTGCCGGTAAGCACTACCGGCCGTAGCGTCTCGGCGAGCTTACCGTGGCGAATCATATAGGCTTCACCGGCAGAGAAGGTAAACATCTCCATACTGGTCATACCACCGTACCAGTTCTTGGCATAAACCCCTTCCTCAATGTCACTTATCATATCCTCAAAAGAGATAGACCCTGGCTCGATATAGGTGTTGGTCATACGGACGATAGGGGGGTAGCGATAATTAATGGCTCTGGCATTACCGGTAGGCTTCTCTTTCATCCTGGCGGCGGTTTCCCTGGAATGAAGCCTGCCGACTAACTTGCCCTCCTGGATAAGGTAGGTTTTGGTGGCTGGCACCCCTTCATCGTCATACTTATAACTGCCTCGCAGTCCCGGTATAGCCGCGCTATCAACAATATTAAGCTCAGCGCTACCAAACTTTCTGCCCAGAACCATTATTTCTCGCAAACGGTCATTTTCATAAACAAAGTCAGCCTCTGACAGATGACCAAAGGCTTCATGGACAAAGACACCAGCCAGAACTGGGTCTAATACCACGGTATATTCTCCACCCTTGACCTGTGGCGCCGATAGCAGCTCCACAGCCCGCTGTGACATCTGCTCTACTTGCTGGTGAAGACCCTGTATCAAGCTGAAATCACCCCGGCTACCCAGGCTCAACCCTACCTGTTGCACTTCAGTGCCGTCTGTGACTATAGCAGTCAGGCGCAGATTTATATCCGCCCTTTCCTGCTCAATATAGCTACCTAACGAATTAGTGAAGATGCACTTTTTATGGCTATCACCGTAGCTAATAATCGATGTCTGTATTTTTGGTGTATTCCAGATAATAGCATTATACTCATCCAGAAGTTTTTTCTTCTCAGCCAAGGGAATATTCACCGGATTTCTATCCATCTCACTGGGCACAATATCAACCACTGGCTCCACCGGAGCCAATTTGCTTTCCTCATTGCCCACAAACCGGGCTTGCTTCAATGCCAGCTCTACTTTAGCCGGCAGTTCGTCCAGGTTATTAAAGCTGACGAATCCCCAGCCACCTCTTACCAGGGCTCGCACATTTCCCCCACTAGTAGTTGTCTGGCTAACAGACTCTAACTCCCTGCCCCGGTAGGTAATGTGGCTGGTCTGGCTCTGCTCAAGGTGAGCCTCTATATAATCGTTGCCATATCCTTTAATTGCCTCAGCTAGCTGGCGCCCAACAGCTTCAATGTGTATCACGATAGGACTAGTTTACCTATCCGCTAATCGTATTGTCAATCTATAGTATACAGGTTGGGATACGAGCAATTTATTGACAAAGTATTAGGGTTGTGATATATTTAAAATAGCTTATTTAGTTAATAGCACCTTAACAATTGGATAGCGGAAGGAAGGTTTAAGCGAAGTAAATTTTTTTTTGGAGAGTTTGATCCCGGCTCAGGATAAACGCTGGCGGCGTGCCTTATGCATGCAAGTCGAACGGTCCTTCACCTTTCGGGGTGAAGGATAGTGGCGGACGGGTGAGTAACACGTAAGTAACCTACCCTTAAGTAGGGGATAACTCCGAGAAATTGGAGCTAATACCTTATGTGGTGATGGAGGTAAGGCTTCATCAGTAAAGCCTTAGGGCGCTTATGGAGGGGCTTGCGGCCGATTAGCTAGTTGGTAGGGTAATGGCTTACCAAGGCTACGATCGGTAGCTGGTTTGAGAGGATGTCCAGCCACACTGGGATTGAGATACGGCCCAGACTCCTACGGGAGGCAGCAGCAAGGAATATTGTGCAATGGGCGAAAGCCTGACACAGCGACGCCGCGTGGGGGATGAAGGCTTTCGGGTT
>Ga0209427_10003161_pt1 | contig 19356 bp, 18 predicted proteins | sample DeeMarSWOR136_30_FD_187465 | JGI IMG/M metagenome (GOLD analysis project Ga0209427, IMG submission 187465) | Marine sediment microbial communities from White Oak River estuary, North Carolina - WOR-1-36_30 (SPAdes) (version 2) | ecosystem: Environmental > Aquatic > Marine > Intertidal zone >...
GAAAACGGCTCGATGTGGCCTGCAAAACACCGGTTGAACAGGGTATGCAGATTCGAACGGAAAACCCCGAGATCAGCAAGATCAGGAAAATTGCAGCCGAGCTCCTCATCATCAATCACCCCGCCTCCTGTCTCTCCTGCTCGGAGAATATGAAATGCGAACTCCAGAAGATCGCGAATTACGTGGGTGTAGACCAGGCACATATCGACCGTCTGAAAAAGGGGGTGAAGGAGCTCCCGGTGGACGACTCGAATCCATTTTTCGTCTATGACCCGAACAGGTGCATCCTCTGTGGAATCTGTATCCGTACCTGTGACGATGTTGTGGGAGTCGGAAATTTTGAATTTGCCTACCGGGGATATGACGAGATGGTGAGCACCTTTGGAAGCAGACCCTTGCTCGAATCCAGATGTGTGTCCTGTGGTGAGTGCGTGGTCCGATGTCCCGTCAGTGCATTGAAACCGAAGAGTCCTGTGGTTCCTTCCCGGGAGGTGAAAACCATCTGCCCCTACTGTGGTGTCGGTTGCGGCATCATTCTGGGAGTGAGGGGAGACAAAATCGTGAGCAGTGAGGGAGACAGGGACAACCCTGTGAACCGGGGAAGGCTCTGTGTGAAGGGAAGGTTCGGTCACGAGTTTGTGAACCACCCGGATCGTCTTGTGACCCCTCTGATAAAGAAAAGCGGCCAGTTTATAGAAGCGAGCTGGGAAGAGGCCCTTGATCTCATCGCTGAGAAGTTCTCCCATTACAGCGGCGAACAGTTTGCCACGCTCTCATCCGCAAAGTGTACGAACGAGGATAATTACGTGCTGCAAAAGTTTACCAGAGCGGTTATGCATACGAATACAATCGATCACTGTGCTCGGCTCTGCCATGCGCCGTCTGTGGCTGGGCTCGCCCAGAGCTTTGGCAGTGGTGCGATGACGAACTCCATAGGGGAAATCGCAGACGCAAAGTGCATTTTTGCCATCGGCACCAACACCACCTCTGCCCATCCAGTGCTCGCCTATGAGGTAAAGGAAGCGGTACGCAGGGGGGCAAAGCTTATCGTAGCAAATCCAAAGCGCATTGACCTCTGCGAGTACGCAGACATTTTTCTGCAGCAGAGGCCAGGTACCGACGTTGCGCTCCTCATGGGTATGATGAGGGTAATCATAGATGAGCGGCTACATGACATCGACTTCATATCAAAACGGTGCGACAATTTTGAGGAGTTCAGCCAGTCGCTGAAGGAGTTCGACCTAGACACCGTTGAGAAGGTAACGCGCGTGAAAAAGGAGATCATCGTTGAGGCTGCGATCACCTACGCGACACACAAGCCCGGAATGCTTCTCTATGCAATGGGCATAACCCAGCATACCCATGGAACGGACAACGTACTCGCAACGAGCAACATCGCCCTTCTTACAGGAAACGTGGGAAAGCCTTCCACGGGGGTGAACCCGCTGAGAGGCCAGAACAATGTGCAGGGGGCCTGTGACATGGGCGCACTTCCCAACGTCTATCCCGGTTACCAGAGGGTAAACATACCACAGATCAATCAGAAGTTCGAAAAGGCCTGGGAGTGTACGCTCTCCATGGAAGTCGGGCTTACCCATACTGAGATATTCGACGCAATACTGGATGGAAAGGTAAAAGTGCTGTATCAGATGGGCGAAAACCCCGCTCTCAGCGAGGCAAACGCGGGACATGCCCTGAAGGCCATCGACAAGCTCGAATTCTTCGTGGCTCAGGACATATTTCTCACGGAAACCGCTCAGCATGCCAATGTGGTGCTTCCGGCCGCAAGTTTCGCTGAAAAGGACGGTACCTTTACCAATACGGAACGCCGTGTCCAGCGGGTAAGAAAAGTCATCAAGCCGGTCGGTCAAGCCAAACCAGACTGGCAGATCGTGTGCGAAATCGCACGCCACATGAAAAAACCGGGCTTCGATTTCAAACATCCCTCGCAGATAATGGAGGAGATCTCCTCACTCACTCCGAGCTACGGGGGCATGACATACGACCGTCTCGAAGTGAAGGGGCTGCAGTGGCCGTGTCCGAGCGTGACCCATGAAGGGACACCCATTCTTCACAGCGAATTCTTTGCAACCATCACCGGAAAGGGCAAGTTCATGCCCCTCAACTACAGGCCCTCTTTTGAGCTTCCCGACGATGAATACCCACTGCTTCTCACGACGGACAGAAGCCTCTACCATTTCCATACCGCAACGATGACGCGGAAGGGAGGGCTTCAGGTGCTGAGGAACAGAGAGCTTGTCGAGATCAACCCCGATGACGCACGAGTCCTTCATCTGAGAGACGGAGAGATGGTAAAGGTGATCTCCCGGCGCGGGGCGGTAAAGTCTCATATAAAGGTGAGCGATGTAGCACCGAAAGGTGTTATTTCAATGACCTTTCACTTCGCCGAGAGCCCGACAAACATGATCACTTCGGATGCAATCGACCCGGTTGCCAAGATCCCGGAAACGAAGGTTTGCGCGGTGAGGATCGAAAAGGTATGAAATAGGATAAATCATTCATGGGAGAGCGCGTACGGCCACATCCGTATGCCCCCTTCGAGTACATACACTTCTTTAAACCCATGATCTCTGAGTATGAGCGCTGCTTGGTAGGAGCGTGACCCGGAAGCACAGGCGAGAATGATTTTCCTGTCAGGAAGTATTTCATCGATCCTGCTCTTCAGATTCTCCAGCGGGATCAGATCGAATCCAGGTATCTTCTCCCCCTCATAATCCTGTGGAGTCCTCACATCCAGGAACACGCACTCTTCGTTCCCTTTCTGCATGAGATCATAGGTATCGTGAGCGGATATTCCTTGAAAAAGTCCATCGATCTTGTTCTGAAGGACATTTGCGCTCACAACGATTGCTCCCACTGCATTCGAATAGTAAGGAGCATATCCCAGATCTACTGAGAGAACTTCGTCGAACTTCCCGTCTCTGGAAATCACCATTGCGGCGATGTCGATCCTCTTTGCAACGTCCCCTTTCCCGACGATCTGTACACCGAGAAGTCGTCTCGTATCTCTGCATGCGGACATTTTGATGTCTATTATCTGAGCCCCCGGAATGAAAGGTTCCTTGTCATATTCGGGTGCATAGCTGTTTATTACGTTGAAACCTGCCTTCTTTGCCTCTTTCTCGTTGAGCCCTGTTTTCGCTACATGATAATCGAACACCTTTATAATGATCGTTCCGGTTACGGGGCTGAACTTTAGCATCTGCTTTCCTGTTGCATTGCCTCCTGCGACCCTCCCCATTCGATTCGCTATTGACCCTAGAGGAAGGTAGTAGGGACTGTTGAGAATAGCGTGCCAGGTTTCCGCGCAGTCACCTGCGGCAAATATAGAAGGATCCTCTGTCTGTAAATATTCATTAACCGCAATAGCACCAGTCGGTCCTTTCGTAAGACCCGCCTGAACTGCAAGTCCGACATTTGGATTGATACCCATTGCGAGTATGACCATATCGGCGGGGAGCCTGAAATTGGATAGTTGCACATACTCCACCTTTTTCTTTCCACTGAAGGTGCTTACAGACTGGTTCTTCAATATCCGGATTCCCTTATGGGTCATGTGCCTTTCCACGAGCGCTGCAAGTTCCGGGTCCAGGAAGGACAGGATCTGGTCTTGCTTTTCCACGATGGTCACCTTTGCGCCCGACACGGTGAGTGCCTCGGCAACCTCAACTCCTATTAGCCCCCCCCCGAGGATTACGATGTCCCGGGCCCTATCATTCGTGAGGGCGGATTTTATTTTCTCCGAGTCGTTCACTCCATGGAGCACGAAGATGTTCTCCAGGTGCGCTCCGATGATCTCCGGAATAACCGGCTTACTGCCGGTTGCCAGGATTAAGCTGTCGTACGCCATGCTGTGTTCCTGGTTCGTCATGAGGTCCCTGTAATGGACGGTCCTGTTCTTTCGATCGATAGACGTGACTTCAGTGAGTGTTTTTATGTCGATGTCCTTCACGTTCCGGAAATAATCCTGTCCTCCCTGAAATCCTGAAACCGCCTCTGAGAGCTCCCTCTGCGTCTTAATCAGGCCTGATATATACGAGGGAAGTGCACAACCGGCGTAAGCGAGAAAGTACTCTTTTTCAAATATTGTGATCTCTGCGTTTGGGTCGAGCCGTCGGGCACGAGCAGCTGCTTTTGGACCCGCAGCCGCACCTCCACAGATGATAATCTTTCTTCTCTTTGCTCTCTCCTCATCCTCCACAGTAACCCGTTTTCGCACCTCTACGAGGGGAAGGGTAAAGGTAATCTGCGTTCCTTCGTTTTCTTTACTTTTAATAAAAATCGACCCTCCACAAAAATCGAGAACCTGCTTAACGATGACCATGCCAAAGCCAGTGCCGGTTGCATCAAACCTCCGTGCATTTGGAGCCCTGTAAAACTCCCTGAAAATGTTTTCCTGTTCCGATTCGGGTATCCCTATTCCTTTGTCCCGTACGATGGCAGTAAGCTTACTCTCTCGCTCCTCGTAATCGACGAGGAAACTCACCTCCCCCGCTCTGTTCGAATACTTCACCGCATTCTCGATCAGATTGTATATTACGTGTTTGATGCCTAGCTTGTGTCCCTTAATGATGAGCTCCATATTAGGAAGATTTACATCGAATTGAATATCCTTTTCGTGGATTTTTTCCCGGAGCTCCTCAATAGCTGTAAGAGAGGTTTTCACAAAATCAATTTTTTCAAGCTCGACCTTTCCAGACCGTAGCTTCTCCAGCTCGATGATGTCCGCAATGAGGCGCTGGAGCGTTTCTGCACTGCGCTTTATCGAAGAAATAATGAGGAGCTGCTTGGCATTTAATTTTCCGGCATATTCACCGAGCAGGGTATTTATACTGAAAATGATCGTCAGGAGGGGTGATTTCATTTGATGAGCGCTTACAATGAGATACTCGTTGCGCTCTTTTGAAAGGTACTCTATTTCTTCCCTGTACTGGTTGACCAGCTCACTCAGTCTCCTTATTTCATACTTGGGGTCTTTCATTTTATACCTAAGTACTACTTATATCTATTGTATTATCTCGATTAGTCACTGATGAATAATTCTCACGAATTATTCACTAAAAACTAATTAACTATTCGAATGATATTTTTATATAAATATAATAAAAAAGAATCTGTATGATTACTCAAGAAGTATTTGGATGATTTTTTCCAGCAGGTGCGGTATCCTGTGGGCGGGAACACAGAGCATCGGTCTATCGCTGCTGAGTCCACTCATTTTTATAGTCATCGACCACACTTTTGTCCCACAGCTTTATTCCAAAGATGTATGAACCGCGAATGAGGGCATGCGCCGCTACAGTTGCGGCAAAAAATAGTAAAGGTATACATATAAGAGCTTTTACTCCAACTGCGGTAAAACCGTATCGCAGGAATACCCCGAAGAGAATACTCCATGTCCCGAGCGTAACACTTTTTGTTGCAGCCTGCAACCTGTTGTAAACGTCGGGCAACCGTAGCAATCCAAGACAGCCGAAAAAATCAAAGGCAACTCCGATTCCAATGAACACGTTGCTTAATATTTCATTCATTTAATTTCTTCCTCGATAGATATTTTGCCAGGGTAATGGTACCGATGAAACTCAATATGGCCCATGTGATTGCAATATCAATGAGAAATTTCCTCTCTGTTTTGATTACCATGAGCGCGCATATTCCCACGACAAGGATCCCGAATATATCGATCGCGACCATTCTGTCTGCGATTGACGGGCCCCTGATTATTCGAAAGAGACAGAAGAAGCTGAGAAGGATCAGAATATACAAAAAAATGTCGATGGTGGAAATCATTCAAAAATCCTCTTTAAATATTTTTCAAATCTCCCCAGAATCTGGTGAGTGTATATTTCAGGGTCTTTGCTTCTCACGAAGATCCAGTGTATATAAAAGTAATCATCGATGATATCCACAGTAATGGTCCCCGGAGTCATCGTGATAGAGTTGGCAAGGAATATTTTGCCGATGTCCGTCGTGAGGTTTGACTTTGCCCTTACAATACCGGGCTTAACCGGAAGTGCGGGATGGAGAACCCTGTAGGCCACATCAAAATTAGCCTTGATGCACTCCCAGAGAAAGATGAAGCAGTACAGAAGTGCCCAGAAGTACCGGTGTACATGAAAAATTCGGGCCTTCACCTTGAGAGAGTACCTGCTGAAAAAGAGCGTCACTACAAGAGAAGCGACGACGCCCACCGCAATATTAATGACGGTCACCTTTAATGTCAATAGCAACCAGACTACAAATAGAAAGATAAAAAGTATTATTGGACTCATTTTAATATCCTAATACAGCTGTTGTGTATTCACCCGCTCTCACAAGTACGTCGACAGCAGGGGTAAGGAGCACATCCCGTACAGAGGGTACAATAAGTGCGCTCAACAGAAAGCAAAGGATTGCGAGCACGATCATGGAAAAGCACATCGAGAAGGGGACTTCCCGTACAGTGATGCCCCTCCTTTCCCATTCCCCGCCTGTTTTATTGAAAAAGGTGAATCGTTGAACCTTGAGAAATGACGCGAGTGTTATGATACTCACGAAAACTGCAAGAATCGACAGCACATAGTACTGTGCCTGGATCGCAGCAATGATGATGATTAATTTACTGAAAAACCCGTTGAAAGGCGGGATGCCGGAAATCGACATCGAGGCGCTCAGAGAGGTAGAGGTGGTTACAGGCATTTTTGCTGCAAGTCCACCGAGCTTTTTCATGTCTCGTATGCCGGTCTCGTATTCAACCGCCCCCGCATTTAAAAAGAGAAGACCCTTGAACACCGCATGATTGAAGAGATGAAAAAGCCCCCCGGCAATAGCGAGTGTAGCGACCGCTCGATCTCCGTTCCTTGCGAGCACAAGCATGCCGATCCCGACCCCAAGAACCACATATCCCATCTGACTGATGCTGTGATAGGCCAGAAGGCGTTTTATGTCCCACTGGCCAATTGCGAGAAGGACACCAACCACCATGGAGAGTGTACCGATTACGGTGATCACCATTGCGACGCTATGGGTAATAGCAAACATATTGAAAAAGAGGCGCAGAATTACATATGCACCGATTGCCTTGATCAGCACACCGGAAAGCATAGACGATATTGGCGAAGGTGCCGAAGAATGTGCATCTGGCAGCCATGCATGGAAAGGAATCATGGCTGCTTTCAAACCAAAGCCGGCAAGCAGAATGACCTGGGAGAAGACGACCAGCTCACCCTTTCCCCCCACTGCAATCATCCTGGAAACGTCTGCAATGTTCAATGTGGAAGTCTGCCAGTAAAGAAACCCGATACTCAGAAGGATGAAGAGGGACGAAACACCACCCAGAACCTGGTATTTAAAGGACGCCTCAAGATGCTCCTTTTCGATTTCGAATGCGACAAGTGCATATGAGGCGATCGCGGCAATCTCGAGAAACACGTAAATATTAAAAAGGTCGCCACTCATAACCACACCGTTCATCCCGGCGGTCATGAGGCAGAAGAGCGTGTAGTAATGACTTTCAGCCGTAAATTTTTTAATATATGAAATCGAGTAGAAGGCGGAGAGAAAACCGATGAGATTGATAATAAGGAGAAGGTAGAGAGAAAGGCCATCTATAACCATATAGATTGCGATTGGTATCTTTTCAAACAATTCCCACCCTCCCACTCTGTACACGAGAGGGCCCTGTATTCGGAACACGAAATAGATACACAGACCGGTTAAAAAGGCAAAAATAATCGATGTGAAGTATCTGCCAAATCCTCTGGAGAAACTCCCGATTATGGCGATGAGAAAGGCTCCTCCCAGGGGCACTACGACGAATAACGGAATGAATAAGTCCATACTCTACCCTTTTAAATTTTTAATTTCTCGAATATCAAAAGTTCCGTACTTTTTATAAATACGTATCGCAATTGCAAGGAGGAGGGCCGTTGTCGCCAGTCCGATGACGATCGCCGTGAGCACCATTGCCTGAGGCAGAGGATCGACAAACACCTTCTGTCCCAGCCCCTCCGTCAGTATGGGTGCCGTCCCCCCTCTCACGTATCCGATGAGAATCAGGAATAGATTGACACTGTACTCCATCAGGGCTATGCCTATCACTATCTTGATCAGGTTCCTCTTTGCAATAACCCCGTAGAGTCCAATGAGGAAGAGAAATACGGTGAGTATATAGATTATCATTTTAATACCTCATCTCTATAAATGAGAAGCGCGAGGAATATAGTTAAAAGGGCTGCAGCGACTTCCATCCCCACAGCGATATTGAACAGTGGAATAACGCCTGCACTAATCAGCTGTCCAATCGTGCCTTTGGGTAAAAAGTTGACGAAGAAAATACCCACACCTCCCATGAGCATTCCCAATGCCGCAATTACAATGAAGATTAAAATTGCACTGCTCTCGAGAATGGATGAGCCTGTTTCTTCCTTCTTCAGCGCGAGAAATTCGCTCCCAAAAGCTAAAACGAGCAGTATGAAACTCCCTGCGATGATCGTCCCACCGGCAAATCCGCCTCCAGGAGTAAGGTGTCCGTGCACGATAATATAAATTCCGTAGAGAAATATGACCCCACATATTATCTCGGTAACCTTTTTAACGATGATTGTCATCCCCTTCATGGTGAGCCCTTTATTCAGTTGGTTTAAAAACTGCAATAACTACTACCACCATACCCATCATATACACGCTATTTTCCCTGCTCCTTTCTCCCCCTGAGCCTCAACACGGTCAGTACGCCGATTACTGCAGTAAAGAGAATCGTTGCCTCACCGAGGGTATCGTACCCTCTGTAATCGAAGATAACCCCTGTGACGAGATTCGCGCTTCCCGTACCCTCTGCCCCTGGCTGAATATACGCTTTTGACATTCGCATCATGTGTTCTCCGAAGACACTCAGCGTACTTGTTGTTCTATTGAAGAAGTACAGGAAGAGCCCGATAAACACAAATGCAAAAATCACAAACACAACGGATCTTTTTCCTTTCCCGTGTTCCTTCTCCTCCCGGGTACTGTTGAGTATTACGGCAATCATGATTATCAGGGTGATCGTTTCTACTACAATCTGTACGAGGGCGAGATCGGGGGCCTGTAAAAGGAGAAAGCAAATCACAAGTCCGAATCCGACGATTCCGTATGCAATAACTGCAGAAAGGAGGTCCCGAGCCTCCAGAGAGAAAATCGCCCCGCCGATCATAAGTACTAGTATAACGATGAGGAGCAATTCCATGGCATGCACTCCTTGCGATATAAAACTGAACTACACAATCAGTATGACCACAATTATTATCAACCCCAGGATAACCCATAATGCGTAGAGGGGCAGAATCCCTGCGTGGCCCATACTTAATAACTTGTTGATATTCAGAATCACGTTTTTCGAATTGTCGTAAACATCTAAATTCTTTTTCTCAGCATTTCTATAGAAAAATGCAAAGGGTTTGAAGCTACCAACAGTTTTATAGAACTCAACCGAGGAAAAATCGATTTTTTCTTCAACGGTCTCACCTCCCATGAATCCCTCGGTGGTTCTGAAACGCTTCACTCTTCCAAGAAGATATATTATGAATCCGAGGATTATTGTTACAATAATCAAGGCGGTAATTATATTTGAAGACCAAATTCCTTCATACTGAAACTCCCCTGAAAGAGGCATGATTAAATTCGGTACAACATATTTGGTTGCGAATATGCCGAATCCCAGGCATGTGAAACCGATTATGATCTGTGGAAACCACATCAAAATGTTCACTTCCCGCACACCCTTCAATTCATTCTTAAGCCTTCCTAAATATATTCCTGAAATAAATTTAATGAAACTTGCAAGGGTTAACGCGGATCCGAAGACGGTAAAAATGAGCCAAACGATCCATACTTTGTTCGCTGGCCCTGCCCCCTTCCCGAATTCAATAATTCCCTGATATATAATCCATTTCGATGCAAAGCCGTTAAACGGAGGAACTCCTGATATTGACATGGCACAAATGATTGCAGTGATACACGTTAATGGCATCGCACGTGATAAGCCACCGACCTCCTCCAGGTCCTCTTTCCCAGTTCTTTTTTCTACACTGCCGGCTGTAAGGAATAGTCCGCTTTTATACAGTGCATGGTTTATCATGTGGAACAAACCACCGGCTATTCCAATCGGTGTTCCCAGTCCCAATCCCGTTACCATATATCCAACCTGAGATACCGCATGATACCCGAGGAGTTTTTTATAGTTGTGTTGAATCAGCGCCATTAAAACTGCAGTCATTATCGTAACCACACCAATTATTAAAAGTGTAAGATGTAACCACTGGTTCAGAATGAATAGGTTTATACTGATCCGTGCAAGAAAATAGATCCCGAGTAATTTATCAAGGGATGCAGGAAGGAAAGCAGAAGATGAAGCAGGGGCGCTCTCAGCGTAGTCAGGAACCCAGGTATGCAGTGGAAACGCTCCTGCCTTTGTGAGACTCCCGATGAGAAGTGTGACAAAGGCAATCACGCCTAAAAAATTATTGGTATTGACATGTATCTCCGATATCCGAAAGCTTCCCGTCAGTATCCAAAGAAGTCCAATACCAAATATCATAACGGAATCAGAAGCACCGATTAGAATAAAAGTCTTCTTTGCAGCAGCAGAGCTTAGTTCATCATGGCTTTTTATCAATTTATACAGTGTCAATCCCAATACACCCCACAAAGTGATGAATAATAAAAAGTGATTTGCAAGAACCGCCCCTATCGATGCACCCACTGTTATGAGGAGGTTGGAGTAATAATGTGCTACTTTTTTCTTTCCAATATAGGCAAGTGAGTAAAGTGAAATCATAAAGCCGAAGAAGCTTATGAATAGTCCGATTGTCTTACCAAGATTGTCGATGTTAAAAATGAACAATGTATTAATTAGATCCTGTTGAATGAAAGAACCAGAGTATAAATTCAGAGACACAATTTTTGATGGAAGAATAAACAATCTGTACGAATAGTAGAGAGTAATTGCCGTAACAAAAACGGCAATAACTCCCTTCGCAACTCTGATTCTTTCCGGGAAGATAAAAAGGATAATTCCCGCTGCAATCGGTAAGAGCATCACGTATTGTAACTCGACCATGGCAACACCTTTTTTGTACCTTAATCTTTACAATCAAGAATGTGGCTTACCCACATTAGGAACTGTCGTATCTAAATGAACACCATTCTTGTTAAGCAAAATAACCAATTACTCCGACGAAAGCAGAACTCAGAAGACCATCTTAAATAGTATGAAAAACCAATTAGTGTGGCATTTTACATAAATATTTTAACCTTGTCAAGTTTTTTTATGAAAAAATAAAAAAAATGCTTGACAGCCATTTTGTACATAGTTTAGAATGGCACAACTGGAGGAAAAGACAACTAATCCTATTACAATTCACTTTTCCTCTAGACGTGTGATTTCGTAACCATGCACGTGAGTAAAGAACAATTTTCTGGGATTAGCCCTATGAAATTCATTACGAACAATAACCTGTTCAACCTTTTCGGTATACTGCAGAAGGACTACGACATATTCATTCCGGTGAAGCGTGAAAACAACCGTTTCTATACCAGATATATGCCTCAAATGGAGACCGAAGGCGATAAAGAAATCTCTATCGGCGAAGTGAGAAGCTTTGAGCCGCTGAAAATATTTTACACCCGGGCGAGGGAGACGGTTGCCGAGGGATTCAGTACCGAGCTTCCGAAATCCAATCCAAAACCTTTCTGCATTGTGGGAGCAAAAGCCTGCGATCTGAAGGGTTTCATGATCCAGGACTTCGTATTCAAAGAAGGAGATTTTCAGGATCCCTTCTATATCGACGCAAGGGAGAACAATCTCGTCATTTCCGCCGATTGCACCTGCACACTCGATACCTGCTTCTGTCTCGCTCTCGACGTGAAGCCCTATCCGGAGAAGTCTTTCGATCTAAACCTCTCCCAGGTTTCAAACGGGTTCGTGGTGGAAGCAGGGTCACAGAAAGGGCAGGGTCTCATCGATGCAAACCCGTCCCTTTTTTCTGATCCCATGGAGACCGTGGTAACCGAAAGAGATGATCAGCGGAAGAAGGTCACAGCGGAAGTTAAGAAAAACCTCAAGGAACACGGCATACCGAACCAGGATCGCTTCGAGGGCGTCATAGAGAAAAACTATGAATCGGAGATCTGGGGCGATGAGGCAAAAACCTGCGTGGAGTGCGGTGCCTGCAATACAATCTGTCCCACCTGTCACTGTTTTCTCCTCTACGATCAGATGGATGAAAAGCGCATGGAGCGTCTGCGCGTCTGGGATTCCTGCATGATCAAGGATTTCGCAACGGTTGCAGCCGGGGTGAACCCCAGACCGTGGCTCTGGATGCGCCTGAGAAATAGATTCGAAAAGAAGTTCGATTTCTTTCCAAAACAATCGGGCACCTACGCCTGCACAGGGTGCGGGCGCTGTATCACTGCGTGCCCTGCAAAAATCGACATAAGAAAGGTATTACAGAGGCTCGTGAAAGATGTCCAAAAACAACCCGTATAGACCAATTGAAACCCAGGTGCTGGAGGTTATCACCGAGACACCCACCATAAAAACGGTGCGGCTCAAGCCGAAAGAGGAGATTCTTTTCAGGACAGGTCAATTCATCGAGCTTACCGTACCCGGAGTTGGCGAGGCACCCTTCACCCCTTCATCCCGTCCCTGGATTAAAAACGAGATGGAAGTCACGGTGATGAGCGTAGGAAAGGTAACGGAAAAAATCCACCAGTTGAAAAAAGGAGATACAGTGGGTCTCCGGGGACCGTTCGGAAATGGATACCCGCTGGATGATTTCATCGGAAAAGAGGTACTCGTAGTCGGTGGCGGCTGCGGTTTCGCACCGATTAGAAGCCTCATGTACGAAATATTTGAGAAATCAGCCCAATTCAAGAAACTATTCTTCAGGGGTGGGTGTAAAACCCCCAAGGATTTTCTCTATAAAAAAGAGACTTCGGAATGGGTAAAGAGAAAAGATATAAATGTGGTCCTCACGGTTGATACGCTTGATCAGGGCGACGGAGAGTGGAAGGGAAAGGTGGGGCTTGTGACGACCATTCTCGACGATATAAAAATGGACGTAAAGAGTGGGATCGCGATTGTCTGTGGCCCTCCGATTATGATGAAGTTTACAACTCAGAAGCTTATAAAAATGGGCTTCAGAGATGCGAACATCTACCTTTCGATGGAGAGAAACATGTCCTGCGGCATCGGCAAGTGCGGGCATTGCAGGATCGGTCCCTACTACGTATGCAAGGACGGACCTGTGTTTCAATATAGCGCGGTGAAGAGTTTCCCCGATGTGTGGGACTGAACAAAGAGGATGGCATGAAAACAAGTGCTGAGCAACTACATCAGAGTAAGTTTGATATCAAACCGGGAAAGGGAGATAAAGTGCGCTTGTTCATCGACCTCGACGTCTGCTCCACTGGAGAGTGCAAGGAATGCGTTATACAATGCAGCTACTTTTATCACCCGAACAACAACGGTATCATCTCTGTTGTGGAACTTGCAACCTACTACCTCGTGTGCCGCAAATGCGAGCAACCCCACTGTGTGAGCTCCTGTCCTGTCGATGCGCTGGAACAGCAGACGGACAAAGACAAGCTTCTGATACGGCATAATATGCGCTGCATAAGCTGTAATTCCTGCTCACATGCATGCCCTTACGGTACGATCTATCCTGAAAATGTTCCCTATATAGTGCACAACTGTGATTTCTGCTTGAACCGCAGGGACAGAAAGGATGAGCCCCTCTGTATCACGAGCTGTCCCTACGGCGCATTGAGCCTGAAATCTCTGGAGGGCGAGCTGCCGGAAAACACATTTCTGGTTGGAGAAAATCTCGTAATCCATTCCACACACTGGGAAAGAGAGAAGGCATAATGTACGTCATCTATCTCATAGTATTCGGGTTTATTCTGACAGCTGTTCTCGGACTCATCGCGAGCTGGATCGACAGGAAGGTGACCGCGCGATTACAGTACAGGAAGGGGCCTCCATTCCTGCAGCCTTTTATCGACATCATCAAGCTAATGGGAAAGGAGACACTCATTCCCAGGGGTGCTTCAAAGGCCATATTTATTATAGCACCGGTTATCGGGTTCGGAAGTGTGGTTATCGTATCAACTCTTCTATGGGCGAACAACAGCAACCTGTTCAACAGCTTTCTGGGAGACATAATCGTCATTGTATATCTGCTTGCGATTCCATCAATAAGCATCATGATAGGGGGTTTTGCATCCGGGAATCCTCTGGCCAGGGTTGGTGCGTCCAGAGAAATGAAGCTCCTTCTCGGCTACGAGCTTCCATTTGTTCTCGCAATACTCGTTCCAATCATAAAATCCGGATTTTCTCTGCGGCTGAGCGAGATACTGACAACACAAACCCAAACAGGGGCTTTCGCCGGCTATGCTTCCGGGATCCTGGCCCTCATCGTGTGCATTGCGGTAATGCAGGCAAAGCTCGGGCTGATTCCTTTTGACATTCCTGAGGCAGAAACTGAGATCATGAGCGGCTGGATGATAGAGTACTCCGGTACGGGACTAGCAATATTCCGGCTCATGAAAAACATGCTTCTCTTTACCCTTCCCTTCTTCCTAATCATTCTCTTTCTCGGCGGGCTCAGATTGAGCGGGATCGGAATACTGTACAGTGTGCTCAAGTACGTAGTACTATTAGTCATCATCGTCGTCATTCGAAATACAAATCCACGCCTCCGAATCGATCAGGCAATGCGTTTCTTCTGGGGTCCCGTCACCGGGGTTGCAGTCATAGCGGTAATACTTGCTTTATTAGGAAAATGATATGAGTCTAACATTAAGAGCTCTTTTAAAATCGCCTTGGGTATTTCACCTCTCAACAGGGAGCTGTAACAACTGCGATATAGAGGTGCTGGACTGCCTTACCCCTCGCTTCGACATCGAGCGCTTCGGCATGCTCCTTGCCCCGAGCATCAAGCACGCCGATGTGCTGCTCGTCACGGGCTCCTGTAACAGAAAATCAGCAATCAGGCTCAAACGGCTCTACGAACAAGCGCCGAAACCGTGTGTGGTGGTGGCTATCGGGGAATGTTCCCTTTCTAGGGGGATGTTCATCCACAGCTACAACTGCCCCATTCCACTTGATAAGATTATCCCTGTGGATGCCTACATTCCCGGATGCCCGCCGAAACCGGAGGCTATCATCTCAGGGGCGGTTAAACTTATTCAGAAACTGAAGGGAACGCTATGACCCGTGAAGAAATCGTAAAGGACCTGAAGGGAAGATTCAAAGCGGATATAATAGACTTCTTCGATAAGTCGCCGAAACGGGTGTATATGGAAATCAAACCCGAATCACTCGTCAGATGCGCGAGCTATATCTTCAAGGATCTCAGGGCACGGTTCAACATCGCCTCCGGCGTCGACACACCCACTCACATTGAGATCCTCTACCATTTTTCTCTTGAGTATATAAACCTGCTCGTCACGCTCAGGATAAAACTGGAAAGGGACAATCCAGCAGTCGATTCCCTCGCACCTGTATTTAAAGGGGCAAATTGGATCGAGAGAGAGATTCATGAAATCCTCGGGGTGGATTTCAAAGGACATCCCGACATGCGCCGGCTCCTTCTTCCCGACGAGTGGCCTGCAGGAGTCTATCCCCTGCGAAGGGATTACACTGAGTGGGACAAAAATGCGATACGAGACAGGGGTGTATAAATGGCAAAGTCGATCATTCCAATAGGACCGTATCATCCTTTGCAGGAGGAGCCTGAGTTTTTCACTCTGACTGTGGATGGAGAGACCGTTGTTGACATAGACGTAAGCATCGGGTACAACCACCGCGGAATCGAAAAACTCTCAGAGATGAAGACCTTCGATCAGTCGACCTTCGTGATCGAGAGAATTTGCGGAATCTGTTCCACGAGCCACCCCTTTGCCTATACCCGGGCGGTGGAGGACATCATACCTGTTGAAGTGCCGGACAGAGCAAAGTATATCCGGACTATAATTGGTGAGGGCGAGCGAATCCATTCACACCTCCTCTGGCTCGGGCTTGCAGGTCACTTCTTGGGCTATAATACCGTCTATATGTGGGTATGGAAGCTGAGGGAGGAAATCCTCGATGCAATGGAGATACTCTCGGGAAACCGGAACAACTACGCTATGTTCAAACCCGGCGGAGTGCGAAGGGACATCAATTCCGAGGACATACCCCCTGCATTGAGAAAAATTGAATCCATCGTTCCCACACTCAACAAGCTAAAAAAGGCCATCATCGATGATCCGGTTCTCCATGCCCGACTGAAGGGAATCGGGATTCTCACAAAAGAAGAGGCGCTGGACTATTGCGCCCTGGGTCCCACCTCCCGCGCATCCGGTGTGGCAAAAGACGTGAGGAAAGATGCGCCGTACGGGGCGTACGATCAGGTTCAGTGGGACATGATTGTGACTGAAAATGGTGATGTGTTTGATAAGGTGGTTGTCAGAGTCCTCGAGATGTTTGAATCCGTCAAGATCATGAAACAATGCCTCGAGAATCTCCCTCCAGGGGAGATCGACCTGAATATCAAAAACATTCCGCCGGGAGAGGGAATCGGAGCCCACGAGGCCCCCAGGGGTGAGACATTCCACTATGTCCGAAGTGACGGTACCAACCGACCTGCCCGCCACAAGGTAAGGGCGCCAACATTCATGAATCTTCCAACTTTTAAGGCGACAGTCATTGGAGAAACGATTTCCGATGCAACCATTATCCTGGCATCCATCGATCCCTGTTACTGCTGTACTGAGAGGATGTCGGTGATGAACTGTAGGGGGAAAAAGATATACAGCGGAGAAGATCTGGTTCGGCTTTCACAGGATAAAACAAAACTCATTCAAAAGAAAATGGGACTAAAATGAAACTGCCAAAAATCAGAGAACTCACGGAGGCGATCAAAGCCCTCCTTTCAAAACCCTATACGTCGAAGTTCCCGAAAAAGCCACACATACCTCATCCCAATTTCAGGGGACAACCGGTTTACAACGAGGATAAGTGTGTCGGGTGTCTTGCGTGCGAACAGGTGTGCCCGGTAGAAGCAATCGATCACAGAGATGATGCTGACCCCTCAAACCCTAAAAGAATCATGATCCATTATACGGACACATGCATTTTCTGTGGAAGCTGCGAGGCTGCGTGCATCGCAGATAAAGAGGGAATAAAACTCTCCAATGAATGGGATCTCGCGTTTTTTGACAGGAAAACAGCTCAGGAAACTATAGAAAAAGAGCTTCAGCTCTGCGAAATCTGCGGTGAGCCGATCGCGTGCAAGGATCATCTCAAATGGATTGCTGAAAAAATCGGTGAGCTCTCCTACTCCAGCCCAACACTCTATTTCTCGCATTTAAAGTCTCTCGGAATAATTGATGACAATCTCATCCAAGCATCCAGGGATTACGGAAGATCAGATAGGGTGAAAATACTCTGTGCCCGCTGCAGGAGAGAATCAACCTTAACCACCTCTTCACGATAATCAAGGCGAGTTCCGCCAATACATCCTACACGAAACCGGCACTTCTCATGAAATCACACGAAAATCCTTTTACGCCTATCCTGAAAGGGAAAATCCTCATATTCGGCATTGGGAATATTCTCAGGGGGGATGACGGGCTCGGACCCATGCTCATTGAAAATTTAAAGGGAAAAGTCAGGGCTCTTTGCCTGGATGGCGGGAGCGCGCCTGAAAACTTTTTGGGAAAAATAATAAACGAACGACCGGATACGATTCTGATTATCGATGCCCTTCACATGGGAGAGCGCCCTGGTGAGTTCAAGATTATCAAACCTGGAGAGCTTCAAGGGACAGGTTTTACCACACACACCATTCCACTCAGGATCCTCATCGAGTATTTGAAGAGTGAGCTTGAGTCTAATATCTTTATCCTTGGCGTTCAACCCAGCAGTGTCCAGATGGGACTCCCCCTCTCCGATGCTGTGGAGCATACGATACGTTCGCTTGAAAGTCTGATCTGCCACGCCCTCTCCTCCTGTGCAGAATCATAATCTGAGCAATAAATATATTTTCTCATGCACACATCCTATTTTCAGGGTATTAATGTTAAATTATTGACAATACTATAAAAAGGTGTTATATAGAAAAAAGCAACCCCGCATTCAAGGACCGGATTTTGCTTTACTCCACTCGATCGAAGCTCATTACCAGCTTTGTCGGTGTATCGATCCTTGTCGGTATTGTTTCGCTCCTGGTCGGGAGTCAGCTCCTTTATAAAACGGTTTTCAACGAAGCGAGAACCCGCATAAGCCTTGACCTCAATGCTGCAAGAGAGATCTACCTTTCGAGGATTCAAACCGTGTATACCGCTCTTGATATCTCTGCACTGGACGAAGGGTTCATTTCGGCCATTGGAAGTAAAGAAACGGATGTGGTCCTGAACAAACTCAGGAGAATCGCTCAGAAGTCGAATTTGGATTTTGCTGGAATCGTGGATCTGAGGGGAAACACCCTCTATAGAATCGGACCAAACCCCGTATCGAAGGGCGGTACACAGGCGAAAAACCCAATCGTCGATTATGTGATGAAAAGGGGTGAGCAGGTATCGGGAAGTGTGGTGCTGGACAAATCCTTCCTCCTTTCAGAGAACCCCGCAATGGCAGAGCAGGCCCGAATACAGCTACTCGAGACACCACGGGCAGCGCCACGCCCGGAGGAGGAAGAGACGAGCGGGATGGCACTTGCCGCCGGAATACCCATATACAAACAAAACAGCCTTACCGCTGTACTTTACGGAGGAATCCTGCTCAACAGAAGCAACGAGATCGTGGACACGGTGCGGGAAACAGTCTTCAAGGATGAGGTATATAAGGGCAGGAGTATCGGAACCGCAACGATCTTCTTCAAAGATCTTCGTATTTCCACCAATGTACTCACTCCGGAGGGAAACAGGGCTATCGGAACGCGGGTGTCCAAGGAGGTAAGGGACAAGGTCCTGATCAATGGTGAAGTGTGGACCGACCGGGCCTTTGTAGTGAACGACTGGTACATCACCGCATACGAACCAATAATCGACCTCTTCGGCGACAGGGTCGGCATTCTCTACGTAGGTGTGCTCGAGGACAAGTATCTGGATATGAGGCAGCAGGTCCTTTCCATATTCATCTTCATTACCATCGCCGGGATCCTTATCGCAATCGGACTGGGTTCCCTCATGGCAAGCAGGATCATGAAACCGGTGCGACAGCTCATTCAGGTGAGCAGGGAGGTATCCGAAGGTAACCTGAGGCCAAAAATTGACCCGATCTCCAAGAACGAGATAGGGGTGCTGCAGAAGACCTTTTCAGAGATGCTCTCC
>Ga0209427_10003162_pt1 | contig 19351 bp, 11 predicted proteins | sample DeeMarSWOR136_30_FD_187465 | JGI IMG/M metagenome (GOLD analysis project Ga0209427, IMG submission 187465) | Marine sediment microbial communities from White Oak River estuary, North Carolina - WOR-1-36_30 (SPAdes) (version 2) | ecosystem: Environmental > Aquatic > Marine > Intertidal zone >...
TGTTTGGAGGATCTGCTTTTGTGATGAATGCATTCTATGTTGGCCCACTTGATGTACTCACCAATGATATAATCTATCCAGAGTATGGAGAATCGGTAGATGAACCAGAGACAGTGGCTTCAGGCTCGATAGCGAGGGCCTTCTCATTGAGTTCAGAACCAGAAGGTCATACTAAGGTTGTAGCTGTTCTCTGGGTTGTTATTCTCCTCTTGGTACTTGTAGCCATTAACAGGTCACAGTAAGTTGATTTACTTTATGTCTTTAATTTCTTGTTTTTCTTCAATTTTATTCCTATCTCTTGGAAACAGCCCATAAAACACTAAACTAAATTGCAGGAGAAATACCCACGCCAACAGTCCAAACAGCAAATAAATATCGGCAAAAAGCCTAAAACCTATGACCAGAATCAGCCAAATAATAAAATTTTATCTCATCCTGTTACACGTGTAACATTCCTTTTAGCTATTATATATGTCTGATACGAAGAGGAATCTATGTAGAGCACCAAAATCTTTGGATGCTGGTGGTAATTCGCATCTCAGATGGAAAGGATACATGACAAGAAGTGAATAATGTCTGGATCATTGTAAAGAGTGATACATCCATTACGGGAGAAAAGAAGAGACAAGCGCCATCAATGCAATAATAATGAGGATACCTATTCCAATCAATCCAACTTTGGTCTCTTTAAATATTCTCCAGGCTTCCAGTACCTTTTCCTTCCTTTTTTGCCATTTAGTTTTAGGTTTGTGCATTATGAAATCTGTAGTCACCCTTACACCTCTTGGGTTATACCTTTAAATCAAATGGAGGTTGTTGAATGTTACTCTACCTATTGATATCTGGTCATCTCAAGATGAGACAGCACACATAAATACGTTGTGTTCACGTGTACGTGCCTATCCAGATTATATACTATTTATAATATATGTCCTCCAGTGCCCTTGAGATGAGAAATATTTGATAAAATTTCGGTAATATATATGCCATATATTTTGCCAAAATAGAATAGATGAGAATTAGGAATTGGATTATTTATGACTGGTTTTGCTGCGTCAATGTTACACGTGTAACATCTAAACTTAACAGATCATTTTAACTAATCATTTTCTCCCCTTAGTACATCACCAAGAGGTAACAAAAGGTTGCATCTGAATCAACCCCCATCTAACCAAGCCATGACGTCGCAACCCCACCTAAACCTAACCTTTATATATGTAAACATGAATTCTGTGCCATGAATATTATTGAGAAAATATTGGAAAGCCATCTGATCTCTGGAGAACTAGAACCAGGTTCTGAGATTGGGATAAGAATTGATCAAACTTTGACACAGGATGCAACTGGGACCATGGCCTATCTGCAGTTTGAGGCAATGGGAATCCCACAGGTTCAAACTGAATTGAGCGTAAGTTACATTGACCATAACACTGTACAGATAGGGTTTGAGAATGCAGATGACCACAAATACCTCCAGTCTGTGGCAGCCAAATATGGTATCGTATTGTCGAGAGCTGGAAATGGAATCTGCCACCAAGTCCATCTCGAACGGTTTGGAAAACCAGGAAAAACATTATTAGGTTCTGACAGCCATACACCCACTGGAGGAGGTATAGGAATGATTGCTATTGGAGCAGGAGGATTAGATGTTGCAGTAGCCATGGGAGGCGGTCCTTTCTATTTAACTTGCCCACAGGTGATAAAAATAAACTTGAAGGGGAAGTTAAAACCCTGGGTTGCAGCAAAGGATGTGGTTTTAAAGGTTTTGGAGATGTTCACCACAAAGGGGAATGTTGGGTGTGTATTTGAATATGGTGGCGAGGGAGTAAAAACGTTATCCGTCCCTGAGAGAGCTACCATAACCAACATGGGTGCTGAATGCGGTGTAACGACGTCTGTCTTCCCGAGTGATGAAATTACAAAGCAGTTTTTGAGGGCTCAAGGCCGTGAAGAAGATTGGGTTGAAATCAAGGCAGATGAAAATGCAGAGTATTACAGAATAGTAGATTTAGACCTTACAGAAATTGTGCCGTTAACTGCATATCCGCACAGCCCTGGGAATATCAAGACAGTAAAGGAACTGGAAGGCATGGAGGTGGACCAGGTGTGTATGGGGAGCTGCACCAATTCTTCCTACAAGGATTTGATGACTGTTGCACGAATACTAAAAGGGAGAACAGCCCACCCAGACGTGAGTTTTGTTGTGGCACCTGGATCAAGACAAGTGCTGGAAAACATTACAAGAGAGGGAGCACTAACAGATTTAATAGCTGCAGGTGCAAGGATTGCTGAATCAGCGTGTGGGTTTTGCATAGGTAACAGTCAGTCGCCACAATCTGATGCAGTGTCAATCAGGACAAGCAACAGGAATTTCCTCGGCCGTTCTGGCACAAAAAGTGCCCAAGTGTATTTAACAAGTCCAGAGACGGCTGCAGCCGCAGTAATCACTGGTAAAATGACTGATCCACGTGACCTTGAGAATATGGGGATTAACTACCCAGTGGTTAAAATGCCAGAACAATTTTACATTGATGACAGCATGTTCTTGTATCCATCAGAACACCCTGAAACTGTCACAATATACAGAGGACCAAATATCGGTGATCCACCTACAAGTGTACCACTGCCAGATACTATTAAAGGTGTAATCACCATCAAGGTTGGGGACAAGATCACTACTGATCATATCATACCTGCAGGGAGCAAGATGAAATACAGGTCCAATGTTCCAAAATATTCAGAATTTGTCTTTGAGATTGTTGATCCAACCTTCCATGATAGAGCAGCAAAAATTCGTGACAGTGGGAACCACAACATTATTGTGGGTGGGTTAAGTTACGGTCAGGGTTCATCACGTGAACATGCAGCTTTGTGTCCAATGTACTTGGGAGTGAAAGCAGTTATTGCCAAATCGTTGGAGAGAATCCATACAGCGAACCTCATTAATTTCGGCATAATTCCACTGACATTTGTAAATGATAGTGATTACGATACACTAGAGCAAGGAGACGAAATAGAGATTCCACATATCAGAAAGATTATTAAAGAGGGAGGAACATTGGTAGTGAAGAACAAGACAAAAAACACACAATTTGAGGTAGAGTATACCCTTTCAGAAAGGCAGAAAGAGATAGTTCTTGCAGGGGGCACACTTGCATACATGAGAAGAACCATTTAGGGTTAACCAGGAGGTGAATGTATGGCACAGAGAGGAATCCGTGAATATAATGGAAAGAAAATGCTGGCGAAGTATTGGTCTGAGTACTTTAAAGGCCTTAAACCATATGAAGGTAACTTAGTCATGGTAGACCCAGAAACAGATATGGATGCTCTCGCCAGTGAAAATTCATGGCTGAAAACAGAAAAGTTAGTAGTTAAGCCAGACCAACTGTTTGGAAAGAGGAAGAAACACAACCTTATTCTCCTCAATGCTACCTTTGATCAAGCGCGTGAGTGGATAACCGAGAGAATGGGGAAGGATGCCACCGTAGGGGAGGTAACTGATAGGCTAACCCACTTTCTTGTTGAACCTTTTGTTGCCCACGAGAATAAAGAGTACTACGTTGCTATAACATCTAATCGAGGAGGGGATACTATCTATTTCTCAACCCATGGTGGAGTGGACATTGAAGAGGTCTGGGATACTGTTGTACAAGTGAACGTTCCTGTCCTTTCTGATGTTGATGATAGAAAAATAGAGGACGCCCTCCCCGCAGATCTCCCTTCAGAAGAAAGGAAAATGGTTACCGCATTTATTAAAGGATTATTCACATTCTATTCTGAACTTGGATATGCGTATTTGGAAGTAAACCCTCTAATAGTGGTGAACAGCAACTTTGCACCTGTAGATATGGTTGCCCGCCTTGATGACACTGCCCAATTCGTATGCGGGAAGAAGTGGGGGGACATACAGTTTCCAGCACCTTTTGGAAGGAAGCTGTCAAAGGAAGAAAAACTCATCAAGGAGATGGATGAGAAAAGTGGAGCTTCCCTCAAGCTCACGCTATTGAATCCAAAAGGAAGAGTGTGGACTATGATAGCTGGAGGCGGCGCGAGCGTTGTTTACACTGATACTATCGTTGATTTAGGATTTGGCACGGAACTGGCAAACTACGGAGAATACAGTGGAAACCCCTCCACTGATGAAACGTATCAGTACGCAAAGACTATTTTAAATTTGATGACCAGAGAAAAAGATCCTCGAGGAAAGGTTCTAATAATCGGGGGAGGTATAGCAAATTTCACCGATGTGGCCAAGACCTTCACGGGGATAATAAAAGCACTGAAAGAATACAAGCAAGAGCTTGTTGACAACGACGTTAAAATTTATGTGCGCAGAGGAGGCCCAAACTACAAAGAAGGGTTAAGAAATATGAGAGAACTTGGCAAAACCCTGGGGGTCCCCGTCAAAGTATTTGGGCCTGAGGCACACATGACATCAATAGTCCCCATGGGACTTGAAAAAGGAGGGTAATACTATGGATAATAGGGATTACAACCTATTTGATGAAACCACCCAAGCTCTTGTCTTTGGATATCAGCAGAGAGCCATCCAGAGGATGCTTGACTTTGACTACGCCTGCAGAAGAGAGACTCCCAGCGTTGCTGCAATTGTGAACCCAACCAGAGGTGGATACCACAAATGTTTCTGGGGACCTGAAGAAATTATTCTTCCCATGTATACAACTATTGAAGAAGCATCCACGAATCATCCTCAAGCTGATGTGATGGTTAATTTCGCATCCTTCAGATCAGCGTATCCTACCACAAAGGAAGCGCTTGAAATTGATAGTATACGCACCATTGCAATCATTGCAGAGGGAATCCCTGAGAAATACACGAAGGAGTTGATTGCTTTGGCAAAGCAAAAGGGAAAGTGGATAATTGGTCCTGCTACAGTTGGCGGAATCAAACCAGGTGCATTCAAAATTGGGAATACGGCAGGGTCCCTCGATAATATTATAGCATCTCGTCTGCACAGGCCGGGGAGTGTCGCATTTGTATCAAAGTCTGGCGGATTATCAAATGAACTGAATAACATTATTTCTCGCAATTCAGATGGTGTGTATGAGGGCATTGCCATTGGTGGCGATCTGTACCCGGGGAGTACGTTCATAGATCACATTACAAGATATGAAAAGGATCCAGATGTAGCTATGATTGTATTACTGGGAGAGGTTGGAGGCAGAGACGAGTATGATGTGGCAGATGCTCTCAAAAAGGGGGAAATTACTAAACCTCTTGTTGCCTGGTGTATAGGAACGTGTTCTAAAGTATTTCCGTCAGGTGTCCAATTCGGCCACGCTGGAGCAAAAGCGAGAGTAGATTTAGAGACTGCAGATACAAAGAACAAGGCTTTAAAAGAAGCTGGTGCTATTGTGCCTGATTCCTTCAACGATTTTGGCGAAAAAATCAAGGAAACATTTGATAACCTCGTGGCTCAAGGCAAGGTCAAACCGAAACCAGATAGAGAGCCACCAGTAATACCCACAGATTTCAGTACAGCATTAGCTGAGGGTAAAATAAGGATGCCAACCCATTTTATCAGTACCATCACTGATGAGAGAGGGGACCAGCCCTTGTATGCGGGTATACCCTTGACTGAGGTTGTTGGAGAGGGCTACGGAGTTGGTGGTGTTATTGGTTTATTGTGGTTCAAGAAAAAATTTCCGAAATGGGCTCGTGGATTCATAGAACTGGTTTTGCAGATCGTGGCTGATCATGGCCCTGCTGTCAGTGGTGCTCACAATGCTATTGTAGCTTCCAGAGCTGGAAAGGATTTAATCTCCTCTTTAGTCAGTGGTCTTTTAACAATTGGGCCACGGTTTGGAGGAGCTATTGATGGAGCAGCTCACTGGTTCAAAAAGTTTCATGACGAAGGAAAGGAGCCAGATGAAATGGTGAGTGAAATGAAAACAATGAACATTTTGATACCTGGAATTGGTCATCGTGTCAAATCAGTGAGAAATCCTGATAAGAGAGTGGAAATCCTCAAAAAATATGCACGAGAGAACTTCCCAAAAACTGATTACTTAGACTACGCATTAGCAGTTGAGAAGGTTACCACTGGAAAGAGGGACAACCTTATCTTGAATGTTGATGGATGCATCGGCATCTTGTTCCTGGACTTGCTGAACAGCTTGGATTTCTCAAAGGAAGAAATCAGTGATATCATTGAAACGGGAGCCCTCAATGGGTTGTTCGTACTTGGACGGAGCATTGGATTCATGGGCCACGTCTTGGATCAAAAACGTCTCAAAACAGGATTGTACAGACATCCATGGGAGGACATCCTCTATGCACCGCCCAAAAAAGATGATATAGAGGAAGAAGCCAAAAAGTGGGAGGGTAAAAAATGAAAATGAGACAAGACATAGAAAAGGCGAAGGAGCATTTTGGAAACCTGCTTGAAGAACAACTCGAGAGAGTTGAACGAATGAAGAAAGCAGAAGAGTGGATAGAGTATGAGACGCTCAAACCAATCGTAATAGGCATCATAGGTGGTGACGGTATTGGACCTTACATTGCAAAGGAAGCTAAACGCGTCTTGGAATTCTTGCTGAAACCTGAACTCGAAAGCGGAAAGGTCACGTTCAGGACCATTGAAGGCTTGACCATTGAGAACCGTGCGAAAGTCATGAAGGCCATACCTGATGATATCTTAGAAGAAATCAAAAAGTGCCACCTCATACTCAAAGGCCCATTATACACTCCAAAGAAAGGGGACAAATGGCCCAACATTGAGAGTGCAAACGTGGCAATGCGAAGGGAGCTCGATCTGTTTGCCAATGTGAGACCAGTAAAAGTTCCTAGAGAAGGAATAGACTGGATATTCTTCAGGGAGAACACAGAGGGAGCATACATCCTCGGTAGGAAGGGTGTTAATGTTACTGATGATTTAGCTATTGACTTCAAGGTCATAACTACCCAGGGTGCTGAGCGAATAATCAGAATGGCATTCGATTATGCCAAACGAAACAACATCAACAAGGTAACAGTGGTGACCAAGGCAAATGTGGTCAAAACAACTGATGGAAAATTTTTGAGCACAGCAGAAGAAGTGGCCAAGGACTACCCAGAGGTGGAGTGGGATGATTGGTTCGTCGATATAATGACTGCCAAACTGGTGGACCCAAAGAGGAGGACTCAATTTAGGGTGGTTGTGCTGCCTAACCTGTATGGTGATATTGTGACTGACGAGGCAGCAGAATTCCAGGGCGGCGTTGGTACTGCAGGGAGTGCTAACATTGGTAAAAGGTATGCTATGTTTGAGGCGATCCACGGCACTGCTCCACGAATGGTGAAGGAGGGTCGAGCCCAGTATGCAGATCCGTCAAGCATGCTGAGAGCTACTGCTCTGCTGTTAAACCACATTGGGTTTGGTGACGAAGCAAAGAAACTGGAGATGGCTCTAGACATTTGCGGACAGTATGAAAAGAGACTCGTTATCACTGGTCGTTCAGATGGTGCTACTGGAGAAGAGTTTGCCAACTATGTGATGGATACTATCAAGAATCCAGAACTAGAGAGCAAATGGCACAGTTATCAGTAGCTCAGGAGATATCTCTATCCACACACCAAAGAGGCTGTAAACCTTTGGGGAATGATGCTGTTACACGTGTAACATCAGGCAAATTTTTCCCCATTTCTTGTAGGTAATTGAAAAAGAAATTTATGAGCTCAGAGAAGTTCCATCCACCGAAAACGACACCATCAAACCAATTATTAAAGATTATAAACCACTTCAAAAGGATTCTTTCAGTGGGAGAATAATCCAGTAAGAGATAGTAGACCAATACTTCCCCTCACCCCTTGTGGAGAGATCATTGGAGCAGCTCTTCTGTGGTGAATATGTCCAGCTTTTGTGGAAGACTTTCATAGAATTCATTCCTCGCATTCTTCAAAAACGAGGATTGCTGTAAAATCCGCAAAACTTAAATTCCAAGAGAAAGTGAATCTCCTATGAACCTAACTAACTCAAAAAAAGTTCTCTATCTTCTGGGAGCAGGAGTACTCATCTCTTTGGTATTGAACATATCTTTGCTCTATGCACTGGTTTCTGTAAAGAATAAGGCAGTTTCAGCAATGGACGAACTCACTGACGAGCTGAATAACCTCAAGAATGAGACCATAACCCTCACCTACCGCATAGAAGAGATGGACATGCCCGCATTCACTGCGACCTTGGATGAACCCATGGAAGTTGAGATCCCACTGGACACCTCGGTGACTGTGCCTATTAAAGATGATTTAGTGACGTATATATCCATACTTGGAATAAAACAGAAGATCATTCTCCCTGTGGAGACAACTGTGACAGTACCTATCAAAGAAACGGTAACGATAGAGCTGCCACTCCAAGAGATCACCTTTGAGACATTAGATGTTCCCACAGGGATGGAATTGAGAATGGAGAAAACGCTGGAAGAACTGGGGTTGGGCACCTTCATAGACAGAATTATTGAATTGATCAGGCAGCTTCTTGAGTCTTTGTAATACATCTCATAACTATTGTACCAGGCTGTCACAAAGTGTGGTGGATCCTAACCTTTAGTAATTCAAGAGGTTAGCCAGACAATTTTTGTTACACGTGTAACAAGCGAGAACCACATAATGTGACAATTCCCACAGAAAGACTAACCGCTGAGAACTGATTTGATTGTCTCCCAATACAGTTTTGCAATCTGTTCTTTCTCTTTCTGGGACACTGAATCTGAATCTAAATATTCGAGCAGGTTCTTTGCACACTCCCTCATGTCCTCAGTAACACTGGGATGTGTGCTCCTAATATAGATTCTCAGATCAGCTTTCATATCCTCGATGTATTGGTTTTCAGGTTTATTCAACATTTTCTCTATCTCTTCTGTGCTGGCTTCCCGATACTCCAGCCCTGTGGCTGTAGACAGTGTTAAGGTGCATTCCAATACCCAGTGTGGAACTTTACTCGGTTTGATGTAACCAAGACTGGTATGGTCCTTCCCTGTTAGTTCAACTCTCACATTCTCTGCATTTTGTAACCCTTCAACCCTAAACACCACAGGTTGAGATGGGAATGGCTTGTCACTTGTTACCCGTATACCGCCTGGAATTTCCTCTTTCGAGAATCCTTCTGGAACCTCCAACACTTTCCCCTGTTCCCATCTGGGCTTTTGAAGACCAAAGTAGATTTCAATATCGTACGCTATGCCTTCCAACCCCTTTGGAATCTCAAGGACAATGATGTAGTTACCATTATCTTCTGCAAACATGGAACCAGATTCATGGAGGGGTTTTTCCCATTTCTGATGCTCATTTTTAAATTTATTGTAATAATCATCTGTTTTTCCCGGCGTTGACCTTTTCCAATCTTCCCATGCCTTATCATCTGCCTTTTTTCCTTCTTCAAAGGCTTTATCCCAGCTTTCTACGTCCGTGCCGTCAAGAGTTTTTAAGAATGCTCTCTGAGCGGCTGAATACATTTTTCCATCTTTGTATCCCAAGTCATGGTGGTACGTGTCCTCACCTGCGAAGGTGACAATCTTTTCGACAATCCATTTGAGGTTTCCGATGAACCCTCCTGAATGACATGAACACATTTTGACAAGAATGTGTATTCCCTTTTTTTGGAGTGGTCCCAGCATGTCTGCTAATTCATCATCCCATAAAACCTCAGTTCCCCACAAGCATATCCCTTCATGGAATCCCACTCTGTCATTTTTGTCACCATCACCATTCCAGTCTATGCCACCGTCAGCGCTGTCTATCACGTTGTCCCCATTGGTATCTTTTCCAATCTCTCCCCATGTGCCATTCTTCTTCTTTTCAACAACATATTGTGCTCCATCCCATCTGGCTCTCACATCATTTTGACCATCCTTGTCTGTATCCCACTCGTTGGTCCGATGCTGCCAATTTCCCAGATCACCCTCGCTCCATCCCACGTTGTCCTTGTCTCCATCTCCATCTATGTCCTGTCCTGTTTCTGATTCTTCAATCCTCCCATCCTTGTTTGTATCACTCCCTTTCAATACCCATTTGCCGTTTTCTCTCTTATAAAGCTGTAACTGATTCTTTTTCTTGTCCATGTAAACCCACCAAGCCTCTCTGCGGTTGTTTGTCCACACTGTTTGTCTGTAGACCTTTGCTCTGCAATCTATTTTCAATTCACTCTCAGGATATGTTTTACCTGTTTCATTCTCATGAGAAGAGCCCGTCTTTTCCCCATTGTATCCTGCATCTGGGTTGTAGCCTGCTCCGTGGTCTGACACAAATATGGTTAATGTACTACTCGCTGGCATTTTATCTTTGTACTTTTCTATAATTTCTTTTATTTTCTGTTTTGTAGCTTTGGAATCCACAATATTTTTCCCATTGACCGTGATAGCTTCTCCATTATTGTGGGCAACATCAATTTGATCATCTGAAAACGTTAAATCTTTGAGTTTTTTGTATGTTGCTGCAACTTCATCTTTGTATCGTGCATGGTTGCTGTTCTTATCAACGCCGCCACTTATGATCAGAGCTCTATTATTATTCCCTTGTGCATCTACGAAAAAATATTCTATAACTGTGGAAAATAACCTCTTTACTCCTGTGAATGCGCTTGAGAAAGAGAGAGAACTCCCCAATGAAAAAGACCTTTCTGCTCCTCCCCATTCCGGTGGCGTCACAATATGATAGTCCTCAACTGTAATTAGAGGCGTTGGAGAAACACAGAACGCATCGTACGTTACAGCAAAGTTTTTGACCTCCCCATACACGAGAATTTCAGCACTGTTCATCTCATACGGAGGTAAACTCCCATCAAGCCTGACAAAAGAATGCGGGGACAGTGGTTTATCAATTATGAGCATATAAAAATCAAGAACTAAAAAGCCCACACCATCACCTGTAACCCTGTCATCGCCATAGAATCCAAGAACCCACACTTTCTCTCCGATGAAATCTTCAAGCTCAAAATTCAATTGTGAGAGGGAAACAACAGGTTCAAGCCCTGGTTCTTCTCTTTCTTCTCTTTCTTCTAGTTCTTCTGAAATTTGCTCTTCTTTCTGTCCGATACATCCTAACAGAAAGGTCAGGAATATCATTACTGCCACAAATCTAAGGTTTTTTCTCCTCATTTCAAATCCTCCTTGAACGTGTAAATTTTAGGTATTCTATGTATATATACTTTTCGATCCTAAGGAATTGTCCAATATTGGTGTTAATTCTGTTACACGTGTAACATTTCAGTTCTTTTCCATTTCTTTGTGCTTTGTGATTTATTCATGATGTGTCCCATTGCTTTACGGTTTCAGATTTGATAGTTACATTTTTAACAACTGCTTCGCATCACCATCAGCTCACAGAACCTTTACACCTTTATACTATGTAACTACTATTAACTAGTAACTACTATTCAGTGACTAATTTAATCAACAGGCGAGATTATGAAATGGGAAACCTTTGCATGTCTCTGGATTCACTTTGAGATCTTTATACTCTGCTTTTTTTCTTATTTTTTTTATTTCTGTCATTTTTCATGGAGGTCGAAAGTCCCTGTAATCACCTAACGCAACTTGTCCATCGAAACCTTTATAAACTAATTACTATAGTAGATAGTAGCTACTATTCAGTGGTTGATTCAATCGAAGAGGTACAACAATGAACCGCATGAAATGCAAAATGAACTACAAAAGATCCGTCCTCATGGTGCTGGTAATTGTGCTCTTTGCAGGATGCGCAAATACTCAGGCACCTCCAGAAGAAACACCAGAAAATTCTGAAAAACCCCAGGAAGCACCTGGATTGTTCTATTCATATGAAGTGGAAGACTACTACACCATTTATGTGAGCCTTCCCGAATCCTATGATCTTGGAAGTTCTCAAAAGTATCCTGTCATTTATGTGCTGGATGCCGATTTGTTTTTTGACGGTTCAAATCCAAAAATTTCCAATGGCAGTGTCACAGATATTGTATCCCGGTTGACTGAAAATGGTGACATGCCAGAAGTCATAATAGTGGGGATCGGGTACCCTAGAGAAGACCACCGCGAGAGAGACTTTTTGTATCCAAATGATTCTATGTGCGCGACTTCTGGTGGAGGGGACAAATTCTATAGATTTTTAGAAAATGAACTTGTTCCTTATGTAGATGCTCATTTTAATACAGCATCAGAGAGAACGTTGATTGGGTGGGAATACGGCGGATATTTTACATTGTATGCTTTATTTGAGTATCGTCTATCTAATGTTCTTTTTACAAGTTTTATTGCGGTGAGTCCTGTGAGTGACTACCACGGTGACCATTTACTGTACAAAGAAGAAATGATGAACGAGAGTGTTGGTGGTTATCTTCCTGTAAGATTGTACATGACAACAGATGATTTTCATACGTATGTTAATGACATGGCAGAAAGGTTGAATTCAAGAGGTTATACTGGGTTTCAATTTAGGTTCAAAATGTATCATGTGTCAGTTAGTGTAGACTCGTATAGGTCAGATTTGTACAGTACTGTGTGCCCTGCCATTGAGGATGGGTTGAGGTGGATTTTTTCAAGAGATGATGCAGGGTTGTCTATTTATTTTGTACAGGTTTAACCTATTTGTACTGGTGATGGAATTGTCCACCTTGCATTTTTTCAATTGTGTTACACGTGTAACAAGATGTTACCAGTTTAGATAGTATGTAGTTAGGTGGTTAAGTAGTTAAACAAAATCTCAATAGAGAAAGAATATTCCGCTTTCATTCTGATAGAGCAGTTGAGAAATTTTATGGAAATCTAAAAAAGGAATATAAAACTGTATTAGTAAAATGAAAAGAGAAAATAGAACAAAGATTCTCCAGAAATTTGTTTTGACTGCAGGAAATAGGAAAAATCCCCATTATGTTGATTATGGAGGAATTTGTCATGATAACCTACGGTATATTTATATAGTTGTGAAAAGGGAAGGAGCACTAGAGGAGATGATAGAATGAGATACAATGGAACGAAAGTGCTCTACAGAGACCTAATTGTGTTTGCACTGCGTATAGGTCTGATGCCTAAACGCCAACTATTAGAATCTCATTCATGTGATGATCCTCAGGTTGATCCTTTTGAATATTACTATCAGTGTGAAAGGGATCAAGAGTGAGAGTGAAAAGCACAGGAAACCAATAGTAACTAAGAATGAGTGAAGATATAGAAGAGAAGAGGATGATAGAATGAGTAGAGGAAAGTTGAAAGGAGGAAGATGAGATGAGAGTAGCTTATGTAGGGTTAATTGTGGCAATATTGGTTATGGGCCTCATGGTTAATGCAGACAGTCTGGCAGCCACGCTGGACTATTTAGAAGGGATAACAGACGATCAGTTGACGCCAGATCAATCGTTTGATGGGTTGCGACATTTTGACTTGAACGATGCAGTACCTGCCGAAGAGTGTTACGGGTATACTGAGACACCGGTGTATCAACCGTTGGAGATCCATCAAAGTGACAATCCTTTATTTGACTACATGGCAGTATCTCCGTATTACAAGGTTTACTTCAAAGGGACCACAGTGAGAATGAGTGTTCAGAACGCATGGATTGCATTTGAATTGACAGAAAAGGGATTAGGAGAAGTACAAAATGTGAAATCTGCTATTGAACAGAATTCATTCTATGTTCTTAATGTATTTGAGTCAGTGGACCTATCCTATGAAGTGGAATCTTCTTTACTCAGAGAGGCTGTAACACTAAAGGAGTCAAAACAAGTTGAACGGTTAATCCAGACAATCGCCTGGGATGGGTTGAAACCAGAATATCAAGAAGATGGGTCGATTTTGTTTTCAAATGAATATAAAGGAATTTTGAAGATTCTGCCCCCCTTCATGAAGGATGCTGAAGGTGCAGTGTGTACTGATGTGCACTACGAGCTAGTACAGACTGAAACAGGGTACGAATTGCACAAGGTCATCGATGAAAAGGGGTTAGAATGGCTGAAGAAAGCTGTGTACCCCGTGGTTATAGATCCTTCAATGCAGACTCTCGAGGATGCATGGGAATCTTCTGGGTTGACACCCTACGGACAGTATTTCAAAAATCTGAGAGAATACGTCAATCCTGCCAATGGTCATTTAACCATAACCCGAACAGATTTGACAATCCCTGGGAGAGGGTTAGATCTGGTCCTATCCAGAGTGTATGAAATGCCAGCAGTATTCTATGGGTCAGACCCTTACGATTATGAGGCACCACCTGTAGATGTGGGTAAGGGATGGCAGTTGAGTTTCCCTTACGTTGGAAGCAAATACTTACACTTGTGGGGCGGTACCATATACAAGATTGTATGGTCAGGTGATACTTTTGAGAACCACAAAGGGAGTCATTTCAAGCTGGTAAAAAATGGAGACAATACCTATACTCTAACTACTGCCAGTGGGACAGTCTACGAGTTTAACACTGACGGGAAATTGACGCAGATTAAAGATGTGGATCTAAACACTATTACCTTCAACTACACATCTGGTACCCTCACGTCCATTACAGATACCATTAACCGTAGTGTCAGTTTGAGTTACTCCAGTAATCGCCTGTGGAAGATCACCTATAATTCTGCTGAAATAGAGTTCTCGTACGATGCTAACGGATGCTTACAGTGGATGGAGGATTTCTTGAACAGGAGGACCAGCTACTACTACAATACAGGATACAACAACTGGTTGCTGTCCAAGATTGAATATCCAACTACTGGGTATACCACGTATGCATACAACAGATTTGAAGATAGTGGTTACTACAAGTACTACGTTACAGACCAAGGGGTCTATGAATCAAGTCAAGTCCGTCATGTTGCTTGCTCGTATACAGGTTCATTTTCAGAAATTACCTCCTGTACTATGACAGTGAAGAATGAATCTGATGTCACCAAGGGTTCCTACTATTTTGCAGTGAGCGATGGGCTGATCACTCAACGTACTGCCAAGAATGCATCGGGGACGCCAATTCGCAAATACACGTACACGTATAACTCCAGTAAACAAGTCACCCAGTCAAGTGTGTACAACGACGGCTCAACCTTATCGTACACAACCTACTACGCGTATGACAACTGGGGGAATGTAGTCTACTTCAAAAATGCTGAAGGCCATGAAAAGTTCTTCTCTTATGCTAATACCTCTACTTCTGGGTTCTTCATGGACAACACTGGCACTATCATCAAGACGTTTACCAATGCTTTCTCCAACAGTACAGTAGCTTCATCTGTTCACACTGCTATTTTGGGTATGGCAGAAAAACAGGATTCAACTTACGTGAAAGAAGTGTATGTAACCTATGATTCTGAGGCTCACCCCACACAAATAAAAGATTCTTTTGGGAACACTACTACCTGGTTAACCTTTTCTGGTACCTTTAACGAGAAAACTGGTAATACTTCTTTCCCCATTGACTTAACAGGTCACACGGTAACGGGGAATGCTGTACTGAAGGTTACTGGGTTGGCATCTGATGATAACTATCAAGAAAGTCATTCATACACCCCTACCTACTACTGCCCCCAAAGAAAAGCTACATGGGCATGCACTGGATGGATAAGCAACTACTTTAAGGTGTACTACGCCTACTGTTGTGGCGTGCCTCCGGATTGTTACGATGGAAACGCATCAATTGGACCCTTCACCCACTATCCTGGCACATTAGGATACCAGAGCTATACCACCACCCCGGCCTGCAATGGGCAGGCAGAAACGTTCTATGTTACAACCTATTGGAAGGCGTACCCTGCACAAGTGAAGTACAATTTTGATAATACAGACTGGATAACAGTTACTTCCAACCTGTCGAATGGTACAGCAAAGAAAACTGCTCCCATCACTGATGGATCACACACGCTGTATTTCTCAGAGTCTTCTTCATACCAAACCAAGTTCTCCTGGTACTTGTACGTCCCTGTGGATAATTCACCAGATACCTACACCACTACAGTGCAATATGATACCTACGGCAATATGACCTCTGTTACTGATGCTGAATCCAATACCACCACATTGACGTATTCTTCCACGTACTCCTATGCGTACTTGACTGAGATCTCTACCACAGTTGGCCAGAATACCATCACTATCAAAGCCACCTACGACTCCAACAGGGGATGGATTACCTCACTACAGGAGCCCAAAGGAGTGGATGCAGGCTCAGGATATGATTATTTGTACACCTATGATTTGTTAGGAAGAATCACCAAAAAAGAGTACCCCTTGTTGTCTGGACAATCCCAAAGATCATATTTGGAAGCAGTCTACGATGATACCAACAGGAAAGTTACTATCATTGACCAGTTGAGACATTACGTTGTACAGGAATATGACAAACTGGGTCGGTTAACCAGTACCAAATGGTACACTGGCACCTATGGATCAGGCACTTTATATGCTACGACATCATACTCGTACCGCTACGATGATCTCATATCCTCTGTAACAGATCCTGGCAATGACACGTACACTCAAACGTACGATTTCTTGGGTCGTCGTACTCAAGTTCAACTTCCAGATTCATCTTCAGTTTCTTACTCGTACGATGATACCAACTACAAGACGACCGTCACTAATGAACGTGGCTATGATAGAATCTACTGGTATGACTGGTTGAACCGATTAACAAAAGTGGAAGAAGAGTATGCCACTGATACATATGCAGTGACCACCTACCAATACGACGAACTTGATCATTTAACGTCGGTTACTGATGCTGAAAACCATACCACAAGCTACACCTATGCTTCTTTCTTCGGATTGACAAAAGTTACCTATCCTGATTCTGAATACGAAGAGAATGAATACGATAATGTGGGTAACCTTACATCCTTTACCGACTGCAAGGGAAATGAGACCACATACACCTACGATGATATTCACCGGTTAACACAAATTCAATACCAAGACAATTCTACTGTTACCTTCACCTACGATTTGAACGGCAACAGAACGAAAATGGAAGATGATGCCCCCAGTACAAGTGATTACGTAGAATACACCTACGATTACTGGAACAGATTAACCAGTAAATCCAGACACATTACTCAAGACACATTTACAGTTTCATACGAATACGATGTAGCGAGCAGATTAACCAAACTAACCTACCCTGACAACATGCAGATCTTGTATTCCTACGATGATCTGAACCGAACAACAGAGATTAAGCGATACGTCGATGGGTCAAACGATGAAATCCTCATGGACGGTGTTCAGTACGATACAGAGAGTTTACTTACCCAGTTTGACTATGGAAACGATTTGCAGGCCACCTTTACGTACGATTCAAGAGATAGACTTTCAACTTTGGACGTCAAGAATGGTGCAACTTCCTTTTTAGATCTAGACTATACCTACGACAATAACAGTAATATCACCCAGATAGTAAATGGCTGGAGAGATACTAGCTCCACCTGGCATTCAGAGACAGAATCCTATAATTATGATGGTCTAGACAGATTGACATCAGCCAGCTGCATCTCATGGTCTCACACCTATTCCTATGATGAAGTAGGAAACAGAACAGCCAAAGATTCGGTCATCTACACCATCAATAGTGTCAACGAAGTCACTGCGTTGTCAGATGGTACTTCTTTCACCTACGACGATAATGGGAACAGAACACAGAAGAGTAAAGGATCAGATTCATGGACATATGTATATGACTATGCTAATAGATTGAAAAGGGTAGAAAAGAATTCGCAAGTTCTTGGTGAATATAGATATGATGGAGATGGCAAAAGAATTCAAGCAACAGAAAACGATGATACCACAACCTATATATATTCTGGTATAAATATTCTGTACGAAGAAAGCACGATTGGAGCTGCCTCGTACGTTTACGGACCCACAGGAAGAATAGCCAAGAGGACGACGATAGATCAAGAGACCAATACGTTCTATTACCATTCGGATCATCTGGGATCTACTAGATTAGTGACAAATGGAAACAGGAATATTGTTGCGGCTGTGAGATATCATCCATTCGGAGAATCTGATGGAGAAGGATCAGAGAAATATCTATTTAATGGAAAAGAGAAAGATTCGACTGGTCTGTACTACTATGGTGCTCGATATTACGATCTTGAATTAGGAAGATTTGTGACAAGAGATCCATTAAAGGGTAGGATGGTCAGACCACAGACTCTGAATCGGTATACTTACTGCTTGAACAACCCATTGAAATTCATCGATCCCTGGGGAGAAAAAATCCGCCATAATGTAGGCCCTGGCGATCCTGAAGAAGAACCTGAAGAGGAAGAAACACCTGAGGTTGAGATAACAGGTGATCCATCTTATGATGGTCATGGTCAGATCACCATTCCCACAAATATGGGAGATGTGACAATTGATCTCGATGAAGAAGACTGGGGAGACGTAGAAGAAAAGGCCTTAGAAAATGCAGGAGAGAAAGAATGCTATAAGGAAGTTACGATATATTCTCTTACTGTACATTCTTGGTATCCTGGAACGGAATGGGGTGAAACTGAAGAAGATGCATACTTTGAGACTACGAAAAAACTTGTTCCCTGCGATTGGGTATTGAAGGAGAGAAAACAAACCCAGAAATCATTCGTGTTTTCCACAGTAATTGAGGTATGGTATGAATGGGGGCCACCTGATTAGGTGAAGAGCATGAAAAACGAATTTCAATATGGAACCAAGGAAAATCTTGTCAAACTAGTGATGAAGTGGTCATTAGGCGGACTAGTACTCTTCTTCATTCTGTCTATTTTGAACGCTTATTCTTATCTCAAAGGCACGAGTCTTGCTCCAAACTATATTCTAATGGGACTAGTGATTGGAATTTCGAATGTTCTGATCCTTGGTGCACGATATGCATATTTTGCTTCAATCGGACGACACCATAATCCTAAAATTGCATTTCTTTTGGTAATTTGTGTTTTATTCTTCATTCTAGTAGTAGGAAAGACATTCTCATATTTCAGGTACCTCTTATTCCGAACTGAAACAACTAGTTTCTATATGAATGAAGTAGTTGAATTTGTAATGGGTGATTATGATGTCTATGATTTTGCAAAAGCTATCGCTTTTTATCTTCTGATGTCGCAAATTATATCAATTTCAAGAAGAAAATTGTATATTGTATTTTTCGCAGTTCTGATTACACAAGTCATTTACATTCCAATAGCTTACGCTTTGGGAATCAGTTTAGTACCAGAAGATATCCCCATGAGTGAGTTTGGAGTGCTTTTTAATCGTCTGGTAGTAATGGCAATAATTGCCTTTTCCTCCACAATTTTCTGTTCCATCAGAGACCAACAAAAGGTAGTTTTTCAAGTTTTTTTTCAGAATTGTTGCTGAAAGGTCAAGTGCTTTTGCAATTGGGCTTAGGCCTTTTGGATTGATTTCTGATAATTCGGCAAGAA
>Ga0209427_10003163_pt1 | contig 19346 bp, 17 predicted proteins | sample DeeMarSWOR136_30_FD_187465 | JGI IMG/M metagenome (GOLD analysis project Ga0209427, IMG submission 187465) | Marine sediment microbial communities from White Oak River estuary, North Carolina - WOR-1-36_30 (SPAdes) (version 2) | ecosystem: Environmental > Aquatic > Marine > Intertidal zone >...
CCAAATCTTCGGCAGGGTTTCGCGAGGGAGGCCAAGGAGCCCCTGTTTCTTAGCTTCAAAATGGACCATAATGCCAACCGCGTAGAAATGGAGGAAAGACGGGAAAAAAGCGCAAGCTGCGATTTTTATGTAGGGAATCCCCAGGAATTCCGACATGATAAAGGCTGCGGCGCCCATGATCGGAGGCATCAGCTGGCCACCGGTTGACGCGGCAGCCTCGACAGCGCCCGCAAATTGGGGGGAATACCCAATCCTCTTCATGAGCGGAATAGTAAAGGAGCCTGTGGTGACTGTATTTGCGATGGAGCTTCCACTGATGGATCCCATGAACCCGCTGCTAATCACCGCTACCTTTGCAGGGCCGCCGGAAGACCATCCCGCAATAGACATGGCCAGGTCCATAAAGAGTTGACCTAATCCTGTCTTTGAAATAAAAATTCCAAATAGGACGAAATGAAAGACAAAGGTCGCCACAACACCTAAGGGGATACCATAGATACCTTCGGTCCCCAGATACATCTGCTCGATGATCCGTTCAATCGAATATCCTCTGTGGGCAAAGAAGCTGAGACCCGGTATGTTGAGAAAGTAAGGTCCGAGATAGCAGTTGATAAGAACGAGGAAGCAGATAATAGGCAGGGGTGGGCCAAGGCTACGCCGGGCAGCCTCCAGGACCAGCAAGATCGCGAAGGCCCCCGTAACGAGATCACTTTTCAAGGGGGCGCCCGCCCGGAGCACCAACCCATTGAACTCCAAGAAGATATAGACGGAGACAGCGGAGGCGAGGATAGCAAAGAAAAGGTCAAAATAGGAAAGATTGTCTGGGTCATATCGGAAAGAAGCCGTCTTGATGAGGGCCCACAAGGATTGCAGCCATTGAACAACGAAGAGAAGGACAACGCTCAGGAAAATAGCAAAAAGCAAAACACTCCAGAAGATGAGCGATAGGTTTGGATCCCGAAAGATATCCCGAAAATGGATATGCTGGGCACCGAGGTAAGCGGCATAGACCAGCCCCCCCACCATCAAGGAAAATATGGGGAAATCCAGATAGACAAGAGTTTTTCCCGCCAGAAGGACCCGCCTCTTGAAATAGAGGACGAAGAAAAACGCCGTGATGGCAAGCCAGGCCGTACCTTGAGATGAGAGGGTGAATATTTCTCTGAAAAGGGTGCCTAGAATGGTGCTGCTGATGGCAGCATAAATGACATCGTAAACGAAATACTTTCCTGCTCCCGTCCCCCCTCTCCTTATGGTGTAAAGAAAAAATACCAGAGGCAGGACAAAGGCGAGATGGAATGTCCTGTGCCTCCACTCCTGAAGAACCCCGAATCCCGCTGTGTAGATATGAAAAATCGACAACACGATGGCCATGATAAACGTGACCCTCGCCGTGATCCCCGTGACCCTGCGGAACCGAAGCTCCGGATCATACTTCGAAAGCGTCTCCATGTCTTCTGAAATCGCCGTTTTTCCTCGTGCCACCCCTTGGTCCCCCTCTCAGTCAACCATGGTTTTCGCCTTGTGATAGATATATTCAAGCAGGATCATTCTTTGTATGACAATTTCCAGTAGGGTATTTCCTGCTAGGGGAGGAAGCTTTAAAATTTTCTCTTCGCCAAGGATCAACGTATTCCCGTACTTGTCATCAACCCAAAGGTTCACTGCAGGCAGGACTCTGCGTATATTCGAAATTCGAAACTGTCCTCCCTCGGCAGAAAATCGTTCCCCCGGTGAAAGAATCGCAGGGAGCCCGGTATTCGAAGAAGAGAAAACAGTCTCGTGAAGGACCATACGAAACTGCTCATCGATTTTGATGTGATCCCAAACACGACAGTGCTCGACAGAATGAATATACCCGAGGGAAAGCTTATCACCCGGGCGAACTCTGTAGATAAATACCACATCCCCGTCTCGAAGGGCCTTGACCTGTAGCACATGAAGGGGAACAAGGAGACATGCCAGAAGGATAACCAGAAGAAGAGAAATGACTATCTTCCTATACATAAGAACTGGGCACCCTGGAACAGGGTGCCCAGTTGCCTCCTTTTTCCGACATGATACATTACAAGGAATTACTTAACCATACCTTTTTCCTTGTAGTATTTCTCAGCCCCAGGATGAAGGGGGATCGCCATCCCGCTGAGTGCCGTCTTCGGGGTAACGTTTTTCCCCTGGGCGTGGGCGACAGCCATGACCTCAGCACCGCTGGGAGCTCCCGAAGGCTTGTCTTCTCGCAACACAAAATTCCCTTTTTCCCAAAGGGCTTTCGTCAGCTTATAGACAAGCTCGGCAGAAACATCGGCATCCACGACCCATTGGGCCATCGTCGTAATCGAAGGGACATCTTTGTCGACACCCCGGTAGGTCCCTGCCGGGAGAACGATTTTGGCATAGAATGGAAAGTCCTTGACGAGCTTCGCAATTGTCCGGTCATCGATCGGCACGATGATGATGTTCGCTGTCGTGGCCAGTTCCGTAATGGCCGCTGTCGGCCACCCCGCCGTATTAAATGTCACATCCGCCTGCTTATCCTTCAGCCGCTGCGAGGCGCCGGAAAAGCTCAGCCAATCCACATTTGAAAAATCTTTATACGTGAGGCCAATCGTTTTCAGAATATTTAAGCAATCCACCTCCGTCCCGCTCCCTCGGTCCCCGGGAATGAGCCGCTTTCCCTTGATGTCCTTGAGAGTCTTGATGCCACTTTCAGAAAGGGCGATAATCTGGATGGTCTCTGGATAGAGAGACGCTATTCCTCTAAGGTTCTTCACCGGTTTTTCCTTAAAGGCTCCCTCACCCTTGTAGGCGGCGTATGCAACATTGTTCTGGACAAAGGCCGATTCAACCTGATGCTTCGCGATGAGGTTACAATTCTGCACCGAGGCGTTGGCTGCCTGGGCCGTGACGATCACGCCAGCAACCTGATCCGACAGAGCCTGAGCCAAAAGCCCTCCCAGGGGGTAGTAGGTGCCTCCTGTTCCTCCTGTAGCAATAGCAAAAAACTCCCTTTGGGCCGCAAAGGTCGGCGGAGCCCCTATCATCGAAATGCCTAAAACCAGAACTCCAAATGCCAACAGATATCTCCTTGTCATTTTGTTTGACCTCCTTTCCAGATATACGACTAATTTTTCTAATGATTTTCCCAAATCTGGCGCTTGTTGCATCCCTCCTTTCCCGAGAAAGATTAATATTCTTGTGAAAAAAGGTTTAGAAAACCACGCACAACGTTATACCAATCAAAAAAATTTGTCAACATTCTTCCATTTTGTAGAGCCTTTTGTAGATTTCTGAAAAAGTCCAGAAATCTCTGCAATCATAAGACCGTGAAGCAGTTGTTGAGAGCTAGAGATATTCACATTGACAACCTATCCAGAAAAGAATAGCATACTGACAAAAAAATAGGGAGGTAGAATAATCGGAAAATTGGGCGGAGAAAGGAGGTGAATCTACTTAACCTTAAGCACTTTGATCAAACGGGGGGTGAACATCTATGAAAAAATTAGGCGTATTGGAATGGATTCTTATTGGATTCGTGGTCGGTATTATTGTCGGGGCCATTGTTGGCAAACCTATCACGGTCATCAGACCCCTTGGAACGCTGTTCATCAACCTGCTTAAAATGTTAGTCGTTCCATTGATCTTCGCAACTCTGGCAGCCGGGGTTTCCACCTTTACGGGGGAGAAATTGGGCAGGATGATCGGAAAAACTTTTCTCTGGTATTATCTTACAGGCATCGTCGCTATGGTCATTGCTCTCATCATTGCAGGGCTGAGCGGTGCCGGAACAGGATTTCCAGTCGGTGAATTAAAGGCAGTACAAATTAAGGCGCCTCCGTCACTCGTCGATGTCGGATTGAATATCATTCCGACGAACCCCATCGGGTCCCTAGCGAAAGGGGACATCCTTCCCATCATCTTTTTTGCGATCGTCCTCGGAATGGCCATTGCCGCAGCAGGAAAGCCTGCAGAGCCGTTGAAGAATTTCCTTCAGGCATTGGCAGAAGCGATGTATAAACTGGTAGGCTATGTGCTCTGGTATGGGCCGATCGGGGTATTTGCCCTGATTGCAGTGACTGTGGGAACGTACGGATTGTCTGTCTTAAAGCCTTATGCCTATCTCATCTTCCTTGTCTATCTCGCCAACGCCATTCAGTTTTTCGGAGTCTACCCGGCACTGATGCGACTCTTGGGGATCAGACCCTACCGTTATTTAAACAAGATTAAGGAGGCCCCCATCTTCGCATTTACCACATGCAGCAGTTCTGCTACGCTTCCTGTTTCGATGCGGGTGTGCAAGGCGGCGGGAGTGCCGGACAGGACGTGCAGCTTCGTTCTTCCAATGGGGGCCACGGTCAATATGGATGGCACGGGGATGTATCAGGCCATCAGTGCGATCTTTCTGGCTAACGCCTTTGGAATCCAACTCACCCTGTACCATTACATCATGATCGCCGTGGTGGCACTTCTTGCCTCCATTGGAACGGCGGGCGTCCCCGGGGCAGGGTTGATCATGCTTAGTATGGTCCTGGGGGCCATCGGTGTTCCCGTCGAAGGAATTGGAATCATCGCAGGAGTGGACCGGATCATGGATATGGCCCGAACTGCGGTTAATGTGACCGACGATACCGTCGCAACGGTGATTGTTGGGAAGACGGAGAGAGATGAACTGCCTGCTGATTTATTATTCGGGAAATCTGTGGCTTAAATTGAGTGACTCCCTCCTTCGTGACTTGATGAAAGCGAAGGAGGGATTTTTTTATCGAGGACAGAAGAATGTCTCAGAAGATTATCGGGATTTTAGGTGGCATGGGACCGGAGGCGACGATCGACCTCTTCACAAAGATCGTCAAGGGAACGAAGGTCAAGAAAGATCAGGACCATCTCCGAATTCTTATCGATAACAACCCGAAGATTCCAGATCGAACCAAGGCCATCCGGCGGAGAGGGCGAAACCCTTTGCCGTACCTGATCCGAAGCGCAAAGGTTCTGGAGAGGGCCGGGGCAGATTTCATCGTCATCCCCTGCGTGACCGCTCACCATTACTACGAATCTCTTCGGAAGAGGATAAAGATTCCTATCCTTCACATTGTGGGAGAAACGGTTAAATACACCCGGACCAGGTTGAAAACAGTTCGCAAGATCGGCCTCATCGCAACGACGGGCACAGTCCATACGGGCCTCTTTCAAACGGCCTTCGATGAGATAGGCATTACGTTGGTTCTTCCCACGCCTGACTTCCAGAGAAAATGGGTCATGGAGGCCATCTATGGAAAGGAGGGCATCAAGGCCGTCGGGCCGTCAGAGGGATCGAAGCGGCTCATCCTCGAAGCCTCTCAGACTTTGATTGACCGGGGCGTTCAAGCCATTCTTGCCGGTTGTACGGAGGTCCCTCTCGTATTGAAAGAAGGAGACCTTTCGGTTCCCGTGATCGATCCTCTGGCCATCCTCGCCAAAACTGCCATCGAGAGGGCGAAAGGAAAAAAGAGAGAGGTTTGACGAATGAACCATTTTTTTGATGCATACCGAAAAAAAACACGTCTCTCGGAAAAACTCTTCAAGCGCTCAAAAGAAGTGATGCCCGGAGGGGTATCCCACAATTTTCATTACTTCCCGCCCTACCCTTTCTTCATAAAAAAAGCAAAGGGTCCCAAGATCTGGGATGTGGATGGAAATGAATATGTGGACCTCTGGATCGGTCACTATACGCATATTCTCGGCCACCACCCGGATGTCATTGTCGAAGCGATTGAAAGGCAAGCCAGAGAAGGGATTCACTGGGGCATCGTCTTTGAAAAACAGGTGGCGTGGGCAGAACTGATTCGGGATCTTGTCCCCTGTGCAGAGATGGTCCGATTCTGCTGCTCGGGGACGGAAGCGACGATGTATGCGGTCCGCCTCGCCCGTGCCTACACAGGGAAAAAAATCATACTAAAGATGGCGGGGGGGTGGCATGGCGCCTGTTCGGACCTCTCTTTAGGGATTAAAATGCCGTATGAGAAGGAGGAGAGCCTTGGTCTCTTCCCTGAACTTCAGCAAAATACGAAGGTAATCTTTTTCAACGATATCGAAAAGTCGCTCAAGATCATTCATAAGAACAAGAAGAATCTGGCAGGTGTCATCCTTGAACCTGCCATGGGCGAAGGTGGATTTACTCCGTCAACAATAGAGTATCTGAAAATGCTTCGTTCCGAGACAGAACGATTGGGTGCCCTTCTCATCTTCGATGAAGTCATCACAGGATTTCGAGTTGCCTTGGGGGGTGCCCAGGAGAGATTTGGGATCATTCCAGATCTAACCACCCTGGGAAAGATTACAGGCGGAGGATTCCCTGTGGGTGTCCTGGTAGGAAAGAGGGAGATTCTCGAGAAGACTTCGCCCGAGGTGAAAAGAAACAAATGGGAGAGGATTTTGATCGGTGGGGGAACTTTTTCCTCCCACCCCTTCGCAGCAGCAGCAGGGTTGGCCATGCTAGGATACCTAAAAGATCACGCAGAAGAGGTCTATCCCCTATTGGAAACCAGAGGAGAGAAAGTTCGGGTAGGTTTTCAGAGAGCACTTCAAGAAGGAGGGGTGAATGCTACTATGACAGGGGTTGGTTCTCTCTTTCAGACTAATTTCCCATTTCAAAAAGAAGTGATATTGAATTCACCTCAATCGATCCACCAGTTCACCGATATCGAAAAGAGGGAGGTTGAGTTTCGCCTCAGAATGCTCACAAAGGGTGTCCATGTGATGCACGGGGGCGGCGGGCTCTCAATCGCTCATTCGGATGAGGAGATTGAAAAGATCATCGCAGCCACCAGGGAAGTGGGAAAAGAAATGGCTGACTCAGTTCGGCGTTCGCAGTTATGAGTTCGGAGTATCAAATCTTAACTTTGAGCTTCCAATTTCAAATTTTATAATTTGAATGGAAGGTGCATGATGGAAAATATTGGGGGTTCCCCTATGAATCGTAAGGACCTGCCTCTTCCCGCTCATTTCAATCGCGACAAAGTAGGCGAAGTCTGGAAAGTTCCTTATCAAGAGCGTGCTGAACAGGCTGAAAAATTGGCAAAACATTATAAGATACAGCCTGCAGCCAATGACAAATTCAGAATCTGCCTGCTTTTGGTAGACGTCCAGAACACTTTCTGCATTCCCGGATTCGAGTTATATGTTGGCGGGCGTTCAGGAACAGGAGCAGTGGATGATAACTGCAGGCTCTGTGAATTCATCTACCGCAACCTGGATGTGATTACGGAAATTTGCCCCACGATGGATACCCATCAGGCGCTCCAGATCTTTCATAGCATTTTCCTAATCAATGAAAAAGGGGAACATCCGGGGCCTTTCACACTCATCTCCGAGGAAGAGGTGAAGAGAGGAACGTGGAAATTCAATCCTCCGGTGGGTTATGCCCTGAAGGCCGATGAGGCCTACGGGCGGCAATATCTCTCCCATTACACTCAGAAATTAAAGGAGGGGGGCAGATATGATCTAACCATCTGGCCCTATCATGCCATGTTGGGGGGCATCGGTCATGCCCTTGTCTCCTCCGTTGAGGAAGCCATCTTTTTCCACTCTGTTGCTCGATACAGTTCCCCGGACTTCCAGATCAAAGGGTATCTTCCTCAAACGGAAAATTATTCTGTTCTTGGCCCGGAAGTTTTGGAAGATCAGCAAGGGAAATCAATTGCTCAGAGGAACGTCCATTTTATTGAGAAACTCTTGCAATTTGACGTCGTGGTCATTGCCGGCCAGGCCAAGAGCCACTGTGTCGCCTGGACCATCGACGACCTATTAAGGAATATCATCGTTCGGGACAAGGGTCTGGCTAAGAAAGTTCATCTTCTCGAAGATTGTTGCTCACCGGTCGTCGTCCCTGGGCTGATCGACTATACCGATCAAGCCGATGCTGCCTTCAGGAGATTTGCGGAGGCTGGGATGCACGTAGTCCGGTCGGCCCAGCCGATCGAAAGCTGGCCTGGTATTCGAAAATAAGGACTCATACCATTTCATTGAGGCGGAGAAATAGGGCCTTTGCGGAGTTTTTTAATCCGGATAAGAGAAATAGTATGCATCCTTATTTTTCTATTTTAATCGTGTGTTGTCCAAAGTTTCCTGCCTGATCGGCAGCCAGGATCTGAAGTTTAGGTTCATTGAAGCCTGCGGGTGACGATATCTTGCCTTCAAAGAAGCTCGGTCTTCCAGCATAAGTTAAATCAAATTTTTTCGACACTTTCTCCCCGTCAATCCATTGACCCCATATCTCTAACTTATTCGAATCCCAGAGACCTCCGGGAGTGAGAGGACACCCTCAGAGCATACGAACCTCCGCTCTCACCACAATCCCTTCGCCTCTCTTTAAACTATCTTTAGGAGAAGGGCTCACGATGTTGACAATCAACCCATCGAGTTCGATGATAACCCCTTCCCCTAAAACATGCTTTCCAGGAAGTAGGGTGAGGGTCTTTGATCCCTTCTGAATGGATTGGGGGTAGGCAAGAGGAGCTTCCGTATAAATTTCAACCTGAGTGGGTCGATCTAATGGAATTTCTGCCTCGTACGAGGCTGCACCTGAAGTTCCATAAACCTTTTCCCCGCGTCGACGGGGTTGGACCATGATTCGCTCGGTATCACCTGTTCCTCCCTCCTGTTTGCCCTGGACTAGGATTTCTCCGGTTTCAAGATTCTTAATTCGAACCAAGGCACCTCCCACCCCTGAACCAATTACTTTTGAATCCTTTGCAACAACTCGGACGACGACCTTTGTGGGAACCTTTTCAGCAGCAAAAGATGAGGATGTAAATGGAAAGATAATATGAGTTGAAATGAAAAAGAATAGCCCAAACGTTAAGACTGTCATTGTTCTCCTACTCACCCTTAATGTCCCTCCTGATGCTTTCTGGTTTCTGCTTTCTGGTTTCTGCTTTCTGGTTTCTGCTTTCTGGTTTCTGTTTTCTGCCTTTAGCCTCCTACCTCAAACCTCCAACCTTTAACCTGCTTAGTAATACCTCTTCTCTTCGGCCTTGTCCTCAGCGAGGGCGATGCCCCACTCCCCAAGGATCTTTGAAACGGCCCCCTCCCCACTCTCGATGCAATTCGGTACCCCCACACCTCGGTAGCTACCACCGGCGATGGCAAGGCCTAGGATTTTGGTAGTGCGATCTTCAATCAATGTAACCCGATCGAGGTGGCCGAGCGTATACTGCGGCATGCCGAGGTGCCACCGGAAGACGCGCGAGAACAGAGGCTTCGTAAATGGATTGAGGCCCAGGATGTCACGGAACTCGGCGAGTACCGTCTGGACGAGTTCTTCGTCCGAGCGCTTCAAAATCTCTTGGTTGTGTGGACCGCCGACGAAACCGCGCAGCAGTACTTTTCCCGCTGGTGCCCGGCCTCGCCACTTGGTGGAGGAGTAAGTAGCTGCCATAAGGGCACGGCCTTCCACCAGGGGACACAGGACCCCGAATGCATTCAGATCGAAACCCACCTCGCTCTCGTTGAAGGCGACTGAGATCGTTGCCGAGGAAGAGGTCGGTATGCTGGAAAGTGCGTCCGCGATGGCCTGGTCGTGCGGCCGGATGAGCGGCTCCGCAGCCCAGGACTCGGTGGCGATGATCACTGCGTCTCCGTCAACGATGGAGCCGTTGGAGAGCTGGGCACTCCATGCGCCATCGTCCTTGCGCCGGAGCGCGGTTACGGTCACACCCGTCTGTACGCTCCCGCGACCCGCTGCTTCGGCCATGCGGTCCGTGAGTTCCTGCATTCCGTTTAAAAACGAGGTGAAGAACGTCCGGGGCTTTTCGCCAGGCTTCACGGGGTACTTACGACGCATCTCTTCGACCTTTCGACGGGCTGCAAGGAACCCCTTCATGAGTGACCCGTACTTTTGCTCCATCTCGAGGAGGCGTGGGAATGTCGCAGCCAGTGACATCTTCGAGGGATCCGACGCGTGCACACCCCCTACGAGCGGTTCGGCCAGGCGATCGAGGCACTCGCGGCCCATGCGGCGGACCACGAAGCTCTCGAGTGTCTCATCGTTGAACTCTCCCGGCATCACCTTTTTCCTTGGGATGAAGAGATCCATGGCCATCCGGATCTTGCCAGTCCATGAAAACAGGCCGGTTGTGGCAAAGGGCAAAAATTTTGTGGGCGCGAACATGAAGACCCCGTCGGGCAGCTCGTGCAGCTTTCCGCGTGACAGGATCCACGTGCGCTTGCGCGACTCGTCGGTCGGCAGTTCGTCATCGAAGAACCCGGCGAGCTTCGCGATGCGGTGACAGGCCGGCTTTTCGGTCAGGAAACAGTCCGGACCGCCATCCACGATGAACTGCCCCTTCTCCGAGGGATCCGGAACGATCTCCGTTTGGATCTTCCCGCCGAGTCGCCGATCTTTTTCGAGCAGAACGAACTCGACGTCATGGCCCTCGGAAGCAGCCCGGGTGATTTTGTAGGCTGCGCCAAGCCCGGCAACGCCGCCACCAATGATGATGACCTTCTTCATATATCTCCGGTCTAAAAATAGCTCCGAAGAGCAGAGACACCCCCCTCAAGGGGGGAAGGCTTGAAAAAACTTTAGAGCGGAACCTTTTATGATTCAACTACTGCGTTCTAACCCCCTCAACTAACTCGCTTTTACTATTAGGCAATGTGTCCCATTCCTCTAATAACCGCATTCTAAAGTTTTGGAAAGCCGTCTGCCCTTGAGGGGTTTCACCGCAGGTTGCAATTTTTTTTACACCCCACCCTCTCCCCTGCTTATCGGCAGGCGCAGGCAGGGGGTTCGGAGCAATTTATCTGGAATCTCCGAACTCCTAAGTCCCAACTCTCAACTGTCCTTCCATATATTCTTCCACAATCGCTGTAAGGGCCTCGATAAATTTTTCAGAAAAGTTGAGAGAAGTCGTGCGTTTCAATTTCATTCCCAGGGATTTCGCTTTCTCCCGATAGAGGATGTCGATATCATAAAGAATCTCGATGTGGTCTGAAACAAACCCGATCGGGACTATGAGAACCTTTCGGACTCCCTCTTTGGATAGATCGGTCAGGACAGGCTCCACATCCGGGCCCACCCACTCCTCTGGCCCGCCCCCTTTGCTCTGATAAGCCATCTTCCACGCCCGATGTTCGAGTCCGCCAACAACTCCTTGAATGCTCCCTTCAATCTCCTTTGCATAGGGATCTTTCTCGACAATCGATTTTGGAAGGCTGTGGGCCGTGAAGAGGAGATGGACTCTCTTTCTCTCCTCCGGAGTGAATCCCATCAGCCCCTCATGGACCTTCTCCCGTATGGCTTCAAGAAAAAGGGGGTGCATGTGCCAACCCACCACAAAAGAAACCTTTAACAGCTCTCCAATATCTTTCTGGACCCGCTTTACCTCTTCAATATAAGCCCCCGTGCTCTCGCGGGATTGGAAAGGTGCCATGGGAATGGCAATAACTTCCTCGATCCCATCCTGGACAATCTTCTTCATCGTTTCTTCAATCATTGGATGGCCATAACGCATTCCCACGTAAGATTTGAATGAATGACCTTTCTCACTCAAACTCTTCTCTAATCTTTTGGCCTGTTCCTGCGTAATCTTAAAAAGAGGCGAAGCCCCTCCGATCAACCGGTAACGTTCCCTCACCCTTTTGAGTACCTCAGCAGAAGGCTTTCTCCCTCTGAAGAGACGGGTCAAGAAAGGTTCTACTTCGGCAAGGGAGTGAGGTCCACCAAACGCTAAAAGAAGAAGTGCTCTCATTATTCGCTTAAAAACCAAAGGAATCGGTCAGCGGTAACGGCAAAGATGCCCGTATCGTTAATAAAAGGCTACGTTTATCGTCTCTTAACACTTTACAGATAACCTTAACCAATAACCGAAACGGGCTTCGTAACCTTAACCTTTACCTTCTCTCCTGTACGATCTGTGAACTATACTCATGTACCGCATCAATCAAAACAGCCACATTCTCAACCGGTGTGCTAGGGAGAATGCCATGTCCGAGATTGAAGATGTGACCAGGTCGACCTTCGACGCGATCAAGAATTCTCTTGACCTCCCTTTTGATCAAATCCGCCGGACCAAATAGGACAACAGGATCGAGGTTGCCCTGGATCGCTACCTCATACCCTAAACGCGCCCAGGCTTCTCCAATATCCACGCGCCAATCTACGCCAATCACATCTCCGCCTGCTCTTTTCATTAATTCCAAAAGCGTCGCGTTCGAAGTGGCGAAGTGAATGAGAGGAACGCCCTTGTCAACGCCATCTATGACTTTTTTCGAATAAGGAAGAACATATTCCTCATAATCAGCCGGGCCCAAACAACCGACCCATGAATCGAAAAGCTGAACAACCTGGGCACCAGCGCGAATTTGTGCATTCAGGTAACGAAGCAGCACTTCGGAAATCTTCACCATCAGGGCGTCCCATACAGGCCAGTTTTTATACATCAGTCCCTTCGTGAGGATATAATTTTTTGAATGACCTCCCTCAATGATGTAACTGGCCAGGGTGAAAGGAGCACCGGAGAATCCAATTAAAGGAATTTTCCCTTCCAATTCTTTTCGTACCATTCTGATTGCTTCCATCAGAGAAGGGATTTCTTCTTCCGGTTCAATGACCCTCAGCCGCTCAATGTCCTTCAGTTCCCTGACGGGATGATGGAAGACAGGACCTTCCCCTTTTGCAAATTCAAACTCCACTCCCATGGGCTCCAGGGGGATCAGAATATCAGAAAAGATGATGGCTGCATCGAGTTTGAATCTCTTGATGGGTTGGAGCGTTACCTGGGTGGCTATCTCCGGATTCTTACACATTTCCAGGAAAGAATATTTCTTCCGGAGGGAACGATATTCTTTCATGTAACGCCCCGCCTGCCGCATCAACCACACGGGTGTGTATTCAGTGGGCTGCCTCCGACAAGCCCTCAAAAAGGGGTAACGATGCTCCATCTCTTTCATCCCACGCCTCTCAGTTGCATATCGAAAAAAGGATATCGGGACACCAGGGTATCAGGAAGTGGTCATCAGAACATCAGGATATCAGAATTAAAAAATTCTCGGGTTTTTATCCTTCTGATATTCCTGTGTCCTGGTACCCTGCATCCTGGTTTCCTGATACGCTGATACCCTAGTCCTTTAACCTTAGGTTAAGACTTCTTCCAATCTCTCAACAACTGCACCACCAATCTCACACCGACCCCTGTGCCTCCTTTTGGAACGTAGGGTCTATCCTTTTCGATAAAGGCCGGGCCGGCGATATCGAGATGAACCCACGGAATCTTCTCTACGAATTTGCTCAGGAAAATACCTCCGATGATCGCGCCCGCGGCTCGGGTTCCCACATTTTTAAAATCAGCCACATCGCTCTTCATATATTCAAAGTATTCATCCCAGAGTGGAAGATTCCAGACCTTCTCCCCTGTTTTCTCGGAGGAATCCTGAATCCGTTTCAAAAGGGGTTCATCATTGCCGAAAAGACCAATCACATAATCCCCCAGGGCGATCACGCATGCCCCGGTCAGAGTAGCCAGGTCGATGATGGCCTTGGGTTGATACCGGAGACTGTAGGTCAGGGCATCGGAAAGGATGAGCCTTCCTTCAGCATCGGTGCTGATTACCTCTACCGTCTGACCTGAAAGGGTCTTCAAAACATCTCCGGGTTTGTACGCCTTTCCACTCGGAAGGTTTTCTGTTGCTGGCATGATTCCTACCAGGTGGAGGGGAATCCGAAGTTTGGAGGCAGCTTGCATCATGGCCAAAACCGCTGCTGCTCCTGACATATCATCCTTCATCCGGTCCATTCCCTCTGAGGGCTTAATCGAAATGCCGCCACTGTCGAACGTGATCCCCTTCCCTACCAGAGCGACGGTATCGAACTCTTTCCCCTTGTTATATTCCATGATAATAAACTTAGCCGGTTCTTGACTTCCCCTGGCCACAGCAGCAAAGGCCCCCATACCCATGGCCTCTGCTTCACTCACATCTAATACCTGAATCTCCATGCCATAGTCTTTTGCAATCTGCTGCGCCTTTTCGGAGAGTAACGTCGGGGTAATCTTATTGCTGGGTCCATTGACAAGATCTCTCGCCATGCAGACTGCTTCTGAGACAATTCGGCCTGTCTCCGTTCCCTTATTAAGGGACTTCAGTTCCTCGGCTTTTCCTCCAAGGATGGTAACCTCTCCAATCTCCTTAATCTTCTCCCTCTCGAGGGTTTTAAGCTCATTGTATTGGTAGGTTCCGAGGAGGAGTCCCGTGACAAAGGATTCAGCCAGTTCCTCTTCTGCAAAACTGTCAAATTTCTGTATTTGTACGGCAAATTGTTTTACTCCTGCATCCCGGATATATTGTCCGGCTTTAGAAGCAGCGCCCCGCCATTTTTCTAAATCGAATTCTCCTCTCTTTCCTAGGCCGGTCAGTAACACCCTCTTTGCACGAAGAGCATCCTGGGTATAAAAAAGTTTTCTTTCAAACAGCTCCCCCTTGAAATCGCCCTGGTTCATCAGACTGGAGATAAAGCCCTTCCATTCCAGGTCCACGTTCTTTATGGGCCCTTCCAGAGGCTCAGGAAACTCATAAGAAAAGAGTACCAGAAGTTCACAGGGATATTTCTCGGATCTGCCTTGCTCCACTCGGATTTCCATAAGGCCCCCTGAGTACGGTTATCAGAATATCAGGTTATCAGGCAGCAGGCGTCGGGATATCAGGGTTTCAGGTTTAAGAATTTTTCCATTCTTGCCTTTCCTGATGTCCTGATCCTCTGATATCCTACGTCCTGATTTCCTGGTATCCTGATTCCCTATAGTGCTATTCTCTTTCTTTCAACTTAGTTATAGTGATGGAACGATTCTCTTCCGGGGTCGAAAACTCCTTCACCTTCTTGATCAACAAGGAATCCCAATTCCCTCGTTCCATCACTCTTGAGAGCATCCAGGGGTTTAAGTCTGAAACTTCCATCCACTTCCCTGCCTTTTTGACCAACTCGTCCAACGCCTTTCGTCTAGGGTCTCCCTTTAAAGGATATTTTTCTTTCATTTCTGTCTTGATTTTTGCTACGTGGTCGCTTCCATAGACGACTTCAAGTTCTTCCTTCTGGGCATAGGCAAGAAGGGCCTCCTCAAGCTTCGCTATTTCCGCGTCGATCTCTTCGTTCAAAAGCCTTTTTCTCTCTTTCATCGCTACATATCGGTTGACCAACGTGACCCCTTCTTCATTCAGATATTCATTCAAAGGAAGGGCTTCCACCATCACCAGATGCTTTCGTTTTGGACAGAACCCCTGATAGTCGCACCAATCGCAAAGAGGCCCTTCTTTGGGAAGAAACTGCCTGTCCGATTCAATCTCCCGGATGAGTTCCATAGTCTCCTGCCGGAGTTTCTGAAGTTCCTCGGGGGTTCTTGAAGAACTAATTTCGTTATCAAAGGCAAGGTAATGCCAGACCAACCTGATGTCTTGGATATCCTTCCACTTTCCTTCCACTCCCATTTGATAGAAAGCCAGTTGGCGATCAGAATCAACGTCCTCCTGGGAGGGAAGCCTGCTGGAGGTTTTATAGTCATGGATTTCGAGAACGGTATGGTCCGAAAGAGCCACGCGATCAATAAAACCTCGAATCCCGTAACCCTTATCTTCGTCGAGGGTGAAGTAAATATTCTCCTCAAGACCTAATGTCCTGCCCTGATCAAATGGATGATAACGTTTGTAGTAGTCCGTAATACATTTCTCACCGAGACGGCGGTAATCCTCAGCCGTGTACTCCTTGCGGATGATCTGAATCATCTCTTCATTCCAGTTCTTCTCCCAGTTCTGATGGTAGTAGTCGAGAATCTCCTCCAGGCTGTTGAGTTTGGTCACCTTCAGATCGCGGTAGAGTTTTTCCAGGGCATCGTGTACCCTCGAACCCATGAAGGCCTCGATCCCTTCTCTTTCGATTTTGATCTTATCAATATAAGCAAGTTTGTACTGGTAGGGGCACGTCTCATAGGTGGATAGTTGAGAATGCGAGTAGGTGGGCATTTCTCATCTCCTTTATCTTCAATTCAACTGACTAGAATCCATAGCCCTTCTATTCCCGCCAACAGCAGAACAAAGCATATGAATTTACGACTATTTTTAACAAGAAAAAGGGGTTCTGTCAAAACACAATGGTACACCTTCCATGTTCAATGCATCAATTTCAATGCATCAATTTCTGTTGACCCCTCTTTCTATTTTTGATAAAGAATAGTTAAAATGAGACCTGCGTAAATGTAGAAAAGCGAAACGATGGCTGAAAAGAAAACAATAAGTGGGAAAATACTTAAAGAAATTATTCGGCGAATAGTGGAGGTTGCCCGACCTGAAAGAATCATCCTTTTTGGCTCTGCCGCCCGTGGGGAGACGGGTCCTAATAGTGATGTGGATTTGCTCGTCATCAAAAGAGGTAAATTCCATCAAGGACAGCTCACAGGTGAGATTTATACGAAGCTCCATGGGGTGGGGCAAGCTGTGGATATCATTCTGGTCACCCCTGAGCAGGTAGAACGATACCGTAATACCCACTTCCTCGTAATTTCTCCTGCCCTCCGAGAAGGGAAGGAAATCTATCATGCCTAAACGATACCCTCCTGAAGACCCGAGAGAATGGCTGAATAGAGCACGCAGTGATTTGCTACTTTCAAAGGCGAAAAAGGAAGGTATCTACCTGGAGGACCTCTGTTTCCATGCCCAACAGGCAGTAGAAAAAGCGATAAAAGCTCTCTTGATCAAGAAAGGTGTTGAGTTCCCTTACGTTCATGACATCGCTGAGTTACTTACATTACTAGAAAAGACTGGTCAGAAACTACCTAAAACAATAAGGGAAGGAGAGAAACTCACTCGATTTGCGGTTTTCACACGCTACCCCGGCATCGCTCAGACGATTAGCCAAAAAGAATATGAAGAAGCAATGAAGGTAGCCGAAGAAGTTTTACGTTGGGTTAAGGAACAATTTGGGAACAATCCTTCCAAACAGTGGGTTTAAGATCTCGCCCCCTCTCCAGCCATTATTTAACCGAAATCAACTCCACTTCGAAAATGAGGGTGCTGCCGGGTGGGATGGTGCGTCCCGCGCCGCGCTCCCCGTAAGCAAGGTCATGCGGAATGAAGAGCTGCCACTTCGAGCCTTCCTTCATCAGCTGCAGGGCCTCGGTCCAGCCCTTGATAACACCGTTGACCTTGAAGGATGCTGGCTGGCCTCTCTTGTAAGAGCTGTCGAACTCTGTGCCGTCGATCAGGGTGCCTCTATAGTTCACTGTTACGGTATCAGTTGCTTGCGGGGTTTTACCGGAGCCTTCTGTCATGACCTTGTACTGAAGGCCGCTCGGCAGGGTTTTGATTCCTTCCTTCTTCTGGTTTTCAGCAAGAAACTTCTTGCCCTCCTCAACATTCTTTTCCGCCTGCTCCTTCAATTCTTTCTGCCGCGCTGCCTGCAGCCTCTGCTGAAGGCCCCTAATGGTCGAGCGAATTTCCTCCTGGCTCATCTGGGGTTCCTTGCCGCCGAGAGCATCCTTGATTCCTGAAGTGTAAATGTCGAGGTCGATATCCACTCCCTGCGCTTTGACATTATGGCCGAACTGGTACCCGAGGCTGTAACTCTCTTTCTCTTTCTGGTCCTTTAGTTCAAGTTTTTCCTGTGCATGACAGACACTGAATAAAAAAGTAATGCTGATAATTACTGTTAGTAAATGCTTCATCTTAATCTCCTTTGTCCCCTGAATCTTTAATCAGTTTTAACCCGCCAATCCGCAATCCGCAACAAAAAATAGGGAAGTGTAAGGCTGTCCCTAATTTTTGTTTTTATTGGATGACAAAATGGAGTTCCTGTTTTATCTCGCCCCGCTTTATCTGGAGCGAGACCGTTCCACCCTTCTTGAGAGCGTCATAGAAGTCGACCGCTTGCAGGGTTCTCGTGACGGGCTTTCCATTCACGGCCATGATCACATCACCGTTCTCCAGGCCCATCCGCGCGAAAATGCTGCCAGGTTCTATGTTGTAAATGAGAAACCCGCCAGGCTGGCCCTCTTCAAGATGGGGGCGCACGCGTATCTCCCGCATCAATTGCATGTATTCGGGAAGCGTAGCGTCCACCTCTTTCCGGTCCAGGCGGGCCATTTCCGGAGGAGGTTGGACGTCGCCTTCCCTTCTTCCCCCGTAGCTCATGGAAAGCGTCTCGTCGCCCGTCTTGGTACTGATGACCACGGACCCCGAAAGGATTTTCTTTATCAGGACATCCCCCACTCGATCTCCTTCACGATAGGCGCCCTGATTTCCAGTGGACCGAATTTCTATAATGGCAAAATTCTTGCTGGGGTCATCTGTCACCGCTGTTCCGACCAGCTTAAAACCAAGGTCTTGATCAGCCTGTGCTCCGGCTATCCACGTGCTTATGAGAGCAGACACCCAGAAGAAAAGCATCAGGACAAGCATTAATTGATTAATCGGATGGCGCTTCATGGGTGGTCTCGCATTCTTCTTCAGTCTCGAATTCAGGTTGACAAATAAGCACAAATATTCCTCGAATTTTTCATAACGGTTTAGCTCTTTGAAAAACGTCGTCTAATCCCTTTGCGTCCCCTTAGAAGGGGGGTTCTCCTCCCTTTGGAAAAGGGAGGCGGGCAGGGATTTAATCGCCTTAACTTACCTTTCGCCTGTTACTGTATTTGAATAAGGTGAGTAGACGGTCCCGGCTACTGCCCTGACTTTATAGTAATAGATGTTTTCCGGTTTCGCCGTCGTATCGATGTACTCGGAGTTTCCCTTGCTTACCGTTGCAACCTTTATAAATGGCCCGCTGGCCAAATCCGAGCGGACAATCTCGTACCCTGTCACTACTCCCGGGTCCTCGGGAGAAGGCTTCCAGTTTAACTTAAACCCGCTCGGGACAATCACAAGCCTGAGCGCCGCCGGTGCGCCGAGGGTGATACTTTTCTGTTCTGCACCGGCAGATTTTCCATTCGCCACTGCACATCCGTAAAGAGATACCAAAAGAAAAATAACCCCTATACTCAGTCCTATCCTTTTCATATTGAACCTCGCAAAAGCTTAAGAAGCCTCGTGTATAAACTCACCTGCGCAAAGAACCCCCTCTCCCTGACCCTCTCCCCCACTGATTTGGGGCGAGGGTGATAAAGTTATTTTGCGGAGCAAAAGCTATAATCGCTAACAATAATTCCCTATCATCGAGCGCAAATCCGCTTTCCTCAACAATGGGTTCCCTTGCCGTATTTTCTCTTCAGTCAGCTCTTTGCCGTCACCATTAACGGCCGCATCATATCGCTGTCTCAAGGCTGTCACCACCAAACATATTATATCACTCGAAGGGCAACATCGCTCACCAGAAAAAAAGGGCCGCCCTATCG
>Ga0209427_10003164_pt1 | contig 19346 bp, 12 predicted proteins | sample DeeMarSWOR136_30_FD_187465 | JGI IMG/M metagenome (GOLD analysis project Ga0209427, IMG submission 187465) | Marine sediment microbial communities from White Oak River estuary, North Carolina - WOR-1-36_30 (SPAdes) (version 2) | ecosystem: Environmental > Aquatic > Marine > Intertidal zone >...
CCGAACCGGCATTACTTTATGAAAAGCATTGTCCTCTTATTTGCGGTGTTCTTCATTACCCCCGTGCCATTTTACTTTTTCCTCGGCTGGCCTGCATGGGAGGTCAATTTTCTGTGGCGTTGGCAGGACAACATTCATGACAGCCCAATCAGAGCGGCCGTATCTTTTGCGATTTTCCTGTTTACAGTGGGACCGACATATATCGGCTTCTTAATAGGAAAGTACTGGCTTAGAAAGGGGAAAGATATATTGGTGCGAGTCGGCTATATCCTGATGGCTGTTTTGGTTGGAGTCATTGTATATTTGACGAGGGACATTACGTTTAATATTGCAAGCACCTATGATAAATTCCAGGCAAAAGAATTCTACTCGTTCTGGTCGCATCCATTTTTTACCGGGTGGCTGCTCGTGACAATCTATTTCTGGGGGGCCTTATTCGTGTGTTATTTGTGGATAAGGAAGAAAGACAAACAATACAGCAAAGCGGCATAAAATATCGGGATGAAAGTTATTTTCCTTGAAGACTCTCGGTAATGTGACAAGGGATATAAAATGTCGATTCTATTTGAGAAGCCCACCTGGTACAAGCGCATTGCGAGTCGTGTGCCGTACAAGCTGAGTTATTGGTAGTGTTTCTTCGACCTTATGGTTCCCACCGAGTACATAGGCCAACGAAAGTTAATCTGGATGTGGATTTAATAATGATATTTTCGGGAGGTAGAATCAAATGGCAGCTAATGGATCCAAAAAGACGGCATCTCCGCTGACGATTATTGCAATCCTGGCAGTATTAGGGGGAGCATATTATGCTTCTCGGACCCAACTGAAGAGTTCCCGGCCCGCAGCGCCGTCGGGTCTGACACACATAGTCTCTGAAAAGGGCAAGATCGATGCCAGGCTTTGGCAGGACCCTCTGAAGGTCGCCTGCGAACATGAAAAGACTCTGCACGGAAAAGAGGAAAGCAGGACTGACATTGAGAACCGGGAGATTAAACCGACACCGTGGCTCAACCATGAAAGGGCCAAGTATTGTGAAGAGAAAGACGAGGATAAGAGTAATGTCAATGGAATTCCGGCCGAGCACAGCCTTGGCCAGATTAAGGAACGGATAGACTCCATCCCTGCTCTCGTGCGGCAAAAAAGTCCGGACGTAAATACACCTTTACACATCTTCCTGACGATGGTGCGCGACGGTATCTCGGCCGAAGACCACGAACGGCGACTTCGGAACCGCTATGCAATGCTAACGGCGCTGCATTCATCGGGACTTGTTCCTGAGGATGCCATGCATATACGGTATTTCAGGCTTCCATGGATTGAGAGAAATGAACTGGAAGAGAAAATAGCCAATCATAAGTACAGTCGTATCCCGAAAATCGTAGAAGACTGCAATTACAGCTCGGAGCCGCTGATCGTTCCATACGAGTGGTTTGAAAAGGAAGAGCTTTACCTGAGTCGAATTTCAGGCCCTCAAGAAGATACTCGTCCGGAACATGTCCTTTTGGTATGGCTGGCAGAAAGCGCCTTCTCACATCGGCCGCTGACGCGTCTGGGACAAGTCATTGACGCACTCATTCCTGCCGACAGCAACGGTGTCCGAATCGATATGATTGGGCCTTCCCACTCAGGGACTCTGCGGACGATGCTTAGTGAGGTTGAAGAAATTTGTGACAGTAACGATGATGCTAATGGGCCAAATTTTGTTGACGTCAACGGGATGTTAGACGGGCTTACAATATTTTCCCCATGGTCGACGGCGTCGCCTGCCCTGCTGGTGAAGGAATGGCCTTGTTGTGACGCTGACGACGCTAACCATGATTCGATGTCGGAGATTTATGAAGTAATTCCCAATGAGTTCGAGAAGGTCGGAGTGAAATTTTTGCGGATGATTGGTTCGGACGACCTTCTGGCAATGGAGCTAATAAATGAGCTGAAGCTACGTGGAGTAGATGTTTTCAGCGAGGATGCCTGCGGCAAGGAAGACCATATTGCCTTGATTTCGGAATGGGACACTTTTTACGGAAATGCGTTTCCACTGACCTTTGCGACAATGATGAAGAGTATAAATCCCGAAACCAGTGAGCCATATAGTTGGAACACTTATACTTCAAACCTTAATCAGAGAAAGCAAAGTCTCGCAGGTAATTACCCTGAAAATCTACACACCTACAGCTATATCCGTGGAATCGACGGCAGGCTTCCGGAATCCAAATCTTCCGAAGGAGAAAAATCAAATGATAATTCTGCAGACAATTCCAATTTGACATTTACAAAGGGCCTTGAACTGCCTACTGGGCGGAGCCAGTTAGACTACATCCGGCGGCTCACACAAAAGCTAAGCGACGAGTACGAATACTTTAGCAACAACAAACTCAAGGCGATAGGTGTTGTCGGTAGCGATGTTTACGACAAGCTGGTCCTGCTTCAGGCTCTGCGCGAACAATTCAACGATATGATTATTTTTACGATAGACATAGACGCCCGCATGATGTATCACGAGCAGCTTAAGTGGACCCGTAACGTCATTGTTGCATCGAATTATGGTCTGGAACTTCCTGAGAGCTATCAGAGCGATAGATACCAACACAGAGAAGGCAACTTTTCACCATTCCGCGACAACTACCAGACGTCATTGTTCCTTGCCTGTCAGACAGCGCTTACGCTTGAACCCAACAACAAAAAGCCCTTCCGTGATATGGAACCTAAAGAAGTGACAGGATTATTTGCCCACACGCGTCTATTTGAAATCGGCAGGGGTCGCCCGGTCAATTTGAGTGTATCTGGAGAATCAAAATTTAAGATTCACCCGCCTCGTGTTCAATGGCCGGGTTTTAAGGCTTTGCTGCCTCAGATAGCTTTAATCCTGTTGGCGATAGCGTTCTTTATCTTTTTTGTGGTTAAAATCAGCCCAGGCTTTAATAAAATCATGCACCTTATGAGCATTAAGAGATGGGATATTCACGGTTTTATAGCCAAGGCTTTGGGGGTGATTGTGATTTTATCGATAGTATCGTTCTTTTACGTGGTTATTCGGGACCATTACGAAGAAACGGGAGAGCCTTTTTCTCTTTACAGCGGTGTAAGTATATGGCCGGGAGTGATACTGCGGTTTATAGCTGTGATTCTCGGCGTCTCCTTATTGTTCAGGTTAGTGAAACAACTGCAAGATAGCGAAAATGATTTGTGTGATAAGTTCAAGCTTAAACCACGTAAATTCAAAAAGAAACAAAAACATGTAGAAAGAGTGGAGAATATCTTTAGCTGGAAAAGTTTGAAGCGTTTGTTTATCTGGATAAGACTGAAGAGCAGTTTAATCTGGAAAAGCTTGAAGAGTTGCTTTAGCTGGGAAAGCTTGAAGAGTTGCTTTAGCTGGAAAAACTTGAATAAATACTTTGACTGGGGGATGTTGAATGAGAACTTGGAAATCCTGAATAGATACTGTAGCTGGGTATTATTTTTAGATTGGATGCCTCAAGTCAAGAAACGCGTTAAGGCACAGAAAATATGGAAGGATTATCTGAAAGACGGTAAGTTAAGCAGACGAATTAGCAGATTAGTTCCAATGGCTCTGTTATACATATTGTTAAGCCTATGGCTCATAAAAATCTTTGGTCCCCCCAACACACCTTTTCGAGGCAATGTTAGTTTTATAGTAAATAATATCGTTTTGGTTTTAAGTGGTGTTTATATGATTATCCTGATATTCTTCGTCGTTGATGCCACATATCTCTGCCTTGGCCTTGCTTACCCTTTAATAAAGATTAATACCAAATGGCCGGTTAAAGCCATGGAAGAAGCCAAAGATGATCCTGATATAGAACGAGAGGATTTCGCGGAGTTGCTTGATGTACGATTCGTGACAAAGCTAACAGAGGATATCGGAAAAATGATTTACTGGCCATTCATTGTTCTGGCTGTCATGGTTGCAGCGCGTTTTCCATACTTTGATAGATGGAACTTTCCTGTATCGCTGATTATAGCCTACACCATACCTTCAATATACCTGATTATCTGTGCGGTCGTGCTCCAGCGTACTGCCAAAAGAGTACGCGCAAAAGCATTAGATTATCTAAATAGACAACGGTTTGAAGCACGATTCGGCAAAAAGGAAAACGAAAACAAAAACAAAGAACGTGCCTTGAAGCTTACACACCTGATCACCGAGATCGAGTCCATTCAGGAGGGAGCCTTCCGTCCGTTTTTTGAAAATCCGGTCGTTCATGTTCTTCTGGGTTCAGGCGGTGCGGGCCTGCTGGCGCTGCTCAAATATATACCGCTTTCATGAGGAGAAAATTGGTTCAATGGTTAATTGTTGGTTATATCGAAAATTTGTATTGATACTGTCCTTTGCCGTAATCCTAATGGTCGGATGTACTCAACACTACAATACAAAGATGTACCAAAAGAATTATGATGGTATCAATGATGTTAGTTTAGCAAGTTTTTCCGGGTTGTCGGCCGCCGCCCAAGTACCGGAAACAGTGCAAATTTCCGAGCCTAACGGTGTTTTAACGCTTTGTGATGCCCTATCTTTGGCCTTAATGCACAATCCTGAACTAAAGGCCTTTTCACTTCAGATAAGAGTTTGGCAGGCCAAGCAGCTACAGGCGAGTTTATGGCCGAATCCCGCTCTTGGAGTGGAAGTTGAAGATGTTGGGGGATCCGGACAGCGCAGCGGTTTTGATGCGGCGGAAACAACAATACAACTGAGCCAGTTGATAGAGCTGGCGGATAAGCGCACTAAGCGGACAAGACTGGCTTCACTGGAAAAAGAACTGGCGGGATCGGATTATGAGGCCAAACGGTTGGACGTGTTTACAGACGTGACCAAATCATTTATTGAAGTGCTGGCTGCGCAGCATCATCTTGAATTGGCAAAAGAGCAGGTGCAACTGTCTGAAGAAGTATTAGAGACGGTCACAAAAAGAGGTAGGGCCTTCAAAGACTCGTGTTTTGAAGAGATTCAAGCCGCTGTAACGGTTTCGAAAATAAAAATCCGGCATCAAAAAGCTGTGCAGAATCTGGAATTTTCCCGGAAGCGCCTGGCCTTACAATGGACCGGCAATAAGCCTAAGTTTGGAAGTGTCGCAGGCCGGCTTGATCCTAATCAATTGTCAGAAATACCATCAATCGACAAGCTGACGGATTTAACCGTACATAATCCGGATATCGTGCGATGGTCTGTGGAAATTGAAAAACAAAAGGCCGCTTTGGAACTGGAAAAAGCCAGGGCAGTTTCGGATGTTAAACTAAACGGTGGTCTTCGAAGATTCAATAAAACAGATGACAATGCAATAGTATTTGGTGTATCCATACCTTTGCCGATCTCAGATAGAAATCAGGCGGGTAAACTAGCGGCGGCATATAATCTGGCCAGGGCAAGAGAAGAACAAAGGGCCGCCCATATTAGAATACAAATGGAGCTGACAGAGGCTTACCGGACACTCTCCAGCGCATATACTGAAGCTACCGAATTGTACATTAACGTATTACCGGGAGCTGAAAATGTCTTCGAGGTTTCAAAGAAAGGTTACAACCTGGGCACACTGGATTATCTGCATGTGCTGGACGCACAGCGGACATTGTTCGAGTCAAAAGCAAGATATATAAATGCTCTTGCCTCTTATCATAGTGCTAAAGCTGATGTTGAGCGTCTGATTGGACGCTCAATTGACAGCGAAGCTTTTTCAAAAAGTGGGGACAGAAAATGAAGTATAGAAAACTGATAATATTCACATCTGTTCTTTCAGCAAGCATAATCGGTCTGGTTATATCCAGGGAGGATTTCCAAGGATTGGACGATTAACCTAAGAACTACTTTAATGCGGCTATCATGATTAACATGCTGTACGCAGTTGACGATTCCGTTAAGTGCCTTCGGCAAGTGCGCCGACAACTGAAACCGGGTGGACGTCTTGTCCTGTCAACGTCGCATAGTGAAACAGATTTGGACGGCTGTTTTTGAGGATGCGAGAAGTTCTGCAGGGTAAAGAACTATGGGAAGAGCTCGAAGAGGGTTTTAACCAGACACGTGATCGCCATGTTCCGATGGATGGCCTCATTCACAAAGATACAAAAGAGAACATCAGGGATAATCTCAAAGACGCGGGTTTTAAAATTAAAAACTGAGAAACAACAAAAGTGGCAGAGGTAATCGGAAATTACACAGTAAGTGGGAATATGTCAGATACAAGCCACAATAATCATCTTTATCCCATTTCCTTGCCCTTCTCTCTTCACTAATTCCCCGGGAGCCAAATAAATTTAAGGCGGGAACTTCGGATGCGGCCATCTGTGATAACTGTAATCAGTGCGTTGTTGCTGTAGATACGGTACGTATCCAATGTCATAACAAAAATCTTGTTAACAGAAGTTAGAGTTGTTCGGCCTTTTGTTTGCTCTTATCTGATGATGTCATAAGGTCGTTTTTCTGCGCGGGGTATCCAAATCAACTCTTCCAACCTTTCGGAGGGTACTAATTCGACGTGGCTATCTACAAAACCGATGACGTTACCTCTTATTGTTCGCGGATTCTCCGGCAGCAATTCAAGTCCACCGGTGGGCGGGCTGCCTGGCTCGACTTCAAAGATTAGTACAACCCGATGGGGCTGCTTGATATCGTGTAATTTTAGGCCGTCCATGTTTTTGTTCATTGCCCATGTCAGGCCTGTGTGCGGTTCAAAAGGCGATTCGAGGATTTCAATATCACCGAGATAGGGGGTTAGGGCGGCCGGCCAATTGTCAACAGGAGGAAAGCTTCCCTGATTTTCGTCGCAGTACATAGCCATTGCCAGGCATATCTGCTTTGCATTATTCATGGACACCATATTCCTGCCCTGCATTTTTGCACGGGAAAGTGCCGGCATGAGGATGGCCATCATAAGAGTAATAAACGGCACGAGAACAATACAGATAGCAGAAACAACAATACCGGCTATGGCAAATCCCTGGCCTTTTAGCTGTTGGGCTCTTTTGCTAATTGTGCATAGACCGACAATACCGAGAATCAGGCCTATTATTGCAGTCAGACCACAAGTGAAGAAACCGCAAATAGCCAGGATCAGACTGGCTATAGCAAGGCCGGAAGTTTTGGTAGAAGGTAACGGTTGAGATGCAGAATTGACATTATTCATTTTGGGGTCTCCTTATAAAGGAGTAAATATCTTAATAACACAGGTTGGACTATCCAGCCTGCGCACTTTTGATTGTAAGGACATGGAATACCACTGTCAATATTGAATATCATGGCCGTATATAAGAGCTTTTTCCAAAAGGCCGGTTCTTCGTGGGCGTGATATTAGTTGATAATGCCTTAATATCCGGCAGCCGGTTTGGCCTTGCTGTCTAAAAGGAGCGGGTATGAAGGAGCTTTCCAGACGCGACACAAAGGCTTTTCCGTGCGAATCCATCCTTTTTTATCCAATTGTGCCTGAGTGGAATAAAGGCGTTGTTCTGTTTCTGCATGGCGATATTCATAGAGGGCTGCTACGCTTGAATTCTCCCTGCCGGTATCGGTTGGCGGTAAAGCGTAGAAAAGCGGCCTGGCATTGGGATTAGGACTCTTAACGGTCAAAGAAGGTGTCTGCCTGTTTTTGTCGGGTATTTTGTGAACATAAACACCAACAAGTCCCTCGTAAGCTCTGTCTGGCTCGATTGCATGAAATGGTATTGATTCTACAAAATCCCACTTGTGCTGCTTTTCCACTCCATCGAGCAGTAGATAGTCCCTTCGGTCCAGCTTATCCCGTATTTGATAGACCGCCACCGGCAGAGCAATACGGGGGTCGTCAAGATTCAATCGGTACATGATTTGATTATAGTCGTAACGCGGAGTAGCGTTCTCGGCGGTACCGGAAAAGGTGTGTGAATAGGTGCCCTCAAAAAAGATAACGCGGCCGTTGTCTTTATCAAAAAAGGGATGTTGCTTCGGATTGTAGAAGGAGTATTTGTTATGGGTTGCAATCTTTCTGGTATAGGCCCATGGCCCGACGGGAGTGTCGGCCTCGGCGTACCAGACCTCACCAAGAAAAGAACTTTCGCCGAACTGCTGGACGAAGATAGTTATCCATCGCTGCCGATAGGTGTTGAAATAGACAGTTCCGCCGTGGGGAGAGATTTTTTTGTCTGTGTTTATGTCGTACAAATGAACGTTCTCTTTTTCTTTTTTCAGTGCCTTGATGACGGTGTTTTTTGCAGATGCGTCGTTGCCTGTCAATTGGGCAAAGGGAATCCATCTGTAGGGTGTCTCTGAGTCGTCAAGATTCAGCCGCGGTGCGCGCCGGCCGATGGACTTTTTCGGTTCAAGTGCGGTTAGCACCTCGTAATGGTTGGCGTCGATAACATCATCCCACGTGGCCCTGACGCGCATACGGACCGCTAATGGGAATTGTGTGGCAAAGTAGTAATATTCCTGCCCATTTGCGTTCACACGAAAGGCATGTCCGGAATTTGGATATGGCAGAAGGTCAACACCGGAACGCACAAGCGGCTCGAACAACTGCGTCGCATCGTTGAAAACCACAAGTCCATGTTCGTATGCTTCCCCGAGGCTCTTCATTCGTGCAAATCTGGCGACCGTTCGCTGTTGGCCTTGCTTGTCCCTGACTGTCAGCAGTCCATCCAGCCAGACCATACCCGGTTCTTTCAAAGGACACATTTTTTTGCTAAATCCGTTTTCGTCGACATAGTATTTCAGGTCGATACCTATTACGGGGTCAAGGCCTCCGTGTTCCGGCAGGTCGGATACGGCGCCGGCTGTGGCGAAGTGCCCAAGTGGATATGACGGCCTTCCCGTGTCACCCCACATCCAGAACAGCCGGCCACGGTAAAGGCACGTGTATACCGAATCCTGCCCCATAACCTGTCCGTTGAGAACGGGATTTTTCAGCGGGACCGTATGACCGGTCAGGATACTGTCACGATAAATTCCCTGGCCGGTGATTCTATAAAGTCGCTCAGCGATGTTGACTCTGTTGATTTTGATGATTCCGCTCGTACCCGGGACGGTCTTCAGTCTTGTTCCGCGCATTCCAAATCCATCTTTCTCAAATTCATAACCGTGGCTCTCAACAAAGAAGAAGACCTCCATGTCCATCAAGCCCGGTTCGTAAAAAGCGACGATTCCATGACTGTCCGTAAAGTATCTTATGTTGTTGGTGGTTCGTAATTGGACCAATGGCACTCCTCGTCCGGTTTGTTGGTCCACAACCTGAATCTTGAAGTATTTACACGAGGAGTTTTTGTTTGTCACAGGTTGCTGCTCAAAGGAAATAACCGAGCAGGGGCAAATAAGAACCGGCAAAATTATCATCAAGATAGTCCGTAGATGGTTTTTAATCATTGCTTTCATTTCCGTGCCTACCTTCTGTGGTTTCTAAAGTTGTCTCAAATACGTCTTTATTTGGTTAATGTCACAGCAATCTTTCATTACAGCGAACTTTTATGTCAAAGTATAAGGGATTCAATAAGGAATAGGAAGCAGGAAAACAGCAGTGTGTGTCTTGTAGGAAAACAACGAATGGATACATGACCATGAAAACAGAAGTTTTGATGTTTAATGATCGTTGTTGATCGTGATTCTCAGCCGTTTAGAAAAACAGCGATTCGCCCATTTTGGTGAGCGAATCGCCAGTATTGTTATATGGGTGGAGAACGTGAATGAAACTTCTTGTTTATATTGTTGATTAGTAACGACGTCCACCGCCGCCGCCACGACCACCGCCACGACCGCCAAAACCACCACCGCCTCTGCGTCCGCCACCACGTTCGGTTTTCGGACGAGCCTCGTTGACGTTAATTGTACGGCCCTTCAAATCTTTCTCGTTCATTTCTGTGATTGCGTTTTGGGCTTCATTCTTTGAGGGCATTTCGACAAATCCAAAACCTCTTGACTCACCACTGAACTTATCTTTTATGATAGTGGCGGTGGTGACCTGGCCAAATGCTTCGAAGGCCTCACGCAAGTCGTCTTCGGTTACCTCACGTGCCAAATTTCCTACATAAATATTCATTTCGATTTCCTTTTCCCGCCTTTAAGGGACATTTCCCGTTTAAAGGACTTAGCTAAACAATTTTTTCATTAAATTATTAACTTTGGCCGCCAACTACGGTTTTCCTGGGTGTCAGTTGCAGGTTTGATCCCACGTCACCCGCACTATCCCAAGAAGGAGCCCCGCAATCAACCAATTCATACAGAGGCATGAACCGCCTACTGTAGCTACAGGAGGGAGCCGGAATATTCGCCTGACTCACTTCCCAAAAGAAATACTAACTTTCTTCCGGTTCTTCCGGAACCTGAGGTGTTTCTTCACAAACGATACGATTTACTCCCTTCCTAAATAAAGAAACTTAGCTTATAACCTCATCTTTCTTCCTTATAGCAGAAGATACAACATTATCATCCCTGCAACGATGGCGCTTGTCAATATCTTTTATAGATAAATATATAAATAATATTTTTCCACCTCGGCCAGCTTTATAACCGGTTCTCAGCATTAGCGTAGCGTCAATTCAGGCAGTTGCTTGGAATGGCCTTTTTTTGAGTTATGCAGTTAGGAAGTCATGCACTTGAGTGGGGATAATGGGTCTTTAAGTGTTGGCATTAGAACAGGTGGATATCGGATTATTTGGAGATGTACCTTCAAAAAAATCATGTTATAAGCCGACACTGTCCGGACCGGCTTAAAAGGATGGTGTTCTATGTACAAATGATAATCTGTTTTTTTAAGGGCTTTGGTATAAAATTCAGGGGATTTCACATCTCCTAAAGTTTGATGCCGATATTTTTCCAGGTCATCAGGATGTCCCTCTTGGAATAGAAACCAACGTGGCGAAACACTTCCCTGCCCTTGCTGTCGAAAAAAATCTGGGTCGGAATCGCTCTGACACCGTACTTAGCGCCTGCTTCCCTGTCCTGCCACACATCGATATATTTTATTTGGAATTTCCCCGAGTACTCATCCCTGAGCTCATTTAGAATAGGCGTCATTCGCCGGCATGGTGGACACTTGTGTGAGCCAAGCTCCAGCAGCACAGGCAGGTTGGAACCGGTGGTTTCTTCTGCACCCGTCATAGTTTGGCTCCACTTTCGACCGTCCTTTTCGAATTCAACTTTGTCTTTGTGTATTTTAAGGACCTTCACACCTTTTATTATATCCCCTTCGTGGGCTATATTGCCGTTAACCATAGCTATCGGGTCGGGATCATTCTCAGTGTAGAAGATACCGGTAAGCGATACTTCTTCGTTAGCAACCACGGCGTTTTTTGTTGTTGCCGCAGTGTCTTTTATCGCCGGCCAAAAGTGGTAGACAGTTCCGGCCACAATCAAAACGCCAAAGCCCAATAACAACACATAGAATGAAGATTTATTTTTTTTCTTCACTGTCTGTATTTGTACTTCACTGTTATTTTCTTTCGGTTGTTCTTCGTCAAACTTATCGGCGATGCGGTCAAAATTCAGCATTTGTGAAAATATCCTTAAAGATGGTGTTGAAAAATCGTTATCTCTTGTTTTTTTCGGCATTTTTATATGGGTACTTAATGGGTTTTATGAAACAGCAGGGATGGCGGCACAAAATATTCTATATGTTCATTTGTTATATCGGTCTTTAGAAAGGGTTGTCCGGGCGTAGAATGACAAAAATACGGCCTTTGACCGCTGAATTCTTTTCGGTAATGAAGCCGTCTATGATTTTGTCCGTGAAGATCTGCCGATTTGCATTTGTCCTGCCGTAATTTTAAGAGCGGCAAAATTTTCCGGCATCTGGAAGTTTTGTCCTTTCTAATCGTAACGGAGTGAGCATGATAGGGGTGGTGAAATTTCTTTTCAAGATTTCTAAGAGCTTTGCCCGCAATGGCTTACAAACCGGGAAGCCGTGAATATATTTTTTGTGGCACACCAATTGCTCCTTGTCTTAAACGGTAAAAAAGCTTTCTGAAAAAAGTATTAGATAGATAAGGAGAAGAAACATGAGTTTCGCATTAATGGCAGGAGTCACGGGCTTGCAGGCCCACCAGAGAATGCTCGATGTAGCCGGTAATAATCTGGCTAATGTCAATACTATAGGTTATAAGAGCAGCAGAATTATTTTCTCTGAACTGTTGGCCCAGGTTCTAAAACGAGCGTCGGCACCGACGTCTACGGTCGGCGGTAGTAATCCACAACAGATAGGCAGCGGTGTCCAGGTAGGTGGTATAAGCCCGAACATGGCTCAGGGTAACCTCATTAATACAAGTAATCCGCTGGATTTGGCAATAGAGGGAGAAGGATATTTTGTGCTCAGTGACGGCTCCAGAAACGTTTACACACGTGCAGGTGCGTTTACCGTCGATGCGGATTCGAATTTGGTTGACCCATCTACAGGTTATATCGTTCAGCGTATCGGTACAGTGGGTGAAAGTGAAGGTTTTCAGACGCCCGGTGACACAAACACCAAGGTTCCTTACGATTTGGCGATACCGGCAACTGCGACCTCGGAGATAAAGGTATCAGGCAACCTAAGTGCCGATTCATCGCTTCCCGCACCACAAACTAATCTGTTGAGGTCGGCCACAACTTATACCAGCAGCGGCGGCAACGCCACCACAGGCACGAGAATAAGTGACCTTGATCAATTTAGTGGAGCATTTGGCGTTGCAGATATAGATGGCAAGCTTTACGTCACGGGCGTCCAACCCGATGGTACTGCGGTATCGGATGCCGTTGGTTTGGATGTGGATGTTAACACTACATTGGGTGATGTGCTTACGTATGTAGAGACTCAACTTGGTGCCGCTAATGTGACAGCAAGTATATCGAACGGACGAATAGTAGTAACTGATAACGCCTCCGGTTACAGCCGGACGGACATATCGCTTTCATATACGGGTTCGGCTGACGGTACCGACTCTCTGACAGTGCCGGGATACTTTGAAATTGCTACTGTCGGTGGCGAAGAAGTCAAAAATTTTAGTATTGTAACTTACGACTCTCAGGGCGGCTCACATGCTCTTTCAGGTGCTTTTGTACGAACGGATACCATCAATCTCTGGGATATGGTACTGACTTCAGTCAGTGGCAATGTTACTGAACTGACTTCCGGCAACCGGCGAATTGAAGGTATAGAATTTAATGGCTCTGATGGTTCTTTCGCCGGTTTAAATTCCGGTATCGGTGATACGTCCCATTTTGCAGTGACATTTGCACACGATCCCTTAAATCCACAGGTCATTACGGTAGACATGGGTACTCCGGGCCAGTACAACGGCTTGACACAATTCGCAAGGGAGTCCACCGCAGTGGCAAAGGAACAAGATGGCTATCCGCCGGGCGACCTTAGCTCCGTATCGGTCAGCAATGAAGGCTATGTTATTGGTTCCTTTACAAATGGCGCTAAAATGAATCTTGCCATGATTCAACTTGCGTTGTTCAAAAATCCATCAGCTCTTGAAAGTGTCGGCAATAGTTACTTTACTCCATCGGCTAATTCCGGTGATCCCGTGGCCACACAGGGTATGATTGGTGGTGCAGGTACGATTCATGGCGGGTCATTGGAGAAATCCAATGCTGATGTGGCAAGCCTGTTCGTTTCTATGATTCAAGCCCAAAATGGTTACCACGCTAACGCCAGGACCATCAGGATTGCCAATGACATGCTTAAGGAACTGACCAACCTTATCAGGTAGTAGCGGCAGCATCGTAGTATTTGAAGATACTTTTTAGTGACATCTTACGTTTCATTTTGGAAACTTGCATATTTAATATTTTGTTAGAGCTATTAATTTCGAATTGTGTATTTGAATTATCAGCAAGTGTGAATCCTGTCGTTACTTGCGCTTGATGACAATTCGATTGCCTGCCTTGTTAACTACTATGTTTTTGATAGTCACTAATCCCCACCTGTCGGTTGTGACTTCTCCGGAGGCGATGATATTACCGTTCCTTACTGAAGTGTTGGTCCAGAAGAACCGCTCTCGCGGCTCGGCCTTGAACTTCTGACAACGGCGAGGCGTGATATCCATCGTGGCCGAGTCGGCGGGAGAACCGAATTCGCCTCGTTTATCAGGACCAGCCAGCCAGACCGTTACCGCCCATGTCTTTGGCTCATCGACAATACTGTTCGGGTCCCAACGCTGATAAAGGTTAATTCCTCCTTCTTTGTCGGCATACTTCTGGAAATCTTCGTCATATTTGCCGGGCCGGTATATGCCTTTGGGTCGTTCCGTTTGAGGGCTGGTGTCCAGAGAACAGTTCGAGAAGGCCGGTAGTGATTGATGTAGTTTGATCTGTGGCACCATGTCATTACATACACCATGGGCCAGTCCGGGGCCATTGCTCATCCACACGGCGGCAAATGCCCGTCGAGTCTCTTTCATAGCGCCGATAAATTCCTGCCACGGCTTGAATCCGAAATCTCCCAGGCTGTGATCGGGAAATGCACCGTAGGCCGGCCAGCATACCCAGTATGGCAGTTCCACTGTGGGATTCTCACGGATCCAGCCGGCCAAGTCAAGGTAGTCCAGGTGGTTTGTCCCCAGCCAGTTTTTGCCATGTTCAGGCTGGCCCCAACGCCAATAATGCTTGCGACCTTCACGACTTGTCTTGATATTATTGTGCCCGTTCGACATGACCGCTGCGAAAAGGTCACCATGCCGTAAAGCCCAGCCCCCAAATTGACCCCAGACGTAGATTCTTTCAGGATCGATGAACAAATTGGGATTCTCCATGGCCCAGGCGGTGGCAGCCAGCACCCGCCGCTGTTCGTGGTTCCAGACAACTCCCTCGTCCAATCCGCGTAATGTCCCCAGGCACTCATGGTCACCGGCCCAAAGCGTGCCTTCCTCGGCCAGACCAATGGTCACTGCCCCTCGCACATGGCGCCTCGCCGCATGCCAGCCCGGATTGCTCAACTCGGTTGCGCTGCAGCCGTAGGTACCCAGGTTCACATACAGCGGGAGACGCCGGTTTGAATCAGCTAACGGCAAATCGGGCCATCGAACCATGTATATCTCGACCGGCCGAGGGGCATGGACCAGCGGCGGCTCCAGCCAGCATACGTAAACGTCTACGGCTGGGGCATCACGCCGGGATTGTTTCGTCCGCTGATAGATAATTGCTGGGAACTTCGCCGGCTTCTCGTCGACTGCTTTATCAAGATTTTGGTCACTGGTGAATTTACTCACTACCTCCCGGCCGTTGACCGATACGGTCACTGCATAGTAGTGTTTGCCGGGTCGCCTGGCGGTCAATACTGCCAGGCCCATAGCGCGTGGCAGTGGTGGCTTATCGTCATTCAACCGATATCGCGTCATGATGTGTGCCAGACGCAGATTTCCCCCCCGCAAGGGTGACCTTTTGGTTATATCTTTCTGTGGATGTTCCGTATTAGCAATCGCCAAAAGATTCCAGCATGAGAGGGCTTCCGGCACCTCGCAGATAAGATCGGCCCGGCCGAGATTGCCTGTCGTAATGGATTGCTCATGCCGATAGACACGATAAATAATCCGGCGTTTGGCCTGTGCATCCAGGACGGCCCTTTCGAATTCCTCGAAGGTCGGCTCATCCTTGCCAACCACATCATAAGGTTCCCGCCAGGTCAGGAAGGTCTGACCGTCACTGTGCTTAGCTTTTAGTTCCTTTACCACTGGAAGAGGCGAAGAAACCCGGCCAAGATAGCTGACTTCCAGAACCGCCTCCTGTAATTTAGCCCGGCCGGCCTGGATAATCTTTAAGCCCTGATTGAGTTCAATATTCGAAACCCATGCCCTAACCGCGTCCGTTGCATTGAGCGAACGGTGAGTCGGTGGATATGTGGCCAGACACTTTTCTGAAATACCGACCGGCAGTAGCTTAACCGCCGAATGACCTCCCCAGTCTGAGCGAAATGGAAACCGCAGAATCGCCCGTTGGATTTTGGCGCCTTTTGGCAGCGAAGACAAATCGAAGTGTATTAATTCCTGCTCGATTTTCAGCGTGCGAGGATACTGTACGTCGGCAACGCTTCCAAAGGTAGCGGTTACAAAGCCCTCTTTTGCCCCTGCTGTCGTACTTATTCCGATGCAAAATATTGCAACAAGGTAAAGTTGTAGGATTAAAGAAGCGCTATGACATTTAGCTCTGTCAGACTCAACAGAGTTTGCTGCCCCGCACACACAGCCGTCAAGCGGCTGTATCCTCCACAATCGATGGATACTCTTCATTGCTTTTAGCTCCGTTCCCGTGCCGTGGATATATTTACCTACAGCTACGACTACTTTAATTTCGCTGTTCAAGAACCTAAACGGCCCAACGAAGGAGATTACATGTTTATATCAGATAAAATTGAGAAAAGCAAAAGAGATAACTTTTTGTTAATATAGAAAGTATCTCCATATCTTAATGGCAGGGCTGACCTTTTTGATCCTGGCATTGACGATTGAGCGTCCCATGCTGCGATGCAGTTTCGTCTCAACTCAGCGCTGTTGCTTGAGCAAATTTCCAGCCAACAGTGTACGAAAAACTGTTGACAAGTCCTCTTGACTATTGTCTCATTTCATAAAATTAAGCTGAATATAATGCCTTCGCTGTTCCGGTTATGGAATCAATGGTTGTACGGGGCAGAGGCACAGAAAGAATACAGGAGGCCATACTTAAGGCGCGTACAGCCAAACAGACCATTCGATATGGAGCACGATAGAGAAGAGGAAAAGCGATTTTTGATGTTTAGAGTTGAGTATTAATAATCTTTTTGGGAGTTGACAACATGCTGGAGCGGATTCCTGTAGCTGATATGAAAACAGGCGAGACAGGAAAAGTAGTTGAGATTTTTGCTGGAAGAGGGGTACATGATAGATTGCGAACTCTTGGGATCAGGGAGGGAGTGAAGGTTACAAAAGTAAGCGCGGCTTTTGCGCGTGGTCCGGTTGTTCTGAAAGTGTATGGCACACAGACGGCACTGGGATATGGGATTTCTTATAAGGTTATTGTGGAAGTGGAAAGATGAAAAACATATTGATTATGGGCAATCCTAATGTGGGTAAAAGTGCCATCTTTTCACGCCTTACCGGAATACACGTTATTGCATCCAATTATCCGGGGACCACAGTTGAGTTCACTCAGGGGACCATGCAGTTAAAAGATGAAAAAGCCGTTCTCATCGATGTTCCGGGGACATACGGCCTGGAAGTCACCTCCAAAGCCGAAGAAATAGCGGTAAAGATGCTTGAGAACGGAGATGCGGTTATTGATGTTGTTGATGCAACCAATCTTGAGAGGAATCTTCATCTTACTTTACATCTTCTTGAGAAAAATATACCTGTTATAATCGCGCTTAATATCTGGGACGATGCAAAGCATAAAGGTATCACAATTGATGTTAAGAAGATGGAGGAGCTGCTCGGCGTTCCGGTGGTTCCTACCGTGGCGGTTACGGGAGAAGGGATTAAGGAGCTTGTCTGTCGTATTCCCGAGGCATCAAGCCCTGAGATTGCCGAGCGAACCGAAGAGCAGAGATGGACGGAAGCGGCCAGAATTATTGACAAAGTTCAATCACTTCAACATCGCCATCACACAGCCATGGAGATTATTGGTGATGCTTCTGTCAAGCCTCTGACCGGGATTCCCATGGCTTTTCTGGTTATGTTTGTCGTATTTAAACTTATCCGTTTTGTTGGAGAGCAGTTGATCGGAAATGTCTTTGAGCCGATTTTCGAGCGGCTCTGGAAGCCACTGATGATGCAATTGAGTTCGGTATTGCATCCGGGAAGTTTCCTCCATTCCATTGTAATTGGAAAGTTAATTGAGGGGGAAATTGATTTTGTTCAATCTTTCGGGGTGCTCACTACGGGTCTTTTTGTCCCAATAGCGATGGTTTTGCCTTATGTCTTTTCCTTCTACTTAGTTCTGTGCTTCCTGGAAGATTTTGGATATCTGCCCCGCCTGGCTGTGCTTCTCGATAATCTCATGCATAGAATGGGGCTCCACGGCTGGGCCATTATTCCTGCGCTTTTAGGACTGGGATGTAATGTTCCCGGAGTAATGGCTACACGAATCCTCGAGAGCAGAAGAGAGAGGTTCATAGCCGCAACTATAATTTCAATAGGTGTGCCCTGTGCCGCTCTTCAGGCGATGATATGGGGATTGGTTGGAGAACGCGGCGGCCGGTATGTCGGGATAATATACCTGAGTCTCTTTATAGTTTGGATTGTTCTGGGACGGGTGCTGGATATGATTCTTAAAGGCCAAAGTCCGGAACTAATCATGGAAGTGCCTCCTTACCGCCTGCCCTCTTTACAAACTATATCGAAAAAACTCTTGATGAGGATGGTTGCATTTTTGAAAGAGGCCCTTCCCATTGTTCTGTTAGGGGTTCTGGTTGTAAATATTCTTTATTTCCTGAAGGTATTTGACGTTATTGCCAACTTGACTTCACCTGTTATCACTAATGTATTCGGGCTGCCTAAAGAGGCGGTGGCGGCAATAGCGGTAGGATTCTTTCGTAAAGATGTTGCAGTGGGAATGCTTGGAACGCTTAATTTGACTGCCAAGCAGCTTGTGATTGCTGCTACGGTCCTTGCCATGTTCTTTCCCTGCATCGCTACCTTTGTCGTCCTGTTCAAGGAGTTAGGTGTAACCGATACGTTAAAGAGCATCCTGGTTATGTTGATTAGCAGTTTAGTTGTTGGAGGCTTACTGAATGCAATTTTGTAATGCGGGTCCATGCCGGCAAAGAGACAGTTGCTCGGCCGGGCAGGAGAGAGCGGGGCAGATTCAGGCATAGAAGGAAAGGCAAGTCGTAGAAAAGGTGGTTCTATAATCAGAGGCCGGCGCCCTGTTCACTCCGCCTTGTTTGAAAAGGAGAGATTGTGCCTGCCCTCCCGAAACCGCTCAATTGAGAATGAGAAAAGTTTGTTGGAAGCCGATTGGTTTAGGGAATCTATTAACTTGGAGAAATTGAAATGGATGAACACGATTATACGCGGCGTGGTTTTCTAAAGGCAATGAGTTTGGGTGCGGTATCGTTGACCCTGCCGGGATGCGTAAGCGGAGCGCAACAGCCTGGTGGTGATTATTCCCGGAAAAAGCCTAATATTGTCTTAATTCTCGTCGATGACCTGGGATGGCGGGATGTTAGCTGTTACGGCCCCGCCCCCGGAGGATTCTACGAGACGCCGAATATCGACAGTCTTGCTTCTGCCGGTATTCGTTTTACAAACGGCTACGCAGCATGTGCGGTCTGTTCACCGACGAGGGCGGCCGTGATGACGGGCCGCTATCCATCTCGCCTTGGTGTCACTGACTGGATACGTTCCCGCTTTCAGGGTGGTAAGATACCTGCCGATAAGAAGAACCCCACCGAATATGTCGGCGGCAAAAACAAAAAGCTGATGTG
>Ga0209427_10003170_pt1 | contig 19329 bp, 22 predicted proteins | sample DeeMarSWOR136_30_FD_187465 | JGI IMG/M metagenome (GOLD analysis project Ga0209427, IMG submission 187465) | Marine sediment microbial communities from White Oak River estuary, North Carolina - WOR-1-36_30 (SPAdes) (version 2) | ecosystem: Environmental > Aquatic > Marine > Intertidal zone >...
CCCGGCGTGGTCCCCCGACGGGCGGAAGATCGCTTACGTCCAGGGCGTCGAGGAGGGTAAGAGGATATGGCTGATGGACCACAACTGCTTCCTCGATGGCGTCCACCTGGACTGGCCAGAGGAGTTCGGCTTCAAGACGGCGGACGGCCTCGACATCCAGGGCTGGATCTACAAGCCCATGGGCTTCGACCCGTCGGGGAAGCACCCCGCCCTCCTGAACATCAAGGGGGGCCCCTCGGGGATGAGGGGGTACGGGTTCAACGTCCACCTCCAGCTCCTACCGGCCCACGGGTACGTCCAGTTCATCGTCAACTACAGGGGGAGCTCCGGGTACGGGCAGGCGTTCTCCGACGCCGTCGTGGGGGACATGCTCGGCGGCGAGTACAGGGACAACTTGGAGGCCCTCGACCACGTTATCGAGACGAGGGACTATATCGACGCCGACAGGATGGGCGTCTGGGGTGTCAGCTACGGTGGATACCTCACCAACTGGATAGTCACCCGGACGGACAGGTTCAGGGCCGCGGTCTCCATCTCCTCGGTCAGCAACCTCTTCAGCCAGTGGGGCGCCTCCGCGATCCCCTCCTGGGTTGAGGTCGAGATCGGGGGCCTCCCCTGGGAGAGGATGGACCTGATGCTGAGGCAGTCGCCCATCATGCAGGCCGACAAGGTGAGGACCCCGGTGCTCTTCCTCCACGGGGAGCTCGACTTCGACACCCCCATCATCGAGGCCGAGCAGATGTTCATGGCCCTGAAGAAGCACGGCGTCGAGGCGGTGATGGTGAGGTACGCGGACGACGGCCACGGAATCAGGAGGAAGCCCACCAACCAGCTCGACTCGATGAGGCGCGTGATAGCGTGGTTCGATGGACACCTGAAGGGGAAAGTCGGCTCGGTCTGAGAATCCGGACAAACCTTTATTTCTGATAGCTCCGAGAAAAACTCAATATGATTTTCGAGATGGTCAAGTCGAAGGTCGTGGCCCACATCTCCTACTTCATAGGCTCCCAGAACGAGGCCGTCGTCGTGGACCCCCGGAGGGACTGCGGCGTCTACGTCGAGATCGCCCAGCGGGAGGGGATGAGGATCAGGTACGTCTTCGAGACCCACCGAAACGAGGACTATGTCATCGGCTCCAGGGAGCTCGCCCACCTCACCGGGGCGGATATCTACCACGGCCCCTGGCCGGATTTCGAGTACGGCGAGACGGTGAGGGACGGCCAGGAGTTCTTCTTCGGAAAGCTGAGGGTAACGGCGATCTATACCCCGGGGCACACCCCCGGCTGCGTGTCCTACGCCGTGGCGGACCTCGACTCGGGCGGGGAGACGGTCCTGGTCTGCACCGGTGACACCCTATTCGTTGGAGATGTCGGGAGGACCGACTTCGGGGGGCCCGAGAGGAAGGAGTGGTCCGAGAACCTGTACGACAGCATCTTCAACAAGCTCCTCCCCCTAGGCGACCACGTCGTCCTCTGCCCGGCCCACGGGTCGGGGTCCGTCTGCGGAGGACGCATCGCAGACAGGGAGCTCAGCACCCTCGGCCTGGAGCGCCTCACGAACCCGCTGCTCCAGATGTCCAGGGAGGAGTTCGTGGAGCACAAGGTCGAGGAGCACCACGAGTACGCCCCCTACTTCCGGACGATGGAGAGGCTCAACATCAAGGGCGCGCCCTTCGTCGGCTGCGGGCCCAACCCGCCCCCCCTCAAACCCTCGGAGTTCAAGGAGAAAGCGGGGGAGGGAGCCATCATCGTCGACACCAGGCCGCCCCCCGGCTTCGGGGCCGGCCACATCAAGGGCTCCTACAGCCTGTACCTCAGCCGGCTGGGACTGGGGGGATGGGTGCTTCCCTACGACAAGCCGATCCTCCTGGTGCTTGGAAGCCAGGAGCACCTCGACTACGTTGCCCGCAGCCTCGTCAGGATGGGGTACGACGACCTGGGAGGGTACCTCGCCGGTACCATAGCGTCCTGGTACAAGGAGGTCCTGCCCGTCGAGGGCCTCGGCCTCATGACCGTGGCGGACCTGAGGGACAGGCTCGAGGAGGACGGGGACTGGGTCGTCCTCGACGTGAGGAGCAGGGACGAGTGGGAGGAAGGGCACATCGAGGGTTGCACCAACATATACGTTGGCCTCCTCCAGCAACGCCTCGACGATGTTCCTGAGGGGAGGCCCATCGCCTTGATCTGCAAGTCCGGGACCCGGTCCAGCTTCGCCTCCAGTATACTACAACGGGCGGGCAGGAGGAACGTCCACAACGTCCTCGGCGGCATGGACGGCTGGAAGAAGGCGGGCTACCCTGTCACAAAGTAGAGCCCCATTGACTCATGAAATGGTTTAACCCGATATCTAGCATCCTTTGCCCAGGTTGAGCCAGATTGGCATTTGTTGAGGACGTTCAGGCCGGCGACTTCGACGAAGTCAAACGTGGCAGAGGCGTGGCGGCCGTCGAGTTCTGGGTTCGCTCCTGCGGTGAGTGCCAGAAGTTCAGGCCCGTCTACGAGCAGCTGCCGGAGGTTTACGGGGGCAGGATCAGGTTCCTCAGGATGAACATGCTGAAGAGCATCGATAACCTGAGGCTCGCCGAAGGGCTTGGCGTTGAGGAGACTCCCACGACCGTGTTCTTCTGCGACGGCGAGGCCGTAGGGGAGATCGCGAGACACCGCCCCCTTGAGGAGGCCGTGGAGGAGATAGAGAGCATCCTGAAGAACACGAACGGTTGTCCCTAGATCGAGGGGCCCCTCGGCTGGATGACGAACTGTGAATTTATCTTCAAGATAAGGTTTTTACACGGCCGATCAGCCCGTTCAATCATGTTCCCTCTCGGCATCTATCCCTACCTGGTAGGAGGCCTCATAATTGGGGTCGGTGTCGCCTTCGTCTACGTCTTGACGGGGCTGCACGCCACCCAGAGCAGCTTCTTCAGCACGACGATCTCCTACTTCTCGAGGATACCCTACTTCCAGAGGAAGACCTACCTGGAATCCAGGGATTGGAGGCTCTTCTTCGCCGTCGGGGTGATCCTGGGGGCCATGATCTACGCCGTGACGATATCGCCGGACGGCTTCTGGACGACCTCGGTCCAGTGGTGGCGCCTCCTGGTAGGGGGCTTCCTCGTCGGCTTCGGGACCAGGCTGTCCAGCGGGTGCACCTCCGGGCACGGGATAAGCGGGCTCGCCTCGCTCTCGACGACCTCCCTCTACGCGGTGGTGACGTTCATCGTGGTCGGGGTGATCACGGCCAACGTCATGCAGCTCATGGGGGTGGCGCCTTGAACAGCAGGAACGTGGTCCTCTTCGTTGGCGGTCTCGTCTTCGGATTCGGCCTCGCCTACGGGGGGATGTCCAAGCCAGAGATCGTTCTCAGCTTCCTCCAGCTCAGGGACTACGGCCTCCTGCTGCTGATGGGGGCCGCGATGGCCACCACCTTCGTCGCGATCAACATCGTCCCGAGGTTCGTCGAGAAGCCTGTCCTCGGAGGGGAATTCAAGCCAAGAACACGGACATTCAACAGGAACACGATCGTCGGCGCTGTGATATTCGGCGTCGGCTGGGGGATGTCCGGCCAGTGCCCCGGATCGGCGCTGGCCAGCCTGGGGACCGGGAACCTCCCGGTGCTATTCGGTATCGCTGCGATGTTCGTCGGCGCCTACGTGATGGGCAGGTTCTTCGGATAGAGGGTCGGGCGAAGGCCTCCAGCCCATCGGGCTTCTTTAGTCACGCGCCTATGCGGGCCACGGCAATGATCGGGACGCTCGCGGTCGCCTCGAGCTCCCCCCTGAGGGATTCGACGAGGAGCTCCAGACCCGGCACCCCGGTCCGGCCGATATCCTCCCCCGACGTCGTCACCAGGACGAGGTCCGGCCTGACCTGGCGTAGGACCCCCTCCAGATCCCCTGGGCTCAGCTCGTTGTGGAAGTCGACCGACTTGATCACCCCCTGCTCGACGGCGTAGGGCCGCTCCCTGGGGTCCACAGTCAGGACCGTGAGGCGCGGGTTCTTCTTCAACTGGAGCAGGACCCTAGCACCCACTCGGCCTGCGCCTATCACCAAAACTCGCATGGATCTCACCCACCGATGATCGATTAGAACCTTGGCGTAACCCCCTAATAATCTGGACGCCGTCGGGGGCCCTCAAGGGCTCGCCTCCGGCCTCAGATCAGCCCGAGGACCGCGAGCCCGTAGAAGAGCGCCACCAAGACGAAGGAGCTCAGGACCGTCAGGATCATCCCGAAGCGGATCATGTCTCTAGGGGCGACGATGCCCGTCGCCGAGATGAGGGCCATCCGTCCCGAGGCGGAGGGGAGGGCGTATCCGAAGGTCGTGGCGAGGGTGAGGGGGAGGACCAGCTGGGGGGCGTTGAAGGAGGGGTTGTCCCGCGCCAGGCTGATCAAGATGGGCACGAAGACGGCGGCGACAGTGGCGTTGTTGACGACGTTGGTGAGCATCGCCGAGGCGAAGACGACGAAAAGGAGGCCCACGAGGAGGGGCGCGCCGCCTATGACCGGCGCCAAGAGGTCGGTTAGCCAGTCGGTGGCGCCCGACCTCTTCAGGGCCTCCCCGAGGGCGAGGCCGGCTGCTATGGCGAAGAACATTCCCCAGCTCACGCCCTTGACGTCCTCCCACTCGATGATGCCCCTGAGGGAGAGGTAGGCGACCGCGACCATCCCCACGACCGCGGGGGCCATCAGGGTCGGTGGGAGGCTCAGCGAGGACTCGAGGAAGGAGCCCCCTATCCAGAGGATGATGGCCGCGCCCATCACGACCAGCACCTCCATCTCAACCCGCCGCAGGGCGCCGAGGATCCCCAGCTCCTTCCTGGCGAGGTCTATGTCCAGGGACGAGACTGAGACGGGGACCAGCTGCAGCAGGGCCCACCAGGTCGGGGGGAATACGAGCAGTAGGGCGGGCAGCCCGTACTTCATCCAGTCGACGAAGGCCCACGGACGGATCTCCGCCAGGAACTCCGATGCCACCGCGTTGGACGCTGAGCCGGTTATGGTCGCCATCCCGCCGAGGCTCGCGGCGTAAGCTATGCCCAGCACCAGGAGCACGAGGAGCTCCCGGGCCCTCTCCTGGTCGGGGACCCTGTTGGATATGGTCAAAGCCACAGGAATGAGCACCGCGGCCGTCGCGGTGTTCTCCATCCACATGGAGAGGAGGGCGGCGAGCCCCATCATGCCGAGCAGGAGACGAGCAATGTCGCCACCCGAAGCGACGATGGATATAAGCGCCAGCCTCCGGGTGACGCCGTGCTTCCGGAGGGCCTCGGCGAGGAACAGGCTGCCCAGGATGAGGATTATGATCGGCCTCGAAATGGGCTCGAAGGCCTTGCCAGCGTCAGCTACGCCAAGCACCACGAGGACGACGGGCACCATAAGGCCCGCGAAGGGCAGCGGGACCGGCTGGAGGGCGAAGACGCTTCCCGTGAAGGCGAAGGCTGCCAGCGCCCTCTTCCCCTCCGCCGAGAGACCCTCGGGCGTCGGGAGAAGCAGGACTAGGACGGTGAGGGCGAGTACCGCCAGAAATCGGCCCGAGAACCCGAGGCGTCGATTCATCGAAAATTACACCGGAAGGGTGGTTCATTAAGAAAACGATCGTGGAGGCCATTTGAACCTGTCTTTTGCCTCGGATGCCTCAGAAATGACAGTACAGGGCAGGATCTGCTGTGCCAACTGGGAGTGGCATCAATGTCCTCGGAAAGGGCTTTTAGGCCCACAAAACACGATATATAAGCCCTGATCCGGTAATACTCTCATTGATTGATATGGGCGAACCCGGCTCCTATCTGGACGATCTCCTGAACCTGCCCGTCCACACGAACATGAAGCTCGACCCCCCAACTTTGTCGGTGGCAGACCCCGTCTCCGCGCTGGTGGACACCATGGTGAAAGAGAACATCGGGGCCGTGGTCGCAGTGGAAGACGGCAGGCCTGTGGGCATAATCACGGAGAGGGACGTCCTGGAGAGGGTGATCAAGCCCCACAGGGACTTCGAGCTCACCCTAGTCGGGGACGTTATGTCCACACCCCTGATATTCATAGACGCCGGGCGAACGATCGGGGACGCCCTGGAGATCATGAGGAGGCACAACATCAGGAGGCTCGTCGTCGTGGAGGACGGCGCCCTCCTGGGCCTCACGACCGAGAGGAGGCTCCTGGAGATCGCCCACACCAGCTACGTCGCAATGACCTTCGACAGGGGCAAGCGCGCACTGGCCGAGGACCAAGGCAAGCTGAAAGCCGCCTTCGTGAGCACGTACCCCCCGCGCGAGTGCGGCATAGCGACATACACGAGCGACCTCGTCGACGCCATAAACAACCTCCACGTCCTGCGGTCCCCCGTCGTCGCGGCGATCAACGACAGAGGCGGCCACTACAACTACGCGAGCGAGGTCATGATCCAGATGGACAGGGAGAGACCCGAGTCCTACGTCGAGGCCGCCGAGGCGATTAACGACTCCGACGTGGACGTCGTCAACCTCCAGCACGAGTACGGCCTCTTTGGGGGTGTCTGGGGGGAGTACGTTCTGACATTTCTGGAGAGGCTGGAGAAGCCGGTGGTCACCACCCTCCACACGGTTCTCCAGGAGCCCGCCCCGGACGCGAGGAGGGTCCTGAGGGGGATCATCGAGAAAAGCGACTACGTCATCGTGATGGCGCGTGTGGGGAAAAGGATACTGGAGCAGATGTACGACACGTTCGCCGACCAGGTCCGGTACATCCCTCACGGGTGCCCAAACGTCCCCTTCATGAGCAGCGAGACCGTGAAGCCGCACCTGGGCCTCAGGGGCAGGGTAGTCCTCTCCACGTTCGGCCTGATAAGCCGCGGGAAGGGGATAGAGTACGCCATCGAGGCTCTGCCCGAGATCGTCAAGGAGGAGCCTAGGGCCCTCTACCTAGTCATCGGGGAGACGCACCCGGAGGTCAGGAAACACGAGGGGGAGGAGTACAGGGAGGACCTTCTGAACAGGGTGGAGTCCCTCGGACTGGAGGGGAACGTCTGGTTCGTAAACCGATTCCTCGAGAAGGATGAGCTGATAAGGTACCTCCAAGCGACGGATGTCTACGTCATACCGTACCCCAACAGGGAGCAGATAAGCAGCGGGACCCTCCTCTACGCCCTCAGCACGGGGAAGGCCATCGTCTCCACCCCCTTCCTCCACGCAGGGGAGGTGATATCCGAGGGGTGCGCCATGGAGTGCGGCTTCAGGAACCCGGCCTCGATGGCCGACAGCGTCAAGACGCTGCTCCAACACGAGGACGTCCAAAGGAAGTTCGAGCAGAGGGCGTACAGGTACAGCAGGGACAAGATATGGCCCACCGTGGCGATGCAGTACGTCAACCTCTTCTACGAGACCCTCGGACTGTGAGGTATCAACTTGAAGCCTCCGACCCTTGGACTGGACGGCCTAAAATTCCTCACCGACGAGACGGGCATGTTCCAGCACTCCAAGTACACGACGGTCGACAGGAAGGAGGGCTACACCACCGACGACAACGCCCGCGCCCTAATCGCCGCCCTGAGGCACCACAGGATCTACAATGAGCGGGAATCGCTGGAACTCGCTGAGACCTACCTGACCTTCCTGTACCACATGCAGATGGAAGACGGGCGGTTCCACAACCTTCTGGGGTACGACAGGAGGTTCAAGGACGAAGTCGGATCCGAGGACTGCATGGGCCGCGCCCTCTGGGCCTGCGGGTACACTCTGATCTCTGACGCCCCGGAGGGCATGAGGCTCCTGGCCAGGGAGATCATCGACCGAGGCCTTCCCCAGTCGCGCGCCTTCACCTCGCCCAGGGCCTGGGCCTTCACGGTCCTCGGCCTCCGGCACTACCACGAGGCCGACCCCGACGACGCCAACATTCTGTACAACATGGAGGAGTTCGCCGACAGCCTCGTGAACCTGTATCGAGAGGAAGCCGACGATGACTGGCGCTGGTTCGAGCCCTACCTCACCTACTCGAACGCAAGGCTCCCCCAGGCCCTCTTCTCGGCTTACGAATCTGCGAAGGAGAAATCTTACCTAGAGGTGGCTGAGAGCGCCCTCAAATTCCTGATCGAGGGTCAGATGGTCGAGGGATGCTTCGTCCCCATCGGCTCGGATGGATGGTTCTTCAAGAGAGGGCAGAGGGCGCTGTACGACCAGCAGCCCATCGAGGCGGCCTGCATGGTGGACGCGGCCCTCGCGGCGTGGAGGATCACGGGGGAAGAACCCTACAGGGATGCTGCGCAGACCGCTTTCGACTGGTATCACGGCAGGAACCTCAAGGGCGCCGTCCTGTACAACCCTGAGACGGGCACCTGCTACGACGGGATCACGCCTGAGGGCCTGAACCAGAATCAGGGGGCGGAGGCAACCCTCTCCTACCACCTCGCACACCTCGCGATGAGGGAGAACGGCCTCGCGTGAGGGGGCCAAGCCGCCTGCGAGTTCCAGTGCGGACCGGTTCTGGATAATCGATAAATAGATCGTAGAGGGTTGAGCCATAACACAATCGGCCGCAACACCGGGGTGGTGAGATGATCCGCTTCGAGGGCAACCCGATACTCAAGCCGATAGAGAGCCACCGATGGGAGTCCCGGTACGTCTTCAACCCAGCGATGATCAGGCTCGGGGACCGAATCCACATCTTCTACAGGGCGATGGGGGAGGACATGGTCTCCAGGCTGGGGTACGCCTCCTCGAAGGACGGCTACAACATCGACGAGCGCCTGTCCCACCCGGTCTTCGAGCCGGCCACGCCCTGCGAGTGGAGGGGGTGCGAGGACCCCAGGCTCACCTACCTCGAGGGGAGGTGTGTCATGACCTACACGGCGTACGGGGACATCTACCAGATCGGGATAACGTCCATATCCCCCGAGAGCATCCTAGAGAAGAGCTGGGAGTGGGGGGAGAGGTATTACCCATTCCCGAATGTAAGGAACAAGAACGCCGTTATCTTCCCCGGCAGGGTAGGCGGGAGGTACGCGATGTTCCACCGCCTGGACCCCGACATATACATATCGTACTCCGAAGACCTTAGGGACTGGGACGACCCCAGGCTCGTGATGAGCCCGAGGCCAGACTCCTGGGACAGCGTGAAGATCGGGGCCGCCGGGCCCCCAATAGAGCTGGGCTCGGGGTGGCTCCTCATCTACCACGGCGTCGACGGGGACAGGACCTACAGGCTCGGGGCAGCAATCTTCGACAAGGACGACCCCGAAAGGGTGGTCTTCCGCTCCGAGAGGCCGATCCTGGAACCGGACGAGGACTACGAACGGTTCGGCTACGTCCCGAACGTCGTGTTCAGCTGCGGCTCAGTGCTCGTCGGCAACAGGCTCCTCATCTCCTACGGCGGGGCCGACACGGTGATCGGCGTAGCTACCCTGGACCTCAACGAGATCATCAATTAGGCGAGTGACAGATTCCCTTCGTTTGGCTCAATCTGGCCGAATCAGTCCATTCATGAGCCCATGAGTAGTAGCGTACATCATATTTCATATTCAGGAATCCTACATTCAGAAACCGTCACGGGGGGAGGCCTCGGTAAAAAACACTCGGGCGGAAAGCGTGATATAGGCTTCCTGTAACCTTTACCATCGTCCGGTCGTGGGGGTTCCCAGCTGTTTTCCTTCAGGACATCCGTCCGAACGGTCTTCTCGAACAGGAACCTCATGGCCGTAACCCTCGCCCAGAGCATCTCGATGTTCGCCTCCTTCCTGTGGCGACCCTTCTGGGGGCTCTACGTCCTCGAGCTCGGGGGCTCGAAGGCGGTCCTCGGGGCGCTGTCCACGCTCCAGGCTTTCTCGAACCTCCTACTCCAGCTGCCCGGGGGAGTGCTGGCGGACAGGCTCGGGAGGAGGCGCGTCATCCTAGCCGGCGCCCTCTTCGGCTTCCTCCCGCCCCTAATATTCCGCCTCTCGACCCACTGGACGATGCTCATCCCCGGCATCATCGCGTCCTCTCTGACGGCCCTCGCCGTCCCTGCGCGCGATGCCTTGATAGCCGAGTCCCTGCCACCCGAGAGCCGCGCCACCGGCTTCGGCGCATACACGATGTCCTGGTACCTGTTCATCGTCCTAGCCTACCCCTTCGGAGGGTACATGATGGACGCCATGGGCGTCGTCCCCGGGGTCCGCCTCGGCCTCGCCCTCACCTTCCTCGTCATGGTGCCCATCGCCGCGATACAGTGGAAGTTCGTCAAGGAGACCCTGGGAACCGGCCCCGGGGCGAGGGAGGAGGCCGCCGTGTCCAAACCGAGGGTCTCCCTCTCCCTGCTGAGGAGGGCGCCCCGGGAGGTCTGGAAGCTGATAGCCGTCGCCGTCCTGAGCAGCTTCGGCTTCCAGATCTTCTGGTCCTTCGTGGTGATCTATTGCGTCGAAGTGCTCGGCATGAGCAAGATGCAGTGGAGCATCGTCAGCATAGTCGCGAATCTAGTAGCCGCGTGCTTCATGGTGCCCAGCGGCTTCCTCTCCGACCGGGCCAGGAGGAGGCCCTACATCATCCTCTCCCAGACGCTGGTTTCCCTGGCCAGCCTGGGGTACGTCCTGTCTTCGGGCTTCTGGGGCGTGCTCCTCACCCGGGTCGTCGGGGGCGTTGGGGAAGGGCTGGGGGGGAACGTGATGTCGTCAGTGGGCGGACCGGTCTGGCAGGCCCTCGTCACTGAGGTGGCCCCCATGGAGCTCCGCGGAAGCATCCTCGGGTTGATGGGGACCCTAACGGGCTTCCTGTGCACACCCGCCCCCATGGTCGGCGGTTTCCTCTACGAGAGCGTCTCGCCCCAGTCGCCGTTCTACGTCAGCCTCGTGTTGGGGCTCCTAGGGTGCCTGATATTCGCCTTGTTCGTGAGAGAGCCCCGACGGGCACGACGATCAGAAAACACCCGGTAAAAACCGAAAGCCACAACATAATATCATTGTCGATCCGGGCTTCAAGAAGTCAGCACCTCATCAACGTACATGCGATGACATTTTCAGAGAGGAGCCGTGATGCGCCCCTTCTTCGGTGCCGATGCCCGAGAATGTCTGTCTCTAACGGCTCCTAGGATCACGCGTCGCCGTTGCCCTCTTTGGAGGGCGTCCGCCTCACCGAGAGTTCGAGGTTCTGCACCACCCTGGACATGGAGAGCCCCTGGATCAGGTTCGTGGCGAGGACGACGCCGAAGGTGAGGGCGGTCATTCCCTCTATGTGGGGCAGGCGGATGACGCCGACGCCGAGCACTAGAACCACCGAGATGGCGCCTCTCAGCCCCGACCAGAGGATGCCCAGCCTCCAGTTCCTCGGCACCCTCTTCCCGCTGATGGTCTGTATCACCTCGGCTATCAGCACCACCATGAAGTACCTCGCGATTATTATGAATAAAGTGAGGGCGATTATTGGCCCCAAGTACTGGAAGAGCGAGGACGGGTCGAGCTTCATGCCGATAAATATGAAGGCGACGCTCGAGGCCGTGAAGCCGACGAACTCCCAGAGCGTATCGAGCATCCCCCTAGACTCCCCACCGAGCCCCCCGTAGTTCCTGCACCTGTAGTTGATGATGAGGCCTGCTAGCACCGTGGCGATCACTCCGCTGGCCCCTAACTCTTCGGCCAGCCTGAAGACGCCGAAAGCGGCTATAACGGAAATGAGGACTTCGGCGAACTTGTCGTCCGTCCAGCAGAAGAGGATGTGGACAACAAACCCGCTCGCGATGCCGAGGAGGACCCCGCCGACCACGTTGACCAGGCTTATCCTGACGACGTCAAGGGCTGTGAGGGACCCCACGGTGACAATGGATATCAGTATGGAGTATATCACTATGGCAACGCCATCGTTGAAGAGGGACTCCCCCGTTACTAGGAGCTGGAACCTCTTGATGACCCCCATTGTCCGGAAGGTCCCGATGACGGAGATGGGGTCGGTCGGGGAGATGATGACCCCGAGGAGGAAGGCCTCGGCGGGGTCGAATCCGGCGAACAGGAAGGCGAAGATCGCCACTGCGACAACCATGAGGAGGGTGCCCGCCACCGCGTAGCTGAGGATCATGTCGGAGTCGTCGATGAGGCCGTCGATGTCCAGTTGGAGGGTCTCCTGGAATATTATGGGGGGCAAGAGCACCGAGAGGATGATGTCGGCCTCCAGATCGAATAGCGGGAGATTCGGGGTGAACGTCGCCAGGAGGCCTGCGAAGATAAGGGCGATGGTGTGGGGGAACCGAAAACGCCTCGCGACGAAGGTGATGGCCGTGACTATGATGAGTATGTTGAAGACGGCGTCGAGCTGGCTGGGAACACCGGTCATCTTTGCTTTTCATCTAAGATCTGATTTTAACCTTTTGTTTAAGTTTTATCGAGTGAATAGCCCATTATCCGCATGGAAAAGCACAAGATCGATAAAAAATGAAGAATCGATACGTTTCGGAGGCTTCAACAAGGTGAACAGGGCATTCAGAAGGGGTAAGACTCCCTACCTGGCCTATTATAAGTTTTCTAGGTTACCAATCGACTGAAACCAATCTGAACACCTGTCATCTTCGAAAAGACACCGATTTAAATCGGGATACCGGGCTATCAAGTTGGAAAAGGATTGATAAACGGTGGGGCCTTTACCAACAGGGGGATAGAGCATAGATGTCAGAATGAAAGGCGGATTATGTCGGTCCTTGGACCATACTATATGATTTTACCTAACCAGCCTCATGAGATGTAGCCTAGCCTGCGGAGCCTGGCCTCTATCAGTGCCTTCTCCTCTTCGCTCAGGCCCGCCCCCTCCTTCTTCTCCAGTTCGGTGGCCTCAGCCGCCTCCAGCTCGGGGAAGACTGCGTCCTCGCTGAAGATCTCTTCGAGGGCCGTGCCGTCCATCTCCCGCTGCTTTGGGATCCCGAAGACGCGGAGGACCGTGGGGGCGACGTCGAGAATGGTGGCCTTCTCCAACCTGTGACCAGGCTTGACTCCAGGTCCGCGGGCTATGAAGACCCCATCCATCGTGTGGGTTCCCTTCCAACCGGTGAACGGCGCACCCTTCGCGAATATCCTGCCCTCGCCGACCTTCGCGTCCACCTCGCACCTCCCGCCGTCGAGGAGGAAGACGATGTCGGGGGCCTCTTCAACGTGGGGCCCGGAGTAGATGTCCTCGGCCCTGTAGGCCTCGACGCGGGGCCCGCCGCCTTCATCCATGTCCGGGAGGCTCTTAAGTTCTTTTATGATCGCGTCCTGCAGCTCCTGCCTCTCGCCCCTGGAGACGCGCCCACGCCTCATTTTGCCCCTCATGTTGACGTATATCTGCCCGAAGTGGGGGGTGTGAACGCAGCTGAAGGCCTTGGTCTTCCTCCAGTTCACCTTCCCCTCAAGGCGCTCGCTGGAGAGATACGCATAGGTGTACCTCTGAAGCATGTCATACCCCACGAGCCTGTTGAGAAGGCCGACAATGGGCCGGACCAGCTCCCTCTCCCCCAGGAAGCGGTAGAGCCTCTCGAACAGCCGCCCGACCTTCACGAGGGCCTTCTCGTTTATCTTCCGCCTGACCCGGAGCAGTTTCTTCTTCCTGAGCCACTCGTTGACGAAGAAGGTCCTCTCGAGGGGGCCGAAGCCGTGGTCCGAGACCACGAAGACCGTCGTTTCATCCCCGAAGAGTCCGAGGATCCTGCCCACGATCCTGTCGAGCCATTCCCAGTAGGCCTCGACGACTTCCGGCTGATCCCACATGACGTGCTGGAGCCTGTCGCTGCTCGTGAAGACGATCATGTAGAACTCGCACGGTATCTCCTTGATGAGGTACTCCGCCGCCCTCGCCCTCTTCTCGGTCACCTTGTAGAGGTCCTTGACGAAGACTCCCTCGTCGAAGTACTGCCACTGGGGGACGTCGATCTCGTACTCCTGGACTTTAATGTCCAGATCCGCTCCGAGGGTAGCCGGGTAGCTGTATGGGCTCCTCTTCGACGGCGTGAGCATCCCCGAGACCATGAAGCCGTCCACTTCATCCGGTGGATACGTCCCCGGCAGGTTCATGACGCCCGTCTTCACGCCATACCGATTCAATATCTGCCATAGGGGGGCTTGCCCATCGTAGCAGTAACCGTTGGGCTCGACACCGTAGCCCTCTCTCCTGAGGAAGTCGTAGTACCCCAGCTTCCCCGGGTTCTTCCCCGTCATCATGCTCGGCCAAGCGGGTATGGTGACAGGGGGCAACGTCGACTCGAGGACGCCGCAGGCCCCTTCCGATATCAACCTGGCGATGTTGGGGAGCCTGCCTCTCCCGACCATGGGCTCTATGATCCTGAATGTGGCCCCGTCGAGACCGAGTACGAGGACCTGCCGCTTGGCGATCTCCCCCCCAGAGCCCGAGGTCTTCGACATCCTCTTACGGATTTAGGTACAAGAATATAAAATATTCATTCTATTTTACTCACATACGGGCACAGGAGAACAGATAAAATCGCACGTACACTGGGATGATGGTCACTTGAGTGAATCCCAAGGCATGATCCCGAGACGAGAAAAGGTTGCGTTCGTGTGCCACTGCGTCCTGAACCAGTCCACGAGGGCTTGGTGGGGAGCCGGCGGCGCCAGGCGGGAGAAGGGCATGGTGTCCGACATCGTCGGCACACTGATGAACCATGGCGTCGGCGCGGTCCAAATGGACTGCCCCGAGTTCAGCCTCTATGGGAATCCCAGGCCACCCCGGACGAGGGACGAGTATGACACCCCGGAGTTCAGACGCCGTTGCAGGGAGATAGCGGCGTCGGCGTGCGATGCGATGGAGAGCCTCCAAGAGAAGGGGCGGGACCCAAGAGTTGAGGTCGTGGCGGTGGTCGGGGTGGAGAACTCCCCCAGCTGCGGGGTCGAGTGGACTACGAGGACGATCGAAGGGGAGAGCAGAGCCTCCAGGGGGAAGGGCCTCCTGATCGAGGCAGTGGAGGAGGAGATGCAGCGGAGGGGGCTGGACGTGCCCCTGATCGGCGTGAGCATGAAAGCCGCCGTGCGAGAGGACGGCCTGAGGAGGCTCAGGGCACTCGTCTCAAGCGCTTGACACCGTATTGAGGATGTTCACAACATAATCCGGGAGTTGGCCATGAATTCGATCGTTTCATGAATCATGGATTCTGCAGGATATTATCTACCTCAATACAGTGCTTAAAAAAGGGTGAGTTTTATGGAGATTTCTAGACCTTCTCCAGGTATGCCACGTTGTTGACGACTGAGACCTTGACCTTGTCCTCGATGTCCCTTGATTCGATCCTCTTGTTCAGCTGTATCCTGAGGTAGTTGGCGTCTTTGTTTTTGACCTCCACCTTAACGAGTTCGTGCTCTCCCTCCAAGAAACTGTCAAGTATGGGGTCGTACTTGCTTCCCTTTCTGTACTTCCTAGAAGGCTTCTTCGCGACAGGCTTCAAATTGAACTTGACTTCATTCATGATTTTTTCTCCTCATTAAAGAAAATAACTTTCTCCTTATTAAATTTATTCATATAAATTGACTTTATTCTCTGATAACTCTATGCTCCAAATATTGTTGTGATGAATGAGAACGTGACACAAATTTCATTCGAATTACTATTAAGTTAGGCGTTAAATTACGTTCATGAGATTTGAAAGTCGTGAATCACAGGCTATATTTCACTTGAATTTCATCAATATAAATTTCTCAACGTTGATGTTGATTCAATGCTGGCTTTGTTCATGTGGTTTCATATCGCATTCAGCATAATGACATCGAGTTTTTGACTCACGGTTTTAACTATACAATGGTATCTTGCGTCGTTCTATCTTATGGATTGCCGGTTGGCTCCGTGGGTCGCGTTTTTATTTAATGGTGATTGGTGCGGCCGCCGGGATTCGGACCCGGGTCGTCTGCGTGGCAGGCAGAAATCTTACCAGGCTGGACCACGGCCGCCCGCATCCCCTATACGCCATTGCGGGATATTAATCTGTTACCTCGAGCAGCCCGGACATCGAAGAGATACCGCTTGTCCACTTGAGGTGAAAATATATTAAAAAAAAGGTGGTCTATTCGGTGCCGGCGATGGCCTCTTCCACGAGCTCCCGCTTCGGTCTCCCCTTGGAATCCTTCAGCTTCGCCTTCAGGGTCCCACCGTAGTCTCCCAGCCAGCCGAACTTGTCGCAGCCCTCAAGGCCGGGGCACTCAGAACAGATGTCGTGCCCCTTCTCCATGGCACACTTCCTGATGGTGCAGTCGGGGGGGCCGCCTCCCTTCTCGCAGCCGAGACATCCGATGGATGTCGATACCCAGTCCAGCGACTTGAGCAGCTGGTCGAAATCGATGTCCGAGCCGCCCGGCAGCAAGGACGCCCACTGGGAGACCCCGTAGTTCCGAAGGTAGTCCCCGACCTTCCTGGCGCTCCCAGCGACTGTGCCGTTCCCCAGGTCGCAGAGGCCGCAGGCGATCCCGCACAGGCCCATCTGGTCCTTCACGGAATCGAAAGCTTCCTTGATCATTTTCCCTGTTTCCCCACTGTCGTACTCGATTTAAAATGAACGAATGTCCTGCGATGACTGTCCCGGGTGAAAGTGGATTATCCAGGCCTCTGTAGAACGCTCGGCCAGGGAAGCCCCTGCTGCTTGCGGATCGCCGATTCTATGTTATCTACCCGAGTCGTTCCCTTATCGAATGGAGTTTCCTGTAGACGTCGCCGAAGGCCTCGTCGATGACCCCCTCAAACGCTCCCACAGGCAGGTCCATGCCAAAGAATTCCTCAGCCAACTCCTCCAGGAACTCGATTATGCGCGTCCTGGCGTACGCTATGGACCTGAGCTCCACCTCGATCTCGCGAGCGACCCGGTCAGCGACGGCCTTATCGGGCTCGTAGCCCCACACAACCCTCTCATCCCCCTCGTTAATTATGACTATGGCGTCTTCGTCGACGACCACCCTCGGGTACTGGGGAAGGGTACGCTGTACGATGCGATCTCGGGTCATGTTTAACCATATAAGTTATTTTTTTTTAAAACTATTGTCCTTTCGGTTGTACTCCACGCCCGGTGAAAAGCCCCCCAATAATACAATCCGGCGGGTCGGGGCCTGACGCGCCCGCGTGGAGGCTGTGGGTTCAGGCAGAGGAACATTCGTCGAGGACTTCTCTCGTTGCCTTAGGGAAGTCCTTCGCGACACTCTCGTATAGGGTCTTCACGACATACTTCTTGTACTCGTTCTCGTCCATCTTGGGCACGTAGATCCTGTGGTGTCCTCCCTTGCCGGTTGCGTCGTTGTAGCCGAGGACGCCCTCGTCCACCATCCTGTTGAGGAAGAAGATGACGGAGGCCCTGGAGATGGAGTTCCCGTCCCCGAGCCGTTCGTTCACGTGCCGCCACGTCTTCCCGGAGCCCGCGCCCTCGTCGCCGACCTCCCAGATGTACCTGAGGGCGAACTCCTCGTACTCCTTGAGCGTCTTCCTCAGCCCACTCTGCGCTGGGTCGAATTTAAAGACCGGCATACTGCAGAATTAGACTAACGATTAAATATAAACTATGCTGCGTCCTCGAACATATTTCGCCAAATTCGTCCGGTTGGGTGACAGAATCGCCATCTAGACTGCGGGTTCTTGGCAATTTGTAGCCCTATTTTCCTACGTCAACCGTGGCCGCTTTACCCATTCCAGCGGGGGCGGCCTTGTCGTTTTCGTGCACCGCGAGCTTCTGCAGCCATTCCATGGGAGTGTGGAGCTCCCCGAACCACCTCGCGAAGTGGTGGCAGTTGGTGTAGCTGGTCGAGTTGCAGATGCGGTCGAAGAAGTTCCTCGTCACGGAGGCCTCGCATTCGAGCGCGAAGGGGCAGCTCTCCCTCTGCAGCTCCTGCTGGAGCGCCTCCGACCGCGTTGTCAGGGCCACCACCCTCACCCCCATCAGCGCCAATCCTCGAGATCGTTCTCATCGCCGGGCGGGTCGACTGGGGTTGTTCTCTCGGCCTGAGCGCCCCCGAGGCAGGCCTCGAGCCTGTAGACGATTTCGTCGAGAACCTTCTCGTGTTCCTTGAGGGTCTCGATGATCAGGTCGAGGACGTCCATCTTCTCCGTGAAGCTCATGTCACCACTTCCTGATGCCTTAAAATGAATATCACAATGGATTTTTATAAATATAGAAGCAGGATGCACTCAGAAAAATGTTTATGAGAAAAGATTAGAAAATAAGGTTAGAAAAACAGATTAGAAAAAGATGTTAGAAATAGGATTATGGATCTTGAATCAATTCCTACGCGCACGATGCGGGGTTGGAGAGGAGGGCGTGCTCGGTCATTGAGGGCTCTCCGATTCAAGCCTCTAGTCGCGCTTCTTCAGGACGACCGTCTCGGAGAGGTTGTTGAAGAGCCTCTGCTGCCTCGACGGGTAGAGGACCCACCCGAGGATGCAGTCGAGGGGCAGTAGGAAAGCCTTGCCTATGCTCTGGATGGCAGCTGCCGTGGAGCCCATGGCCCCGCCGTCCAGGCCCGTGACCTGTATCTTCATCGCCATCTTCCCGAGGGACTGGCCATAGGCCCCCTCGAGGAGGGCCCAGTACAGGAAGTAGACGACGTTGTTGAAGCCGAAGTCCACGAAGGGGATCCAGTGCGGAACCACGCCGCCCCACATCCTCGGGATCCAGTAGAACCCGGGGAGCCGGAACCACGCGAGGACGATGCTCAGGAGCACCATGTCTATGAGCCAGGCGACGAACCTCTCCCCCCAGCTCGCCAGGGCCAGGCCCGCGGCCTCGACCCGGGCGCCGCACTTGGGGCAGTACCTCACCCCGTAAGGGACCTCCTCACCGCAACTCTTGCAGTACGGCATACGACTCACCTCAAGCCTCCAGTAACTGCTGGGCGCCGAATCGGGCGGGTGGAAGGGTCACAACTCTTCCTTCGGGCACCGGATCTTGCCGAGCAGATCCTCCGCCTCCGGGGCCTCCAGCTTGATGGTGTACAGGTAGCGGCCGCTCCTGACCTTCAGCTTCGTGACTTCCCCGAGCTTCTTGACGAGGCACACGGGGGCCCCCTCGGCTAGGGAAAGGAACTCGTCCGCGTCGAAGACCTCCTTAGGCATCCGATCCACCCTTCAGCGTCCCCTCATTTGAACGGGCGCCCCATAATAGCTTTTTCGGATCAGGCCTCCCGCCTCTCGGGCTCCCTCACGAAGGCGAAGACAAGGGCCAGGATGGCCGCCTGGATGAGCCACGGCAGGGAGGGGCTCGACTCGTAGATGTACCCCCCCCACGAAGGAGCCGATGGTGGCGGGGATGAACAGGAGGAACCCGTGGGCGTAGCCGCCACCGCTTAAGCCCACGCCTATCCCCTGGCCGAGGGTCGCCATCACCCTTCCCCTGGTGGCTCTGGGGATAGTATCTGCGAGGAGGACGTTGGAGGCGATCCAGAGGAAGGAGTT
>Ga0209427_10003171_pt1 | contig 19327 bp, 13 predicted proteins | sample DeeMarSWOR136_30_FD_187465 | JGI IMG/M metagenome (GOLD analysis project Ga0209427, IMG submission 187465) | Marine sediment microbial communities from White Oak River estuary, North Carolina - WOR-1-36_30 (SPAdes) (version 2) | ecosystem: Environmental > Aquatic > Marine > Intertidal zone >...
AGTCGTGGACATTATGGGTAAAGAGATACCGTCCCATGTCGAAGGCATGTCGCTGCTGCCGATGATTAAAGACCAGACCAAAGCCGGCCGCGAGTACGTGGTCAGCGCGCACCCGTTCCTTAATGCCGGCGATTCCCTGCGGTCGATTGACGATTACCCAAGATTGACGGAAAAAGATTCTACCGCAACTGTGACCACTGATGAATGGACGCTGCTTTACAACACCGAACCGGGTTTATCTGAGTTATACAATCTGAAGTTTGACCCCCGGCAGGAGAAAAACATCATAGCGGACAATCCGGATAAGGCGCGTGAATTACACCAGCTTCTGGTCAAGTATATGCGCGAGACCAATATTTCAGACCATCTGCTTCAGCCACGCCTGGAGTTGCGGCTGTAGTTTGTGCACTGTTAACCAATATAATCGGAGGGCATTTAGTAGAAGTACACCACATGCGACAGTTCCCGAACTCCTCTTTGAGAAAAGACAGTTGATTCCGAGTTTACAGCAGCTGCTTGCACACCGTCTTAATACATCCGTAATCCGCTATCCAGCAATAAGTGACAGTCATGGTCTAAAAGAGCCGAAATAATACGTGGAAGCAACACATCAACATGCATCCTGATTTGTTCGTCGGTAAAGGGCATGGTTGTAATGGTCGTAATCAGGGCTCCGAATCGATGTATCAGGGAGAGTCGATAGTCGAACATGGCATTATCGAAGGAGTAGTTCTGCACTCCATAATCATCCAGAATTTTCAGGTAACCATGAAGAATGCTCATCTCGGTTGCTTTCCTGTCTTCTTTCGTAGGGCTTTGTGATAAGAAATAGGCAACATCCCAGATTCCACACCCGCGTTTCATGAATTGCCAATCAACGACGAAAAACTTCTCCTCTTCCGTCGCTCCAAACATCATATTCTCCAGCTGATAATCTCCATGAACTAATGTTTGAGGCTTCTTTGTGAACAGGTACCGTGCTACACGGCCCTTATACTCACCAAGCATTTCACCGAGCTTTATCACTTCATCAGGTAATGGTATGTTTACCTTCCGAAGAAAGGCAGGCCACAGCTGCTCGCGAAAATGGGCGAGTCCAACATCCCCGGGAATCTCCATAGCTGACAGCCATTTGAATTTATCAAGCCCTGGGCTCTCCCACCAGTGGGCGTGGAAACGGGCGATTTGGTGAATGGCAATCCGCGCCTCAGTTTGTGAGCATCCTCTGGTTTGAGAGCCGCTGTGCGCAGGTGCCAGATCTTCTAACAGGAGGATGTGCCATCCTGATTCCATATCAACATCGGCATAGTAGCATGTTGGGACTGGGAGGGGACTTTCTTGTGCTGCTTCCTGATAGAAGCGTACTTCCCGCTCATATGAAGCCTTAGTATTCGGGCGTTGACGCATTGCGGGATTGCTGGAGGAGAATTTCGCGATTACCGTTTCTGGCACATCCAGTTCTGGAGAATCGTAGGTGAGTTTCAGTCGGAAAATCTGCCCGTATAAACCCTTCCCTTCTTCCAGAGGTGAGTACTCAAATTCACTGACTGCGCCAGTGCCAATTGCCTGTCCATACTGCAAAGCTTTGGTAAGCCATCTGGAACTCAGGTCTGCCGGCGAGTGAGGTATTTCCATATGTGTTGTCATCACATCTTCTTCAATAGTAGAATAAACTTACCGCCTATTGTAGCATATGGCTAGGATTGAAGAGTGACGCAGGTAAGAGAAGAGTACCCCTGGTGCGACTCGAACGCACGACACGCGGTTTAGGTATATGTGGCTCGCTTTTCCTACTCGATTTGTTGCTAAAACCACCTAATTGTGGCCCTAACGACCCGCAGTTTTTTGCCACCGAGGAGTAAAATCAAGAAAATTGTAAAGGAAATTCGCGAAAAATTCAACGCGACTTTTCCCCGGCGCCATCATATGACAAAAGGGGTTTTTGTTATATTTAAAAGCCTAGCTAGATTTTCTTCCCCTAGAGAAAGCGGCGCAATATGATGAAAGCCAAAAGGAGGCTACTCAAAAGAAACCGGCAGGGAAAATGAAGTGGGAACGATGAGTTTGCTGGTAATATATTGACTTTGTTTACATACTTGAAAAATTGCACGGCATTTGGTCTTTCCTTCGTGATCCAAGTGCTTGAGGATTACCTGTTGGATTAGTTTTCGTGAGAGAGAAAAATGAAAGTTCCTCCTCCCCTTATTAGTTAAGCCCCGAATATATATCAACAGTCGTATCAATTTTTAAAATCCGTTGTATTTCATCTTATTCCAGAACCAAGAGTGATTGCCATCTCAATATGCGGTCTGCTAAATTTTCTCCATGTTACCGGACAATGTGTTAATCCTTTTGGAGCGAAGAATGCCGTATTTGTATTGAATATCAACGGTTCATCTTCTACCATGATTTCAATTTCACCACCGAGATCCTCGGGATTCTGTGGATCACCACCAAAATGCAAAACTATTTCATCATTCTTATGCACATGTCGTGTTACCGGCGGATTGGGTTCAGGGATTCCATATATCCAGCCGAATTCAATATAGTAATTCGCCTCTGGAATCTGAGCGCTGCTTATATAAGTCATAGTCGGACTCTGACGGTTTTTAATACCAATGGCTCGCTCATATATAGGTTTCCTTACCAGGAATCTTTCGTAATCGTTATCTTTATTTAAAACAATTCCAGTTTCTGTGTCAGTTCTTTTCATCCAGTTATCATCAATTACGCCAGCGCCTGGTATCAGAGTCATTTCTACATGTGGTTTTTTAAATTTTTTCCAGACCACAGGACCATGCCTTATTCCTTTGGGAATATACAATGCCGAAGATGTCGAGAAAATAAGTGACTGGCCTCCGACGAAAAATTCTATTTCCCCACCCAATTCCTCAGGATTGTCGGGATCGCCTCCGAAATATAGTATTATTTCGTCAGTCTCGTGCCTGTGCTCTGGTACATTCGGGTTGGGTTCGGGGATTCCATAGATCCAGCCAAAATCAAGATAATAATTCGCTTCCTTTACAAGGACGCTGCTCATATAAGTCATGGTGGGGCTTTGGCGGTTTTTTATATCGCGATTTCGCTCGTAAATCGGTTTTCTTACCAGGTACCTCTCATATTTCGAACCGGTCATTTTATTAGACTCCTGCAATTTCATCCCAATTATTTCAGATAGTCCGATTTCTCCAGTTCTATTGCTATGTCATCAAGATCTAGTTCTTTGAGTTTGTTCTTAGTTTGAAACCCGCTGGCGACATCCCATCCGCGTAGCGAGTAATACTCATCCTTCATTTTTTCAAAATCTACCCTGTTCATAACATTTCCCTTCATAGAAACTGCCTTGCCATCTTTATCGGGCACCACGCATTCCGGGTCGAAATAGACTCCCTGAGTAGGTTCCTCGTAGAAATAATCCAGAATGGTATCTCCTTGCCTTCCGCCCCACTTCTGACGTATCATAATAGCCCTTTGAAGATTAAAAATCCTTTCCCCGATTGTTAATAACTTCGACTCGTCAATATCTCTTCCTGTTATCGCCGACACTATTTGGCTTTCAAGAGTCCCCAGTCCGAGTCTTGGATCTTCAGAATGTACTTGATAAATAGGCCATATCAAGTCGCATAAAATGAGACTATCTTTAACATATCCATAATCCTGTATCTTTTTGGCTGCCAAGGCTTTTCCAGCATAAGTGGTAAAAAGTCCCGCTTCGCTGCTTCCCCAGTATATTTCAGCAATATTTTTAAGAATTTCCGTGGATAGAAAAGATCCGTCTACACCCTGATGCCACCAGACCCACCTTCTTAATGGAAAGGCAATCGCATGTAAAAGCTGAATGGGCCTCCTGGGTTCGGTAGCATAAAGCAATGCGTTGGCTAACATTAACCGTGGATCATACTCCAACACCTCACCAGCCCGGTTCGCTATGATGTCGTTAATGAATTTTTCCGAGCCTCTTCCTACAACTTTGGCGGCTTTCTGTATTCCTTTAGACAGAATGTCACCAAAGCCTTCTCTGAAGGATATCTTTCTCACCAGTGTTTCGATAAATTCGATACTGCCAATCCGGGAAAGGGGTAATCCAGTCTCTTTATCACTCAAGATGCCAGCTGAATAACACCGCTCCAACCAGATAATCAGGGGTTCCATCACTATTGTATCAAGGCCGAATTTATCACAAAGTCGTTCTCCAAGGTGGCCGACATCAGTACCTGCTCCGTAATATTTTATGGCCGGTTTTAAATATACAAGAGTCGCCTGGCAAAAGGATTTGAACTTATGATTGTTCTCTGCAATATATGTTCTTCGGGAACAACCGCTAATACACCCATAACAGGCCGTAAGACGGCCGGTAAGCGTTTTTTCATGGCCTTCTTCCCAATTTCTCTTGTTTATCTCATAGACTTGCTTGGCCAGGGACTGCAAGGACTCTGGAGCCGCCGCTTCGGGTCTCTTTTTGTTCTCTGCTTTCACCACTATCGCTTTCAGCCTTTTATAACCTATTACACAGCCTAAGCCGCTGGAACCGGAAGAATTTTCTGCGGCCAGAACTGTAGCGAAAGTGACCGTATTTTCAGCTGCTGGGCCGATACATAATATTCTTGCTTCTTTTCCATGCTCACTCTGTAATATATCCTGTGTTTCAACAGTGTTCCGTCCCCATAGATGATCGGCATTACGTATCTCAACCCGACCTTCACTGTCTATATACATATAAACAGGATTGGACGCTTTGCCGGTAACTACTATACCGTCATAGCCAGCATATTTCAGCCAGGCTCCCCAACTGCCCCCCAGGTTGGCATAAGAAAAGGCCTCCGGTTCCATCATCGGGGACTTTCCACAGATCTGCCAGCGACAGCCAGAAAACCGGGTGAAACCGGCTATTGGGCCTGTGATAAAGATCAAGCAGTTCTTCGGGTCGAGAGCCTTAGTTTCAGGTGTAGTTTGATCCCAGTATATTTTGGCTGCAATACCTCTCCCACCTAAAAATCGCTCGGAATAATCAGCGGTTTTCAATTTGGTGATTTTTTGTCTGGAAAGATCTACTTTAAGTATTTCTCCGGTATATCCAAATTTAGTCACTGATTACTCCTTTGTAATATTTTCATTGGGAAAGAATTGACGAACTCCTCAGTTTAAAAACAAAAACACCGACTATATTAACGTAATGTAATTATATCACTGAAAAAGAGGCAGTCAACCTGAACTGTACTGTAGAGGTAAAAGCTGATTGTGTTGAAACGCGGATAAATAACTGACATAGTACCTAATAGCAGAGGATTTTCAGACGGATGCGGCGCCAAGCGTTTAAGGAGAGCCGAGTTAAAACTCTTCATGTTCGAGTGTTTTACGATTGGCATCCGAATCATTCGGATAAATCGCCAGTGGCTTATCTAAAAAACCAGAATGAGCATCAACATCCAGCATTAGGTCTTTGAAGACTTTTAGCCTGATTGTCTGTAGTAATAACCATAACTGTTTTCGTTTTTTCCTGGGCAATGCATCCGTGATATGATGGAATGCTTGGAATTCTATAGAACTGTTAAAAGCATCATATCCCTTTTTTGTTAAACTGATCGTGATGGAATTCTTCCGGTCTTTATTTACTTTTTTATTAACCAAACCTAACTTTTGCATTCGGTTCAAGAGGACAGTAATGGAATTACGCTTGCGAAATAACCACCTTGACAGTTCGGCCGGAGTCGCTTTATTACCCAGAGAGCGTATACAAACCAATGCACCTGCCTGTTCAGGAGTGAGTTTATACTTTTTCAGTTCGGCTTCTCGTGCTTTATACACGCAATCCGCAGTCTGGCGTAACAGGTGAGAAAGACGATAGCTATCGATCAGGTTTTCATCTTTATTCGAGTCTTTATTATCCATCCTCAGAATATCAATCTTACATACTTTATCTTTCAGTTTATATAATACCATATTTCATAATTTCATGTCCTCGGATTAATCATCGAATAATCAATCTCGATTGGCTCGGTGGTTATACCCTGTAATGAAAAGGCGAACTCACGGCCATAGCTGTGGGACAACCTCGTCCAGTTCCAGTTTATGTAAGGTTTCCGGAAGCGGAACTCCCGTTGACACGTCCCAGCCCATTTTTTTATAATAGTTCTTTAGCATCTTTTCCCAGTGAGGCATGATGCCGCGTCCGGCTAACTGTCCGTCCAGCGGTGTGGAACCATAGCGCATGGACGGTCTATCCAATTCCGCCCCGATCCCGGCACGCAGATTGAATGCCCTGGCCAAGTTGGCCGCCCTTTTCCCCACCACCATAGCTTCCCGGAAATCCATGTCCCAGCCGGTAGCTGCGTTGACCGCCCGGCAGATGAGATCCAGCGCATTTAACGTATTGAAGCGGCAGGTCACCATTGAGTCTTCAAACAACATGGAACCCTTGATTGCGGCGACCACACTCGATACCGTCATGGGGTCGTATTTATCGAAGGTTTCAGGTAAGCCGAGTAACCGGTATGGGGCTATCGAATGACTTTCCAGGGTCCCGGTATTTGATACACTGGTATCGAACATCTCCTGCCACGCTACCCGATGGTCATGTCCCCGGGGGGTATTGCCCTTCATCGTATGAATGGCGAGGTTGGGTGTCTGACCGCCTACCTGCCTGGCGGCGCGCATGACGCCTTCCGCCAGCACATTGCCGAAGCCCTCACGCCTGGCTATTTTACCCAGCAATGTCATGATAGCATCACCGTTGCCCCATTTCATTTCCAGCCCGTCTGTATCATCGCGAGTCAGCAGGCGCTTTTCATAGCATTCCATGACCCAGGCGATAACCCATCCCGTCTCATTGACATCCATGCCCAGGCGGTCGACCTCGCTGTTCAAGACCACCGTCGTCGTCACATCGTCGATGCCCACCAGGCCGCTGAAGGCGGACATCCCCTCGTACTCGGGCTCCTCCACAATTCGTCCGGAGTACTTGCCTGCTGTTATTTTCATGGTATGGCAGTGTTTGGCGGTACAGGCCCAGCAGGGGATTGGTTTTGCCCTGAACTTGGTCCGGATGTAGGTCGCCGTGTATGTCTCCAGCTTAACCGGGTCAATGGCATGGATATTGGTGGTGTAGTTTTTAACCGGGACCATACCCGTCGGGGTACTGATAACGACGCCCCCCACTGTACCCTCCCGGTGGGTCATGCTGTTCATCTTATCCGTCAGCGCGTTAGCCAGTAGCTCTTTTCCAATACCCGAAATAGCGCTACGTTCTTTGAGAGGGATGGCGCCGGTACCACGCTCTATGACGATTGCCTTGAGTTTCTTGGAGCCCATAACAGCACCGACGCCATTATGGGCCGCCACATGCCCACCGTCAGCAACTAGGCTGGCGAACCTGACCAGGTTTTCCCCCGCCGGACCGATGGACAGGACACTCGCCTGCCGCTCGGTTTTGTTCAGCATCTGCCTGAGCGTTTTTTCTGTATCGAAGGTGGTTTTCCCGACCAGATTACCAGCATCTTTCAACTCCACGACGCCATTATGAATGTGCATGTACACCCATTTCTCGGCTGCCCCCTTTATTACCATAGCATCATAGCCGGCAAAGCGAAGAAACGCCCCGAACCAGCCATTGGCCTGTGAGCTGGCTATGCCATTGGTCATGGCACCTCTGGTGACGGCTGCAATCGACCCGGAACCTCCGACTCTGGTTCCACCCAGTGGCCCAGACCCGAGGAACAGCCGGTTTTCAGGGTCGGACCATTCCCCGGCAGGGTCTACCTCATCGTAAATTATTCTGATGCCCAGGCTGGCTCCGCCTACATATTTCCGCGCTGTTATTTCATCCAGTGTCTGGACGTCGATTTTACCTGAGGTCAAATCTATCCGCAATAACCGGCCGGCATATCCGTAAAACCGGCCAGCAACACCGCGCACATCTTTAATTTGATTCATAATACTGCCTCCTGAAATACCACCGAGCCTGCTTCGAAGACCTGAAGCGTGGCTTCGGGAACCTATTTTACTATTATAGCATACCCTTTTTAAGAGCCAGAATGTAAGAAAGCAGCCGGTTCAGGTCAACGTCATATGTAATTAACTGGTGCTCTTCCTTGACACCTACCCCGAAAGAGTACCTGTAGACACCAAGTTCGCGCCTGTTCCCAGAATATCGTGGGCGATCTCCTGACCTATCCCGACCGCAGGCTTTATCCTCATCCCGGCAACGGCGCGGGAGAGTTCTTTGAGCCGGCTTTTGGGGACCGGCCGGTCGGTCTTCACCGGTAAAAGGCGGCGGTCGCCACTCTCAGTGAGCACCGTAGCCGTGAAAACCCGTGCTGGATTCTGGAATTCAGCAGCAACATACTTTTCACCCTCCCGGCAACGATTGCCGGCCATATTCTCGATACGGGAATCCGGGCCGACCGTCAGTGTCACCCGACACCCCAGGGGACAGCCCACGCATATTATCTCCGGCTTTGTCATGACGAGTTATCTCCGGCTTTCACAACTGATTAACATTTCATAGACGACACCGTTTATTTTACTCCAGTCTTCAGCAGTAACAATAACCGGTACTATCTGGCTGGGTTTGACCACCCGCAGGCTCTGGTTGATAATATTCCCGACCTTGAGTCGCACATTCTCAGCTGGCTCTCTTACCCGTACCGAAAGAGTGACATCATCACCAATGCTTACAACCTGAGGGACGGCATACCGGACGTTTTCCCCGGCGATCAGTCGCACCCGGGGCTTCCTCTGTTTGATTTCCTCCTTGGCAAAAGCTGCCGCACTGGCGCCGGCCAACTCAGCCTCCCGACTCACATTGTCGACCAAGTCATTGACGTGGAGGACGTTACCTCCGGCGAAGATACCGGATAATGAGGTCTCCATGGCACTATCCACCACGGGCCCACCACTGACAGGGTCCAGTTCAACGCCGATAGACCTCGATAGCTCGTTTTCAGGAATGAGCCCTACCGATAACAACAGCGTATCACACGTTATCACTCTCTCGGTTCCCGCGATAGGATTCCATTTTTTATCCACCCGGGCAACGGTCACCGCCTCCACCCTTTCCTTCCCGTGAATCTCGGTCACGGTGTGCTCGAGTAAAAGTGGGATATTAAAGTCGTACAGGCATTGTACCTCGTTCCTGATTAAGCCGCCAACATAAGGTAGTACTTCCACTACTGCTTTTACCGTCGCTCCCTCAAGTGTCAGGCGGCGGGCCATAATCATGCCTACGTCGCCGGAGCCGAGAATCACCACCTCCCTGCCGGGGATATAGCCGTATATATTTACGTACCTCTGGGCGGTGCCCGCGGTAAGAATGCCGGCCGCCCTCGTTCCTGATAGGCACAGGGATCCCCGTGTTCTTTCCCGGCACCCCATTGCCAGGACGACAGACTTCGCCGACAAGGAAGTAAGCCCTGTATGACTGGAAATAAGCAGCTTGCGGTCAGGCGATAGCCTCACCACCATACTATTGAGCAGCGATTTCACTCCCAGGTCGCTGGCTTTTTCAATAAACCTCCGGCCGTACTCAGGACCGGTCAAGTCCTCTCCGAAGTAAAAGAGGCCAAAACCATTATGAATGCACTGGTCCAGCAGGCCGCCCAGATACTCGCTGCGTTCAATCACTATCACATTGTCCAGTCCGGCTTCTCTGGCTTTCACTGCTGCCGCCAGACCGGCCGGACCACCACCGATAACGGCAACATCGACTTCCTCTCGCGACATATTAACAACCTAAGCTAATAATTCCTTGCTCCTATAAAGCAGAACCTGCGATAGTCCCCCCTTTTGTGTTACTTCCGTCAGGGGAATATCCAGCTCTCGGGCGAGAATCTCGACCACGCGGGGCCCACAGAAGCCACCCTGACAGCGTCCCATTCCCGCCCGCGTCCGGTACTTTACGGCAGCTACCGTCCGGGCACCTCGCCGAATAGCTTCAACTATCTCGCCTTCGGAGACTTCTTCACATCGGCAAACGATATGACCGTACCGGCCATCCCGGGCGATGAGTTCCCGTCTCTCGTCTTCAGGAAGTTCACTGACCTTGGGAATACCCTTTCGGTAAGGATGGTAGTTCGCCTTTCTTACCAGACCGAGACCTTGATTGCCCAGCAGGGCGCAAACATACTCAGCTATTGCCGTTGCCGCGGCGAGCCCTGGCAGCCTGATTACCGCATTAATAAAATGCGGATATTTCCTGGTGGCTTCGATGATATGGTCCTCGGGATTGCGAGTGTTGAAGACGCGAATGCCGTTGAACGAATTGATGATGTCACCGGGCAGGATACCATTAACCAGTTCGCGGGTGCGGGTGAAGGTCATTTCCGACCATTCGCGCCTTCCGGATAAGTCTTCCTTATCCTCGGTGGGTATATAACCAATGAAGCCTATACTGATGTTACCAGATGGAAGCGGGTTGATTTTCCCCCCGCCTCCCGGCTCGGGAGGCGGCCCGATAGAGCTGTTGAGCAGTCCTTTAAGGCGTTTGTCCAGAATCTCCGTCTGGCCTTTCATCAAGGTAAACCCGAAATCACAGACACCTGCCATCCGGGCGACTTTGTCGGCGTATATTCCGGCGGCATTGACGACATACTCTGTCCTGATCGGCCCTCGTGAAGTATCAACGATAAACCCGCCGTCTAACGGCTTTATTGCCGTAACCTCGGTGCCGGTCAATATTTTCACACCATTTTCACGCGCGTTCTCCATTAGTGCGAAGCAATATTCCCAGGGGTAAATAACTGATTCCGACGTGCTATCCAAGAGGCCACATATCACCTTTCCGGTGATGTTTGGTTCCATGGCCAGGATGGCTTCTCTGTTTAGCCTCTCAGGTTCAAATCCTAACTGCCAGCACAACTCTTCGGTTTCCTTTAACAGCCTGACCTCGTCCTCGTTCGTGGCTATCATAATGTATGTACTTCTGGTATACGAGGTGATATCGAGCTGCTGAGCCAGTGATGGGAACGCATTAAAACCCTTTAAAGTTAATTTTTCTTTTAGAGATTCCGGATGAAGCAGGGTAACTCCGGGCTCATCCACGATGCTTTTAATAACCAGCGAACCAGCCCAGGTAAGACCGACCGGAGAATAGACCATGCCGGAGTTGGACTTTGTCTGTCCACCGGCAACATCCAGGTCCTTTTCTGCTACTATTACGTCCACCCTGTATTTGGACAGTTCTCTGGCTATGGCCGTCCCGGTGATGCCCGCCCCAACCACCAATACCTGTGTCTCCAATTCCTTTTCCAATTACATTAAGCCACTTTCACATAATACCGGCGTTGTAGTATGAATCATCATACGAAGCCGTACCATCTGACCAGCTTCTCTAGAGGCTCCCTATCGGTACTATACTGATTTACCGGGTTCTTCTCATCGCGATAGCCGATAGCTATTCCGATCAATATCAGTTTGGAATCCGGGATGCCCAGAACTTCTCTTGTTATGCCGTGATATACAAAGGAGCGTGCCTGAACAAAAGTATAGCAGATATAATACTACGGTGCAATGAGCGAAACTTGACAGTTTTGTCGGCTTGCAGTACCATCTTTCTGCTACCATGCTTAAATAACTTCCTGATGTTTGTTCCTATATTAAATACGGCATAAGGAGGAGCATTTAATGAAAATATGTGTCCAGGTGCCTGTAAACATGCCACAGGATGACCCTCATGCTGGCCGCTACTTCGAGCAGGCTAAAAGACATCTTGCCTTGGTGAAAAGACCCGATACTGAGGTGGTGATGAAAGATGTGGGCGGGGCGGAGTGGAATTCCGCCTGGGAATCCTACGCTGGCCTGCGCTCTTTCAACAACATCGAGATTCTCAAGAGTATCCTCAGGGCCGAGGAGCAGGGATTTGATGGCGTGTGCATATCATGTTTTTTTGATCCCGCCCTGAGCGAAGCCAGGCAACTATTGAAAATTCCAGTAACGGGCATAGCTGAGGCCTCAATGTACCTAGCTTCCCTAATGGGAGCGAAGTTCGCCGTCATCACCAAGGAAAAGGACTTTATCCCGCCGATGGAAGCCCAGATATATCGGTACGGCCTGGAAGCCAAGGCAATCAAACATAATCCGGTAAGGGTACTGACCATGCCTGAAGAGGAGTTATCGGTGATTGAACAGGCAATATTCACCGGTGCGGCTGCGGATTTTACTCCTCTGGTGGACAATTTCACTGAAGTAGGCAGGGACTGCATCGAAGATGGTGCCGAGGTGCTGATAATGGGCTGCGGGTTGTTATCACCGATGCTCACGGAGGCCGGCCTGACGGATGTGGACGGCGCGGCGATCGTCGAGCCGAACCATGCTTCGCTGAAGCTTACCGAAATACTGGTAGACCTGCATAAGGCCGGGTTGCCCTTCATCAGCCGTAAATCGACTTATATGGATGTCCCGGCGGAATACATCTCCGGGGTCTTGGTCACAAGGAACAAATAGTCCCACCATAAAAATACTATACTAGGAGAGCCGTCTATGGATGCTATCATTGGTAACGGTAAGATATCCAAACGTGAGTATGAGATTATCGCCGAGCGTGACATTATGATCCCGGTGAGGGACGGTGTGGAACTCTGTGCCGATGTTTTTCGCCCGGCTGACAAGAACGGTAAATTCCCGGCACTGATTGCAATGATATCATTTAACAAGGAGGTTCAGTCGGCACGTGTCTGGCCGGGAGCATCGAGGAGCCGGCGTATTAACGGTACGCCGGATGCTGCCATCGAAGCCGGACCCTATGATTTCTTCGTACGGCGCGGCTACGTGGAGATAATCTGCAGCGAGCGTGGTACCGGCAAGTCCGGTGGAAAATACTCACTTATCAGCCCGCAGGATATTGAAGATGCCTACGATATTATCGAATGGGCGGCGGCGCAGCCCTGGTGCAACGGCAGTGTGGGCATGCTTGGCTCCGGCGATACGGCGATACATCATGGCATGGTGGCGGTTCTTCAGCCGCCGCACCTCAAGGCCATCGCCCCCATCGGTACCTACTGGGATCTCTACCGTGAGTTCTGGTGGCCCGGCGGTGTACTCTTCAGCGGATTCCTGAGGTGGCTGATTTCTCTGGTCAACCTGGACCTGCATACGGAGGAATGCTCCCTGAAGAAAGAGCTAGGTGAGGCAGGATATAGAGCAGCCATCGCCCGGGCTCTGGAGGATGAAGACATCTGCGCCGACCCGGACCTCGTCGATGCGCTGAAAAATCCGGGCAAACCCTGCAATGCCGCCCTCCTGGATATTCTCCTCCACCCGCTCTATGACTCTTTCTGGAAGGAACGCACTGTAACCGAGTTTGATAAGATAAACGTGGCGGCTTTTATCGAAGCTGCCGCGCCCTGTCCCGGCTCGTTTTACCACTGGCCCAAAATTGACGCACCCAAAAGGCTAACTCTGGGGCCCCCCGCCTGGGTAGACCGTCCCCTTTACCAGTATGCCTGGGAACTCCTGCGCTGGTTCGATTACTGGCTGAAGGGCATCGATAACGGCGTTATGGACGAGCCACGCGTTAGGATTTTCGTTTCGGGAGCCAACGAATGGAAGACTGGCAACGATTGGCCCTTCCCCGAAACCAGATGGATACCCTTCAACCTGCACCATAATAGCCACATGCTTTGCGAAATCGAGCCCTGGCCAGACGCCCCCTCCTACTCTTATACCGATTCACCGGAGGAAAGGGGCTTCTTGAAGTATTCCACAGCACCAATGGTGGAAAACACCGAAGTCGTGGGGCCGTTGGCATTAAACCTTTTCGCCTCATGCCGGGGCACCGATATGAACTTCTTCGTCAGCGTCTACGACGCCGACCCGGAAGGTAAGGAAACCTGCCTTTCACGCGGCTGGCTGAAGGCCTCCAATCGCGAGCTGGACAAGAAGCAATCAACACCCTGGCACCCTGTCCACACCCATACCAAACCCCAATCCCTGGTGCCGGGACAGGTCTATGAATTCAACATCAACCTGATACCGATGGCCAACCTATTTAAGGCAGGGCACCGCATCGCGCTGAAAATAAGCGGTGCCGACGACCCACCAGAGCTCCTCAGTGAGGTGAGAATGACACACCTGGTTAGCCAGACGCCCAATACAGTTACGGTCTATCACAACGCGCAGTACCCTTCGCACCTGCTTTTGCCGATTACTAAGGGCAATATCGTCGGCACTTATATCTCGGGCGGTGATATCAGCCTAGACAGGGGTTTTATGGAGTTGAAGTAGCCGGATAAGAAATGCCAAGTGAATCAGACCGCCAGACCGTTCTCCCTTAAGACCAGGGCAATATCTCCCAGCTCAAGTTGATCCAGTTTGGCAACTGTCGGAAGTCCGGTAGCAATATCCCACCCGCGCAGCTGGTAGTATTCATCCTTTAGCTGCTCGAACTTCTCCCTGTCCACCACTTCCCCTTTCCTGGATATTACTTTGCCTTCTGGCCCCGGGGCTATGGCTTCGGGGCTGAAGTAAACATCCGGCAGCGGCTCCTCATGGAGATAGCCCATAAGCTTGTCTCCTTTTCTACCCGGCCAGCCTTGCCGGAGCAGGATAGCCCTTTGCAAGTTTACGATTCTTTCGCCGATGTTGAACAAACCGCTTTCGTCCAGCTTACGGCCCGTGATCGCCGAGACTATCTGGCTTTCCAGGGTACCGCAGCGCATGTTTTTATCTGGGGAATGTACTTCGTGTATCGGCCAGACTAGGTCGCAGATAATAAGGCTTTCTTTGATATAGCTGTAGTCCTGTATCGTCTTGGAGGCCAGCGCCTTGCCCTCATAGGTCGAATAGTCGGCAGCAGCAGCGCTTCCCCAGTACTTCTCAGCAATATCCCGCAGAATTTCAGTGGAAAGGAAGGCTTTATCGGCCCCTTCCAACCAATTTATCCACCTGGTAATAGGCCGGGAGGAGGCATGAAGCATTTGTATCGGCCTTCTTGGCTCGGTGGCGTAAAGAAGCGTGTTAGTCAGCATATATCTGGGGTCATAGTCGCTTTTTTCACTGCCCAGGGTTGTAACACCGGCACTGCCGAAGAACTGCTCCGAACCCCTGCCGATAATCTCGGCTGCCTTTAACGTCCCCTGCGCCAGGACATCCCCGAATCCTTGGCGGAAGGATATCTGCCTAACCAGTGTTTCGATAAAGCCAGCACTACCGATTTCGGATAAAGGCAAACCGGTCTCCTCCTCGTTGAGGATACCAGCGGCGTAACACCGGCTAATCCACTCAATGAGAGGCTGCATTACGATGGAATCCAAGCCGTACTTGTCATTGAGCCGTGCCGCCAGACGATAGACATTAGCGTTTTTATCTGAGTATTTCAGCGCCGGATCGACATAGAATATTGCCGCTTGGCAGAACGATTTGAAATCTCTGCCCCCTTCAGCTTTATAAGTCCTCCGACTACAACCATCAATGCACCCGTAACAGGCCGTTAAGCGGCCAAGCTTTTCGTATTCGGGATATGGCTCCCAGTTTTTTATTTTTTGTTGGTAAACTTGTCTAGCCAGTCTTTGCAATTTCTCGGGGTCGGCCGGGGCCGGTCTCTTTTTGCTGTCGGACTTGATGGCGATGGCCTTGAGCTTTTTCGAGCCGAACACGCCGCCCAAACCGCCGGACGCGGAGGCACGCTCTGAGGCAAATACCGTGGCAAAATGAACCATGTTCTCAGCGGCCGGGCCTATCTCCAGAGTTCTGACATCCTTGCCCAGTTCCGCTTTAAGAATATCCTCGGTTGCTACGGTTGTCTTGCCCCAGAGATACGAGGCGTCCCGTATTTCCACCTTTCCGTCATTCAGGTAAAGGTAGACCGGTCGGTCCGACTTTCCCGTAACCACGATGCCGTCATAGCCGGCATATTTAAGCCAGGTACCCCAGCTACCGCCGAGATTCGCATAGGAAAAGTACCCCCGCTCCATCCCAGGGGACTTGCTAAAAATCTGCCAGCGGCAACCGGAGAAGCCGGTGAAGCCAGTCAAAGGCCCGGTAATAATAATGATGCAGTTTTCTTCATCGAAAGCACCGGTTTGGGGAGACATAATGTCCCAGTATATCTTGGCGGCAATACCCCGCCCTCCCAGGAACCTTTCGGTGTAATCAGCGGTTGGCAATCCGCTTATCTTTCCGCCGGAAAGGTCTATCCTGAGGATTTCTCCGGCATAGCCATAATCGGACATTATGCCACCTTCCTTCTCAATAATCCTTCGCGGTAAATACCCGAAGACATCCGCCAACCCGTCAGGAAATGATATTTATGTATCCGGGAGCCGTAGATAGCAGCTTAAACCGGGTACGCACCAGTTCCTTAACTGGAGTTTCCTGCTTAACAGATACGGCGATGTCACCGGCGCCGTTAATAATTAGTGATGGAGATGAAGCCGGCCTCGATCTATATTATTTTAAAATGAATTTTTAATAAATAACAATGAGGAAAACTAAATGTGTCTGGTCATACCTTTTTATCGGCGTACATATCAAGCAACGATTCATTAATCTTAATGATTTCTTTCCTCAATTGCTCCGGTTCAATTACCTCGACTTCATCTCCCCATCCCAGTACCCAGGAACGAAAATCAGCGGTAATATCAACTCGAAGCGTCATTATCAAAGAGCCGTCAGACTGAGGTTCAACTACCTGAGATGGATCCCATATGGCCTCAGTAATTGACCGGCTCGGACGGGGTTTGAAATGCAATTTCACCGTCTGGACTGGCTCATTCACCAAAGTACCCCAGGCCGGACTCAGATATGGAACAACATCGAAATCATCCGGGATACTATAATTTTCAGGCTCTATATGTACATACTCAATACAACTGATTTTAAAGACATGAATAGATTCTCTCAGATGGCAGTAAGCGATAACAAAGCCGAAGTTACCGGGCGTAGCCGGTTCAATAAAATAGGGTTCGACGAGAAATTCTCGCGGCCCATCCTCATCTATTTCCCGGTACCGTACCGTAATCTGATGTTGGGATATCCAGGCATTCGCTAGCTTCTCAGAAATATCAATCTGTTTCTCATTCCGGGGCTGCCTGTCCATCCATTCGATGGTATTTTCAATCTGCTTTCTGAGCAGCGGCGGGACGACGGAATTCAGCTTCATCAACATTGAAACTCGATGCGGGTCATGCCAGCGAGAATGTATTTGCATTAAACGCGCCGCCAGAGAAATATTCATCGCCTCCGGTATGGTGAAGGGGATAAGGGGTAAATGATAACCCTCAACTATCCCCCGCTTATTGCCTTCTTGCCATATAGGGACATCTAGCTCATCTTCAAGGGCTTTCAGGTCACGATAGACGGTCCTGACACTTATGGAACACCGCCGTGCAATTTCCTGCACGTTCAAACCATGAGGATTTTGCCCCAGTAAGACCTGTATTTTAAGCAGCCGGGCCGTGCGATCCCGCTTTTCCCGGTGTGCTCCCATTTTATCCTCCCGGTGTTTTCAGAATCAAGTTCAGGCTCATCCGGCTTCAGGAAAAGTACAGAACAATTTTTTGTTTAACTCCGATTATTTGTGACAACATACGTGTCATAATTCTACATGATAATTCTATCACTAAAACAAAAACTGAGAAAATATATAGTAATTTCAAACAAATCCATTACGTGGTGAGAAGGAGGAGAAATGGCAGACGCAGCGTTCGACGCTGTTATCGTTGGCGGCGGCAACAAGGGTATAATTACCGCTCTCTATCTGGCAGCCTACGGCGGGATGAGCGTCGGGATTTTCGAGGGAAGGCATGAGCTGGGCGGTGCCTGGGCTTCCGACGATTCTCCAACTCCCGGATTTATCGGGGACTCGCATTGCGCCAGTACTACCTTAATTTATTTATTGCCTCTGCTCGAGGACTTCCCCGACTTCAAAGAGAAGGGAGGCAGGTTTGTTGAGAACGCCGTTACCGGTGCCACGATATTCGTCGAGGACCAGAGCTCCTTTGTGACCTATGGCCACAGCGTTGACCCCAGTGGCGAGCGGACGGCGAAGCAGATAGCCAAGTTCTCGGAGAAGGACGCGGAAACATGGCTTAAAGAATATCAGGATTATTGGAAGCCGGGCGGCTTGCGTGAGGCAATTATTACGGATGTGTACAATCTGCCACCGCGCCCCGGAGAGAAATCGGCTTTTGAAGTGGCCACCGAAAGGCTGTCCGGAGACCCGAAGTATTCAGTATTCTATTACCGTCAAAATCAGAACATAATCCAGAGATCCCGGGAATTGTGGGAAAGTATCGAGATGCGGGTGGATAAGGTATTCGGTTTTCCCAGGTCAGGCAGGTCAGTCCTGGGTAGTATGGGAGACATGTCGACGATGCCGGTGGGACCGGGTGAAGGGGTCACCCTTATCGGCGGGACCCATGGTATGGCCCATGCCGTTATCAGGATGTTCCTGGAACACGGAGGGAAGTTCTACACAAAGAGCCCGGTGGCCAAGATCTTGATTGAAAATGGCAAGGCTACCGGGATCCGACTGGCGGATGGAACCGAGGTGAAAGCCAGTAAGATTGTCGTCACTAATGTATCTCCTCGCCAGCTCTGTTTTGACCTTGTCGGTGGGGAGCATATCAGCCCCCAAATCATGAAAAAGGTCGACAGCTTCCGTAACGTTCAATCCTGTATCACCTGGTATACCTGGGCAATCCATGAGAGGGTTAACTGGAAGGCGGCCGAGTTCAATCCTGATGTGAATGATGCCCAGCGGTTCAACCTGGCCTGGCGCGATGATGAGTACATGGCCAGGGAAGAAATGATGAATATGCTCGGTGACTTCTCCCAGGAGAGGCAGATTATTGTCTGGGGACAGCCGTCCCTGCTTGACCATACCCGTGCCCCCGAGGGGAAACATACTGTCTGCACGGAGCAGATGGTGCCTCCCGCTGACGCATTGACGGAAAGGCAGTGGATGGAGTTCAAGAAAAAGAACGCCGAACAGGTTATCACAGCTCTGCAGAGGTATGCTAACAATATGACCTGGGACAACGTGATTGGTTTTAACCCGATAACTCCGTATGATACCGCCGCATTCTCGCCGAATTTTGCGCCGAGCGGGGGTTTCGCCGTCATTGATAACACCCCCAGTCAGGTGGGGAGATACCGACCAATACCAGAGCTGGCTGATCACCGGATGCCGGGAATAGTGAATCTGTATCCTACGGGAGGTGCCTGGCCACCGGAGGGCGGGGGACACTGCTGCGCCGGTTACAACTGTTATAAGGCCATCGCTGAGGACCTGGGGCTGGAAAAACCCTGGGAAAAGAAAGGGCGTCCCTGGTAATATCTGGACTTTAGGAGGAAACACATGGCTTCATACGATGTGGTTATTATCGGTGGCGGTCCC
>Ga0209427_10003174_pt1 | contig 19323 bp, 12 predicted proteins | sample DeeMarSWOR136_30_FD_187465 | JGI IMG/M metagenome (GOLD analysis project Ga0209427, IMG submission 187465) | Marine sediment microbial communities from White Oak River estuary, North Carolina - WOR-1-36_30 (SPAdes) (version 2) | ecosystem: Environmental > Aquatic > Marine > Intertidal zone >...
GATTTCGAGACTGTGTTGTAATAATCCAAAAAAAATCTAAAAATTTTTTCAAATTTTTGTAACTAAAACGATTTAACCAACGTCTATATATATGAACGAAACAATTGTAAATATTGAGTATCATGAATAGAAAGAGGTCCAAAGCCATGGATTCACAGGATGTAGCCAAGATAAGCCACGAGGCCAAACGTGAAACTGAGGCTTTTATAAATAACCATATCAACGACCAGGCTAAAGGATGGCCGGTCATTAATGGCAGCTCAGTTGAAACCGGTTATCATCAAAAGAAAAATGTGAGAAAATCCGACATGTTACAAACGCGATAAGTCGGAATCTACCACATAGTGTCTGTTTCTCTATGCATCTTCAATTGATCTTATCTCCACTTACGAAAATTTCTGCGCAAAGCTTGTACCGATTTATAAGCCTATTTCCCTTGCTCCCCTTAGTGATTGGCTGTATCCTACAATCACGATGGACAGAGTAAACCTGCCCGATTTGGCTATCCTCTGCTTTAAAGAAGAATTGAAACAAGGCAAATAAGCCAAGAATTAAATATGAACGCCAAAGAGCTATACGAAAAAATAGGCAAGGATTTCGAGATTGAAAAATACAAAGACGATTGGGGCTTTGTCGAATTCAACGAATTCATCAATCCGGATTTCAAGGAACGATATATTGGGGTGATGCTCGACAATTCCGACAATATAGAAAAAGTCTATACTTCGACAATCCCGGATACGATTGTGCTCGAAAAAATCCTTGCTCAAAACAAGACAGACATTTTACTTTTCTCACACCATGCAATGGGTTATGACCCCACCCTTGAGGGCTTCCCTTTCTACAATATCCCAGTCAACTATCTAAAGCGGTTCAAAGAAAAACGTATATCTTTTTATGTCATGCATATTCCACTCGACAAGAACGGCTCTTATTCCACGTCCGTGAATTTGGCAAAAACTTTACAACTGCAAGTGTGTGACGAGTTCTGTGAATACCTCGGAATCAAAGTCGGCGTGATATGCGAAACGGATTTTACTAAGCTGTCGGATTTCACCCTACACGTCAGAAACATCATTGGCCACGATATAAAGGTAAAACAATACGGCGACGAGATGATTAAACACAAAAAGGTCGCCATTGCCGCAGGTGGGGGCTGTATTGATTTCGTGGCACGCGAGCTGTCTACCTTAGACATTAATACTTACTTGACCGGAGTATCAAAACCGATGCCCTCCTTTGAACCGGGCATGGAATTTCATCGAATTGCAAAGGAAAATAAGATTAACGTGATCGGTGCAACTCACTATTCAACTGAGAAATTCGCCTGCATAGCAATGGTGGACTACTTTACAAGGCTCGGTATGGAAGCCGAGTATATTGAAGGAACTCCCTGCATGGAAGATTTATAAAACGAGGCAAAAATGCTCAATAGAGCATTCTTGATTTTCTTTGGTGAAAGATGTATGCTATGGCGGCTTTTGAAACGACGGGAAAGAACGCAAAACCTGTCGCTCTTTGAGCAATTGTGAGAACAGGGCCAATGAAAGGTTAAGTAGTTAAGGAGGTCACTATGTATAAGCAACGTTTTTTTATTCTAATATGCAGCGTCATTTTTTCTGTCGTTGCAGCCAAGACAGTTGGAGCCGGCACCGGACCAAATGAACATGATCTGGCGCATCAACTTATCGACAAGGCCGGTACATCACGCGGGCTCTGCTCACTGCTGGGATGCCGGGACGCGAAACTGGCACTCGAAATTGTTCGAGGCAGCAAGTTTTTCGTTTATGTACAGGACCCGCGGGAAGCGACGGTAGCCGATACTCAAAAAACGCTCGATATTGACGGACTCTACGGCAGGCGGGTTCTCGTTGAGCAAAAGAATCTGGATTCGCTGCCCTTTGCGGACAATACCGTTGATGTAATACTCGCCCCACTTGGTATTAAAACCGGGGCAGTTGGAGACAGCACGCCACACAAATTGGACGACTTATCACTCAAACAAATCTTGCGCGTTCTGCGTCCCGGCGGCAGAGCTATCATCGGCAGTGTTCGAGATACAGAGAGGCAACTGACCAAGAAGCAATTATCGCGGTGGATGGTCAAAGGTGGCATGGATAAGAGTAGTTTCAAGCTTGTAAAAGATAGCTCTGGAACGTGGGTGGAGGTCACAAAGCCGAAGCCAAAGGGGACGGACTCGTGGAGTCATTGGGAGCACGGGCCGGACAACAATCCTGTGTCGACCGACACCGTTATAAAAGCTCCCTACAGAAGTCAGTGGCTTGGGGGGCCTCTATATACTTCGATGCCGGCCATCACTACGGCAGCCGGGGGACGTATTTTTACGGCATTAGGTCACATAGCACACCATAGACGCGAGGAATCGTGGCTTAATACCCTGTTAGTAAGAAACGGTTATAACGGAAGCCTTCTTTGGTCACGAAAACTCCCGGATGGTTACCTGGTGCACAGGTCGGCGTTTATCGCCACCGATGATTGCTTCTATATGATAGAAAACGATGTATGCCTGATGCTGGACCCTGAAAGCGGCAGGGAGATGGATAGAATCAGTATCCCCGAAGTCGAAGGCGAATGGAAATACATCGCCTTACAGGACGGAGTGCTTTATGTCCTTGCCGGCACTGTGAAAGATTCCTCGGAGACAACCGTAGTGCGGAGTAAACACAGCCACTGGAGCTGGGGTGAGCTAAGTCCCGGTTATTATCAGCCGAAAGTGCCGTGGGGATTCGGGAAGACGCTTGCCGCCTATGACATAAAGCAGAAAAAGATGCTCTGGAAGCACTCGGAAGAGAAAGAAATCGATTCCAGGGCCCTTGTGATAGGTGGGGGTAAGATATTCTTTTATTGTCCGAAGGAGCATACCGGCTGTATCGATGCCTCGACCGGGAAAGTCAAGTGGCGAAATAACGATTCCAAAGTTATCCGACTGATTGAAGAGCCGGGAAAGGGCCTGCAATCAACGCCGGGATTCCGCACAACATGTTATTGCCTGTATACGCCCGATGCGATTTACTTTCAGGCGCAAACTCGAATGAATGTTGTTGCCATCTCATCCAGGGACGGAAAATTTCTATGGAGTCGAAAGAAGACGACGAACAATCCCAATATGCTCTATACAGATGACAAACTCTTCGTTGGTATAGGGCCGAGCGGCAGCACGCTTATGCTCGAACCTTTAACAGGCGAGACCATCCAGGACCTCGGCTTTGCAAAACGCTCCTGTGCACGCCTGACCGCAACTCCTGATTCGTTTTTCTGTCGGTGTATGCCCGAAGGGCTGACGCGTTACGACAGGAACATAAAAAAGGTATTGTTTAACGGCGCGTTGCGGCCGGCCTGCAACGATGGTGCCATCGCGGCAAATGGATTGCTCTATCTCGGGCCATGGCTTTGCGACTGTAACCTCTCGCTGATGGGGACCTCCGGCCTATGCTCGGCGGGTGATTTCAAGGTAGACAAGCATGATCCTGTATCACAACGGCTACAGGTATGTGAAGGAAGCAAGACTGTCGCAGAGTTTCCTGATGTTACCGAGGAAGACTGGCCGACGTATAGAGGAAACAATAACAGAAACGCCTGTTCGGCCGCGAGTGTCCCGGCTGATCCGAAATCGCTTTGGAGGTATCGTGCATCGGTACCTTACAACCCGAGTGCGCCCACATCTGCGGGAGAATTGGTTTTCCTTTGCGGCGACGACGGAAAGGTTCGTGCCATTGACGGCAAGACGGGCGGTTTGAAGTGGTCCTACACAACGGCCGGAGCGGTAAAACAGCCACCGACCATATGGAATGGACGGGCCTATGTGGGTTCAGGCGATGGTGCGGTGTACTGTCTTGAAGCAGCCAAGGGACGACTGCTCTGGCGTTTCAGAGCGGCGCCGGTGGAAAGAAGGATAATGGTTTATGACAGGCTGTCTTCATCCTGGCCTGTTGCGAGCGGTGTGCTGGTTCAGGAAGGAGTTGCGTATGCTGCGGCGGGTATTATCGACTATGACGGTACTTACGTGTATGCGTTTGACGCCGAAACCGGGGCACCGAAATGGAGTAATATGACATCGGGGCACATAGACAAGGAACTCAGAAAGGGAGTATCGGCGCAGGGAATTCTGGCGATTGCTGGCAATCAACTTTGGATGCCTGGCGGAAATGTCATTTCCCCAGCCTGTTACAACCTGAAGAATGGCGATTGTTTGTCTCGGTCGGTCGGCAATGGTTCACCACGGACCAATCGCGGCGAGGAGATAGGAGTGCTTGGCGAAGACTATTTAATCTTTGGCGGACGTCTCCAGTATTCGGGGATTCGTAACTATGTCAATCCAGGGGCGTTTACCATTGCAAAGGTCGGCAGTGGCGGGATCGGTAAAGCCATACATATTGGATTCGGGAAAATTCCATCGGCATGGTCAGCCGAGAAGTTCGTCATGGCCAACGGTCCGCTTAGCGTACCGGCCTGCGTCGATACCGGAACACTGGTTGAACACCTGGAAAACGCCAGCCAAATGAACCTGCGTCAACAGTATAGATATGCAAACACACTTAAGAAAAACTGGACCGCACAGGAGCTGAAGGACAGTGACACGGTTGCGTTTGTAATTGCAAAGAACGCCATTATCACAGCAATTCAGGAATGGCGGCCCCGGTCGCTATCTTCAAACTGGACACTGACCGGGCTCAATCCCCAGACTGGCAAGGTCATGTGGAAGAAGCGGCTGGCTTCAGCAGTACTTCCCGGAGGGCTTCTTGTTGACCGCCATGGCCGAATCATAGTTGTGCACGAGGATGGCAGCGTTAGCTGCTTTGGATAATTCTGTCTTTTGTTTGTTTATATAGACTTAAATACAACCACTGCCTCCTGTGGAACTTATAGATTAGTCATGCGTATTTACCGGGAAATCTACATCCCTATAATATGTAAACTGTGAGTTGTAGTTAGTCTAAGCTTCAAATTACTTGGAAAGGTTATGCAATGATCAAGCCAATCACTTATATGCTTATATTCCTGAGCAGCGTCACAGTATTGAATGCCTCGAACAAACATCCGGTCAAATCCCCATCGAAGCAATGGGAGAAAACTATTCAGAGTTTCGAAGAATGGGATTGTAAGAACTCATTTCCTTCCAACGCCGTTTTATTTGTTGGCAGTTCGAGTATTCGTTTATGGCATACAAGCAAATGCTTTCCTGAAATTAAGGTGATAAACCGGGGTTTTGGTGGCTCTCAAATCTCCGATGTCAATTACTTTGCAAACCGAATAGTCCTGCCTTACAAACCGAAAGTGATTGTGTTATACGCAGGGGACAATGATATCGCTACCGGCAAAAATCCCCAACGTGTATTCGATGACTTCCGAGCGTTTGTCGGGCTTGTACACAACTCTTTGCCCAAAACACATATAATCTTCATAAGCATAAAACCAAGTGTCAGTCGCTGGGCCTTTTGGCCACGAATGAAAGAAGCTAACCTAAAGGTGAAAGAATTTTCTGAAAAAGATATACGACTGACATTTGTCGATATTTCAACCGTACTGCTTGGTCGTGATGGCAGGCCAGACACACGGTTGTATCTTAAAGACAACTTACACTTAAACAGCAAAGGATACAAGGCCTGGACTAAACTGCTCAAACCCATCATTGAAGAAGTACTGAAGTCAAATTAAGAAATTACACCCCCTCTCCACCAATTTCCGGCATATTCGGTCATATAAATGGAATAATTGACTATATCTGATTTTCTAATTGACAACCGAAATCACATACAGTATAACACGAATGAACAAATAACTATCTTATTGATTGGAGGAACACATTATGAAGAAACACAAAATTATCAAGGCGATGCTGTGCTGTGCACTTTTGGTTATAATCATGGTCTCGGCACAGGTCCGGGGTGCGTCATCCCGGCCGCGTAGAGGCGGACTCTACGGCGACTGGCTCGTCAAAATGACTTTTGGTGAACGACAGATGGAGTCCATTTTATCGTTCTCCAGGGACAGCGAGGGCAACCGAACAGGCCAGTGGATCAGCTTCTGGGGAATTAACGAACTAAAAGATGTCAAGTATGAGGAAAACCAACTCAGCTTCACTCAGGTCTTTCGGTTTGGCGAAAATGAATCCACTTCAACCTTTAAGGGAAAAATCGAGGAGGGAAAGCTATCCGGGACTATATCAAGTGACAGAGGCGAGTCTAAGCTCGAAGGCACACGCATGCCCCGCGCGCCAAGGGCCGTAGGCTCCTGGGAAATGAAGTATAAGGTCGGCGAGCGGGAAATTACAGGAACACTTGTAATCAAGGCGGACAAGGAACGAAACCTCTCGGCCGAATGGCAGAGCCAAAGGGGTGAGCATAAAATCTCAGACCTAAAGTACGAACGGGGCAACCTGAGCTTCAAGAGAGCAAGCAAATTTGGGGAGCGCCAATGGGAATCCACCTTTGAAGGAAACATCCAAGGGGATACCATCACCGGCACCTTCAAGTCTGAACGAGGCGAGATTGCCGCCGAAGGAAAACTGCAAAACGCTTCTCTTATCGGCACATGGATTCTTGAAATCACATCCGAACGGGGCACACGTAAACAAAGACTCAGAATCAACCCGGATATGAGCGCACTCTATGGCTCTATGACTCTCAAAAAGGTCAACTTCGAAGAAGGTAAGGTTGGCTTCAAACTCGTTATGGAATTTGGCGAGCGCAAATTCGAATCGACCTTCGAAGGAAAAATCCAGGATTCGAAACTTACCGGTGAACTGACCTCATCAAGAGGCACCAGCAAAGTCAAGGGCACGAAGGTTGTCCGTACATTCAGAACAAGACGCACAGAGCAATAGCATGTTTTTTTGAGCCTGCCGAACCAATCTTCGGCAGGCTCTTTTTTTACCACAATCATGTCCTGAACTTACGCCGGACTATGTCCCCAATTCTCCTTGCTCTTGTCAGCGAATTATGGTATATTTTCCGGAAACGCTTTGAGGATAGTAGTTAATGCCGAATATTTGGAGGAGTGCCCTATCGCTTCTCAGTTAACAGAATTGGATATGGCAGTCTATAGAAAGTTTGATATTACTTAGGAGATTTCCCATGAAAACCACCCGGCAGACACTGATGCTCATATTGCTCACACTTGCTCTCTCTTTCGCTGCACATGCAAAGAAAATACCAATTACATCTCCGGAAGATGTCGGGATGTCCACGGAAAAACTTGCTAAGATTAAATCTGCAGTACAAGCTTTTATAGACGATGAGAAAATAACAGGAGCAAGTGTTATCGTGGCCAGAAAGGGGAAAATCGCCCTATTCGAAACCTTCGGCATGATGGATATGGAAGCAAAGAAACCTATGAAACAGGACACAATTTTTCGTTTTTACTCTATGACCAAACCCGTTACGAGTGTAGCCGCCATGATGCTCTACGAGGAGGGCAAGCTGAAGTTAGATGATCCCGTCTCAAAATATATTCCGGAATTTAAGGGGCTCAAAGTATATGCCGAACCCGGCAAACATGCCGAGCAGAAGCGGGAGATGAGCATTCGTGATTTATTTCGGCATACTTCGGGTTTGACATACGGTTTCTTTGGAAATACACCTGTTGACAAAATGTATATGTCCAGAAGCGTCTTCGCCTGGGACGGTTCACTCCAGAGTATGATTGATAAACTAAGTGACATTCCCCTCCTTTACCAGCCGGGAACAAAATGGCATTACAGCGTGTCAACAGACGTACTTGGCTACATAGTAGAAAAAGTATCCGGGCAATCACTTGACAAGTTCTTCAGGAAAAGAATCTTTAAGCCTTTGAAAATGAAGGATACGGCCTTTCACGTACCTGCCAAGAAAGTTGACCGCTTCGTCGTATGTTACGGTCCGAACCTGACCGGCGGACTAAGGATTGTAGATGATCCAAACAAGAGTAGGTATCTCAAAAAACCATCAATGTTATCTGGAGGAGGAGGCCTTGTTTCCACTGCAAGGGACTATCTACGGTTCTGCCAAATGCTGCTAAACAAAGGCCAACTGGACGACAAACGGCTTCTGCGTCCCGAAACGGTGGAAATGATGACAAAAAATCAACTCCCTGAGTCCGTAAAAAGAGGCGAGGATGGAGGATTCGGACTGGGCTTTTCTGTCAGGTTAAAAAACGGCAAACTTCCAAAAGGAGAATACGGCTGGGGAGGAGCGGCCAGCACCCACTTCTGGATTTCTCCAAAACACGATTTAATAGTCATCGCCTTGTCCCAATATATGCCATTCTCGGGCAGGTTGGAAAACACAGTAAAGCCACTGGTCTACGACGCGATCCTCAACTAAAAAACAGCCGTAATATCTAAGAATATGAGGAATCCTGCCCGGGGTGAAAATGAAATCAAGACAGGATACCCTCCCCTGCCTCTAAGACACCTCGGTACAGAGCCTGTCCCATATCGCTTCCCCTCCAGTGAAAATTCCGGTGGAAACATTCTCCGAGATATGGTAGTTTCTGGATTTGTCTGGCCCCAATTGATACGGCCAAAAAATTACATGCGGGTATTATGGCTTAGGTCCCGGTTGTGCAGGTTCGAATCCTTGCGCTTGCAGTTGTTTATTAGATACAAATAATAATGGTAAGCAAAATTGAATGGCCTCTTTCATCAAATCAAGAAAGGAGTAACATGTTACACAAAATGTTTAGGGCTGTAGTCATATTGATGTTAATCGTCAGTGCCGCCACGGAAGCCGGGCCGAACAAAAAATCCGGAACTACGTTTTTCGTTGCAACAAACGGAAACAACTCATGGTCGGGCAAATTACCGGCACCGAACAAACAAAAGACCGACGGACCTTTTGCCACTATCTCAAGAGCCAGAAACGCAGTACGACGCATAAAGGCAAAACGCCCTCTGACAAAGCCCGTAACTGTGATGATACGAGGTGGAACCTATTTCCTTGGCGACATGCTTATTTTTACCCAACAGGATAGCGGAACAAAGGATTGCCCGATTACTTATACTGCCTACCCCGGAGAAAAACCCATCCTTAGCGGCGGAAGAAAAATCGCCGGGCCCTGGAAAACTTACAAGGATAAAATCCTCGTCTGTAACGTCAAGCAGGCAAAAGATGACAAGTGGTTTTTCAGACAATTGTTTGTCGACGGAAAAAGACAACGCCGCTCTCGTATTCCAAATACCGGCTTTTACAAAATGGAAAAACCAATAGACAGAATTGCCTTCAAATACAAGGAAGGCAGCTTCAAGAAATGGCGAGATCTTAATGATGTTGAAGTCATCGTTTGCCACTCCTGGAACGAATCTCGCCTTCTTATTTCAGAATTAGACCAGCAGCAAAGAATCGTAAGGTTTGTCGACGCAAAAGCCAGGCACCCTATCAACTGGTCGGGCGCTACACTAAATCAATATTACATAGAGAACGTCCTTGAAGGTCTGGATGAGCCCGGAGAATGGTATTTGGACAAGCATACAGGTACGCTGTACTATTGGCCTGCTCAGAAAATTGAGGATTTAGAAATCACAGCGCCTGTTTTGAATCAGCTTATGAGATTTCAAGGCAACGCCCAAAAAAACGAGTATGTTCAATACATTAACATCACGGGCCTGACATTTTCAGACGCAGACTGGATACTTCCCGAAAACGGTTACCCGGATTGCGGCGACGTTGGTGACATCGTTGAACCATCAGCCATTACGCTCGATGGAGTCAGATACTGCACATTAAAGGACAATCTTGTAAAAAATGTCGGCACCTACGCCATCGAAGTAAACGGCTATGGCAACCGAATTGTCGGCAATGAAATATGTGATGTCGGAAGCGGCGGAATCATAAGCCGTAATTTCAACGACGAACACAACGTTATCTCCTACAATCACATCCACCACTGTGGAGTAGTCTATCATAGCGCCGTCGGAGTAAACATTGACGATGGCGGAGGAACAGTCGCACACAACCTCATTCACGACATGCCACATTCCGGCATATATACCCGCCACTGGCGTACAAAGAATCAACCATTAGGAAGAAGAAACCAGGAACAGGGGCTTGTCATCGAATACAACGAAATATATAACTGCTCTCAGATACTCGACGACACCGGCGGCATCTTCGTCCGCGATTCCGACATCACAATAAGAAACAACCTCATTCACGATGTTTATTGCCAGGGTCGCTGTCCCGGTTGGGGAATATATCTCGGCTGTGAAACAAGAAATACCACGGTCGAAAACAACATAATCTACAGAACTACCGAATCAGTTCACGTATGGTACAAAGACAGAAACATTACCCTCGAAAATAACATCTTCATTGACGGCAAAAGAACACAGATAAATTATCAAAACCCCGGGAACATGCGCCATGAGAACATAAAGTTCCTGCGCAACATCATTTATTATTCAGACCCTGCTGCGTCTCTTTTCAGAATAAGCGGCACAAGGTCGGTCCCGGTAGAATCGGATTACAATATCTTCTTTTGCCCCGGTGAGTGTATATGCCGTGACGCGGTCATTCATGGGTTGCCGGGCATTGACACATGGGAAAAATGGCAGGAAGCGGGTTTTGATATTCATTCGGTTGTCGACGACCCGTTATTTCTGGATTCTGATAACGATGTTTATATCTTAGACACCAACTCACCCGCCTTTGAATTGGGATTTAAACCAATTGACGTTTCAGAAATCGGCCTAAGAGCAAAAAGGTCAGAGACTTACTGACCGTTCTGCTGTTTCTAAAATGAAATGACAAGCAATAACCAAAAGATAGCCATAATAGCCGCATTAACCGCCTTTCTCGCACTTGTCTCGTTCACCCGCGCAAATACCGCAGAAACCGCACTGACTCTCGTCTTAGAGGGTCAGCCGAAAGCTATGATCCTATTGTCCACAAAACCTTCCCGAGCTGCCGTCGAAGGGGCAAAAATCCTGAGCGACCACATCCGACAAATATCCGGCGTCCATTTGAAAATCACCAAAGAAAATAGCATCGGGCATGCCAGGGTCGTTGATGGCCGCATTAAACTTGGGCCGCGTAAAAACACGGTCGAGACACTTATTCTTATCGGCGAGAGTGATTTGGCCGGAAAGCTTGGCGTAACAAGCAAAAATCTTGGTCCGGGTGGTGTTTTAATTCGTACCATTGGCAACGCCCTCGTTCTGCTCGGCCCTGATGACAAAACCCCATCCGACTCGGCAGGCAGCCGTCATGCGGTTACTACTTTTCTCGAAGATGTGCTCGGTTGTCGTTACCTCTGGCCGGGAGAAAGTGGTAAAATCGTGCCAAAACACAGAACGATCACCATTAAAACAATCAACATTCGCTTTACACCGACTCTGTCGCAGCGAAGAATACGCTGGAGCGGATATAGTGAACGTATCCAACAAGGTTTGAACAGACTTGGATTCACAAAGGAAGAATTTTTAAACTTGAGAAAAATAGCCTCCACCACACAGTCCACCAACTCAGACTGGATGTCCTGGCATCGAATGGGTGGCACATTGGGACTTAAAACCGGAGACGGAACAATCCTGACGAGCAAAACCTGGGACAAGTTCTTACGTGAACATGCGGAGTGGTTCGCAATGCAGTTGAATGGTTCACGTTATTTTCATCCAAGTTGGCCTCGTCCGAGACTCTGCAAATCAAACCCGGCTCTTATTGAAGCCATCGCCCAGGAAAAGCTTAAAGAACTGGAGCGTAATCCGCACCAACAGAGCGTCTCTCTGATGACACAAGATGGCGGTAGCAAAGCGGGCTTTTGTATGTGCCCTGCGTGCAAGGCCCTGGACCCGCAAGAAGGACGACCGATCCAGGTCTGGACTTACGATCATAAGACCGAACGTACCCGTCGCTTCGAATACGTCTCGCTGACCGACCGCATGATTTATTTTTACAACGCTATAACTGCAAAAGTTGCAAAAATTTATCCTGACGTTGTGTTCACAGGCCAAGCCTATAGTATTTACCGGGCACCGCCTGTCAGAGAAAAGCTGCATTCGAAAATTGTTATACGGTTTGTGCACAACACAGTCCATTATGCCAATGACGAAATTCGTCGTCAGGGTATGGCTGACTGGGATGCCTGGGCAAATGCCGCAGGCATGATTTACTGGCGGCCGAATCTGCTTTTGTGGGGCATACACGAAGGCACCTTAGGAGTGTATGTCCATAAGTTGGCGGAAGATTTTAGACATATATCACAAAACAAGTGTGTGGGCACCGACTTTGATTCCTGTATGCACCATTGGGCGACGCAGGGGCTTAATTATTATGTCCTAGCCAAATTACACTGGAATCCTAACCTGGACGTTGATGTTGTTATTGATGATTATTGCCGTATGGGTTTTGGTGACGCCTCAGAAGTGATTAAACGGTACTTTGCGCATATTGAGCAATTGACAAACGAAACTGCTGCCAGAAAGAGGCAGGAAATGAGAAACATCGATGTCACTGAGCCTTACACACCGAAAGTTATCGCCGAGCTGTGTGAACTCCTCGACACTGCGGATAGGGCAGCCGGTAGCAATAAGACGGTACGCCGGCGTATCGACTTTTTGCGTCGGGGCCTGGAATTCACTGAGTTGCAGGCAAAGGTATATCGTATGCTGCGATTGGCCCAACAGAATCGACTGACGACTAAGGATAGGGATGATGTGGGCCTGCTGTTGGATAAGAAGTGGTCGTTAATGCGTAATATATTTCAAGATGAGCATTACGCCGTGAACGTGGCGGCTATGTGCTGGGGTGAATGGGGACGCTTCAAAAGGCTCGGCTGGGACGGTCCATCACAGCAGACCAAAAGTAGCGTTTACCCAAATTAACAAGGTGAGGTCACGTTATGAGGCATAGCAAACTCACACTAATCGCCTGTGTAGCAGTTGTCATCTTAGACTGTTCATGTAATACCACTCTTCGCAACAGAAAGAAAGAGCCGAAGACCGCGATATTGGGAGCTTTTAATAAAGAGATAACGATGCTTGAGGAACTATTGACAGATAAGCAACAGCAGAGAATCCAAGGAATGAAATTCGTAACAGGCAGGTTGCACGGCAACTCTGTCGTCGTGGCCTGGACCGGCATTGGAAAAGTTAATGCCGCCATGACAACAACTTTGCTGATAGAACACTTCAGCCCGGCACAGTTAATCTTTACCGGTATCGCCGGTGGCGTAAATCCGAAGCTTGACCCGGGAGACATAGTCATCGCTGCCGAAACCGCTCATCATGATATGGGGATATTGGGAGAGGATGGCTTTTACAACAGAGGTGTCATAAATCCCCTCGACGGTATCCGAAATCCTGTTTACCTGCTCGCCGATGATCACCTCCTGGAATTGGCCGAAAAAGCCGCCGAACAGGTCGAACTTGAAAAGATAAAAACATCAGTGGGAGAAAGGTCCCCCAGAATTATTAAGGGTATCGTTGTTACAGGTGACGTCTTCGTTGCATCAGAGGAAAAAGGCGCCGAACTTCGCGAGAAACTCAACGCCGACGCCGTGGAGATGGAAGGCGCAGCAGTCGCCCAGATTTGTTATCAGCGCCAGATTCCGCATCTTGTCGTCCGCAGCATCAGTGATAAAGCCGACACTACCGCGAGGGTGGATTCGATGTTATTTCAGGAAATGGCTGCCAAAAACTCATCCACCCTGATTATCAAAATAACCGAGCTTTTACATTCTGAAGCTCCGGTTGAAAAAGCAAAAAAGAAGTGAGGTAAAAATTCAGGAGGACAAAATGAAAAAACACATATCTAACATTTGGCTAATAAGTATCGTCGCTGTATTGTTAGGTGCTCGCAACTTCACTTCTGCGGAGGATATAAATACAAAGGTATCGCAGCTGGATATCAACACCGCAAATCTTGATGATGTTATCCGCATTTTCGGCGAGCCGGAACAATATCTCTGGGGCGGAAAAACCTTTACAAAGGATAACCTGCCTTCAATCTATATTGCTGCTTATTATTCAAACAGTCTTTACATTGTCATGGGCAGGGGTGAAATCGTTGAACTACGCTTTCAAAAACAGGACACAGGGTATGTTTATCAGGACAAACTGAAGATCGGCTCCTCACTCGACGAAGTCCTTAAGGTTGTGGGCCAGCCGAAGGAGATTGTAGAAAAACAAGCAATGCCACGAATAGTCCAGGATGGTGTGCTGTACAAAGATATCAACGGTAAGAAAGGATACTGTTACTACGGACGACGCGACCGTGGTGTGCGATTTTTCTTCCTCAACTATAATGTCACCGCGCTGTATGTAACGCGCACCAAACCTGCCGAGGCTAAAGGTGGCTCGTTCCAGACTGTGCGACCTGTAAAATCGGTCGAGCAATTTGATGATGTAAGGTGGAAAGACATGAGCAAGCTCGACCTTTCAGACAAAAAGGGGCTTATCCCTACGCTGAGGTTCAATCAAAAAACAGTCTGGCCCCAACCTGACAAAATGCCTCCCGGAAACAAGCCCGACATAGTACTCAAAGACGGAATGAATCCCGGCCTCGGTATACGCAGGCTCCACCGCCAGGGCATTACAGGTAAAGGCGTAAACGTAGCTATCATCGATCAGCCCCTCTATCAGGACCATCCCGAATTTGCCGGCAAAATAGCAGCGTACCACGATGTGGGTTGCGAAACAAAAAGCAGCATGCACGGACCAGCGGTTGCGAGCCTGCTCGTAGGAAAAAACTGTGGAACAGCGCCCGAGGCTCGCCTCTACTACGCGGCAGCTCCATCATGGACAAAAGACACTGCCTACCAGGCAAAGGCCCTAAAATGGATTATTGAGCAAAACAGGAAATTGCCCGCATCGAAAAAGATTCGCGTTGTGTCGGTCTCAGCATCCCCTTCCGGTACCAACTCTCCTTTCGATAAAAACCAGCAGATGTGGGACAGAACCTGTGAACAGGCCGAGGCAGAAAACATCCTCGTACTTGACTGCACTGCTCATCACGGCTTTATCAGTCCATGCTGGTATGATCGGAACGCTCCGGAAAGTCTAATCAGGTGTACCCCCGGCTTCCCGGGCCGAGAACCCAGAATCTACACGGGACGAATCCTTGTTCCTTCATCACCACGGACAACTGCCGAGGAATTCGACAAGGGTGACTTCAATTACCAATACTGTGGTCGTGGCGGGCTAAGCTGGGCCATTCCGTACTGCGCGGGCGTACTCGCTCTTGGATGGCAGATCAGACCCGAAATCGGGCCTGAACAAATGCGGGAACTTCTTTTCAAATCGGCATACATACATAAATCAGGCGATAGAATCATCAATCCGAACGGATTCATCCGCCTTGTCAGAAAGGCAAAAGCAGCTCCAGGAACTTGGAAAAAGTAATAAAACTCGGTGGACATGCGATAACAGTGAATTCAGTAAAAAGTCAGGATTTCAAAAATGGTCAGTGAATTTTTCCAACTAAAAGAAAAAAAAACAAGCGTAAAGATTGAAATTGTCGCCGGGATAACAACATTCCTCACGATGGCGTATATCATTTTCGTAAATCCATCTATCCTGAGCCTAGAGGGAATCCCTGAGCAGCAACTGACAGGCATTGAACGGATGGATAAAGATGCATTGATAGCCGTCACCTGTATAGTAACTGCTATCACCACTATTATCGTCGGTTTGGTTGCGAAAGCACCCATAGCTATGGCGCCGGGTATGGGCCTCAACGCCTTTTTTGCATATCTGGTTGCCTCCGGAAAAATGAATTGGCAAACAGCCCTGGGCGTTGTGTTTATTTCAGGCCTGCTGTTTTTGGCCGTGACATTACTAGGATTGAGAAAAAAAATCGTGGAAGCGATACCACCATCCCTCGTTTCCGCTATTGCTGTCGGAATCGGTCTGTTTATTACCTTCATAGGTCTGAAAAATCTCGGTGTTGTTATACATGATCCGATTACGTTCGTTACAGCCGGTCCCTTAACAATAACCGTCATTATCGGCCTGATCGGTATGCTGATTATGATTATCTTTGAAATGAAAAAAATAGCCGGCGGCCTCGTCATCGGTATACTGGCATCGACAATCCTCGCTGTTTTATTTGATAAACAGGTAGAAATCCCCGAGCAGTTCATCTCACTACATCTGAATATTCAAAAAATCGCCTTCCACCTAAATATCCTCAACGCTCTAAAGTGGAGCTTTTTGGGAACCATTTTTACACTCACATTTATAGATATGTTCGACAGCGTCGGAACGCTCATAGCATGTTGTCATCAGGCAAATATGGTCGATAAAGAAGGAAACATTAAAGACCTGAACAGGTTGTTAGGCATCGATGCTATCGCTACTGTAATAGGCGCCCTGTTTGGAACATCTACTATAACCGCCTATGTCGAATCGGCGGCAGGTATTGAGCAGGGCGGACGCTCGGGACTGACTTCGATAGTAACAGGCCTCTTATTCCTCATTGCCCTCTTATTCGTTCCCATTGTCGCGATTGTCCCCCTGTATGCAACAGCACCGGCCCTTATTATGGTCGGCCTGTTTATGATGAAGGAAGTAAAGAAAATAGATTTTGCAAACCTGGAACAGGCATTCCCGGCATTCATCATAATGGTAATGATAGCCTTGAGCTACAGCATAAGCACCGGATTGGCTTTTGGCTTCATCTCATTTGCACTTATAAAAACAGTGTCCGGCAAGGTAAGAGAGGTCAAACCTGCCATGTGGATTATCGCAATTTTGTCCATACTGTTTTTGACACTGGACAGGCTGCCCGATATAATCACTTGGTTAAAGAATCTTATCTGACATTGTGGCCTGGGCTAAGATATCATCCTGATAATCCGGATCTCCCGGTTAAACGGAAGGAGCATTCGTGAATAAAGATATGAAAATAGCATTTCCAAAAATGCTCCTGATTGTCTTAATGTTATTGGCGGTAAGACTAACATGCGGCGTTCACTCGCTACATGCGAGTACACCTGAATCAAGGCCTTACGAAAGCACATGGGAGTCGCTTGCCAAACACACTAATCCGGAATGGTTCAGAGATGCAAAGTTCGGCATTTACACACATTGGGGACCGGTTACCGTCGGCGCAGAAGACGGCCCCGATGGTGTCCAGTGGTACGGACGAAACATGTACGTCCCCGAGAGCCCAACCTTTAAATATCACCAAAAGCGCTTCGGAGACCAAAACAAGGTAGGCTACAAAGATGTAATTCTCCTCTTCAATCCCCAAAAATTCGATGCCGATGCCTGGGCGGAACTTTTCGCTGCCGCCGGCGCCAGGTTTGCCGGTCCCGTCGTAATCCACCACGACAACTACGCCATGTGGGACTCGGCATTTACAGAGTGGGACAGCATGGACCAAAGCCCAAAACGTGATTTTACCGCAGAGCTGGAAAAGGCAATCCGCAAACGCGGCATGAAGTTTATCGCGACCTTCCACCACGCCTTTGCCTGGCGCTACTATGAGCCCGCTCTCAAATATGATGCAGCCGATGGAAGGTATGCCGGTCTTTATTGCCGGCCCCGCAAGCCCGGCAGCCCACCAACAAAAAAATATATGGACAAGTGGCTGGGTATGGTCAACGAAGTAGTCGAAAAGTATCAGCCCGACCTCACATGGTTCGATTTCGGCCTAAGCAGTGTAATCACGCCGGAGTATCAAATGAAGATGTTTGCCGATTACTACAACTGGGCGGAAAAAAACGGACGCAAAGTCGGCGTCGCGCACAAGCATCGTAATATCCACGAGCACACCGGTATTCTCGACTTCGAACGCGGCCGGGAAGACCGCTTAACACCATATCCCTGGCTGACAGATACTTCCGTCGGCCCATGGTTCCATCAGAAATCCTCTTCCTTCAAAACCGTCAATGAGTTAGTCGATGTCTTAGTGGACATCGTATCCAAAAATGGATGTATGCTCCTTAACGTGGGCCCGCAAGCAGATGGTGCTATCCCTGAAAAAGGCAAGAAGATTCTACACGGTATTGGGGGGTGGACGAAAATCAACGGTCAGGCCATCTACAATACCCGCCCCTGGAAAATCTACGGCCATGGCCCTACCAGACAGGACGAGAGAGGCAACTTTAGTGAAAACAAAGACAAACCATACACATCGCAGGATATCCGTTTCACACAAAGCAAGAACGGCAAGACCATTTACATTATCCTCCTGGACTGGCCGCAACAAGAAGTAACGATTCATTCCATGAAAGTTGATGCCACCAATCCCAACGCCCAAATTGAGCTACTCGGCGGCGGCAAAGTAACTTACACAATTAATGCTCAAAAACAACTGGTAATCCAGCCACCCGCCCAACGCTCCGGCGAACACGCTTTCGCATTCAAGCTGACCGGATTTGACATCTCTTTACAGGATTCTGTCAAATTCGAACGGCCCGAAGCCATCCGCCTTGATCCCGATAAAGCGACCCTGGAAGGGAAAAAGATTCAGACTCAGACCAACGAAGGCCGGCTAAACATCGGCTTCTGGGACAATCCAAATGAAAGTATCCATTGGCTCGTCAAGATAGATGAGCCGGGCGAATTTGCGGCCCGTGGAGAATTTTCTTCAGCCTACGGTACCAGTGGCTTGAAAGTAAGTACCGCCGGGCAAACACGCTCGGCAGAAGTTCCTAAAACAACCGGCTGGTTCAAACCACAGTTTGTGTCCTTCGGAAAGTTTAACTTCGCTAAAGCCGGTGTCTATCACCTCGTGCTTCAGCCTTCCGAACCTGCTCACTGGCGAGCGGTCAACGTCTATCAATTGCAACTGGCACCGAAGTAATGTTATTACCAATTAGGAGGATTATTATGAAAAATCTTAAAAGCACAATTTTCTTAACCCTTGCCTTGCTTATCACAACGATTTCGATTCCGGTGATTGCAGAAAACTCTATAAGCATCACTACGGGGGAAGACGCCGTCTCAATTAATGTAGGCTCCAAACTCCTGCTGCGCTACCCTTATAATAACGTACCTTTTAAGCCGTATGTCCAGAAGCTATTCTCACCGACCGGCGTCAATATTCTGCGCGACGCACCTGCCGACCATCTCCATCATCACGCACTGATGTTTGCCATCAAAGTAAATGGCATCAATTTCTGGGAAGAAACACCGACTGCCGGCAGGCAGTTGCACAAATCCTTTACCAATGTAACAACCGACACGAAAACTGATGTGGAAAATGACAGACACAAGGATACACGTAAAGCAGGTTTCACAGAACAAATCGATTGGATAAATTCAAAAAAGGAGTTGTTGCTAAAAGAGCACCGCACAATCGATGTCTGCCAGGGGACCGACCTCGGGGCTACCCTTCTGACCTGGCAGTCTAAGTTCGAACTACCCGAGGGAACCGAATCTGC
>Ga0209427_10003176_pt1 | contig 19317 bp, 28 predicted proteins | sample DeeMarSWOR136_30_FD_187465 | JGI IMG/M metagenome (GOLD analysis project Ga0209427, IMG submission 187465) | Marine sediment microbial communities from White Oak River estuary, North Carolina - WOR-1-36_30 (SPAdes) (version 2) | ecosystem: Environmental > Aquatic > Marine > Intertidal zone >...
CTCCTCCAGATTGAGGGCCATGCCGAAGATGTTGTGGGGAAATTCCAGCATCTCCGCCGACATGCAATTGGGAAGTCCCTTGATTCGGGCGATCCCATCCCCCGCCTCGATGACTTCGCCTACCTCCTCCATGTCGACGGTGATCTGATACGTCTCGATTTGCTTCTTCAGTATGGATGAAATTTCCTCCGGTTCGATCTTAAATTCCACCGTTTTCCCCCTGGATTAAGTAATCTTAACCATGGCCCGACGCATCTGCTCCAGCTGGTGGCGCACGCTGCCATCGATGATCTTATTCTCCACTCGGACGATTGCCCCCCCCAATATGGACGGGTCAACTCGGGCTTTTAGAAAGACCTGTTTTTTGGTCCCCTTGGTCAGCGCTCGGCGTAACTTCTCCGCCATCTTTTCCGAGAGGGGAACAGAGGTAATGACCTCGGCCGTCACCTTTTCCCGGGCCGCGGCGACTAGTGCGAAAAATTCCTCGATGATGGGCAGGAGTTTTCTCTGCCTTCCCTGGTCGATCACCAAATTGAGGTGATTCAGGGTAACGGACGATACCCCCTTTCCGAAAATCTCCATCAAGGCCTTCTTCTTTCCGTCCCGGGCCATGCGCAGGCTGCTCAGAAATTCCCTCAGCTCGGAGTTTTTCTGGAGGGTTTCCTTCAGCCGGTACAGCTCATCCTCGACGACTTCGATGAGGTCTTCCGATTGTGCGACTTGAAAGAGGGCGGCGGCATAACCCTTCACAACTGAATCAGCTCTCATACTTCTCACCCACCTTGGAAATATACTCGTCTAAGAGCTGCTCATGGTCCTTCTTGTCGAGGGCCCTTTCGATGACCTTCGAGGCAACCATAATGGTGTGGTCTGCGATCCTCTCCTTCAGTTCCATAAGGGCCTTCTCCTTCTGAAATTCGATTTCCTCCTGGGCCCTCTTAACGATCTGATTGGATTCCTCGTGGGCCTTCTGGATGACCTCCTTCTTGACATTCTCGCCCAGGGCCTTGCCCTCGGCGAGGATCTTCTGGGCCTCTTCCCGGGCCTGGGCTAACTGGTTCTTGTAATCATTCAGGAGGGCTTCAGCCGACTCTCGGGTCTTGTTGGCCTCTTCGAGGGAATTGCGGATGGAGTCCTCCCGATTCTTCAGGGCCTTGGTAATCGGCTTATAGGCAACCTTCCAGAGAAGGACTAAGAGAATGACGAAGGAGATAAAGGTCCATATGATGAGACCCGGTTCAGCCTGAAACATGGGACACCCTCCCTTACGATGATCTGAATCGTTTGTGGTGACAGCTCTTTTCCTATTTAAAGATGAGCAGGAAGCCAATGACCAGGGCGTAAAGGGCCAAGGCTTCGATGAAGGCAATCCCGATGATCATGGTCGTCCTGAGGAGTCCCGAGGCCTCGGGCTGCCGGGCCATTCCCTCCACCGTTTTCCCAACCATAAATCCCATGCCAATGCCAGTTCCAAGCGCCGCCAGTCCAATGCTCAATCCTCCACCTAAATAAGCTAGGGCTGCTGCTTCCATTCAACATTCCTCCTTTTGTGAATTTAGTGAGCTTCTTGTGCCGCTTCCGCGATGTACATTGCCGCCAAGATCGAGAAGATATAGGCCTGAATAAGGCCGACGAAAATCTCGAAGGCGCTCATAACCACGACACCCAAGAGCGGAACAAAGGCGATGGTCCAACTTTTGAACATGATGATCATGAAGAGAAAGACCAAGATTACCCCATGGCCAGCCGTCATGTTGGCGAAGAGGCGGACGGCCAGGGAGAATGGCTTTGCAAATTGGCTAATGATCTCAATGGGAACCATGATGGGGATGATAAAGATTGGAATACCCTTGGGCACGAACTTCTTCAAATACCCGAGAAGGCCATGTTTGGCAACCCCCGCCCCTTGGGTACAGAGGAAGACGATTACGGCTAACGTAGCCGTCACGTTGATATTGGATGTGGCCGTAAAAGCCCCTGGAATCAGGCCCAGGAGGTTACAGAAGAGGATGAAGAAGAAAAGGGTAGCGATGAAGGGAAACCATGCCAGCCCCTCTTCTCCTATGGTTTGGAGGATGAGATTGGTGCGAAGAAAGTCAATCATGGCCTCTACCAGGTTTTGTAGACCCGATGGGACGAGCTTCGCCCTTCGTCCCCCCAACATGAGAAAGAGAAAGGTAAGAAGGCAGGCAACCCATATCATGACGACTGCCTTGGTTATGGAGAGGTCGATACCCAGGATATGGATTTCCACTATGGGGTGGAGTTCGAAGTGGTGCATAAGGTCCATTGAGCCACCCTTTTTGTCATTGTGCCCGAATACCCGGGAGATTCGATTTATCCGGAGAGCGGGCTTTTCGATAATAGATCCTCATCTCCCAGAAGATGAGGACCGTGAAACAGAGGATAAAGGCCACGAGTGCCGATGGTAAGTGGATTATTTCAACTCGAGCCAAAAAATAAAAAGCCAGGAAGAGCAAAATGAGCCGTGCTAAGAAGGTCCCCAGGACGAAGGCGATGGAGATAATTTTTGATGACCTGATGGCTCTTGATGCAATGGCCATCGAAACACAGAAATTAGCGACGGCAAGCAGAGCGCCGGTTACTGCCCCCAGGATCCACGGGTTCATCTCCCCTTTTCCTTATCGCCACCCTCCCTGGATATGAACCTAAAGAGATTTCGAAAACCTGCCGCTGCTCCGAAGATGAATCCGATGATGAGGATCCACGGCTGGGTGCCCAACCATTTATCAACCCAGTACCCCATAAAGGTACCAATGAGAACCGCTGCAGCCATTTCAATCCCAAGGCTTCCATAAAGCCTTAAGTCACCGAATAGCCGCTCCTTTTCTTCCTTGGACAAAGACATTAAACTTGTGAATTGGTTAACATACCACTAGGGGGTTTGTCAAGGGGTTTTGCCCCTGGAGGATCAGACAGGTATAGGCACACTTGCAGTCTAAAGGTAATAGAAGGGAACCGCTGTTCCCGAGTGGAGAAAATCAGCCGGGTTACGGAAATATTTCCTCTTTGGTTAATAAACTCGTCTTTTGCCTTGAGTCTTTCCCTATGCTATAGATGAGTTTCAGCGCGACCATCCTCCTCCCTTCAGCTGAGTACCTCTTCCGTCGCCCCAGTCTCCTCTGCAGCCTCCTCTTCCTTAATGGGGGTCACCTTTTTCGGAGCTGCCGCGACCTCTTTTTCCATCTTGCAGGTTCCATCGAAAAGACCACCCTCTTCGATCACCAAGGTCGGAGTCGTGATGTTTCCATAGAGCTTTCCCGTGGAGTGGATCTCGATTTTACCGGTGGCGGAGACGTCTCCACTCACCTTCCCGTCGATGAGGAGACTGCTGACGTTTATCTCCGCATTGACGGTCGCCGTCTCACCGATGATAAGGATATCCCCGGAGAAAATTTCCCCATCGAACTTACCGTCAAGCCTTGCCATCCCTTCGAAGCCCATCTTCCCCTCGAATGAGGTATTTTCGCCCAGAATGGCCTCCACATCACCCGATTTCACATCACCCCTTAGCTTCATTCAAAGCCCCCTTTCCCCGATTTTCACCCTCTTCTAAAAATACGATGGGTTTAATCGGCAGTAAATCTTTCTCCCCTTGAAGACAGTCTTGCCAGGCCTCTGTTCCCCATCCGCCAAATGCCGGATGACTATCAAGAGATACCTTCGTTTACGCTCAGATGTATCTACATATTTAGCCTCCCCGTATAATAAAGCTCTTCTGCTTTCAGCCTATTATAAAAGGAGGCCAAGGATATTTTAATAAACCACATCTGAAAGAGATTTGCAATCATTAACCCATTCGCGAATTTCCTGAATTCCCAGGGGATTCCGTTGTTCCCGAGAATAATCTGCCGGAGGGGTGGGGTTTCCATCGAGGGCAAAGTCGAGTGGTTCAGCCGAACGGAAGGGGAAAAGGATGGGACAAGGATGTTCCCTGTTGGAATATCTAATTTTCAAAAAAATTAAACAGTTACAATAATATTTCTTATAATAGCCGGAAATCTTCAGATCAAGTTCCCCTGGTGGGGCCCATGATTATCTCAACTATTCGCTCCAGGTCCTCCTTGGAATAGAACTCGATCTCGATTTTCCCCTTCCTTCCCCTCTTGGGTATCCGAACTTTGGTGCCCAGCAATTTTCTCAGCGTCTCCTCTAAAAACCCCAGGTGGAGGTCCTCCTCGGTGGCGGGCTTCACACCCATATCCCTTTTCGACCCTTGTACATTAAGCCTTTTCACCAGTCTCTCGGTCTCCCGCACGGAAAGACCCCTCTTGATGACCTTGGCACAGGCCATCTTCTGCTCTTCCGGGCTATTCAGTCCGAGCAGAGTTCTTGCATGTCCGCTGGAAATGGATTCGTCGGCGATGTGAGTCTTAACCTCTTGAGGCAACTTGAGAAGCCTTACGGCATTGGCCACCGTTGTCCTGTCCTTGCCGATCCTCTTGGCCAGTTCCTCCTGGGTGTAGTGGAATTCCTCCATTAACCTCTTGTAGGCCACCGCTTCCTCTAAGGGATTGAGGTCTTCCCTTTGAAGGTTTTCGATCAGGGCCAACTCCATCGCCTCAGCGGTGGTGACATCCCTCACGATGACGGGAACCTCCTTTAACCCCGCCCTTTGAGCTGCCCGCCACCTCCTTTCCCCAACGATGAGCTCGTAACCTCCATCCGTCTTCCTGACGATTAAGGGTTCAATGATTCCCTTCTCCTTAATGGAGTTGGCTAATTCGGTCAATTTTCCTTCATCGAATCCCTTTCTGGGTTGATATCTGCTCGGTGTGATCTCTTCAATGCCGCAGGAGAAGAGATTCTTCCGGTCCTCCTTTTCGATGTCGGGGATTAAGGCCCCCAACCCTTTTCCCAAAGCCGGCCGTTTAGCCACTATAGACCTCCCCGTTGAATAAAATCTCCTTGGCGAGATTTAAATAGCTTTCAGCACCCTTCGAATTGATATCATAAAGGAGAATCGGTTTCCCATGGGAAGGAGCTTCGCTCAACTTCACATTTCTCGGGATGATGGTCTTAAAAACCTTATCCCTGAAATGGCTTCGAACCTCCTCAGCCACTTGATGGGAGAGGTTATTTCGGACATCGAACATCGTCAACAAAATGCCCTCGATCTCCAGCCCCGGATTTAAGTAACGTTTTATCAGACGAATGGTTTTAAGAAGCTGGGACAAACCCTCCATGGCAAAGTATTCACATTGGAGGGGAATAATCACCGAGTCAGAGGCAGTGAGGGAATTAATGGTCAAAAGCCCGAGGGAAGGGGGACAATCGATAAAGATGTAGTCATATATCCCCTTTACCGCTTGGAGGATCGTATCCAACTTTCTCTCCCTCGCAAGCTCATTGATCAACTCAACCTCGGCCCCGATGAGGTCCGAGTTTGAGGTCGCGATCTCCAGATAGGGGATTTCCGTCCCCCTGATAATCTCGTCCAGGCCGTATCCTCGGATGAGGATGTGGTAGATATTCTCCTTTAACTCATCCTTATGGTATCCGACCCCACTGGTGGAATTGGCTTGTGGGTCGATATCAACCAAGAGTGTCCTTTTCTCCGCAGCGGCGATGGATGCCGATAGGTTAATCGCCGTGGTCGTTTTGCCTACACCACCCTTTTGGTTAGCAATGCATATGACCCTTGTCATCTCTTAACAGCTTGTTGCCCAAACCCCCTTTCGCTCTCCGAAAAGAATTTTTGAACATTCTAAAGTTCGCTTCACTGCAAATCTAAAACTCGCCCTTCGGGCCCAAACATTAGATTTGCGGCCGTTTCGCTTCACTAAGAATGGTTAGCAAAAATTTTTTAATATTCGCTCCAGGAGGTTTGAGCAACAGCCCCTTAACTCTTTAACAGTTCTCCAACGTGTACAAAGATTAGCCCGTAAATTCTATCATAACTGTTCTAAATTATTCGATGTTTTAATATTGTGGCCTAGCTGCAATATAGCATAAAGCCGGTACTTTTGAAAGGAAAAAATGTACAATGACATCATTAGCTCTGCATCGGGGAATTCCTTGCTCAGGGCTTCATTGAGAAAGGCTCCTTTTTGGCGAAGAAAAGAAGCCTTCGGCTAGCATCGGTGAAGGGAAGGGTGAATGAAATCACCCTCTGAAGCCTCAAATTCATTCGCGCAATACTAGTTTCCTCTGACGTCCCTCTCGCCATCGTCTTTCCTTTCATGGCGATAATGATTCCCGTATCTTTGATGAGGGGGTGAGCTATTCGAAGGAAAGTTCCCAGACTACCAAAGGCCCTCGAGAGGGCATAGTCGAAGGATTTGTTGAATTTATCCGCGATCCCTGGATCTGGGAGGTGAGCGTGAATGGCATCTACACCCTCCAGGTTCAACCGCCGAATGAGGTGTCTTTGAAAGGAGAGTTTTTTCTTGGACGAATCGATGGAAGTCACCTTTAGGCTTGGATCAGAGATCTTGAGGGTGATACAGGGAAAGCCGGCTCCGGAACCTATATCCACCAAGGAACATCCTTGGGACAGGTATGGAGAAACGGTCAGGGAATCGAGGAAGTGTTTTACGACGATTTCAAAAGGACTCCTGACGGAGGTGAGGTTCATCTTTCGATTCCACCTCATCAGTTCCTCCAGGAAGAATTCGAAGGCCTTCACCTTCTCCTCGGAGAGTTCCACTCCCAGTTCCCTGGCACCCTTCCATAGAACTTCATCGAGGTCTTGCTTCATACCTCTTCCCCTGAAAGATCCTTTTACTCCTATATCACAAGAGGGGAGATGAGTCCACATAATGGCCACTTCATGTGAGCCAAAGGCGCGATCTAAGGTGGTAACGGCAAATTTCGGTATGGGTGTTATCATGGAGTTTTCTAGCTTTTATTGGCAATATTTTTGTAAGCCGTTGAATTTATGACATATTTCATTTTTGATATGTGAACACCCTTGTTCCTTCGGTTGCTCGTGGCCTGTTGCCCAAATTCCCTTTCGCTCAGAGTTCGTTTTTCAGGTTTTCCAGGGATTTCCAACTTTGAACTTTGACATTGACTCTCGTGTTCGTGCTTCGTGTCCGTTATCAGTTATTTGTCATTTGACATTTCTCCTTCAGCCTCCAACCTCTAACCTGATTCCCCTTTCTGGCTGCAGCACGGCAGCACTGAATAACTTCTCGCTCCAGGGAACCAGGGCAACGGCCTGTTCCGACGCGACCCTTCTCCAGCAAATTTCGCTCAGGAACAACGGTGTTCTCCAAAAACTCCGGAAACTCCTGGTGTTGTTGGGTTGACTTTGGATCTTCCTTTATATAATAAAGTAACTGGAGTCTTTGAATGAGTTTGGAGGGGTGTCGTATGTTTACTTCAAAAAGGATAGTAAGTACTGTCGTTGTATTATCCTTGCTCCTCGGGGCCTGTCTATGGAAGAAGAAGGGACGGGAGGAAGGGGAGACCGCCGCAGCCGTCCTCTATAAGAGGGGATTGGCATTGTACAATAAGGGAATTTATGACAGGGCCCGGGAGGTCTTCAATGAATTGAAGGGGAGCTTTCCGGGCGAGGACCCCTATTATGCGTGGGCAGAATTGAAGGTCGCTGATTGCTATTTCTTTGAGAAGGAATATGCGGAGGCAATTAGCCATTACGAGGAATTTAAGAAGTTTCACCCCTTCCACGGGGAGATTCCATATGTTATCTTTCAGATCGGGTTATCGTATTGCAAACAGATGAAATCCATTGATCGGGATCAAGGTGCCACCAGAAAGGCATTGTCTCATTTCGAATTGCTCATAGCCAATTATCCTCCTTCCATTTTGACCGAGAAGGCACGGGAAAAGGTGAAGGTATGTAAGGAGAGGCTGGCTGGGAAAGAGTTATACGTAGCTAAATTTTATTATAAGAAGAAGAAGTATCTAGCGGCCAAGGCGAGGCTCAAGGCCATGGTGAAGCTTTATCCGGAAGTGGATACGCTCGAGGAGGCCCTATTTTACCTGGGAAAATCTCATCTGAAACTAGGGGAGATGGATTTGGCGAGGAAGGTTTTCACTGACTTGGTTGGAAGTTATCCTAATAGCAAGTTTTCGGATGAGGCTAAAGAGGAGCTGAAGGAACTCCCGGAGGGGGAATTTACCTCAACAGGAGCTGAATCAACCACGTGAACGGACGGAAGACTTCCTCGTCTCCTCGCTTTGATGCTTGTGATGTGGTTGCTTGACGACCTGACCATCATTCTGATACTTTCGGCTTTACCATGGGCTTTTCAGGTACTTTCGTATTCTTATATGTATTCTGGATAGTTCTCTCAGGGCGTTTTGACTATTTTCATCTGTCCTTAGGGATTATCGCCTGTGCAATAGTGGCGCATGCTTCCCATGATCTCCTCTTCAAGGGCAAAAAGACCCAAAAGGTGCATACACAGATCATCCGTTTTGTTCAATATCTACCGTGGCATATCTATCAGATCGTCCTGGCCGGTTTGTATGTGACCTATTTGGCACTACACCCAAGGATGTCAATGCTTATAGACCCCCACATCATGAGATTCAAGACAAAACTTAAGAAGGATCTTTCCCTGATGACTTTTGGCAACTCAATTACCCTGACTCCTGGTACCATCACGGTACTCATTAAAGATGGGGACTTTTACGTGCATGCAATAGACATGAAGGTCGCAGAGGATCTTTTGACCGGGAAGATGGAGGATAAAGTAGCCCACGTATATATGGAAGGTGAGGGAGAAGATTAGGGTGCAAGGGTTCTTTCTCATAAACAGCCTGATACTGGGCCTTTTCGTTTTGCTCTCCCTTTATAGGGTGGTATTGGGGCCAGGTATCTTCAACAGGTTGATCGGCGCCAGTGTCATTGGTACCAAGACCCTGATTATTTTAGCCTTCATAGGCGTTATTTACGGGAGAATCGAGATGTTTGTCGATATCTCGTTGGTGTATGCCTTGCTCAATTTTATCGTCACCCTTGCTGCGGCAAAATACTTTCAAAGAAAGGGGGCCCTATAGTGTACATCTTATCAATACTCTTTATCTTAGCCGGAACCTTCTTCTTTTTTTCGGGGACCATCGGACTTTTGCGTTTCCCAGATCTCTATACGAGAATGCACGCCACGGGCAAATGTGATACCCTCGGGGCCCTTTTCTCCCTTACTGGTATAGCCCTCTATACCGGATTTTCATTGACCAGCGTGAAAATTCTCTTAATTGCCGTCCTCGTCTTCTTCACCAGTCCCACAGCCACCCATGCCTTGTTGAGGGGTGCATTTGATTCTGCAGTTAAGCCGTGGACCAAGGACGGAAAATCTGTAGTAGATGTCCAGATGAGGGGGAAATAGCGTGATCTGGCAACTTGACCTGATACTCCTTGTCTTCGTGGTTATCTGTGCTCTAGCCTCTATCACGGTAAAGGATCTCTTAAGCTCGGCCATCATCTTTGGTGTGTACAGTTTCCTGATGTGCCTGCTCTGGGCAGAGATGGGATCAGTGGATGTCGCCTTTACCGAGGCGTCGGTAGGAGCCGGAGTTAGTACCGTTTTCTTCATTGCAGCGGTATTGCACACTACGAGGAGGACAAAGGATTGAAACTTTTAGCCCTCTTTGCAGTATGTGCGACCGGAGTGCTCCTCATCTATGGTACGGTCGATATGCCTGATTGGGGTGATCCCCATTCTCCCGCCAGCGTTCACGTCTCACCCAGGTATATTGAAAAGGCTATGGAGGAAACGGCGGTGGGCAATATTGTTACTTCGGTTCTTGCCGACTATAGGGGCTACGATACCTTGGGAGAGACTGTGGTAATCTTCACCGCTGCAATGGCGTGCATCCTACTCATGAGAAGGCGACGAAAGTGATATCCTACCTTGAAGATGTGATCCTGCAGACTGTTTGCAGGATTCTTATACCATTTATCCAGGTCTACGGGCTTTACGTGATTGCCCATGGACACCATAGCCCGGGGGGTGGTTTCCAAGGCGGGGTAATTTTGGGCGCGAGCTTCATCCTCTTATGCGTGGCCTACGATATAAACGAGGCAAAGAGGCGGATGACCGAGAAGGTGGATACCGTGTTCTGTAGTTTGGGTCTGATCATATACTCGGGAATCGGATTGATATGTCTGGTATTGGGTGGGAGTTATCTCAATTACAGCAGGCTTGGCCAGGTTCTGCCGGTAAATCCCGTAGATGCTCGATCAATCGGTATATTGGGCATAGAAATTGGCGTGGGGATTACGGTAATGGCGGTCATGATTTCCATATTCCTTGATCTCGCCTCAAGGGGCGAGCACGAGGAGGGCTTGGAATAAGGTGGAATTCATTCTGACCAAATACCACTATTGGATTTACATAATACTCATGATGATAGGCTTCTATGCCATGATAGGCAAGAGAAACCTCGTGAAGAAGCTTGTGGGGATGAACATATTTCAGACCGCCATAATACTCTACTTCATCTCCACGGGGGCCAAACGAGGGGCAACCATACCCATTGTGGATCATGGACAGGGAGGGGCAATGCACGCGGTCAACGCCGCCTACTATGTGAATCCCTTGCCCCATGTGCTCATGCTCACCGCCATAGTGGTTATGGTGAGCACCTTTGGAGTGGCCTTGGCCCTCATAATAATGGTTTATAGGAGATATAAAACCTTGGAAGAGGATGAAATCCTAGAGCTTCGCAAGTGACAACTTCGCCATTTTCCATCCTGATCATAGTCGTTCCCTTTATATCCGCTTTTTTGGTTCCAATTATTGGATGGTGGAGAAAGGGCCTCTGCTATCCTCTGGTTATCGGGGCACTCTCCCTCTCCGTGCTTTCATGCACAGTTACCCTGAAAATGGTTATGGGAGGGGGGACCGTTCATTACTATCTGGGAAATTGGGGCCCACCCTGGGGCATTGAATATGTCATAGACCATCTCAATGCCTTCGTAGCCATTATCGTATCGGTTGTCAGCCTTATCATAGCTATAGGATCAAGGAGGAGCGTTGAGCGGGAATTGCCCCAGAAGATTGTTTACTTCTATTGTCTTTTTCTCCTCCATGTAACGGGTCTCTTAGGGATAGTGGTTACCGGTGATATGTTCAATCTCTATGTATTTCTGGAGATCGCGTCCCTTGCCGGCTATGCCCTTATCGCCATTGGAGAAGATGGGGCACCCATTGCCAGTTTTAACTATATGATCTATGGGACCATCGGCGCCTGCTTCTATCTGCTGAGCGTTGGGTATCTCTACATCGTTACTGGCTCGCTTAACATGGGGGACCTATCCCGGATATTGCCCGACCTATATCATTCAAAGGTAGTGCTGATGGCCTTTGCCTTCTTTATCGTGGGGGTGGGCTTAAAGATGGCGCTCTTCCCCCTGCACGTATGGCTTCCAGATGCCTATACCTATGCCCCTTCAGCAGTGAGCGCCCTGGTTGCTCCCCTGACGACTAAGGTAGGGGCATACGTTATGATAAGGATAATCTTCACGGTGTTTAAGCCTCATTTCTCCCTGGAATTGATCCCGGCGACCGCCATTCTCAGCTGGGTGGCTATCGTAGCCATCCTTTTCGGCTGCATAATGGCACTGGGCCAGACCGATCTCAAGAGGATGCTAGCCTATGTTCTCATCGCCGAGGTAGGCTACATCGCACTGGGTGTAGGGCTCGCTAACAGGGCTGGTCTCACGGGAGCCATCCTTCATATCCTCAATGACTCCCTGATGATGGCATGCCTCTTTCTGGTGGTAGGAGCGATCATGTATAAAGTAGGGCTTCGGAATTTCCATCAATTCAGGGGGCTTCACAGGAAAATGCCCATTACCATGGCTGCCTTTACGGTAGCCGCCCTTTCCGTTATAGGAATACCTCCCACCTGCGGATTCTTCAGCAAATGGTACCTCGTGTTAGGGGCAATCGCTGCTAATCGGTGGTTTTTCGCAGCAATCCTGCTCATAAGTAGCCTGCTCAATGCCATCCTTTTCTTTCGGGTTATAGAGAATGTATACTTTGAACCCGCTGTTTACGCCCATAACGGCGGGGACCATGGGGAAATTTCTCGGGATGAGGCCCCTCTCAGCATGCTTATTCCCATACTCGCGGTGACCATAGGGATACTATCGCTGGGAATCTTGAGCGGTAAGATCATCTCCAACATTATTCAGTTCGCCGTTCCAGCGGGCCTTTAAAAGATCGGGGATTGATGCGTGGAACTAGTGCCGTCCATACGGCCACTCCTGGCTATTTCGGTTTCCGCCCTCGCAGCTCTTCTCATTCTTCTCGCCGGGGAAAGGCGAAGGAACTTGAGAGAGCTATGGACCATCCTGGCCTCCGTGGCCAAATTCTCCATCGTCGCCTCCATGATCCCCATCCTATTGGAGGGGAAGATCATTGAATGTACTATTATTAGGCTCTCCCCTGGGATTGCACTGCAATTCAGGGTAGATGCCCTTGGGATCTTCTTTGCGACCCTTGCATCTGCGCTGTGGATTGGAACCTCCATCTACTCCATAGGTTACATGAGGGTCCTCAACGAGCATGCCCAGACCAGGTATTTCTTCTGCTTTGCCCTTGCCCTCAATGGGGCCCTGGGCGTTGCCTTTGCCGGGAATTTACTCACCCTGTTCATCTTCTACGAAATATTGACGATTGCCACCTTCCCCCTTGTGGCCCACAGGGAGACGCCGGAGGCCATAAGAGGGGGAAGGAAATATCTGGCCTACCTGCTAACCGGTGCTGCACTGGTGTTTTTCTCCATTGGCCTCACCTATCACCTAACGGGGAGTCTTGATTTCGTGGGCGGGGGTTTTCTCCGAGGACACGGTTCAGACAATATACTCCGCCTCCTCTTTGCCACCTTTATCCTGGGTTTTGGGACTAAGGCTGCGCTCATACCCATACACGAATGGCTTCCTACCGCCATGGTTGCCCCCACCCCGGTCAGTGCGCTCCTCCACGCGGTGGCCGTGGTTAAGGCAGGGGTATTTTGTGTCCTACGGGTTGTCCTCTACGTATTCGGGCCACAACTGCTCTCCGATCTTAGCCTCTGGCTCATACTGGCCTATTTTGCATCTTTCACCGTTATCGTGTCGGGTATGCTCGCCCTCGCCCAGGATAACCTGAAGAGAAGGTTGGCCTTCTCCACCATAAATAACCTGGCGATTATCATCATGGGTGCAGCCTTGCTTTCTCCAAGCGCCATAACTGGCGGGATATTCCATATAGCTGGCCATGGCTTTATGAAAATCACGCTCTTTTTCGTTGCCGGGGCCATATACGTGAAGACCCACAAGGAGAATGTAAGCGAGTTAGACGGCATAGGAAGGGCGATGCCCGTAACCATGGGGTCATTTGCGATAGGGGCCATGGGTATTGCGGGGACTCCCCCATTTGTGGGATTCATCAGTAAATGGTATCTTTGTCTCGGTTCCCTCGAGGCAAGGGAGATCGTTTTTCTCTTTGTGTTACTCACCAGTGCCCTGTTGGACATAGCATACTTCTTTCCCATCGTATACAATTCTTTCTTCAGCAGACCCAAGGAGCAAGGAAATTCAGGCTTTGATGAGGCATCGATGCTCATGGTAGCTCCTTTGACCGTATGTGCGATCATATCGATAATACTGGGGGTTGCCCCCAATGCCTTTTTCCATTTCTTTGGGGTAGCTACCCTTGCGGCGAAAAACATTTTGGGGATTAGCTAATATGCCCAGGTATCTTAAGAGGCTGTTTTTTATTCTGATTATCCTCTGTATTCCCGCGGGATTTCTTACCCAACACGAACATGCCGTCTTCTTGTGGCATAAAATCCCATCGGCGGATGCAATGTTTGGCGTTCTCGGGGCTCTTTTGATATTACTTGCAATCAAGATAGTGGCTTCTTTCGCATCTCGGAAGGAAGATTTCTATGATTAAGCCAGTTCCCCCCGCCTTCATTTTCATCCTAGGGGCAATGCTCATTCCCCTGCTGAGGTTGAGGGGAAGGCTGAGGCAACCCTACCTTATTCTGGTTTTCGTAGTGGCCTTTATCGACCTGTTGTATCTGGAGCCAGGCGCCAGCTGGGTATATCACTTCCTGGGATATGAACTGGTCTTTGCTAAGGTGGACAGGCTGAGCTTAGGAATTGGATACATATTCGTCATAATAGGATTTTTGGCCATACTTTACTCCCTCCATGTAAGGGAAGACGGTCAGCACGTGGCTGCATTCCTCTATGTAGGAAGCTCTCTGGGGGTTGTGTTTGCTGGAGATTACTTCAGCCTATTTGCCTTTTGGGAAATCATGGCCCTCACCTCTGTATTCCTCATATGGTATCGGCGGGAAAAGGAATCTCTGGATGCCGGGTTCAGATACGTCTTAATGCACGTATTTGGTGGATGCTCCCTGTTAACTGGCATTATCATTCATATCGTATCCCAAGGGTTCACCCCGGTGGGTCTCCTGGGGGGTGGTTTGGGCTCCATTTTTATACTCATCGGGTTTGGGTTGAATGCCGCCTTCATTCCCATTCACACCTGGTTACCGGATTCCTACCCCCAGGGAACCGTTACAGGAAGCGTATTTCTCTCAATTTATACCACCAAGACGGGAGTTTATGCACTGGCCAGATGTTTCTCGGGCGCTGATGTCGTGGCCTATATGGGCGGGATTATGGCGGTTTACGGTATTTTCTACGCATTGCTCCAAAATGATACCCGGAAACTCCTTTCCTATCACATCATAAGTCAGGTAGGATACATGGTGGCAGGGATAGGGGTAGGGACCGCCCTGGGGGTAAATGGCGGGATAGCTCATCTCATTAACAATATCTTATACAAATCCCTCTTATTCATGTGTATGGGTTCGGTAATCTATATGACTGGAAAGAGCAAGCTAACTGAACTGGGAGGCTTAGCAAGGTTTATGCCCGTCACCTGTATAGCCTGCATTATAGCCTCCCTTTCCATATCCGGAGGACCGGGTTTCAATGGATTTGTGAGTAAGGGGATGGTTATATCCTCTGCGGCGGAGGTCCATAAACCTATATTGGAGCTGATGTTGGTCCTGGCTTCCGTGGGGACATTCCTCTCCTTTACGAAGCTGTGCTACTTTACCTTCTTTGCCCAGAATGAAGGGATAAGGGCCAAAGAGGCACCCCTTAACATGCAACTGGCCATGATGTTGACCGCTCTCCTGTGCGTATTCATTGGGGTTTATCCCAAGGTGCTGTTCTCCGTGCTTCCCCACTACCCGGTTCACTATTATTCCTACACCCCATCCCACGTGGTGGGAGTCCTCCAGCTTTTCCTGCTGGCGGGTTGGGTATTTATGGTAGCCAGGGCCGCCTTTTCACCTCACGAGGGAATCGTCCTCGATTTTGACTATTTCTACCGCATGACATGCCGAGGCATTGTGTGGCTGTGCACGGTGCCGCTGAATGGCCTACGGCTCAGGGTACAGGCCTTTTTCTCCAGAGAGGTAGCCTCTGTTGCCAGGCTCAGCAGAAACCCCATCTCAATACCCGCTTTAACCAAACAATACGTCCACCTCATGACCGTCCAGATCCTCAAACACAACGCGGAGATTTCCCAAAACAGAAGAATGGAACTGGAGCACATGCGATCGAAGTTTCGCGAGATAAGGAAAATTCCTTACAATGAGAACACCTATCGAGGACCTATGGGCTTGGGGATCCTACTGGCGTTGATATTCTTATTTTTCTATGGTTTGATTTATTTTCTGGCATCCTAAAGGGATTTCCTTATTCCTCCCCCTTTTCATGCTCCCGAAGTGACCCTTTTGGGGTTCGGGGATGCGGAACCTTTACCCCTTCCAGCCGGGTGTGGGTGCTGCCGTTATGCGGTGCTGCAGTTCTGCGGTTTGAAGGATAAAATTACGCTCAGGGATAAGGTTTTCTCCTGAAACTCGATAAACCCAATAAACCAAACAAACCAGATAAACCAGACAAACCGAAAAGACCGAGGAAAGCCAGGAAACTCACGAGGCTTCAGATGAAGTTCTGGAGTTTCCTGGGTGTTATTGGCAATATTTTTGTAACCTATTGAATTTATATCATATTTTATTTTCGATATGTGAACACCCTTGTCCCTTCGCTTCAGTCCTTCCGAGGTGACCCTTTCGGGGTTAGCAGGTGGAGAATACATGGCGCAATCAAGTACTAAGGGAAATGATACTACAGTTGATGGCTAAGTATGGGAATGCTCGGGTGATGGCCAGTGTAGATCCAAGTGACAGTTACGGGGAGATAGAGCAATTAGAGGCAGATGGTTTCAGCACCATGTATTTCGGAGATAACAAGGCTACCAGGGGAAGGATTAAGTGTAAGAAGACATGGGAACATAGGAATGGCCATTGTGCTCTATGCAGGGGTGGCTGTTTCAGTAAGGACAGAGTCGATGTCTATTTGAAGATGCACTAAACCAAACCATAGGGGAGGATAGAACAATGAGACAGTTAAGACTATTCCCACACATCAAGATCGTACCATTTAAGGTGAGCAAGGCATTAGTTGCACCGGCTAAGATGACCTTTGCAACCATTTGATTTGACAGAAACAAATGGATAAACATTTCCGGTAGAAAACAGAACAATTTTTGAGTTTTTAAACCGATTGCAAATAATTCCTGGTACAAACGAGTTAATCACCCAAGTTGTCACTTCCTGTCCGATTGTGCCGAATTTCATGCCTACCATGTAAATAATATTTTCAACATCTGGTAAAGATTCTAATTCTTTTTCATTCAAGAAATCACTAGAAATCACCTCAACATTGTTTCGTCTTAATTCTTCCGGTCCGATGTCGTCAGTAAAAATCGAAACAGCATAAACCTTTTTATTACTGCCGGATTCTGTAAGTGCCCGTTTTGCCAAAATTGCCAGAGAGATTCCCATCTTACCACCTGCACCCAAAACCATTAAATCTCCGGACGGTTTATTTAACGACTCCATTCCGACATCTGATGGTTGGGTCATAAAATCATCAAGTTCTTTGACATTATTTATTATATTTGGTTTTTGCATTATTATTTCCCAGATTTCTCAATTTACAGCATAAACTTCTTGGTACATATTTTTTAAGAAATTCAAACCTTCAATTGCCAATAGTTCGGTTGAATCTGCCAGATCTCTCCAAATACAAACCAACTTAGCAATATTTTCCATATTAGGATCAAATGATTCAATAGTAATGCAACCATCATATCCGATCTTATTAAGAGATTGGAAAAATTCTTTCCAGGGAACCAAACCAGTGCCGGGAATTCCGCGTTGGTTTTCACAAGCATGAACATATCCTAAATGTTTACCACATCCCTCAATTGCTTTTGAAAAACTATTTTCCTCACGAATCATATGAAATGTATCCAAATGAATTTTGACATTTGGCATATCTACTTCTTTTAAGAACTTTACTGCATCAGAGGCAATATTAATGAAGTGAGATTCGAAACGGTTAAGAGGTTCGATAGCAATTATTAAATTTGATGTTTCTTGAGCGTATTCAGCGGCTTTTCTGCAGGCTTCTATCCCCCACTTCCATTCGTCTTTGGTACGTTGTTTTCCAGAAAGGTAGCCCCATCCACAATAAATAGCACCACCAAAAACTACTGCACCGGCTTCATTACTCACATCGATGAGTCGCCGTGAAAGATTATGTCCTTTTTTTCTCGTAGCCGGATCAGGAGATATCACATTACATTCAACTGGCATGCCGTAACCAGTATTAATTGTCAATCCAAGATCGGATGCAATTTGTTTTGTTTTTCTAGCAGGAAAGTTATCCAAATCAAAAGGGATGATCTCCACAGCATCAAATCCCATATTTTTACATTTTTGGAGTAGAGGCAGATCCTTTTCAAGAAATGTTTCATTAAACAGAAGCGAATGAATGCCAAATATCATAAATCCTCCCTATTCAAATATATTACTCCGAAAATTTATTATCAATTTTTTATATTTTGACATGATTAATAGGAAAAACAGGATTTTTTTACCATAGTTATCTCGTTAGTCCAGTCTAAATTTATCAAACAGGATATTCATTGCACAAAAAATACAATGGCGTTTCATCCTCAACGATTTCTGGAAAACGGCTACCTAAATTATCTAAAAATCGGTTGTCACTTTCATCTTCATTAACACTTGAGACTTCACCTACTAAAACCCAACCTTTCCCTTTTTCTCCATAAAAATTATGGTTTAAAGGGGGGAAGAGTTATACTTTCTCCCGGCTCTAAAATCACTTTTCCCTTTGAATGAATCGTATGAGTAATTCCATCAATTTGAACATGTACTGTGGTATTGGCCAGTTGTTCATCCTCGGTAGAATTGCTTAATTCAATTACTAAATTTCCGCCACCACGATTTATAATATCTTCTGTTTTGTTCCAATGGAGATGCCAGGGTGTGACTTGTTCTTCCCGAACAATCATAATCTTTTCTGCATACATTTTATCATTTTCACTGCCATATTTACCATTTCGAATTGTGAATAATAACAGGCCAGTTTTTTCGAAATTACCTAATCCAAAATCAGTAATATCCCAACCTAATTTTTTTTCAAATATTTCAGTGGCCAGTTCACGATTTGTCTGCCATTGGTCTTCTGACCAAAATGCTCATTTGGGTAAATAAAAATTTTGCTTTTGAAAAAATTCAACCGCTTTTTTTTGAAGTTTATTGATTTCTGAACGTTTCATTTATCCACCAAGATTCATAAAAATCCACATCACTAAAATAACAACTCCAACTAAACCCCAGGTTCCAAAAAAGCCAATATAATCCATCTTTAATGGTTTATGAAATTCCCACTGAGTTCTTCGGAACAGTTTTCTACTTTCAAATTTTTCCATATTTGCTGCATTTTCTTGAATAAGTGCAGCATCTTGTTCTGGTGTAGGTTGAACCGGAGTATGAATTTTAGCATAAAAATAATCTAACAGTTCTTTTTTCACCGATCTGGAAAAATAACTGACAATAATCAGAAATATGAGTGGAAACAGAGCATCAAACATAAAGCGGACGGTGTTTAATTGGGCCTTATTAAAATTTGCAAAATCCAAATCAACTAAACTTAACATCCATATTTCAGCATGAAATCGACCCAATCCCATTAATCTGGAATTGGGATCATCTGGATTTTCACGGGCGACAACTTCATAAAAAATGGGATATGAAGGTATTATCCTGTTCTTCTGTATCTTCTGACCCACTTTTTCTGCCAAACCTTCATCAACATCTTCTTGGAGGGCTGTTGATAGGAAATTGCTTTTTGAACCTACAGGGCATTTAACGCAAAAATCAGGAAAAGGTCAACCTTTTTTTCTGTTTTTGATCCGAGATTGATCTTTG
>Ga0209427_10003178_pt1 | contig 19315 bp, 15 predicted proteins | sample DeeMarSWOR136_30_FD_187465 | JGI IMG/M metagenome (GOLD analysis project Ga0209427, IMG submission 187465) | Marine sediment microbial communities from White Oak River estuary, North Carolina - WOR-1-36_30 (SPAdes) (version 2) | ecosystem: Environmental > Aquatic > Marine > Intertidal zone >...
TCTTGCATTATGATCCTCCGATTAATCTTTTCATGGTTTCTTAGCAGGCTGGTTTGCCAGTTGGGACAACGCGGTCGCGGGGACATTGGGGGCGATGTCGGCGACTTTGGCTGCGCGACTCAGGTCATTGGCGATAAGCACTACGCCTTCGCTGCCGGCACCCTGCAATTTCAGGAATGTGTCCGTCCCCGTCGGTGGTCTGCACCCTCGGATAAGGGCCGCTTTGACATCGGTTAATCGGATTATCGCGGCCGCATTTTGTGAGAAGGGAGAATCAAGGTAATCAATCGACAAGTTTTGTAGATCTTCGGCAACAAGCGCGTGACGTAAGTCAGGTTTTGCCAACTGGAGGTGTATGTTGTGGAACTTGATGCCTTTTACATGGCGGCAATAGAAGCCGTAAGCGGGAAGTCTGCCGAACATCGAGTACTCCGGGTATGCGGTTGGATTTTCAGGTATGGGGCGGGCCGCATCATCTTTGTTGCCGTCGCCGGCGAACGAAAGTCGTATGTTATTGAAAGTGACGTTTTCTATTTTGGCCTCCGGCAAACCCGAGATTGCGCAGCCGGTAGGATTGGCGCCGGTTGCCTCGATATTGTTAATGGTGATGTTACGCATCGCGCCCATTTTAGGTTTTTCCATATCCTTTTTGAAGGGGCGAGCTCGATTGCCAAGGCGCAAAAAGATAGGCGCACCTATGCCGTTCATCGAGATGTTTGATACGACAACGCGGTCCATCGTGCCGCCATCCACTATTTCCAGCGCGATTCCTGCCAGGCGGGTGTCATAGATTGCGCAGCCGGTAATGACGATATTCTGAAAGCCGCCGTTTGATTCGGTACCCATTTTCAGGGCGTTACAGTGGCTGCTCATGACGCAGTTGCTGACAGTTACATCCTTACATGATCGCGCTGATGTGCTTTTTAGCACGATGGCATCATCTCCCGAAGAGACGTTGCAGTTTGAGATGATTACTCTATGGCATGAGTCAATATCTATGCCGTCGTTGTTGCCATTTACACGGCTTCTGACGGTGATTCCGTCGATGCGCACGTCGTCACATGCCAGGTAGTGCTGGACCCACATTGGGGAATTTTGTATTGTCACGTCCTTTACCATAACGTTTTGACACTGGATGATTCGAATCATGTACGGACGTACTTTATACGGCCCTTTGAAGGGCCTGCCCTGTCCGTCGATTGTGCCGTTTCCCGTGATTGCGATGCGTTTTAGTTTTTCACCGTATATCAGGCTTTTGTCCGTGTAGTTGTCCGTGTATGACCTGAAGGCCTGCACGGTCGGGGGGTAGTCTTTGAGGTTGGTGCTGCCCAGGAGTGTGGAGCCTGTATCGAGCCTGAGGGTGATGTTGCTTTTCATGTAGATTGTGCCCGACAGGAAAGTGCCGGGCGGGAAGTAGACGGTGCCTCCGCCATTTTCGGCGCATTCTTCGATTGCCTTCTGAATGGATTTGGTGCACATTGTTTTACCGTCCGGTTTGGCGCCGTAGTCACGGACATCATAAATAATTTCAGCACCGAAAACAGAGGCCGTTGCGAAGAGGCACAGGAGCACGATTGAAATCCGGCATTTTGTTCTTCTCATAGTTCCTTCTCCCTTAAAATTTTAATGTTTTCTATCGGTTATGCATTTGCTATCAGATAGACCGAGTAAATAATTGCAGCGACGCATCCCCAGCCGGCGAGGAATCCTATGACCGAGCTGCGAGATGGAATGAGTATCTCAAGACTGGTGTTTGGAAACAGGCTTCTCTTTTCGGGGACAACGGCGTCGGAGGGCAGGGTGCAGGGTACGGCCACCTGCTCGCCGGGCCTGACGGGGGTGCGTACGAGGGCGTAAAAGTTGTCGAGTTTTTCCCTGTCGACCGGTTTGGTCAGCAAGCTGACTAAAACGGTGAGCAGGAATCCCGTCGAAAGGTAAAAAACCATCTGCCAGGGCATGTAGAGCTTACCTTCCCACAGCATAGAGTCAGGCAGCTTATCGGCGAAGTGTGCGTTGAAGTCCCAGAGGACGAAATCGCCAAACGTGATTCTGCTGGTGAAAAGTAGCACGGTAAAACCGGCGAGCGTCCCGGCCCATGCCCCGGCCACGGTGGTGCGTCTCCAGAAGAGGCCCAGCCAGAACGCGATTCCCATCATGGCCGAGACCTTCCAGAAAATCTCGAGTCCCTTTACGACGCCGGGCAGCGAATAGGCAAATGCGACTCCGCCGGCGACTATTACCAGCGAAGTGATGCGGGCGACAAGGACGTAGTGTTTCTGAGTTTTATTGGGTATCAGGGGCTGATAAACATTTTTTGTGAACAAGCCCGACGAAGCAATCATAAACGAGTCGCATGAGCTCATTACAGAGGCCAGGAGGGCCGCGAGGAAAAGACCAAGCAGGCCGGGTAGTATTTTCGGCAGGAAGTCGGCGGCTATGATTCCGAAGACGTGGTCGGGATGATCGGGCTGAACGCCCCGGCCTTTAAAATATGCAACGGCGGCAAGGCCCGTCAGACACCACGCCACGGTGCATACGCGTTTGACAAAGTTGCCGCACATCCAGCCTACACGTCCTTCGTTTTCTGTTTTTCCGGCGGCACAATTACCCATTGTGTGTGGCTGGGTTACGATGCCGACGAGTCCGTTTACAGAAATCATAATTACATAGAAAAACCCAATCTCGCCGGGCGCTACAAGAGAAAACATCTCTTCGGCGTTGGGTCCTATTATATCGCGTATTCCGTCGAGGCCTCTGACCGAGTAAAGGACAAAGGGCAGCAGAAGAAAAGAGAAGATAACAGTCAGAACGCCCTGTATGAAGTCGGTAATGATGGCAGCAGAAAGGCCGCCGGCAATTCCGTATATGACGAACATTACTGTCATGGCGGCAATAGCAACATTTGCGTTGACGGAGCCTCCTGTGCCGGCATCTATAACGGCGCTTGAGCCTTTCAGCATAATCCCAATATTAATTGAGAGGTTCAGCATGCCCACAACGGCAAACAGCTTCGCTACGCTGGGGCTAAACCTGGCTTCAAAGACATCGGCGGTGGTGATAGCCCTGAAGCGTCTCATTACCGGCGCAATCAGCCAGTAAAACGGTGTCGCGAATAGCCAGAGCCACTGGTACCATATTCCTGAGAGGCCGTTTGTGTAGCTTTTTGAGGCCACGCTTACAGCCTGGTCGGAATGTGTGCCTGTTCCGAAAGCGTGCATTACCATCATCGCCTTGCCGAACCTTCGGGGCATAAAGAAATCGGCGATGTTTTTTATTTTTTTTGCGGCCCAGACACCGATACAGGTTATGCCGACAAGGTATAAACCCAAGACGAAGACGTCCGCAATGTGCAATCCAAGAAATGACATCGATTATTAATTATTTCTTATTGACTGTTTTCAAAGTTTTTCCATTCGGCCACGGGCGGACTGTAAATTAATCAGGGAAAACAAAAAAAAATAAATCGAAAAATAAAAACCCCGCGGCGCATCCATTCACCACGGGGACAAAAAAACGATGTTCACGGTTCGCCCCGTCAGAGGCAATTTCCTTTGTTTTCGGGTCCCTTTTCCTCGGGGTCCATTGACAGAGTGCGGCCTGCATCACGATTGACGTATCGTTAGCCTCGACTTTCCTTCCCTGACTATTCCACACTCTCTTCCGGTATCTGAAGGTTTGTCTCAACCTTTTGTGGTATTTTTATTTCCACGCCGAGCTGTCCCAATGTCAGGGCCACATCCGCCTGGTTGGGCTGAATTTCAAAACTTCGGCTCAAGAAATCCCTGGCGCGGACCTTATCGTCTTTGCTTAAATAATAGTATCCGATTTGCTTGTAGTTTTCGGCAGAATTGGGCTCGATACGGATCGCCTGCTGGTAACATGCGAGAACATATTCGTCGAGCCCCTGCTTCTGAAATGCCATTGCAAGCTTGCGTGAGCCGGTTGAGGAAGTGGAGACCTGCCTCATATATTCATCAGCCTGGAGTCTGGCCTTTTCTGTGTCTCCGCTTTCGGCCATCATCTTTACCATAGCCGCCTGGGAATCCCGGTGGACGGGGTCAAATTGCAGTGCAATATTGTAATGGTACTCGGCGGCAACGAGCAGGCCTTCGGCCTGGTACATCTGGCCGAGCTCGAAATGGGCATCGGGATTTTCAAACCTGCGTTCGATTGCTCTGAGCAGCTCTTTTTTCCTCTCCTGGCCCGTGGGCGATGTGATCCTGGTTTTCCGGGTCGTCCTGATCGTGTCACTTTCGGTAGTTTCGGTGCACCCCGTGAACAGCAAAGCGCAGACGAAGAGCGCAAGGAGAGCATAAGGCGCGAAAGTCCGGAGCTTGAGGATTTTTATTTTTGATTTTTTGTTTTCGAGTTTGCTTTTACCGGCCATTTTATTCTCCCTAATTGAAAATCGAATTACTTCCATTTTGCCATCCTGCGCGAATCTCAATAAGCCCTTTTAGGGCCAACCGGTATGGCAGCTACAAGTTTTGATACCAAAAAGTTTGTGAGGGGGCAAGGAAAAATTTAATCCATATATAAAAATTCCCTTTTGCGGTATTTCAGGAGTAATCCTGTTATTGTGATAGTGCGCGAGCTGATGTTGTTTATAAGATGGTAATCTGGGAGAGATAGGGCCTGATTATTCCGGGCTTTAGGCGGTTCTTGACAACGACCGGTAGATAACTTATGTTGTGTTTTTTTCATGTATTTACGAACATGACGAGGTCTGAAATGGTAGTATCGCGTTTTGCTCCATCACCAACAGGTTATTTGCACGTCGGTGGGGCCCGAACGGCCCTTTTTAACTGGCTCTGGGCCCGTCGTATGGGCGGCAAGTTTATGCTGCGTATTGAGGACACGGACCAGAAGCGTAATACTCCGACGGCAATTGAGCAGGTTATTGCGGACCTTCGCTGGCTTGGCATCGAATGGGATGAGGGTCCTGAGGTTGGGGGTCCGAATGGGCCATATTTGCAGTCTGAGCGACGGGAGATCTACGATAAATATATAAAGCAGCTTCTCGATGAGAAGAAGGCCTACTATTGTTTCGATACGGCTGGTGAGCTTAAGGCAATGCGCGAGCAGGCGGAGGCTCAAAAGAAGGGCTTTATCTATCCACGTCCGGAGGTTTTTCCCGATGACGGCGACGCCGAGAGGAAAAGGAGGGAAGGCCGGCCTGTGACGGTACGCTTTGCAGTCGGCCGGGATGAGGAGATTGTGGTTGAGGATATGGTTCGTGGAGAGGTGCGGTTTTCGGCCGGTGAGATAGGCGATTTTATTATCCAAAAAAGCGATGGATTTCCCACGTATAACTTTGCGTGCGTCGTCGATGATAAGCTTATGGGGGTGACGCACGTTATCCGGGGACAGGAACACCTGATGAACACGCCGGGCCAGCAGGAATTATGGAAGGCTTTAGGTTTTGGCGAACCTTTGAAGTATGCGCACATGTCCGTTACGGTCAGCGATACCGGCGGGAAGCTTTCCAAGCGTGAGCGGCCGAAGGCGCTGCGTAAGGCCATCAAAAGTATAGAAGATATCGACCTTGAAAAACTTGCGGAGGTTGGTGGTATTAGCGTTGAAGAAATAAACGGTTTTCTTAAGGGTAAAACTACGCCGGACGGGCCCGCCATCGATGCGATGTCAAAATATCTTGGTGTCCATCTGCCGGAGATAAATGTTGTTGATTTTTTCAAAAGCGGTTACCTGCCGGAGACCATGTTGAATTTTCTTGCGCTGTTAGGCTGGAACCCCGGGGGGGACCGTGAAATTATGTCGGTCGAGGAATTAATCGAATGTTTTGACCTTTCGCGATTGACTAAGGCCAACAGTCTGTTCGACCGCGAGAAGCTTCTTGCCTTCAATACCGAGCACATCCGTAAAGTTGGCGGAGAGAAACTTCTCGGGCATTTTAAGGAGTACCTGAAGGCCGTCAAATCGCCGGTGATTGGCGCCGATGATGAGGAGCTTGGCAGGATTATTGAAATATGCGCAGGTGCGAGGACGTTGGCGGATATCGAGAAAAAGAGCAGGTTTTTGTTTTTGGCCGACGAGAAAATAGAGTACGATGAGAAAGCGGTTAAAAAGGTGTTGCTTAAACATGACGGATTGGCTATCTTAGCAGTTGTTCGTGATAAACTTGCGGCTATGGAGCAGTTTACCGATGAGAATATCGAGGATATGCTGCGGAGTTTAGCGGAAGAAAAGCAGGTCGGATTGGGGAAAGTAGCTCAACCCTTGCGTGTAGCCATTTGTGGGACTACAATTAGTCCGCCGATTTTTGATTCTGTGCAGATGTTGGGTAAAGAAAGTACGTTAGCCAGAATAGACAATACGATAAGAACGGTCAAGGCACAGTTGCAGAATTAGAGGAGAGTAATACGTGTCGTTATTGGTAACGGGTTCTATAGGAATTGATACAGTTAAAACGCCTTACGGTGTGAGTGAGGATTGTCTGGGAGGATCTTCTGTTTATTTTAGTATGGCGGCGAGTTTCTTTACGCCGGTGCGGTTTCTCGGTGTCATCGGGCCGGATTGTCCTTTTGATTTGGCAGAAGTCTTTGCCGGCAGGGACGTTGATTTGACGGGTTTGGAGATAAGGGCAGAGAGCAAGACCTTTCGCTGGACAGGTAGTTACAGCGATAATATGGATGACAGAAGAACGGATTATATTGAATTAAATGTTCTTGCCGAGTCGCCTCCCGAGGTGCCGGAAGCATATAGAGACAGTAAATACGTTTTTCTTGCGAATACGACGCCGGGCCTTCAGATGCAATTGCTGGAGCAGTTGGAGGGGCCTGATTTTGTGGCGGCCGATACTATGGACTGCTGGATTAGGGGCGACCTTGACGATTTGAAGAAGCTGCTTGGGAAAATCGACTGCTTAATACTCAATGATGCCGAGGCGCGGATGCTGGCGGACGATTATAACCTGATAAAGGCGGCGGAGAAGATTTTGGGTATGGGGCCGGCAGTTGTGATAATCAAGAAGGGAGAATCGGGTTCTATGATTCGCAGAGCAGGCGGGGAGCGGTTTATTTTGCCGGCATATCCGGCCGGTGAAGTCAAAGACCCGACGGGGGCGGGGGACAGCTTTGCGGGGGGCTTTATGGGTTATCTTGCAGAGACGGGCAAGACAGATTTTGTCTCGTTGAAGACGGCAGTGGCGTATGGGACGGTGGTTGCCTCTTTTACGATTGCCGATTTTTCACTTAAGGGCCTGACGTCGATAAGTAAAAACGATATCGACTGCAGACTGAAGACTTTGCGGGAAGTAACAACTTTTTAGACAGGAGCCGGGAAGATGCGATGTTTTATAGCGATAGATATTGACGAGAACAACAGGACGGCGCTGGGCGATTTGCAGCAGCAGTTGAAGAGCAAAGTTGATGTAAAGAGAAGCGACGTCAAGTGGGTGAAGCCGGAGAATATACACCTTACGTTGAAGTTTCTTGGTGAAATCAAAGATGAGCAGGTTGTTGATGTCTGTAATATAACCAAGGATGTTGCGGGCAGGCATAACAGCTTCGAGGTGGGTATAGAATCGGTAGGTCATTTCGGCGGCCGAAGCGCAAGAGTTTTATGGGTTGGAACGGGGGAGGGTCGGGAGAAACTGTTAGAATTGCAAAAAGATCTTGAGCGGGAATTGGCATCGGCCGGCTGGCCTGCGGAGAAAAGGGCTTATTCGGGCCATCTGACGCTATGCAGGGTAAGGAATCCCAAGGCCGGTTTCAAGCTGGTGCAGGTAGTAGAGCAGTATAAGGATTTTAAGGTGGGGATTATGCCGGCTGATTCAATCTCGGTTTATCAGAGCGAGTTGACGCCCGCAGGACCTATTTATACTGTGCTGAGCGAAAATAAATTGTGTGAAACGTAATGTTCAAAGCGAAATAGAATATATGGAAAAGGAGGTTGTAAAATGGCAAAGACAAAGACGTCGCAAACAGGCAAAAGTAAGGTAGAGAGTTTGAAGCCGCAAAAAAGCGACAGGGAAACAGCTTTACAGCGAGTGATTGCGCAGATTGAGAAGCAATACGGCCAAGGCTCGATTATGCAAATGGATGAGCATAAGTACGCCAAAATCGAGGGGATACCGACCGGGTCGCTATCGCTCGACATTGCCCTTGGCGGCGCGGGGGTTCCTCGCGGCAGGGTTACAGAATTGTTCGGGCCGGAGGCTTCCGGCAAGACCACGCTGGCACTTCACGTGGTTGCAAGCGCCCAGCGTGCGGGCGGCGTGGCGGCGTTTATCGACGCAGAACACGCGCTGGACACAACCTGGGCCAAAAGACTGGGCGTCGATGTGAGCAGTTTGCTGGTGAGCCAGCCCGATACGGGTGAACAGGCTCTTGAGATTGTTGAGATGCTGGTGAGGTCGAATTCGGTTGATGTTATAGTTGTTGATTCGGTTGCGGCACTTACGCCGGCCGCGGAGATCGAAGGGCAAATGGGTGACAGGCACCTCGGAGTACAGGCGAGATTAATGAGCCAGGCGATGAGAAAGCTTACGGCGGTTATCAGTAGGAGCAAGACGGCCCTTATTTTCATAAATCAAATCCGTATGAAAATCGGTGTGATGTTCGGCAATCCTGAGACCACTCCCGGCGGGAGGGCGCTGAAGTTTTACAGCACGGTCCGAATCGACGTAAGACGGCTGGCGACTATTAAGGAAGGCGGCAGCGCGGTGGGGAGCAGAGTGAGGGGCAGAGTGGTAAAGAATAAAATCGCGCCTCCTTTCCGGGAATCGGAATTCGACCTTATGTTCGACCATGGAATCAGCTATGAAGGCGACTTGCTGGATTTGGGAGTTGATTGTGGTTGTGTGGAGAAGACCGGGGCCTGGCTGAACTACGGGGACATCCGGCTGGGACAGGGCAGAGAGAACGCCAAGAAATATCTGGCGGACAATAAAGATTTGTGCGAGGAGATAAAAGAAAAAATCCTCATTGCCAAAGGTTTAAAGTCAGAGACGCAAGACGAGAGGTGAAATGTTAAGCGCAGAGCAAATCAGGAGCAGCTTTATAGACTTTTTCAGGGACAAGGGACACGAGTTTATCCCCAGCTCGCCGATAGTGCCTATCGGTGACGAGACGCTGCTTTTCGCCAACGCGGGGATGAACCAGTTCAAGGACATTTTTCTGGGTCTTGTGTCGCCGGATTATGATCGCGCGGTGAACAGCCAAAAATGCCTTCGTGTAAGCGGCAAGCACAATGACCTTGAGGAAGTGGGCAAGGACACCTATCATCATACGTTCTTCGAGATGTTAGGTAATTGGTCTTTCGATGACTATTTCAAGGCCGAGGCAATCGAATGGGCGTGGGAGCTGCTTACCAAGGTTTGGGGAATTGGGCCGGAGAGCTTATGGGCGACGGTTTTTGTCGGCGACGAGGCGGACGGCCTGCCCAGAGACGATGAGGCCGCCGGGCTTTGGACGAAGGTGACTCCGATACCTGCCGAGCGGGTTTTGGCTTTCGGCAAGAAAGATAATTTCTGGGAGATGGGGGAAGTCGGTCCCTGTGGTCCCTGCAGCGAAATCCATATCGACCTTGGGCCGGATATGTGTGATAAGAAGGGTGTGGACGGGCACAAATGCGCGGTCAACGGCGGCTGCAGCCGGTTCATTGAGCTATGGAACCTGGTCTTTATACAATATAACCGTACCGATGGGGACAAGCTGATTGAATTAGGCGCTAAATACGTCGACACCGGTGCCGGTCTGGAAAGGCTGGCGGCGGTGCTGCAGAAAAAGAAGAGCAATTATGATACCGATTTGTTTATGCCCATAGTCGAAGGTATCGCCGAGATAACCGGTCACAAGTACACATCCAAGCTGAACAACAATGTCGACAATGCCTTCAGGGTAATATCCGACCATATTCGTTCTCTGACCTTTGCGATAACCGACGGGGCGACACCATCCAATGAAGGCAGGGGTTATGTGATTCGGCGGATACTTCGGAGGGCTTCGAGGTTCGGCAGAGAGCTTGGGATGCATGAGCCGTTTATGTATAAGCTCGTGCCGGTGGTTGTTGGTTTTTTGGGAGACGCGTTTGGTGAGATAAGGGACCGGGCCGACTACGTTTCAACAGTCATCGAATCAGAGGAGGAAAGCTTTGGCAGGACGCTGGACAGGGGAATTGAAATCTTTAACTCGGCCGCCAAGCGGGCACAAAAATCAAAAGACAAAGTTATCAACGGCGAAGATGCCTTCCAGCTTTATGATACTTATGGCTTTCCACTTGACTTGACGGAGCTTATGGCCGAGGAACGCGGCCTCAAAGTCGATACGGCCAAATTTGGCGAGTTGATGGAAGAGCAACGTCAGCGAGCAAGGGCGGCACAAAAATCGGCCTCGTTAATCTCTGCTTTGGCCGATGTAAAGCTGCCGACGACGAAAGATTTACATAAGTATCATACGGACAGTTTCGACAGTAAGATAGTGGGTTTTGTTGATGAGAAGGGATTCAGGAACGAGGGTAGTGTTGAGGTCGGTGACGAGGCAGGGATTGTTCTTGAGGGGACCTGTTTTTATGCCGAGGCGGGCGGTCAGGTCGGCGATTGCGGCGTGATAGAATCGGGTAAAGCACGGTTTATTATTGAGAATACCGTCAGGATAGCGGATTGCGTGATTCACCGAGGTAAAGTGGCGGAAGGGTCGCTGGCGGTTGGGCAGACCGTAAGAGCAGTAGTCAGCAAAGACAGAGACTCGATAAAGAAGAACCATACGGCTACTCACCTGCTGCAGTGGGCGCTGCAGATGGTATGTGGCAAATCGGTGGCGCAGCAGGGCAGCCTTGTTGGGCCGGACTATTTGAGGTTTGACTTTACCTATCCCAAGGCATTGACGGATGAGCAGGTAAAAAAGGTTGAGAATTTAGTTAGGGAGAAAATTGCGGAGGATTTGCCTTTGACGTGTGTAGTGATGCCGAGAGCGGAGGCGGAAAAACTGGGGGCGATGGCGCTTTTCGGGGAGAAGTATGGAAGCGAGGTCAGGGTGGTGGCTATCGGTGCGGCAAACGAGGAGCTGATTGAAGAAGCGTTTTCGCGAGAATTTTGTGGGGGGACGCACTGTGATAATACGGGACAAATAGGGAGCTTTAAGATACTCAAGGAAGAAAGTATCTCGGCAGGGGTGCGGAGGATTACCGCACTTACCGGAGCGGGACTGGCTAAATATCTCGAAGAGCGCGGCGAGATTGTTGAAAGGCTTTCTGAGATGCTTAAGACCAGCGCTGAGGCGCTGGTTGAGCGGGTTGAGCGTCTGGTGAAGGAGAATAAGAAACTGGCCAAGCAGTTCAAATCAGGCGTCCGGCAGGCTGGGGCTGACACAATGGCCGAGGCAAAAAAACTTCTGGAGAAATGTGAAAAAGTCGGCGGTACTTCCATAGTCATCGGCCGGCTCGAAACAACTTCGGTCGAGCGGGCCAGAGAAGCTATCGATATGCTCAAGAAGAAGGCGAAGTCGGCGGCTGTTGTTCTGGGCTTTGATGAAGAGGGGAAGGTGACACTGTTGGCGGGAATCACGGATGATTTGGTGAAGAAGGGACTGAAGGCTGGCGATGTTATGAAGGCGATTGCTCCGATAGTCGACGGCGGCGGCGGCGGCAGGCCGCAGATGGCCCAGGCCGGCGGAAAGAAGCCGGAGAGAATCAAAGATGCTCTGGCCAAAGCCAGAGAGCTAATAAAAGAAAAGCTGGTCGAAGTTTGATTAATGCTGAAACATCTGATTTTTTGTTTCTTCGGTTGTTTCAGTGAATAAAGCGAGCAATTTCGCGTCTTATTTATTAGAGCCAGTTAGTATTTGGCAACCAAGCAAAGGGCAACTAATTTAACCGGCGGAGACTTTATGATTAAGTTTTATTGCAGACACTGTGGTCAGCAAATCGGTGTGCCGGCGGTATCTGCGGGCTCAAAAGCCAGATGCCCAAAATGTAAGGAGATAATTGTTGTGCCGGAAGCAGGGAGCGCGGAGACGGTTGCCGACGAAAGCAATTTAAGCGGCCCGAAGGGCGAAGGGAAGTATGCGGGTTTTGATCGTGCCCTTTTTGATATTCCAGAAGAAGATGAAAGCGTAAGTGAGGCAATCAATCAGGTCGGCATGTCTAAAGGGGAATTTGAAGAGTTTCGAAGAAGAAAGGCATTATTAGAAAGGTACGAGGCAGAGCAAATCGGCAAACGGAAGCTGCCCGGCTTTGTCGACGTGTTCCTTTATCCGACGAGTTTATGGGGTCTGATTTACCTTGGGATTTTTATTGGAATAACATTGTTTCTTGACGCTGTAGGTAAGATTGTTCCTTACTACCTTGTTATTTTGCACAGCATTACAGACTCAGTTATCAAGGTTCTTGTTGTTTTATTTATGTATTGGTACTTTGCCGAATGCGTGCGTGACAGCGCTGACGGCGGTTTGCGTGCACCAAAAGTTATAGGTGACACTCCCCCTTTAAGGGATATGTTCAGGCAGATGGTGGATATAATCGTTTGTATTGTAATTTTCTTTGCTCCGTTTTTTTTGTATGTTTTGATTGCGAAAAGAACCGATATAATCTTCTGGCTGTTATTGGTTTATGCGATATTCTTCTTCCCGATGGCGTTACTTGCTTTTGTTGTGTTTGACTCTGTTGCCGGTCTTGATCCCCGCCTGATCTATAAGTCAATATCAAAAACATTTTGGCCGTATTGCGGGCTTGTCTTGTTTTTTACTGCAGCAGGACTGCTGATTGGAGTGCTTGGTTATAAGTCGAGCGGGTCAGTATATCTGTTTATTCTTGCTCGTTGTTTGGGTTTTTATCTATTGTTTGTCGGCGCTCATCTTCTTGGCAGATTTTACTGGAAATATCAGGAAAGGCTCAAGTGGGAGGTTTCACTGTGAATCCTTACGTCGGAATTTGGGCTTTTACAAGTTTATTCAACTGCTTGTGACGAGCTTTACAAAGTGGTAATATAAGTGATGTGAGAAAAGTATAATTTAGCGGCGGTTCCAATGATAAGGTTTTGCTGTAAACACTGCGGTCAGAAAATCCGGGTTCCAGAGGTTGGCGCTGGCAGAAAGGGTAAGTGTCCGAAATGTAAAAAAATAGTGCTTGTTCCAAAAGTCGAGGACATCAAGCCGGTTGCAAGCCAGGGCGAGCTTAGAACTTCAGAGCTTGTCTCGGGGGATGCTATTCTGGACTCAAGTCGTTTTGATATTGTACAAGAGGGCAAGGCGGCGAAGAAGGGTACTTTTGAAGATAGTGCATCTGATACGGCTATGGATGAATTGCAGAGGCTGCAGGGGAGCTTAAGTAAAATAGAACCCGAGCCTTTGCCGGAACGCAAACTGCCGTGGTTCGTCGATATCGTTATTTATCCGACGAGCAAAGCGGGCCTTACGATGCTGGGGATATTTATTGGTGTGCCGCTGTTGATGGAAGCTTTTGTATTGGCTCTGGGGTTATTGACGAAAATATTTGGGCCTTTTTTTGTATTTTACGTATTCTTTATGGTTATAAGCTTACTTATAAATGTCGTTATTCGCTTATACAGGTACTGGTATCTAAGTGAATGTATCCGAGACAGTTCCGAAGGTCAGATACGTGCTCCAGATACGGTAGCTTCCACGCCGGGCCTGTGGGAAATGTTATCGATATTTATGAAGATGTTCGTCTGTATGATTGTTCTCAGTTTACCTATGTATTTTTATCTTCTCAAAGCCAAGGAGATCGAAAGAAGTTTCGGGGCGGTGTTCGGTTTTACGCTGTTCTTTTTTTGGATTGTGGTAACTGAAGTCGGCAGGAGCGGTTTAACGTTTCATATACTATTGTTTTTTGCGGTATTCTTTTTCCCCATGACCTTATTATCAGTTGTGATGTTCAACTCCTATCGGGGGCTGAATCCATTGGTGATTGTCAGGTCGATATACAGTACTATTGCCCCCTATTGCGGTATGGTATTGCTGCTTTGCGTATTATGGGTGCCGGTAGTATTAATCAGGAAGTTTATCGTGACACAGGTGTTTACATTTCGAGCCAATCTTTACCTTTATTTGCCCAGGGCCGTAAGCATTTATCTGATGTTGGTGGGGGCACATCTTATGGGAAGGTTTTACTGGCGGTACCAGGAAAAGCTCGACTGGGATATTTAACATTTAATCCTGCTGCCGGATTTTTACGCTCTTTGCGTGGGCGTCGAGGCCTTCTGCTTCGGCAAGACGGATAATGTCGGCGGCACTTTCAGCCAATTGCTCTTTGTTGTATTCAATGATGCTGGTAGACTTGATAAAGTCGTTGGCACTGAGCGCGCTAAAGAATTTTGCACTTGTTCCCGTTGGTAGAGTATGGCTTGGTCCGGCCCAGTAGTCGCCGACCGCCACGGGTGAATAATCGCCGATGAAAATCGCACCGGCATTTTCGATTTTGTCGGCGATTTCTCTGCTTTCATCTCCGCATTGGATTTCCAAATGCTCTGCGGCGAAATCATTGGCTTGCTCAATCAACTTTTCCATGTTTTCAAAAACAATGATAGAGCTAAACTTTTTCAGGCATTCAATAGTTTCTTGTGACCTTTTAAGCAGCTTTACCTGACCGTCAAGTTCAATGAGGACTTTTTCTGCAAGCTGTTGCGACACTGTAAACATCATTGCACTTCCCGGTGCATGTTCGGCCTGACTTAACATATCCGCTGCAATCCATGAAGGATTTGCTTTGTCATTTGCGATTATAAGTACCTCACTTGGTCCGGCTATGGAATCAATATCAATAAATCCGAAAAAATGTTTCTTGGCCATTTGAACCCACTGGTTGCCTGGTCCTACGATCTTGTCTACCTTTTTTATGGGTTTTTGGCCGTATACCAGAGCTGCTACTGCTTGTGCTCCACCGATGCGATAAACCTCATCGATTTCAAGTTCGTAGCAAACGGCTAAAATGGTTGGGTGGATACTGCCCTTGTATCTCGGCGGAGAGACAACGGCAATTTCCCTCACACCCGCCACCTGAGCAGGGACAGCAGTCATTATAACTGTAGAAGGCAGCGGAGCTGACGCCCCCGGCACACAAATACCAACTCTCTTGATTGGTCTGTATTTGATTCCCGGATGTTTGAAATTTCCAATGAAGATTTCTGATTGATATTTTTTTACGTTCTCAATTGCTTGGTTAAGTGATTTTAGAAGCTCCGGATTAATCTGCTTGTGAGCTTTTTCCAGGTCTTGTTTTGCAATCCGGAATTGTTCAGGAGTTAGCTTAACTCCGTCAAGCTTTTCTGTAAATTCTGCTACCGCTGCATTACCACGTTTTGATATTTCGGAAAAAATCTTGTTTAATTGTACATTTCTTTCATCTCCGGCCGTAAATCTTGATGCTAATATTACTTTAAGACGGGGTTCTATGACGCGTTTCTCGAAGTCAGGATGTTTGTAGGATATCAGGATTTTGTTGAGTTGGTCGGTCAAATTGTTCTCCTATCCGGGGAAGTTTCCGTGACTATAGAGACGCGTAGTGCGGTGGAGGAGCAGATATTTTTTGCCTTTGAACGTGGTTACGATTCCGGCGATTTTGAATCTCAACATTTCCGATGAGGCGGCCTGGGTGTGCTGTGCCAGTTCCAAGGCCTGGCAGGGCAATAGGTGGAACGAAGTTTTTCGTTCTGTTCGGCCGAGTGCGTCAAGGACAAAACTTACCTTGTGCCAGGAGTCCTGTTTGCCGTGTGAGGGCTGTCGGATAAAGCCGGATCTGTCAGCTAAAATAGAATCCTGCTTTAGTCTTGATTTTGTTTTACGGACAATGTCGGTTTTGATTTCTTCAGTGTTTTCGGGGCTTATTGTGTGGTCTATGGTTCTTTTTCTTTCCGGCAGCTTGTCTAATAATTCTTTCGGTATTGTTACTACATCATTTGGCTCATTGAATTTGGGGCGACTTTCCCGCTGCGGTGATTTTTCTGATGGCGACAGTTCAGGCTTTTTTGTTTTGGCAAGGGGGAGAAAATAAGTTGGGAATATGAAGTTTTTGCCCCTGTATTGGGTGAGGCTGCCGCCTAGCCTGTAACTTTTGTCAGATCTGCTGTTGGCGTCGGCTATCATCCTTTCCAGGACCGATGAGGGGAGCAGTTCCAATCTGGTACCGGCTTTTAGAAGGGATTTGCCAATACTGAAATCCGAATCGAACTCAAAGAACCATCTTTCAGGGGTTGGACTTCGCTGTGCCTCATTGCTGTCGCCAGTAACCAATCTGCCATCGGCGACCGTTAGTACGGAGCCATCCCGCAGCAGCATTTTTTGGGATTTCGATGGGTTGGATACCGACGCAATCGCGACGGCGTTTATAAAAAGCAGTAAATACGAAATTGTAAGTTTCTTACCCATGTTATGAGTCAATAATCAGTTCTACAATCTGTTCCGGCTCATTTACGTGTATTATGTACCGACCGCTTTCGGGATCGTCTGATGCGATCAAATCGAGCAGCGGCAGCCAAAATCCTCCTACCAGTATAATCGGTTTATCAGCGTCCGGAAAGCCTTTGTTTTTTAATTCCCAGACATTTGCCAATTCCAGCAATGTTCCTGTTCCGCCCGGCAGGACTATATAGGCATGCCCAAGTTTTATCAGCTTATCGAGGCGTTCTTCAAGTGAGCCGGTAACAATTTCCCGGCTAATATACTCATTTGCAGTGCTTGCTTTGAAAGCCGAGCAAGTAACGCCAATAATTTGACCGCCGGCCTCGCCTGCCCCTTTTGCAGCGGCGAGCATAGTTCCGCCATATCCGCCGTTGGCGATGGTAAAACCAGCCTGGGCCAGCAGCTTTCCTGTTTTGTATGCCAGGTTGTAAGCGTCGTCGCCGGGGCCGGCCCTGGCCGTACCGAAGATTGTTATCGTCTTTTCATTCATTTTTGTGGTCGCCATAGTTGACCGACCGGACTGTTTTAAATCCGGTTGCTCCCATTGGTTCAAACCGCACAAATGCTATTTTTACCTTCAATCGGAGGCTATCAAAGTATCGTGTCGACAAGGGTTTGTCCTAATTTCATACTCGGTACTAATCAATACAGCCAACCTAACATAAACACCCGCTAAAGGCAAATACGGCTCTATCCAAGACAGGAGAGTTTCTCCACAGCCGATCAGTGTCTACAATGTCCATCCCGTGCGATACTCTCGCCAGATGTACTCATTTGCTTTGGGTGAATTAGTAAACTTCAGGTTTGGCCCGTCCCAATCCAACTTTTCACCTGTACGAATCGCGATATTACCCGCTAACAGCATTTCCGTCAGAGCACCGGCATATTCAAAGTTGGAACCCGTTGATTTACTTGTCTTGCAGGCCTCGACCCATTCTCTGTAATGCCCGATTGACCTTGGTATGGTCTTTGGGGGCCTTCTATACTCTCGCATTTTCGCCTCAGGTATCAGCCGGGGACTTTCGGCGAAACATCCGCACATCAATGTCGCTTTATCACCTACGAACAGTACACCTCCCTCTTTGTTGCCCATTCGCCGCTCCAGTTCCAGTTCCTGGGGGCGGGCAGGCATCAATCCTCCGTCGTACCAGGTCAGCTTTAACGGCGGCATCTCGCCTCGCTGCGGGAAGGTGTAACGTACTATAGAAGCAAGGGGGAAAGTTTCGGAATTAACCATGGTTGAGCTCGCTTCTACACTGAAAGTCTTGCCGAGTTTAAGGGCCCAAAAAACCGGATCTACTACGTGGCTCATCATTTCTATCGCACCGGTGCCGAAATCCCACCAGCCATGCCATTTAAAAGGCACGTAACAAGGGTGATAAGGGCGCCAGGGTGCCGGCCCAAGCCATAAGTCCCAGTTCAGGGTTGCGGGGATTGGTGGTGTTTCTTTGGGCCGTCCGATTCCCTGCGGCCAATCGGGCCTTTCTGTCCAGGCGTGGACCTCGCGCACAGGCCCTAATGCACCGTCCCATATCCACTCGCATATCAGACGGGCCCCCTCACTCGAATGGCCTTGGTTTCCCATTTGGGTGGCAACCCTGCTTTCACGAATCGCTTCGGCAAGCTTACGGGCTTCATAGACCGAATGTGACAGCGGTTTTTCGCAATAAACATGCTTGCCCATCTTGATTGCCATCATGGACGCGACGGCGTGTGTATGGTCTGGGGTGGAAACTACCACCGCGTCGATGTTCTTTTCTTTTTCCAGCATTTTCCGGAAATCCCGGTATATCTTTGCACGAGGATAGTGTTTGAACGAATCCGCTGCGCTTTTCAAGTCCACATCACACAATGCGACAATGTTTACATCAGGCATAATGGCGAAATGATAAATGTTATATCCACCCATGCCGCCGGCACCAATGGCTGCTATGTTGAGCTTTTCGCTTGGTGTCGTATGACCTCTGCCTGACATCACATTTCGAGGAACAGTTACAAAAGCTGTTGAAGTCGTTGTCAATACCCTACCCAAAAAGGTGCGGCGAGAAATTTTCTTGTCTTTTAGTTTGGTCGGTTTTTTCATATTATTATTTCATGACAAATAAGCGTAGTTTGTGCTTCGTTACTTAATGTTCTCACAACAATTCTCGCAATTCACTGCGTTTGATTACCTATGTTGTGATTTCGTCCAGGTTCTCCTATAGCAGACTATTGTTAACGCAAACAGGAACTGTATCCGTAAATATTCTATAGAGAAGCTGTTTTTATCGCCAGAATATTTTGTCGTCATTCGTCAGGATTTGTTGGGACCTGCTCAAGTGATTTGATAAGTGGGCATCAAAGGTTGCAAGTAAAACAGCGGCCTTACATCAAATTATGCAAGGCCGCTGTTAAATAACAGAATGAAAAACCACACAGACTATGTTGGTGGTGGTGGCGGAGGCGGTGGCGGAGGCGGTGGCGGAGGTGGTGTAGTTCCTGTTCCTGTTCCTGTCCCTGTCGATGTCGAACCGGGCTGGGGGCCACACTCATTTACCAATAGTGAATCCTTTTTGTTAGTGGGCACGCTCATATCATATACACCACACTGGGGCGGCCTGCCCTGCCGTTTGTCTACTGATGGATCCCAAGTTGTATAGATGTTGTCCTCATCAACACCACAATAGGATAGCTTTTCGAAGTACACGTGGTTGTCCATAAACAATACGTTCTGTCCCTCCCTTTGGTGAGCACCGGCATTTCCTAATTGGGAGATTTTGATTCCTTCCGAGTTCTTAGTGTGGACGTCCCACTTGAAGCCTGTAGGATCAGTATACCAGTCTAAATGCGGATTCCTGTCTGCAGCAACGGCCATGCCGGGTTCGCTTGAGGCAAGGCTGAGGAAGCACTGGTTGTAAGGCTGATGGTAGGAGTAGCTGCAATGGTTGTAGGGGCCAACATTA